>Ga0268263_1002261_pt1 | contig 13063 bp, 7 predicted proteins | sample Biomet5_FD_190358 | JGI IMG/M metagenome (GOLD analysis project Ga0268263, IMG submission 190358) | Microbial communities from bioreactor (seeded with sewage sludge) at LBNL, California, USA - Biofuel metagenome 5 (SPAdes) (version 4) | ecosystem: Engineered > Bioreactor > Anaerobic >... | reverse complement strand
CGGCTTTTCTGCCGGAGCCGGGCTTCAAAGGACACGCCCTGAAAGTGCTCGGCATCGAGAACATATTCCGAATTACGCCAGTTATCTGATACTATCTGCTCAGCCTCAAAGCGGTTTTCTGCATCCACCCCCACGGTCATTCGCAGGGTTTCTGTGATGGTCACGTCATACTTTGCCATATGGGTTTCACCTCTCTTTTGAATTTTGGGATAAAAACAGGGCGTCCCGTAAAAGGAACACCCTATGTAACGAGGTTAAGTATTCTTTTTTATGTATCGATATCATCATCCTGATCGGTCTTGATCTCCCGAAGCGGGGTAACCTGCGGCGGGTTCTCCACATATTCATCCTCCCCCTGTTGCTGCGCTGCAACAAGGATATTTATCGCATCCGATACCTTGGCGGCAAGCGTAAAGTACATCTTTTTATAGTCCGGCATTATATGACCTCCCTCAGTAATATGTATAAGCGGCCTGAGAGAACCAAGCCGCTTACAGCATATCTGTGCAGGAAACGGAAGTCCAATGTGCAAAAGCCGCCTACCGCGCCCTTGCATTTTTCGGAGAAGTATGCTCCGGCAGACCAAGCTTACGGCAAAGAAAAGCATTTACATCCTTGCAGCTGGAAGGTGGCCGGTCTAAGGCTGTATATTCCTTTGGCAGAACCGTCATGATGGCCTTGGTCGCCATGCGCCCCGCATAATCGTTATCCAGATGCAGCAGCACGTTTTTCACCTGCGGGTTATCCTCTAAAAACCGCGTCAGCGCGGCGGGAACCTTGCTCTTTGAAATATCCTTCTGCGGCTGATAGACGCCGGCCAGAGAAAGCAGGTTTTCCGTAGAATAGTCTTTGCCGCTCATTTTCATAAGGGTGGCATACGAAAGCAAATCCACGGCGCTTTCAAACAGATGGACGGCATCGCTCGGCTCCAATGCCGGTATCGCAAACGAATAATGCTTATCGCTACCGGTTGCTTCGCCCTTGAAACCACCGTTGATTCCGCGCAGTGCAGCGTATTTTCTCTGTCCCTGCGCGTCAAATCCTACAAATACGGCGTTTATATATATCTTGCCGTCGGGCTCCGACTCATTGTGGCTCTCGTAAATACGCCCGTCCGCAATGCACGCGTGGATAAGCCCTCTGTCGATAGCCCTCCGAACCAGATATTGCTCCACTTCATCCGTATATGGATGCGGTTCAGGCAAAAGGAGGGCTTTGGGCTTTTGTCCATTTTGAGATATAAAAACGGGCGGTATGCTTACCGCCCGCCCCATGATCTGTTCCACCGCGTCCGTAAAGGACAGCTTCCGTACCTTAATCAGATAATCGAGAGCGGATCTGCCTCCGATGCCCCGGCTCCACCAAAACCATTTACCGTTGGAGATTTTCAGGCTGTCATGGCTGCGCGTGCAGTAGGTGTTGCCGGAGAAATGCACCAGCTCATGCGGCTCGTAATTCTGGAGGTAGGTCAGAAGGTCCATTCGCTTGGCTTCTAAGACCACCTCCGGGTCGATATATGGCATTCTTTCACCTCCAGGAATAGAAAAAGCCGACTGATTATTATATCAATCGGCTATGTAGCAAAGATATTACGAGGCAAAACATAATCGGATATAGCCAGTTATGCTCAAAATGGCCAGTTGGGAGATTCCAGAAAACATCATTTAACATGGATAATGGGAGCTTAAAATTTATGCGCAATGAGCGGGTTATATACATTAGGGGAACTTCATAACTCAGTCCAGCTTGCTTGAAAAACTATTATCTTTTCTTGGCCTACGATTCCAGTTTATCCATCCAACACCAGTGACAACATTACCAAGCAAATTGATCCTCAAATATATTAGTAATAACAATTTCCTTTCCTTGGACGCTGCCACCCGCATTATGCAGAATATCATAACCAACCATGTAGTAGTCCTTATAGATATTTCGGATCAGTTCGCAATCATCATAAGTAATAATCCAATGGGTATTTCCTAGATGCTCTGCTATTGTTCTTTCAAAGGCCCGATGATTTTCTTCTTTAAAATAGTTCGTATAGAGTCTATGTCCCTTTTCTACATAAGGCGGATCAATATTGAAAAAGCATTCCTGAATTCTTTCTTGTAAATAGTGAGCAATAAGCTCGCTTGCATCATAATTATATAATTCAATGTGGTCTCTAAGCAAAGCTATTTGCTCGACTTTATTCTTTATCTCATCCTTATTAAAACGACAATCCAGTTTATATGTGCCGGATTGAGTAAAACCTCCTATTGGGCCACCTGTAATTACACCAGAGAAATTGACACGGTTTAAGAAGAATGTCGCAAACCCATCGTTTATTTGACCCGCATGCTCATCATCGTATATTCCTTTTTGGCGCCCCCGTTCCTCTATGGTAATCGGAGTATCCATCATTATCCGGAGGAACTCATCAGGATTATTAAGGATAGTGTGCCAAAAGTTATAGATATGAGGATCAAAGTCGTTCAGGATAGCTGTTTCAACGATGTTGTCGTGCAGCAATCCAAGCCCAATGGCGAACCCGCCAGCGAAGGGCTCGACATAGCTTCTATCGCCAAGCGCATTTATTTCGATCAGATTTTTAACCTTGTCATAGATTTTGAATTTGCCGCCCGGATAGCGGAGCGGCGAAAGGGATTTGTTCATTCTTCACCTCCTCCTGTTAGTTCTCTATATGTCAAAAATGCATTTGGAAGCCAATCGGACAGATCGTATGGATTCAAATAAAGGTTGGCCTTTGTATTGTTTGGTTTCTTCCGAAGTGCTGGCATCACATTGAAAGCAATTGCATGTTCAGTTCTCGTACTGCCCGAATCCTCAGATATTAGCTTTTTCAATGGGGCAAGGTATGCTTCTTTATCCGAAACACCATACTCATTAGGCAACTGTCCATATTGGGCGTAATTAAGCAGTTGTAAGCCTAACTGTCTGTCGAACAATTGGTGGTTTCTCTGGTTCCAATAATTGTCGAGACAGTTCTTGCAAGAGCGTGAGCATTCGCACTCAGATAAGATGGTTCTTGCTCTATCCAGTGCATCATCTAGAATCGAACCAACCAAAGATGAGTATCCAGCACCGCTCGATAGATTGTCATAAAAGAACATCTCAAGATGCGAAGCCCCATCACTTTTTATTCTCGGCCGCCATCCGCCGCTGATCTCATTGTAATCTATATCTAAGACAATGGATATTGCTTTTTTTAATGCTTCATGCATAGATGTAGCGGCAGCCCTAAGTATGCTTTTTTCCTCAGCGCTCCTATTTCCGACAAACTTCGTGGAATCATAGGATATATCGAGCATGAACATATCTGTTAAGAACTCGTAGCCCAAATAGATGCCTGTGTCGACTGTTCCCTCATGACGGCACAATCCACGATTATCGTGGTATGGCTGCGAGAATGAGAATGTCCCTGTCGCGTTTGCCTCAGCAACCTCTGCTCCACCACATTTCTTACAGATATTAAAACCGTTTTTACTTTTGCCCATATTTACGGTTAAAACCTTTTTGTCAGGGAGGTTTGCAAACCGTATATTACTTTGCCCGAAAGATTCCATTTCCGTATCTTCTGGAACATACGAATAGTACGGAGCCTCCGCATAGGTGTACTGCTCATCTTCATCCTCAAATTTTACTTCATCACCCCTTACCGGAGAGAAGCCCCAAGGACGAAGCATATGATTCCTGACAACATCAGCGCCACAGTACGGACAGGCTGAACGCTGCGAATCTTCTTTTTCAAGTCCAAACCAGTTACACTCAGAGCAGATATAGATATCTTTGTAGTATTCGTTGTTGTTGAAGTAAAATTCTGCTTGATTCGTTTCAAAGCCTTTTGGACGAGGATTAGCGTAAATACCGCCGCTCTTGAAGATTTTCTTATCTATGGTGACAAAGCGGCCGGGGGCATATTCGCTCAGTGCGACGGCAATATCCCTTTCTGGCGCGTATTGCACATCCCGTGGAGCGTTTTTGCCGCGCTCGGATTCCTTTTCAACAAAAAACCGTACCACATTTTTGGGAAATGAGTATGACGGAATATATCCTTCACGGTAAAACACATCAAACGCTGGTGTTTCCTTTTCGTTATTTATATATTCGTCGCGCTTACCTTCAGACAATACAGTTTCGCATATCTTGCGGAACAAGGTCACAGTCTTATCTGTTGAATGCCCTGATGATCTTGCAAAAGCATCGGCGTACTCAATAAAATTCTCACCGTACTGCTCACAGAACGTAATGATGCCAATATCGACAATTCCATCAAATGCGTCTTTCATATTCGACGAGGACATAAAACCATTTAGCACCATCATATTGATATGTCGCTGCTTGATCTTGGGGTTATCCCTATCAATCCAAGGTTTGCGCGGCGCACCGGAAATCATCTCGTCAGGATGCATGAAGTAGTGGCTGTCGTGTGTTCCGCCTGAAGCATAGGTCACGATAGTAGAAATACCGGCGTTTTTACGTCCAGCTCGTCCAGCCCTCTGCTGGTAATTTTCCCGCATTGGGGGAATATTACGTAGGCCGACTGCCGTCAGTGAGCCAATGTCTATGCCGACCTCCATAGTCGTCGTGCAACTCAGCACGTCAATCGAGTCCTCGCCGTTTTCCCCGGCATTTATGTCTTGGAAGCGCATTTCGTATTTTTCCGTGCGACTCCAAGTGTCGCTTCGAATTTCTTTGTGAGAAAGCTGCGCCGTATGCTCTTCTGTATCAATCGTATGAATGCGCTCCGTTTTCTCTAAAGCATTGAGAACAGGAAGCCGCCAGAAATCAAAGCGAGATAAATCAGCTTCGCCAATTACTTTCAAATCCGTGGAATCAAAGCAAGCGCCACAATAATCGCCAATCTTAAAGGGAGATAGCTTACCGCACTTTACGCATCTATACCAAGTGAAATCTCTACCAGCAAGCTCTATCTTCACCTTTGCCAGATTGATATAATACCGGTTATTCCCGGCAGCAGCAAAAAACAAGTCTCGCACCTTGCTCAGTACTTTTTCGCTTGCTCGTTTATCAAGATTCAATATTTCGCAGATTCTCCGAATTAAACCCTTGTCTACTTCTTTCGTGAAATCGAACCCTAAACCAAAGTCTTTACTTTTACTTCTACCACGGAGTCCTACCCGGATATCGTCCTGAATTGTCTCACCTAACGCAGCGCTATCGTCCATGACATCCCAGAAAAGTAGCACGAGAAGCTGGTAAAGAATATCCTTGTTAACGGTAATCCCTATATCATCTAAATCAAACACGCAGTCCTCTAGCGCGGTAGGTATTGGCGCTAAAAACCCAATCCCAATATCCTTGAACGAGCGAGGGCTTTCTGTAAAGAATGTCAGTAGCTGCTCATAATAATCATCCGGCAATGTCCGGTATTCCGTGGCTAATTCCGCATAGTCAATTGCGCTGCCACGTCGTTCAGCCCGTGCCTTTCTGTCTTTGAGTAGTCGCTTGTGCTCTTCAAACATTCTTTTGCTTTCCCCATTGAAAAAGCTCAAGCTATTTTGAATACATACATCTAAAAATGCGGAATAGAGATCGGCCAGGGGGTGTTCTTTCTCATCCCCACGTAACAAAAGTGACGCAAGCATAACCGCCTGTCGGAAAGCATCTCCATCAGATGATTTTGATAAGTCCCGAGCAAGCTTCGCAGCATTCTGGCGCGAATCAGAAAACAGCAGCACTTTTTTGCCTTCATTAATCATTGCAGATTTCGGAGGCTGCAGCTCAAATTGTGCCTTCGTCAGATTATAGAATGGAATATTACCTTTAGTAGCAAGATCGACAGGCTTCTTGAGTGGCATCTGCTTCTTGCATTTGGGACAGACGCTGAAATTAAAAGATTGGGACTTTGTATCGAACTTATCGTTATAGACAACGGTAAGCAGGGATTCATCATCTTGAGGTGTTATATACAGCTTGCCCGTCAAAGGGTCAAGCGCTCCGATCTTATCATTTTTCCCTCTCTGATAATTCTTCGGCACGATGTAAAGCAACATCTCATTCAGCGAATCGGCGTCCCCATTTAGGCCGCGCTGAGGAAAGATATACCAATATGGCTGCCCCTCATTTTTCTTCACGTAAACTTTAAAGTATAATGCCCCACACTTTATGTGATTTACGAGTTCATAGATTTTCCCGCCACATTCGCATTTTTCGCGTGGGATGGAGATGACCTCGCCTATAGGGAGCTGTTCCTCTGAAGAATACCTTGCATATGTGCATTTAGGATTAGAACATGCGTAAAGTCCCTGTAGTCCACGCAAAAATATATGAAGCCTAACCGGAAATAAAATATTCCCATCTTTTGCTGCGAGCGAGACCAATACCAATAAGGCATCAAGTGCTTTGCCTGCATCGGGGTGATCTCCAAATAAAGCGTTCTTAATATCACTATAAGATTTAGCCCCATCACGACAAAGCTTGTTCAACGAAACAAATGCCTCGTATTTGGGAAGGTTATCATAAAGCCATTCCTGCGCTTCACCTTGGGTAATCCCATTATTCAGCGTAGCGTGGAATACTGTACTAGCAAAATCCTTGATTCTGTTGGTGATTCCATCGCCATAAACCTGATCATAACCAATGGACATCAATACCTTAATATTTGTTTTGATCTCTGAGTTCTCAGGCAGTTCATCTTTTGAACCGCTTAAGAAAGTATATTGAGAAGTATCCTTTCTAGTCAGTCCAGAATAGAAATCGTCAATTGCGCCTTTCTCGCCCTGGGGCATACTGGCTGTTGTAAGAATAAATTGAACTTTTTCCTTTGTTATACCCAAGCGAGAGAATAACCGTTCCAGCAGCAGCGCAATTTCTCCACCGGCAGACCCGCGATACATATGGGCCTCATCCAAGACGATGAGGAGTCGGTTCTCTTCTGCCGCGTCGAGCCACTCCTTAGTCTTATCCCAGATATTCGCTTCACGCTGCCGCATAAGCATGAATTCAAGCATAGAGTAGTTAGTTATTAGAATATCCGGAGGATATTGCTGCATTTCAAAGCGCGTTATGAATTCGGCATCATAAGGGTTTGGTTTATGTATGTTTTGCTCAAGATTTTTAATGAATACCTCAAGGCCGTCTTTACCATACCGTGCGGGATATTTGTTAATGCTCCTTAGGCCATTTATATTGTTTTCTTGTTGACGTTTGACATCAGCATCGGCAGTATCATCAACCAAATAATTTTCACGGAATGTCAGCGCCAGTTCGCGGTTACTGGCAGGCTTTGCATCTCCAGAGTATGGCGTTCTTCCAGTATACATCCCAAAGTGCGGTATACGAGCGGCGTGGGTATCCTTCGTAAAAATGTTTTTAAATTTCTCGTCACCCATGATTTTTCTAAACCGCGCCAATTGGTCGGAGACCAATGCATTCATTGGGTATATAATTAACGTCCTAATCGCATCTTTGCGGAAATCTTGCGGGCGGTTTTTGGCCTCAATAAAGCTCTTTGCAATAATCGGCCAAAGAAAGCATTCGGTTTTACCTGAACCAGTACCGGTTGAAACAAACAAATCCTTTCCAGATAGGAAGTTCTCTAGCGCCTTAACCTGATGTTCAAATGGATCAGCAAATATGCCAAGCCCTTCTGCAACAAATTTGAGCAGAGATTCTTTTATTCCTCGTTCAATATGATGAGAGGTACTGAGTCCATTAACGATCTTCTTATAAGATGCCGATGTTTCGATATATGGCTCACGAGCGATATTAGTATACTCAGAGCACTGTTCGCCAAGGAGATCGTCTACATAAAGCAGTAAGGTTTCACTGTTAGCCAAGTAATCGGACTTTATGTAGTTTTTCAGCCTGTCCCGAATAGCTTGGTAGTACTGTTGAACACTGTTTGAGCTATTCATTGTTTACGTCTCCTCCTTCGATTGCGATTCCAAGATTTTTCAAGACATAGACTATTTCTGCTAACATATCATTATGAGCCAGAAAGCCAGCCTTGTCAAAAGCATCCTTCATTGGCCACGACAGTAGCAACAAATAATAGTACTCACGATTGGGCAAATGTCCGCCGACCCTAATAACTGAATAGGCGTCGTCTATTCTAGTGATACTGACTTTCAGCGGCGCTCCGTAATGCGCTTTTACAGCAAAATAGAGGCGTCTGTACTCATATGAAGTAAAACTGCCATTCTGCAGCTCAATAGGTTCGTCCGCAAATTGCAGTGTTTCTGATATCTGCATAACTCTATAAAATGGGCCGAGTTCACTTTTTCTAGCTAAGGTACAATCCGTTTTAGGCTGTTTCTCCCAAGAACGCGAGGGCGCATTGGGCGATAATGGATTAAAAAACTCAAGATCGCTTAAGTCAATATCTTTATCATAAAAATCAATAGGGTCAAAGTGCGCCTTGAAATATTCCTCATATGTTAGGTCGTCTCTTATAAGAAATTCTTTTACTGATACCCTGTAGGCAGTAGAATCCGTGAATACGCCGAAACCCTTTACAGTATAGTTACTCTCCGGAAATCCGAAAAACAACGCTTTCTCCCCCAGCACTATACTCCGTCCGTAATTAGCAACCTCATTCCGATTATCTTCATTTGTAAGTAGATAGCCAGTTTCCTCGTAAACCCTACGGATAAAAACAGAAAAATTCACTTGCTGGTTGCTTGTGTCAATAAATTTATCGGAAACAGAGGGAAATATCCTTGTGAACTTATCCAATAAGTCGTTGAGAACAATAGTCTGGTTATGTTTCGTTGTTCCATAAGTGCCAACAGTGATATTTTGTGCTGTGCGAAGACACCATTGTCCAAGGGCAGAGTACAGTACCCTATATGTAAAAGAATCTTCAGTTTCGCCTGAATAACGATCAATGCCCATATCCGCAGACATCGTAAGTATTAACTCGTTCATTACACAAACCATTCCTTAAATAGCTTTTTATACGAGCATCTTCCCCTGTCACCGGCGTATTTGACCAGCCGCTCCGAAACCGTAAAAGGTGAGATTTGCAACACATCCGCGCAGTAAGGCAGGATAGCAAATGCCAGCGTACTACATAAATTTTGTTCATTAGAAATGTGAGCGCATTTATGCATCGTCAAACTCTGAGCGAGCCCAAACTCATTAAGTATTTCTTTGAGCAAAGGCGAATATCTGGTATCTGGGTTGGCCTCTGGGATGTCGACTTCGGTCTCTTCGAACACTGATGGATCCTCGGTTAAATCGCCACCCACGGATAAAGTCTGAATGCGATTGAGGTTCAGATAATGGCAATATCCGAAAATCTCATATGGTATAAACCGCAAGGTTCTGTCATACGCAAGCGTTAAAAAGATAATCTTATTTCTGTGCAGTTCAAGCAAAGCGAGCAACTCGGTTTCGCTATAATTCCCAAGAAATCCATCTAGGCAAACCACGCGCGTATTTTCTGACAGAAATGCTCCTATCTCCTGTGCCGAGATGTCCTTATTATATGTAAGCGAGGCAACATTCGCATTCCCAACCAGTGTATTTGCAACGCACTTCATCAGAGGCACACCGGTACCTCGATTAATTATAATGGGCATTCCCTGAAACAAGGTGTCGCATAAATGTTGTTTTAAAAGCAACAGACAATCAGACGGGGTGGATGCGCCAATATCCTTCAAGTTGTATCCTAAGTACTCCTTAAACTCATCCATATCGATAGGGCGGAGTGGTTTTAAAGCAGCTGCCTGTCTTTTGATTTTTTCAGTCCGTTGTTTCTCTAGTTCAGCCCTAATCTGAATCTCAAGCTGCTGTTGATTGTCTCGAGCTTCAACCAACTCAACCTTTAACTCTTTTTCAGACTTTTTTAAGATATGAACTTCGGCTTTGAGGTCTGCAATGGCTTCCTCTTTTCTATGAATAAGGGCAGTCAACTCATCTATGTTAGTCAGTTCTTGTTTTAAGGAGTTGATTTCGGCGATATACTCACTTTGCTTTGCCTTTGAGTTTTCCAAGGAGTCTTTTACCGACTTTAGTTCCGACTGTAATCGCTCAATATCTGCATCTTTGGACTGGGCATCTGCATTTAGTTTTTCCTGCTCATCTGAGACTTTTTTTGCATGCTTTACAGCAGAAGACAATAAGGAGATATAAGCTTCAGGGTGTTCCTCTTCAATTAGCTCGAAATAGAGCGCTATATTATCGACAAAGAAGCTCTGAGATAATGTCTGTATGTAGGCTGTATCCTTACTACTGCCATCTTCCATGCATTGATCTAAATGCTCTTGGATTTGACGTAGCCAGATACTAATATTCTTCTCGATAAAAGACGACACAAAACCATTATTGCGATTTCTAAATAACAAATCACCGACATTAAGTCGGGATATTGCGGTTGGCCGGAATCCAGGACAGATTTTCGCAAACTCTTTCGGATTGTGCCGAAAATAATCGCTTACATGCTTTTGAGGTATTACTGAGCAAATATACAGTATTTCATTTTCGGCTATAAGAGGGATATAGTTCATAGCTGCCCCTCCTCAATAAAGCGTTTGGCTGCTGAATTTATAACTCCAACTTGGATGCATTCTTCAATGTATTTTGAAGCAATGTCACTAAGCTCAAGCGCAGCCAAAGACTCGAGCGAAAGGCTCTCTGTTCGCTTGTAATGCGCCAATAGGTCATAAAGGAGTGGTTCACCGGATAGCTCATTTTGCTGCGCAGGGTAAATAACGCCATCCAGATATCCTGAGTTATAGTGTTTTATCAAGCTGCCTGGAGTAAGCGAAACCGATTGCCCTTCGCTAATTAACGTAGCACCTGATCGATTGAAAAGATAATACGTGCTGTCATCTAGCACAGTATAAATATGAGTATGGCCTTCTTCAAGTGATAAGGTTTCATAGTTAGCAGGATATGTTGTCCCCCCGTCGATTACAATTTCTGCATTCTTCCGAAACACCTTCACTCTCGAATGAATCGAAACCCTCGCAACGCCATTCCCAATTTTTATTACATCCGTCGAATGGACATTAATGTTTCCATGCGGTTCCAAGTTGAAACTTGAAAACAAAAACGCATTATCTGAACAGACCGCTGAAACCTCATTGATCTGTGCCGCTGGTGGCCATAACAGAGTAAGTGTTTCGGATGCATCAACTTGGTATCCCCATGATGATAATAAGGACTCGACATCAGTAGTTTTATTCTTGATTGTCAGCGTTTGTCCGATAAAACTCCTGCTCATGGTTTCAAAACGAAAAGCGGCAGAAATTTCTATATCACTTGAAAGATAACTGGTTTGCGGCAATGAAAACCGACTTTCAACAACAGCAAAATATGGCACATTGGTATACAGAATTGTACTACGAATCAACCTTGCTCTATATTCGGTGTCGTTACCTTGAATCTTGAAAAGTGTTGGTGAGCCATCCTTTTTGAAGAATTCATATCTTCGTTTTATATTATTAAGCGTGTTCGATAAAAAGTAGTTGTAAGAGAACCGATCAATAGGGATCATTCTTGGCACATCTGGTATGAAGTTAATATTATTGATCCGCAAAACAGAAAATGCCTGCTCCTGAGCGGATGCTCTCAGTTCAAACTTGGCTGACGCATCTTCATATGTGATTATCTCATCTTCACTAAAACACAGGCCCAAAAAGAACATTTTTGATATACTGTCGAAATAGAATTCTGCCCGTTCATTCCTGCTTTTTCGGGAACGGGAATCTATGCTAATCGCGCCATACTGACCAAGATAGTTTTCGCAATCCACATCATTATTCCCGCTGCGATGTCTGAAGTGCGCGACCATATTTACACTACCGGCCGCGGCTAGGCGCACTTCTTCGCCACAACGCGCACATTCGTATCGATATGCCTCTGAGCCGCCGCTTTTGGCAGTTAAATCAGCGGACACTTCAGATTGCAAGAAAGTGTCATAAGCTTTTCGCACTTCCACAACGCTCCTTTCCGAAATATAAGATTGAGGGATTTGCTTTCTCTGAATGATACATCGCTTAATCATCGCTCAAGATATCCGTTCGAACTGCGCATTATTGCTAAATAGAACGACAAGTGGCCTTTAGCGAAATGCATATTATTACATTATATACCACACACTAGAGAAAAAGCAGGTAACTATTATAAAGAATATATCTTGTCTTATTCGTAGAGTTATAAACAACAATCGGAACTCATGTGAACTCTGAGTACTACCTTTTTTTCTTCGTTTAGCTGTATTTACAATAATTATACATCAATTCTCCCCCATTTTCTACAAAAAAAGCGGCGCCGGCATCCACCAACGCCGCTTTTGCAACAGCAAGTATACGGGTATTGAAGCGCTCCCTTCTTTAGTTGGGTATAATCGTAAAAAAACTGTATCAGTAATCTATCTTTCATACCCTCGAGGCGCTTTTGTCTTGTCGGTGTCAGCTTCCTCCGGGTCGGCGTCCACAATGGAGCGGTCCTTTTCATCCATATTGAGCAGGATATTGAGTTCTTTGAGCCTTGCCGTTTTTTCCGTCAACTCGGCTTCGCGGGAGAAGGGCGTAGCCAGCTCGGCCTTTGCGTTTTCAAGTTGTACCCGTGTGTTGTCAAGCTCCGCCGTCACGGTATCACGCTTTGTTGTAAACCCGTCCAGCACGTTGTCGATACGGGTCAGGTTGCCGTAAATGTCCGCGCCCAGCACAGCGGTGTGGGAGAGCGTGCCTTTGAGGGTCAGCCGGTATTCGTTGCTCGGTCCGTCATAAGCCAGCATCATGGAAAAGCCCCGGTACCGGCCTAAAAATACAGCGTCGGAACCTGTCATTTTGGTGCAAGCGTCAATGATCGCCTTACCTGCGGGTTCCTTTTCGGCGTAAGCTGAGCCCATGATTTCCATAGGCGGAAACTGTTCAGGCAATTTCGGATGTGCCGACACAAGTCCAATGTCCTGCTCATAACCTGCCAGCCGTTCCGTCAGCAGCTTGATGGTCTCCGGGTATTTGCGTATGACCAATTCCTCCAATGCGTACTTCTGGCTAAGGTGGTTTGCTTTGAGCATGTTGAGCTTGCCCACCTCCATATCCAGATTGCATTTTTCAATAATGAGCGGGTTGCCGGAAGCCAG
>Ga0268263_1002258_pt1 | contig 13074 bp, 12 predicted proteins | sample Biomet5_FD_190358 | JGI IMG/M metagenome (GOLD analysis project Ga0268263, IMG submission 190358) | Microbial communities from bioreactor (seeded with sewage sludge) at LBNL, California, USA - Biofuel metagenome 5 (SPAdes) (version 4) | ecosystem: Engineered > Bioreactor > Anaerobic >... | reverse complement strand
CGCATCTTCACGTCTGTGGGCGCAGAACATTTGCAGTGTCCTTTTAGGCGTATTCGAACATACGCCGTCAAAGGCCGCTCCTGCATGTTATGCGCCCATATCCATAAATCTGCAGCTTCACGCAAGTCCTTCGCCGATGGTACTGCGAAGGGTATTCGTGGGATAAGTGAGATAGAAAATCTCTGATTTTCGTAATCGAACTTAGTTTTTCCACCCAGAGTAGGTCACTGCCAGAATTAATTAAGAGACAGAGTTGGAAGCATTTGCTTCCGGCTCTGTTTTTTTATGTTCCTGCATACAAATATAAGTTGCAATTGAGGCATAGGGCAGATGATGACAACGCAATGCGAAGCGGTCCAAGCTAAAGCGTATACGCATACTCTGAAGCGACGGGCCGTGATCGTTGCTGAGTCAGCGCTGCCATATACCTCAATTGCAAGAGGAGGGGACACACCCGGTCCAATGCCGAACCCGGCAGTCAAGCCCCGTGAAGCCGCATCTTCACGTCTGTGAGCGCAGAACATTTGCCGTGTTCTTTTAGGCGTATTCGAACGCCGTCAAAGGCCGCTCCTGCATGTTATGCGCTCATATCCATAAATCTGCACCCTCACGCACGTCCTTCGCCGATGGTACTGCGAAGGGTATTTGTGGGATAAGTGAGATAGAAAATCTCCGATTTTCGTAATCTGACTTAGTTTTTCCACCCAGAGCAGGTCACCGCCGGAATTATTTTCTTAAGAGAGCTTTCAGTTTCTCCTGAAGGCTCTCTTCTTTGTGCTTGCAGTGTATTCGCAGCATAAGTTTTAAGAAAAATATAGCCGGTAAAATATGGCATATTTATCACTGACTTTTCTTTTCGACACTTGCAAATAAATTATATTTGCTATAAAGTTTAAAGAGAGATAATTCAGTTATAATCAGCCCTTTTTAGCAGCCTGATTACCCTGGTTATAAAATTCAGCTATAAAATATGCACTATCTGGCAGGTGGAAGCAATGGATTTTCAATACAGGGCAAAAGCACGCGGCGGTCAGATCTTCCGCGGAAGCAGATCTGCTGAGAGTGAAGGTGATCTTGTAAACTGGATAAAAGACCAGGGCTGGATACCTATTGATATAACAAAAGTTTTAGCCGGAGCAGCCAAAGAGGCCCAAAAAACAAAAAAATCATCTGTGGACTGGGAGGATTTCTTTTCGCTTTCGCCCAGAATAAAGCTTAAAGACAAGCTGGTATTTTTCAAGCAGCTGTCCACGATGCTGTCAGCGGGCGTTACTATTTCAAGGTCCCTGGAGATACTTGTAGAACAGACTAACAATAAAAGATTTAAACGCATTATTTCAAATGCTTTTTCAAGCGTGACCTCAGGTGTATCCCTTTCAAGATCGCTTGCGGAGTATCCGCGCTGTTTTGACGCACTTACCCTGGCCCTTGTAAATTCAGGGGAAGAGTCAGGAACGCTTGATGTTAATCTTGTGCGTCTTGCCACGTTCATGGAGGATCAGGAAAGCCTGAGGAAAAAAATAATAACCGCTGTAACCTATCCTGCGGTTGTAGTAACGATAGCCCTGCTCGTTCTAGGCGTTATGCTCGTTGTAGTCGTGCCGCAGTTCCAGAAGGCGTTTTCCAACATGAATGTAAAAATGCCGAAACTTACGCTCATGCTGTTTGACATGGGAAACTGGGCCAGGGCAAACTGGATACTTATTCCAACAGTTATTTTTGCATTGGTAATGCTTACTATTTTTCTGAGAAAGCTTGAATCGCTTAAATATCCCATAGATTCAATGATGCTGAAGATCCCTGTATTCGGTGGCGTCATATACAAATCATCAGTCTCGCGCTCTTTCAGAACGATGTCTTCGCTTCTTGAGTCAGGCCTTCCCGTACTTAAGGCGCTTGAACTTGCCGGTGAGGTTGCAGGCAATGAAAAGGTGAAAAAAGGTTTCCATATGATGCGAGACGCTGCGACAATGGGAATGCCTATAAATGCAATAATGAAGGAGAAAAAACTTTTCCCGCCCATGGTTACAAATATGGTTGCCATAGGGGAAGAAACAGGACGCACCGATGTGATGCTTGCCAAAGTTGCCGACTGGTATGAAGCAGAGCTTGCAGAGACTATAAAAAGGCTGAGCTCCACACTTGAACCTGTTCTTGTCGTTTTTGTCGGTTTTATTGTAGGCATTATGGTCATGGCCATATTTCTGCCGATAATCTCGGCAATACAGGCATTTATGTAATGGGTAATCATTAAGGGCATAATTATTTATTAAAAATAATAATTTTTTAACTTGTGTCAAAACTGTACTTGCGTAAAAATATGAAATGTAATAATATACTAGCTCAGTATAATTGGTCATTATGCATTAACAAAGTGACAGTGGTGGTTTTATAAGGTTGTTTTTTTATATTTAAACAAATAAAAATAATTTAATCAAAGGAGGAAACAAAATGAAGAAAATTTTTAGGAAGTACCGCAAAGCAAAGGGATTCACACTGGTCGAACTTCTGATTGTCATCATTATTATCGGTATTCTTGCTGGGATGATGATGCTGGCCACTGGTGCTGCCACAGATAAGGCCGAGGCAACGAAGATAGTATCCAACATGCGCAACATAAAGGCCGCCGCGGTTATGTATTATTCTGATACAAATGAGTGGCCAACAATGACTAATAAGGCATCTGTAGACTCATATCTTGATTCAGGACTTTTGGAAGTTGCTAATACTGCTTATGGGCTTGAAGGAAGTCCCGATGTAGCAGTAACATTTGACACAACCAAAGTTGCTGATGGAATAGCGACTAAGGTTAAAACAATGGCTGATAACCAAACAATAGTGCTTAGTGGTGATACACTTCGTATGAAAATTAAGTAGACACTTATATACTCTGTTTTTTTGTTTGTACATATATGTTTCATTTGCAAATACCCCAAGTTTGCCCTTGGGGTATTTGCATAAATGATGAATTATTGTAGATTTTAGATTTCTCACCTATTGTAATAGTGTATTCTCTGCCCTATACTCGAAAACAATCAAAACAAATCATAAAGTACCAAGGCGGTGGTGCGGTATGTCAGTAACAATTTTTATCGGTAAACGGAAAGGCATCGCACTTATTGGGATCGTCCTTGTAATGTTTCTCCTGTTTTCCATACTGTCACTTGTTGCATTCAATGCAGGCATCCACACGGTATTAATAGAGAAATGGCAGACAGATCATTTTGAAAATAACCGTCTCACGTATCTTGCCCGTTCGGCTGTTAACGCTGCTGCCGAACAGCTTATTCAGTATCAGAAAGATAATGCAAAAGCCTTCAATTATTTCAGCGACCACCCGTTTGATGACAGGAACACAGGCTCCGTCGTTATAAATGATGCCGGTTTCAGTGCGACCCTGGAGCTTACAGTGAGCGGGGATTCTGTCCCGTATCTGTACATAATCGGCAAAGCGACCGGCGCAGACTCAAAATCGTCTGTTGTATCGGCAACTTATGATACAGAGAAAGAAAAAATAGTGGAATGGATAGAAGAAGAATGAAACGCAGGGGAGTAATAATTACAGAGGTATTAATAGCAATGGCTGTATTTATTATCGGCCTGCTTGCACTGGCAGGTTCCATGACTTTTACTCTGAGGGCTGTTACACGTTCACGTGAACAGCTTATCGAAGACAGAAACTTAGTCAATGATGTGAACACATATATGCTAAAAAGGGTGATATCCCATGATGTGTCACCATCCGGGACACAGGTGACAAAACTGTCTTCCGGGCAGCAGCTGCTTGTCAACGGCAAGTCAATCAATTATTCAGTTTACCGGTATAAGCGGGAAGGAAGAAATCCAAGTTCGTATTACCTTCTCCAAAGGGAGGACTGATCGTAGTGGGAGCACGCACCCGTGAAGCTTTTACTATCGTCGAGCTTGCAATAGGCATAATGCTGATGCTTATAATCAGCATCCCTCTTTATATGACTTTTAAAACGGGCATAGACCTTTATTTTAAAACTGACGCCAACGCCATTGTGACAAACAGTGTGCGCTTTACGATGGATTCCTTCAGCCGCAGGATATCTCCGATGATAAATGAAACTACAGAAATAGAGGTGCTTCAGGATCCGACAATACCCGGGACAGTGCCGAAGTACATGAATTATGTATATCTTTCAGGTGATTCCGTAGTGTACCGTGATTCTTCAGGAGACCATCTCCTGGATGGTTCGGAGCACATAACCGCAATAAATTTCACGCTGCCTGCGTCTGCTGCGGAATCTCCCGATAATTTTATCCTGCAGATGTCTGTGACCGGATCGTATAAAACTGCAAAGCTGAGCATAGATGCAAAGGAGACGCTTTATAATACTCCGTCAAAAGACGGAAACAATATCGCCGGAGTTAATTACGAGGGCAACGTTATCCTTTTCAAGACGCCGGGAATAAATGAAATGTCGGTAAGCCTGGATATCTATGACAATGCTTCAAAGATAAAAATAAATAATTCGACCATGCCTAAGGGCACAGTGCTTCTTGCAAGCTATGACCTCAATATTACGAGGGATGACATAGATGTTTCATATACCGATATATCCTCGCTCGACTGGTACATATCAGGAACAACCGGGAGCCAGCGCGAGATATCAGCTGCTGTGCCGGACAGTACGACCAAAAACCAGTACCAGTTCCGGCTGGTCGACGAAGACAACAATCCTATCACAGCAAAAACTTTTGATACGAAGGGATACGGTGCCTCCGGGGATTTTTATATAAGGACCGGCACTTCTGCCAAAACAAAGTGGATAGACGAAGGGTACGGGGTTATAAGATACAGACTCACTCCCGGTGCCATTACATCAAGGGGTAAAACGATAACCGGCACTCCCGTGTGGAGCGGATACGTGGAAATAAAAAGCAAGGCTTTCTGGGAAACATGGCTAGATGCCATTGCAGGGGAAGATATAGAAGGGTTTTACAATACAAGTACCGGGGAGGACAAGAAAGTTATTCTTGATGCCAATACTGAAACCGAACAGTTAAAACTAGGGATAACCAATGGTAACAAAATCAAAGCTACCACAGGAGCTTTCACAGTTGCAAGACTTGATTACAAATACATGGATAACGACAGGGTTTACAGTATATGGGAAAACAGGGAAGATAAATCGTCAGACCCGATTCCCACAATAATGTCAGTAACCAATTATTCCCTTTTGGTTTACTTGAACATGAACAATGTATCTCTTTTCGGCGTTACACTGAGCGATACGCCAAACACGTCAACAGTAGATAACGATACAGCGTTCAATGACCTGGGCTATACCGTGGTTTTGGGTGCGGCACAAGAATTGTCATCGAATTCAATAGGAGTACGGGACTATAAACAGGGGGTTTCAATCTTCCCCCATGACGGATCATCAACAAGCAGCGGTCAGAATGTATATTCGCTTGTTGGCGTAAATAATGTTTTTCCTGCAAATTCAACGGACGGCAACTGCTATAACCCAGTGCACGTCCAGAATAATTTATTTGCATACAACCCTGATTACTGGTGGCAGGCCAATCACAGGATACTATACTCCATTATTGAATATTATTACGCTGATGATATATATCGTCTGCCGCATTTTATAATACGCGTACGTTTTCTTAAACCATTGAGCGATTCATCTGTCAGAGACAGGCTGGACGAAATAAAACCAAAAGATCCGTGGTACATAGGGCCTGATTTTTATGAATCAGAGCCTATGTGGTTCGGTGAATTTGTAGGCAGTAAACTGGCAGGCAGCAGGACTGTAAATGTCAGGCGTTATGCGTCTCCTGCTGAAACTACGGTTACATCTGATTCCAATTTAGCCGACGCTGATAAAATGATGTTTTACGGATTGAACTATTCCGGAACGGTAAAAGATATATTTAAAGCCAAAAATTTGGATCTGACTAAAGATACATCTTTGGCGGGAGGGGCTCTTGATAAATTAAAGACACCGGACAGGGACAGATATATCGGAATGCAGGTTTATACAGATAAACAACAACTTACATATGTAAATATATACAATATTTCTATCGTTCCGGGCTTTACGGCTGATGAGATACGTTCCATACTGCCTGACAAGGCTAAACTGTATGAAATAAGCGAAACCGTGCCTTCCGGCAGAGTGCCTACTGCGGCTGCGTCATGGTATGGGGCTGATTCTCCTGCAAGAAATTATAACTATGCTGTTTTCAGTACAGCCGGGATGTCAGACGGAAGCGGCGGCAACGGCAGCAGGTATGATGATAAAGGTGCCGGTGTAATCGGTCTGCAGCATGTCCCGAGCAGCTGTACCTGCCCGCTTGAGAATGAATTGTTCAAGTGGCTTGCAAAGTAACTATGACGTGTATTTTTTAACGGTTTCTGTGTCCGCATATAAAGCGGAAATTGCATGTGCCTGAGTATATTCAACAGTAATTAAATTCTGTCGTTTTTTATCTTTATAAACTATTGCAAAAAATATTTCTACTGTTATTCTATTAGCAATGGATTAGTATATCACTACAGATTTCAGTTACTTTCACCTATTGTTTACCGGCAGTTTACAATTAATGGTAAATTAATCCAAGGAGGGCGCATGGAATTCTCATTTCGCAAAAAGAAGAAAGAACGCGCAGGATTATTTGTGGACAGGGATAATTTCCGATACATCTCCCTTGTTGGCGATGAAGGCCACATGGAAGTTGTAAATTCGGTATCCGCAAAGCTGCCTGAATATATGAACGCCGAGAGAGGAGAGGATTCGGATATTGCTGAAGTCAGCCGTGAGAAGATATTCAGGAATATATCCGAGTCCATAGGTGATATAAAAATACCCGTCAATCTGGCTATTCCTCCGAGCGACTCCCTGCTTAGGATAGTGCCGTTGCCGGACATGCCGCTTAATGAGGCCAAGATGGCCTTCCGGTATGACTATGAGAGATACTTTCCGTTCCCTGTAGATGAAGCTGTTTTTGATATGGCTCCGATTGTTTACCCGATGCAGGGCGGAGGCGAGGAAAAACGTTTTATAGTCGCATCTACCCGTAAATCACTTGTTAGCGAAATAATGAATGCCGCGTCATCTCAGGGGATAGACGTAGCCTGTATCGAGCCGGCACAGATAGCTCTCGAAAGGGCTGTCTGCCCTAAAATACCCTGCTGCGATGCTGCGGTTTACGTATACGCGGGCAAGAAAAATTCAGTTATACTGCTTTCATGGAAGGGCAGCGGCATATTTTACCGTTCCATCTCTGACGGAATGGAGAACGCACCTGCATTTGAATACGAGGATACGTCGGAGGACAGGCCTGAATACGGTTTTGTAAAGGAAGTGCGTTCGTCGCTCCAGTTTGCATTGTCGCAGATACGCGGTTTCGAGCCTGCCGGAATGTTTTTGTTCGGTCCCGGAGCCGATGAAAGGCTTAGCAAGTATATGAAGGAAATGATAGACATTTCTTCTGTCATTGTTACTGATCCTATAAACATACACGGGATAGAATTCTACGGAAAAAATGATGAGCAGGCCGCCGGATGGGATATACCGATAGGGCTGGCTATGAGGCATCAGTGATGGTAGTACAGCTTGATCTGAGGGTTCCTGGCAAACATATAAAGCTAAAGCTTGAGTCAGAGAAAAAACTGAGTCACTATTTTGTTTTTTCAGCAGCTGCGGCGTTCATGTTAACAGTGGTTGCTGTGCTTCTGCTGAGTGCATGGAAATTTTATTCCCTTAACGGGGAAAAGAATGACTTCATATCCGAAAAAAATACTGCTGAACAGAATATTGCCATTATGGAAAAAGAATTCTCAAGGCTCAGCTCCGAAGCAGGTGCAATTGATGCCAAGCTCGACTACATGCTTGGAGATGTGCCTTCTGTCGAAATAATGACAGCGCTCGACCCCATTATTCCGAACGGCGTGGCAGTGAAAACTCTGACAATAACAAATGACAGGGCATTATTTGGCGGAGCGGCATTGAACGCTGAAGATGTGATGGTGTTTATCAACAAACTTTCTGCGGCGGCTTTTGTACAGTCTGTCGGCGTACCGAACATAAAAAACAGTCAGACCAAAAACCAGAGCGCATGTACTTTCTCTGTCGAGTGCAAATTAAAACCGTTGAGGGAGATACTTGCAACCGATCCCTTCCCTGAAACAAAAAATACGGCTGTTTCGGGAGATGAAGGTCTATGACAAGCTTTTTTGAAGATTTTACTAAAAAAACGGCGATGATAATGATTGCAGTAGTAATGTTTCTTCTGCTGCTGCAGTTTTTTGTCATAAAGGAAATCAGATCACTGAATGATGAAACACAGGCTGTGAAGTTTGAGAAAGAAACGCTGGACAATGTCCTCAGACGACGTACCGAGGCTGTTTCACGCTATAAATCAGCACTGAGGTTCAACCAGGCCATGCTTCCGTCTCCTGTTGAGACCCCGACGCAGTTTTACGCTGCAATAATTAATATTTTGTCATCTACAGAGCTCAGGGGTGCCGAAGTCACAAAAACTACAGAAACAAATGATTCTGTAAGCTTTACCGTAAAAGGAGAAGCCGCTTATTTCAGCCTTCTTGAGGTGCTTGCCGCATTCAGGCAGAGCTCGTATATGATGAGACTGACTGAAATAACGGTTGAAGGCCGCGAGGAAGGGACCGTCAATTATTCTTTTGTCATCCAGGCCAGGATAAACGAGCATGCAGCTGAAAATAATACAGCAGGGGGAGTTGCCAGATGAATCTGCCGTCTATGATGCAGAATATGCAGGATATGTCCCCGGAAGATAAAAAGGAACTTATGCTGGCAGCTGCCCTTTTCCTGTTTTTCAGCTTTTCAGCAGTTTTCAGCCTGATGAATTTTATGTGGCTCAACAACCCGACCGACACTTCCGTGACACGCGACATCCCTGTTCCCAAGATATCAGGAACAGGTAAAACATCGAATATCGAAGACCTTGTTGCCAAATACGATGCATACAATAAGTCAAGGACATACAGCGGGCAGATGGTTACATTGGCTGAGGCGGTGGGACGCTGCCCGATCACCGATGCTTCCGCGCAGATCGGCAAAATAATGTCCTCCTCCCCGGAAAAATATGAAGTTCCTGAGGTTGTGCCGGTTATAGCGATAAAGGCGCTGGTGATAATGGAAGGCACAGGTGTCGCCACGCTTGATATAGAAGGAGAGCGCTCAGGCCAAATCGTACGCAGCGGCTATGTTTTTGGCGGAGGCAAGGGAAAAATCACAAGCATAGATGCCGGAGGAGTGGATTGGAAATGGGCAAACAAAAAATATCGCACGAATTTATAGGAAAATATGCACTGACTCTGGTGACTTTTTTCTGCATAGCAGTTTTTATTCTGCAGATGCTTGCTGGTTCCGCATATGCCGTTACAACTGAGGCCAGGACCGGTGAAATCAAATCTGTTATTGAAGGGCTAAAAATAAGCCAGATAGGTAGTTATGAGATACTGCTTGAACTGCGCGGAGCTAAAATGAGTTATCCTGTTCAGTTAGAAGATTCTTCATCTGCAGCGGTCCTTGAATGGAAGGATATCCGTTTTCCAAGGGATACTGACAAAAAGGACTGGTGGGATGAATATGAATGGAGCATTCTTAAGATAGACGAAAAAAAGAGCAATGAATGGTGGCAGAAATACGATTATCCGCTTGTACAGAGGGTACAGGTTGTATCGAATGATAAAAACGGTTTGAAAATGATGATCACCGGTGAAAAACCTCTGAAAATAAAGAAAATATTTGGCATGCCGGGTTCGGATCTTATCAAGATACAGTTAATCGCTGATATCCCTGATATCGTACCTCCGAAGCCGCAGCCGCCGCGCCCGAAGGTTAAGGGAGATCCAATGGGGATGTATTCGCCAGTGACCCTTGAACTGCGTGATGTTTCGGTAAGAGAAGTTTTCAGGATGCTGGCCGACCTGAGGGGACTTAATCTGGTACTTGACTCATCCGTTCCCGACACAAATATGACTTTTTCTTTTAAAAAAGCCAGTTTCAGTGAAGTATTCGCCTATATACTCAGGATGAACAACCTTACTTACTCACTGATGGGCAAAACTTTGGTAGTAGGCACTGCTGAGAGCATAGGGAAAACTCTCGGCAAAAATGTGACGAAGGGCTATAAGCTTGCATACGGCGATCCGGCGAAAATGCCTGCTATCATAATGGGACTTGTGCCGCTTTCCAATCCGCCTATTGTGGATGAAAGGCTCAGAACTTTATATATAACGGCTACGCCTGAACAGCATAGGGAAATCGAGGCTTTGATGAACCGCATCGACCATCCCGGAAAGCAGGTAATGCTTGAAGCAAGGCTGATAGAGATATCCGACGGAGCCCAGCAGGATGTCGAAACTATGATCAATGCCGTATATAAGGGATGGCTGTTCTCCTACAGCGGTGCAAACGGCCTTGGTACCGAATATACATACGGAAATAATCAAGGAGGACTTTCACCGAACATTATACCGACGGATTCTTCTACCCAGGGAAAGTTCCCTATACCGGGATACTCCGTTGGTGACGTATACAACCCGGTCAATCTGGTCGATCCTACTATGAAAATGCTTGATGCCGGGCTTCGCGCACTGGAGACCGACAACAAGGGGAAGGTCCTGGCAAATCCGTCCGTTGTTGCACTGGACGGGCAGAAGTCAACAATAAAACTGACGCATAATTATTTGTACCAGTCAGGTGTCGATGATAACGGGAACCCTGAATTTTCAGAACAGGAAACCGGTCCTACACTTGAAATTACACCAACGGTAGGGCGTGATGGTTTTGTCACGCTTAAGCTTAAGATAGCAAACGGAGAAATAGTCCAGTTCAGACAAAGCGGGACATCAGAGGCACCTGAAACGACAAACCGCGAAGTTGATACCCAGATACGTGTCAGGGACGGGGAGCTGTTTGTAATCGGCGGTCTTTATGGTGAAAATAAAACTAAAACAGTATCAAGGGTTCCTATCCTTGGCTATATACCCCTTATTGGAGAACTTTTTACCAGCAGATCCGATGCCCACACCAAATCGGAAATGGCTTTTATTGTAGTGCCGCATATATTGGATGTTCCTACTGGGGCTACAGAAATATATACAATGCCTAACTCCAGCCTGATCCAGTAACTTTTACTCGAGTATTTGCATTAGATAAATTTGGGGCTGCCGTTGTTTTGCTGTGTGATGCGGCTGTATAGATAAACGAGGAGGAATTTATATGGCTAAACAGATAAGATACGTGCCTCTTGGAGAGCTCCTTATAAATGCGGGAGCTATCACTCCCGGGAATCTGCAGGCGGCTTTGAACGAGCAGAAAGTATCCCAGATGCGTCTTGGCGAGATACTTATAAAAAACGGATATCTGACTGAGGTCAATCTGGCCGAAGCTCTTTCAGAACAGCTTGGACTGCCGTTTACATCTCTTCTTAACATAAGGCCGATGCCTGAGGCGATTTCGCTTGTTCCGGAGAATGTTGCCGAGCGGCTGAATGTCCAGCCTATTTCAATAGCGCCTGACGGCAAGCTTGTTGTGGCTATGTCCGACCCTCTTGACGCTTTCGCTGTAGATGAACTGAGGATGCTTGCAAACAGGGAAATAGAGATCAAAGTAACTACTGCCAGTGAAGTACGCAAGGCGATAACCGGTTTTTATAAAATGCAGACCAGCCTCCAGGATGCCATGGCGGATATACAGAAGCACGAAAACAGCCTCGGCGCCGATGTAATAACGATATCCCCCACAACGGCGCAGGATGTGGCAAGTGTTTCGGCAAATGACGCCCCGGTAATACGCCTTGTGAACACTATACTTGAGCAGGCTGTAAGGGAAAAGGCATCGGATATTCACATAGAGCCTTCGGAGGCTGAGACTAAGGTCCGTCTGAGGATTGACGGTTCACTGTTCAACAGTACCGATATACCTAAAAACCTCCATGCCCCGCTCATCGCAAGGATCAAAATACTCTCTGAAATGGACATATCGGAGAAACGCCGTCCGCAGGACGGCCGTATACTGATAATGGTCTCAGGTAAAAAAATAGACCTGCGTGTTTCAACTTTGCCGTCCGTGAACGGTGAAAAGGCTGTTCTGAGGCTTCTTGTGCAGGACAGTGAACATGTCGGCATAGACAAGCTCGGCTTTGATGAAGAGCAGCTTAAGCTTCTGAGAACGGCAATAAGCGCAGCGCACGGCATACTGCTCATAACAGGCCCGACAGGAAGCGGAAAGTCCACGACGCTCTACTCCCTTCTTGAAATAATCAACAAGCCCGAGGACAACATAATTACGATAGAGGACCCGGTCGAATATACGATGAAGGGACTTACACAGGTCCAGATAAATGAAAAAATAGGATATACATTCGGCAGCGCACTGCGTTCAATCCTGCGTCAGGACCCTGATATCATAATGGTCGGAGAAATGCGTGACACTGAAACCGCACATCTTGCCGTACGAGCCGCACTAACAGGACACCTTGTACTGAGTACCCTGCATACCAATGATGCGCCGAGCAGCATAAACCGGCTTGTCGATATGGGCGTCCCTAATTTCCTTCTTGCCTCTTCCATCAGAGCAATCGCCGGGCAGCGGCTTGTAAGAAAGCTTTGCAGCAGCTGTAAAAAGGAAAATGAAGTGACTGATGAAATTTCAAAAGATGTAGGTATACCGGCCGGAACCAAAACTTATCTGCCTGTCGGATGTCCGGCCTGCCGTTTTACAGGCTACAGCGGCAGAACAGTTATTTCAGAGGTAATGATGATAGATCCGGTGCTCAGGGAAATGATAAGCCGCGGAAGCCAGACCCATGATCTGCGTGAATATGCAAGACAGCACGGGATGACTACCATGAGGGAATCCGCTTATAAAAAGGTAATAGACGGTGTCACAAGCATAGAAGAAATGCTTATGGCGACGATGTTTGATTAAAGGGGCTGTATATATTATGTTCTCGCTGCATGAAATACTGATGGACAGCATAAAAAGCGGAGCTAGCGATGTCCATATCGGGATAGGCATTTATCCTATACTCAGGATAAACGGC
>Ga0268263_1002257_pt1 | contig 13075 bp, 10 predicted proteins | sample Biomet5_FD_190358 | JGI IMG/M metagenome (GOLD analysis project Ga0268263, IMG submission 190358) | Microbial communities from bioreactor (seeded with sewage sludge) at LBNL, California, USA - Biofuel metagenome 5 (SPAdes) (version 4) | ecosystem: Engineered > Bioreactor > Anaerobic >... | reverse complement strand
CAATTTGTGCAGAAACGCATGGCGGATGCACAGCATGTGAACATTGTGGAGATCTCCGGTACCGTTGACTCCACGCCCATGAGGCAGCGCGGCGCGGGCTTCCGGGAAGTGCTGGCGGGGGACAGCCGTTTTCAGATCATCGAAAGCGTCTCCGGCGATTTCCTGCGGTCCAAGGGGAAGGAATGTATGCAGGGCTTGCTGGCGAGGCACAAAGACATTGATGTGCTTTACTCCCATAACGACGCGATGACGTTGGGCGCGATCGAGGCGATCGAGGAGGCGGGGCTGACCCCCGGCAAGGATATTGTGATTGTGACCGTGGACGGCGAGCAGAAGGCAATCGACCTGCTGAAACAAGGCAAAATTAACTGTGTCGTGGAATGCACACCGCTGATCGGGGATGTGATTATGATGCTCGCCAAGAAACTGGCGGCCGGGGAATCCATTCCCCGGGAAACCTATTCGCAGGAAAAAGTGTTTTCGGAATTTGACACGAACCTGAACAGCCTGCCCCCAAGGGAATACTGACGATGCGCGCGCTGTTTGACCGGGTTTTCAACCGGATGGGCATGGGCGAAAGCCTTGCCAAACGACTGCGGTTCAGTTTTATGGTGATTCTTGCCCTGATGCTGATTCCCGCGCTGGTCAGCATCTGGACGATGCGTACTTATGCGGACAGTTATCATCAGGCCATTATGCAGGTGGAGAGCGTTTCCTCGCTCAAGCCTGTGGTTAATTCGGGGATTCCGGACGAAATGTGGAGCATTGTCGCCGGAAGAATCACGTTTGCGGAAGGGCAGCAATACGTGATGATGGGAGAAATCAACCATACTCTGGAAACGCTGATGACGACCGCTTCGGGCGGTAATTCCATCGAGCTGACCGTGGCACGCCGAACGATGGATACTCTGAAAAGTTATATAGACCGCATGGGGGAACAGATCGCGGAGGGTGCGCCGGTTGCCGACAACGAAGCTTTGCTGGACGAGGTGCGCAGTGTGTCTTCTCTCGTGGGGGATATGCTGGAGCAGTATATAACCGTAGAAATCAGCGAAACGACGGAAACCAGCCGCCAGATGCAGCAGCAGCTGCTCTTTATCGTATGGATGATGGCGCTTCTGCTGGCGATCACGTTTGTTTTCGCGATGCTGGCGCAGCGTTCGCTGTCCCGTACCATCCGAACGCCGATCGCTACACTGGAAAGTTTCGCGGGAGCCATTGCGGAAGGCGATCTGCAGGCGCGCGTGGAAAGGCCGGAGGTACTGGAACTGCGAGGCCTGGCTGAAAGCCTGAACGTGATGGCGGGGAAGCTACAGCGCCTGATCGACGAAAACCGCCGGGAACAGGAAAACCTGAAACGGAGCGAGCTGCGTACGTTACAGGCGCAGATTGCCCCGCACTTTCTGTATAATACACTGGACGCGATTGTATGGCTGGCCGAAGCGCAGCGCACCGACGAAGTGATCCATATCACCCGGGCGCTTTCGGACTTCTTCCGCATCTCGCTTTCTCAGGGCAGGGACTGGATTCCGCTTTCTGATGAGATTAAGCATCTGCAGGGGTATCTGACAATTCAGAAAATCCGTTACCGGGATATTCTGGATTATGAAATCGACATTCCCCGTGAGTTTTACAATGAGCTGATCCTGAAACTGCTGCTGCAACCGTTGGTGGAAAACGCGATTTATCACGGTATTAAGCACCGGCGCGGGCGCGGTTTTATCCGCGTGAGCGGCCGGGAGGAAAACGGCAGGCTGGTGCTGGCAGTGGCCGATAACGGTGCCGGGATGTCCGCCGAGCGCCTGTGTCAGGTGCGTGAAAGCCTGAACAGCGACGCGCCGAACGAGGGTGAAGGCGGATGTTACGGGCTGTTCAACGTAAACAAGCGCATTCAGTTGTATTATAACCAGCCGGAAGGCGTAAAAATTCAGAGTGATGAAAACGGGACGACGGTATCCTTAAGCGTGCCGTTCGGGAGGAAAGACGATGTTCAAGGTGTTTCTGGCTGACGACGAGATTGTGGTGCGGGAAGGAATCCGAAGTAATTTTCCCTGGGAGCAGACTGATTTTGTGCTGGCCGGGGAAGCGCCGGATGGGGAAATGGCGCTGTCCATGCTGCAGGATATCAAACCCGACATCCTGATTACCGATATCCGCATGCCCTTTATGGACGGGCTGGAGTTGTGCCGTGCTGTAAGTGTTTCCATGCCGTGGATGTATATCGTCATTTTAAGCGGATATGACGATTTCGCCTACGCGCGGGAAGCCATTTCACTGGGTGTGAAGGAATACCTGCTCAAGCCTGTAAGCGGGCAGGAACTTTTACAGGTGCTCAACCACATCGCGGATTGTATCCGGGAAGATAAACGCCGCCAGGACAATCTGCGCACGTACCGCGACCAGCTGGCTTCCTCCGGGCAGCTGCTGAAAGAACGCCTGCTGGGGGATCTGATCGCGGGAATCCCGGAAAACGAAGTGGTGGAGCGTGGCCGCGCCCTGCAAATGAGCCTGACCGCCGGGCGGTACCTGACAATGGTGGTGGAACTGAGCCGCGAGCCGGTGAGCGCGGAGGAAACGCGCGCTGCCGAAAGCCTGCTGTGCCGATTGGCGAAAAGCAGCGGGGGAACGGTTTGCATGTGCCAGGTGCAGGGACGGTTTGTGATGCTGGTAATGGGCGACGACGACGCGGATATTGAGGAACGCACCTACGGTCTGGCCCAGGCGGCCAAGTTTGATGTGGAACGTAACACCACCCTGAAACCGCTGATCGCGATCGGCACCACGGTACGAACGCTTAAGGAAGTGCCGCACTCCTACGCGGACGCAAGTGCGCTGCTGCGGACTCTGCACGAAGCGGAAAACCTGAACCGTGACCGCCGGATTGTGGGCGTGCTGGATATTGTGCCGCAGGAAAGCCTGTCACTGGTGAATGTGAAAGTGCCGCAGATCTTTGAAAAACTCCGTAATGCCAATCTTTCGGAAATCGACGGGATTTTGGCGGATTATACCCGTTCCATCGGCCAGACGGCGGCGCAGAGCAAGTTGATGGTCAACTATATCTTTGTGGATATTGTGCTGTCCGCATCGCGAATCATCCGGGATTGCGGAGGCGACCCGCAGCGGATCATTCCTTCGGCGTTCCGGCCGGATGGGCAGAGCGCCGCGGTTTCCACGCTGGACGAGGCGATGGCGACTGCGCGGGATCTGCTGCGAACGGCTCTTGCTTACCGTGACGAACAGGGGTCGGTCCGCTACGGCGTGGTGATTCGCAAGGCGAAAGCTTTTATCGACGAGCGTTTTTCCAACCCGGACCTGACTCTGCGTGAAGTAGCGGAACATGTGTCGCTGAGCAACAACCATTTTTGTACGGTCTTCTCCCAGGAAACAGGGGTTACCTTTACGGAATACCTCACGTCGGTTCGGCTGGCCCGTGCGAAAGAGTTGCTTCGCGACCAGCAGATGCGCACATCGGACGTAGCTTTCGCCGTGGGGTATAACGACCCGCACTATTTCAGCTATTTATTTAAAAAGAATACGGGGATGTCTCCCCGCGATTATCGTAAAGGGGATTGATCTTTGGGCGGAAGGCCTTTGGATATGAGGATTTCCGCAAATGTCCCCGATCCGCAGGGGGAGATTTTACCGGTAAAAATTACCACAAATCGGAAAAATATCACCGAACGTAACCGAGCGAAACAATGCGAAAAATAACTTCAAAAGAATTTTAACTTATTCGGGAAACCACTGTCTTTTTTTCGGGAACCTCCTTCGTTACAATACTAATAACAACGGGAAGTACGGACAGCTTTCCGAAAATAAACGAGGAGGTTCCCATCTATGAAGAAACTGATTGCCATTCTGACGGCGTTGGTCATGGTGTTCGCACTGTGCTCCATCGCTGCCGCCGAGGACCTGATCAAGGTTGGTTATGCCCAGGTTGGCCACGAGTCCGACTGGCGCAATGCCAACACCGAAAACTACAAGGACGTATTCTCCGCCGCGAACGGCTTTGACCTGAGCTTCGTGGATTGCGACAACGACAACGCGGTTCAGCTGGAAGCCATCCGTAACTTCATCCAGCAGGGCCTTGATTACATCATCATCGCCCCCATCGAAACCGCTGGCTGGAATACCGTACTGAAGGAAGCTGCCGATGCCGGTATCCCCACGATCATCGCTGACCGCGCCGTGGATGCTGACGAGTCCGAGTATACCGCCCGTGAAGGAACCGACATGGTCAAGGAAGGCGAAACCGCCGGTAATTGGCTGGCCGAATACCTGGGCGGCAAAGAAGCCAACATCCTTGTGATCGAAGGCTCCGTAGGCGCTTCCGCGACCTTGGGCCGTACTGAGGGCTTTGCCAACATCATGAAGGATCATCCGGAATGGAAGATCGTAGACAGCCAGAGCGGCGACTTCACCCAGGCTGGTGGCCAGCAGGTGATGGAGAGCTACCTGAAATCCTACGCTGGCAAGTTCAACGTAGTGGTTTGCCAGAACGATAACGAAGCCTATGGCGCGATGGACGCGATGGACGCGGCCGGCGTGACCTACGGCGTTGGCAAAGACGTAACCCTGATCTCCTTCGATGCGACCCACGCGGGCCTGCAGGACACGCTGGATGGCAAAATCAACTGCAACGTGGAATGCAACCCGATTCAGGCTGGCATTGTGAAGGACATCATCATGAAGCTGAAGGCCGGCGAGACCGTTGACAAGTTCACCCTCGTAGTGGATCAGGCCTTCGTCGCCCCGGGTATCACCTCTCAGTATGCCACCACGATGACCCAGGAAGTGCTGGACGGCCGCGCGTACTAAGCGACAGCCGCTACCTTCCCTGAACCCAACCCATACGGGAACTGTGGAGAAGTGGGAGAGGGCGTACAGCTCCTCCCACTTCTCTTTATGAAGGGCGCAGGCGGCATGACGCCCGCCCCTTCACAAGAATGACGAAAGGAATGGATGACGATGGAAGATAAGGTCGTCCTGACCATGCGCGGTATCACCATGACCTTTCCCGGGGTCAAGGCGCTGGATCACGTGGATTTCACCCTGCGAAAAGGCGAGATCCATGCGCTGATGGGTGAAAACGGCGCGGGGAAATCCACGCTGATCAAGTGCCTGACAGGCGTGCATGATTTTGAGTTTGGCGAGATCCGGGTGGACGGCATTGAGGAGCCGATCCGTAACCATTCCACGATGGATGCGCAGAGGCGAGGCATTTCCACCGTATATCAGGAAGTGAACCTGTGCCCCAACCTGAGCGTGGCGGAGAACCTTTTTATCGGCCGCGAGCCGCTTACAAAGGCACATACGATTGACCGCAAGGCGATTGTGAAACGCGCCCAGAAGCTGGCCGAAGAATTTGAATTGAATTTAGACGTGCAGCAGACGATGGGCAGTTATTCTCTGGCGCTTCAACAGATGATCGCGATTGCGCGTGCTGTGGATATGGATTGTAAAATCCTGATTCTGGATGAGCCGACATCCTCGCTGGATGACAATGAGGTGAGCAAGCTTTTCACCCTGATGCGCAGGTTACGTGATCAGGGCGTCGGAATTATCTTTGTTACGCACTTTCTGGAGCAGGTTTATGAAGTTTGCGATCGGATTACCGTGCTGCGCAACGGCCAGTTGGTTGGGGAGTATCCTGTTACGGCGCTGCCGCGCGTAAAGCTGATCGCCGCCATGATGGGCAAAGACATAGACGATCTTGCGAAGATCAAGCCGGAAGCCTGCGAAAACCGCTGCGGCGATATGCTGATTGACGCTAAAGGATTAGGCCACACAGGAAAAATCAAGCCTTTCGACCTGAATATCCGGCAGGGCGAAGTAGTCGGACTTACAGGGCTACTGGGTTCCGGCCGCAGTGAACTGGCGCGGGTTATTTACGGCGCGGACCGTCCGCAGACCGGAACGCTGAAAGTGAAGGACAAACCGGCCCATGTTGCGCGGCCGATAGACGCGATGAAGCTGGGCATGGGGATGCTGCCGGATGACCGTAAAGCGGAGGGTATTATCGATGACCTCTCCATCCGCGAAAACATTATTCTTGCGATGCAGGCTCAACAGGGAATGCTCAAACTGATTCCGTACAAGGAACAGTGCGAGATCGCCGACAAGTATATTGCACTTCTTGACATCAAAACGGCGAGCCGGGAAACGCCGCTGAAACAGCTGTCCGGCGGCAACCAGCAAAAAGTGATCATTGCGCGGTGGCTGGCGACCAATCCTGATTTTCTGATCCTGGACGAACCAACGCGCGGGATCGACATCGGAACGAAAACGGAGATCCAGAAGCTGATCATCAAACTGGCCGAGGAAGGGAAGAGCATCCTGTTCATTTCCTCGGAAATTGAGGAGATGCTTCGTACCTGCAACCGACTGGCTGTCCTTCGGGACGGGGAGAAGGTCGGCGAACTTTCCGGCGATATGACGCAGGAAAGCGTAATGCACGCGATTGCCGGAGGTGAAAAAGGATGAAGCAAATCCGAAAAATCACGAAGATGCGGTTGTTTTTGCCGATCTTCAGCATGGTGCTGGTGATGGCGATCAATATGATTTACGACGTCGCCAACGGCAACGTATTCTATAACTTCTTCACGATCAGCATTCGGAACGGCTTGTTGTACGGTCGTTTGATTGATATTCTCAATCGTGGCAGCGAGGCGGCGATCCTGGCGATCGGTATGACGCTGGTCGTATCTTCTTCCGCAGGCGTGGATATCTCGGTCGGTTCGGTCATGAGTCTTGCAGGTGGTATGTGCTGCATGCTGCTGGCGGGATTTGGCAACGCGAACGTATCGCAGTACGCCATGCCGCTGTGGGTGGGGTTACTGGCCGGTTTGGCTGTTGCCTGCCTGTGCGGCGCGTTCAACGGTTTTCTGGTTTCCTATCTCAATATCCAACCCATGGTAGCAACGCTGATTTTGTTCTCGGCAGGGCGCGCAATCGGCCTGCTGATGTGCAACAGCACGATCGTCTATATCCGGGAACCGTCCTTCCAGTTCCTCGGCGGATATCTGGGGCCGATCCCCACACCGATTATTGTTGCGATTCTGTGCATTACGGTGATGTCGTTGATCCTGAAATATACGGCGCTGGGTATGTATGTGCAAAGCGTGGGCATCAACGCAAAAGCGGCGCGTATCGCAGGGTATCAGTCCAGACGCATCATCTTTACCACCTTCGTAATCTGCGGTCTGTTAGCCGGAATCGCCGGTTTGGTGGCAACAAGCCGCATCTATTCGGCCGATACCAATAACATTGGCCTGAACTTCGAACTGGACGCCATCCTGGCTGTCGCGCTGGGCGGCAACAGCCTGGGCGGCGGGAAATTCCGGTTGTCCGGTTCCATCATCGGCGCTTACACCATACAGGCGATCACGACCACGCTGTATGCGTTGGGTGTCAGTTCCGCTCAGGCGCCTGTATTTAAAGCGGTCATTGTGATCCTGATCGTTACCATCCAGTCTCCGGCAGTGAAAGCGGTTATGGCCAAACGCGCTGCCGCCAAGGAAGTCGCTGCCAGGAAGGGGGCGGTCGGCGTATGAAAACCTCTCCGCTTGCCGGTAACACCCATCGCCGTATGAACAATAACACCGTGCTGATCATGATTACCATTGCTCTGTTTGTGATCATGTACGCGGCCGGATGCATTGCTTACAGTGAGAAGGGCTTTGATCATCTTCAAACGTTCCTGAACATCCTGATTAACAACTCCGGTTTGATCTGCATTGCATGCGGCATGACCTGTGTAATGCTGACCGGCGGCATTGACGTCAGCGTTGGCGCGCTGATCGCAATGGATTGCATGTTCATTGCCGTTGGAATCGAGTACTGGGGCGTATCCTCGCCGATCCTGATGCTGCTGGTGCTGCTGATTGGCGTGGCTTTCGGCTTGCTGCAAGGTTTCTGCGTGGGCTATCTGGGAATACAACCCTTTATCGTAACCATCGCCGGGATGTTCTTCGCTCGCGGCATGACCGCTGTGATCTGCACCCAGCAGGTAACGATTAAATCCGATCCGTTCTTTGTAGGGCTGGCTAACCTGAAGTTCAACATGCCCTTTGAAATTGGTGCGTATTTCAATAACAAGGGCAAGGAAATGATTCCATACTTCCGTTTGCCGGTAATCATCGCGCTGGTTGTACTGGTGGCCATCTTTCTGGTTCTCCGGTACACGCGTTTCGGGCGCAGCCTGTATGCGGTGGGCGGCAATCAGCAATCCGCGGCTCTGATGGGGCTGGATGTTAAAAAGGTTCGCATGAAAGCGTATGTGCTGTCCAGTTTCCTTTGCTCCATCGGCGGCATCTGCTATTGCCTCAACACCATGGCTGGCACCACCACACAGGCGACGGGGCTGGAAATGGATGCGATCGCTTCTTCCGTAATCGGTGGAACACTGTTGACCGGCGGCGTTGGAAACGTAATCGGTTCGTTCTTCGGAGTGCTGATCAACGGTACGATTTCCAGTCTGGTAAAGACGAACGGCAAGCTGATTTCTTCCTGGGCTAACGTGGTATCGGCGATGCTGCTTTGCTTCTTCATCGTGTTGCAGGCTGTGTTCGCGAAAATCAAGGAGCGCAGCAAAGGTTAACCCGGCTGGGATATTTGATGAATACAGGCCGAAGGGATCGGTCGTATACGATGATGTATACGCTGCCCCTCGGCCTGTTTGCTGTTTATCTGTGACAGACGGTTTTTTATATCCGTTCCCAGAGCATGGTATGATCGGTAAATTGAACCTGAAGCCTGCCAGCATCTTTATGCCAGGAGAGGAAAGATCGAACGGTACTGCCGACGAGCACGTACTGTTCCATCGTCATGGTAAGGCGATAGGCTTGAAATACGCCGCGCAGCACAACCTCGAAACTGGAGGGCTCCCGGCACAGCGACAGGATACAATCTCCGGCGGAGAGCACCTTTTCGCGGTTCAGATTGCATAATGGCGCAATATCCTCCGTTGCGTCGGCATGAGAGGGAACGAACATGCGCGCCTGCAAGCCGGATACCTTTTCCAGCGTTTCCAGATAGGCCTGCACATCATAAATAAACGGGATTCCGTACTTGGCAAGCGTCGTTTCGCTGCTGACGCAATCAGCCAGATAAATGACATCGTCCGGGGTGCGGAACCCGACCATATCGAAAAAATGGCCGGGCAGGGGCAGTGTTTCTAAATCGGCGGGGAATGCCGGATCAGAGAACGGAAGCACATGACTGGCCTGTGCCATCAGAAATTTATGTCGCAGTTCCGCGCAGGGATAACCGCCGTACAGGAACGAGGGTTCCAGCAGCGGAAACTGTGTAAAGCACCCTTCGATTCCTTCTGAAAATATCTTGCAGCCGGTCTGGGCCTGCAGGTACTGGTTACCGCCAATGTGGTCGGCATTGGAATGAGTATTCACGATGGCTTGCAACGCCCACCCCTGGCGATCCAGCACCTGCCGCACCTTGCGGCCCGCGTCCTTGTCGTTGCCGCTGTCAATCAGCACCGTGCGAAGTGGATCCGGTACGTAGAGGCCGATTTTCGCGGGGGATTGCAGATAATAACTGTGGGGAGCCACCTGTACCAGTTCAAACATGAAACACGCCTCCGTGATAAAGGATGAAAGCGATAGACTCAACGGGACCCCCGGCGGAAAACCGCCGGGGGGTGAAGATATTATGAGGATTACTCGTTCTCTTCCGTATTTGGTTCTGGTTTGGGTTCGGCATCCGCAACGGAGGAGTCCGGCTCTACAGGCTGGACATCGCACGGTACCGGTGTTTCTTCACCTGTTTCCGTGTCCCCCACCGCGCAGGAGGCTTCGCCTTCCGCAGACGCGTCAGGGGTTGCATGATCATCCTGCGAAGGGGCATCCGGGGTGGCAACCCGTGCATATTTCTGGGCGCGCAACACACTGAGCCGATCATCAATGTCGCAAAGCTCCACCAGCATCTCGTTCAGCGGTTCGGGCAGGGATACGCCTTTCTGCCACATCTCGAAGGCACGGAGGCTGAAATTGGTCAGAATCTCACGCCTGCGGTTTTCGAGATTGATTTCACTGGCTTTCAGTTTGGCGTTACTGGCCAGGTTGGAGGCGGAGGTTCCGATCGCTTCCATACCTTTGAGGAGAGTAAGCCGAATCTTGCTGGAAAACGGGTCTTTCGCCATCATTTCTCACTCCGTTTCAGTATAGCAGTACAGGTCGTTGCGCAGGCGGTAAAGCGTCGCGCCACGTTTTTTCAGGTTGAATACGTTCACCCACCAGTCAACTGTGGCGTCGGCATCAAACTGCATATAGCCCCAGCGCACGCCGTTGATGCGTTTACCGCGCATGTTGCTGTCCGTCCAGTGAATCATGTCCGTTTGCGGATCGTAATCGCGGATCACAAACAGGCTGTGGGGACCGTTGCCGCCCCCGTAATAACCTACAATTTGCAGAAAGTCGCCCTTTTTGATCTGCAAGAGTAGAGTTCGCGCCAACGCCGCGTTCTCCTCCTCGGTCAGGCTGTCGTCGTACTTGAATTGTGCCGCGATTTCGAACGGGCTTCCGTCTGCAGCGGTTTCGGGTCGCCACTCAATCCCGTAGTCATAGGGCGCGCAAGCCTTCTTACTGTTGTTTTTTGGCATGTGCAGCGCCAGCGTGGGGTAAGCCAGCATCCGATACCCGGCTCTGTAGGTATCGAACAGACGCATCACGAAATTTTTACAAACGCCGATGTCGGTATCCGTTTCCGCGGGTGCGAACTGGTAACGGCTGTCCTGAGAGTTGGCGTAGGCAAGAGCGATCATCTTTTGAATCAGCTCTTCCCTTGGCGAAGGGATGGCGAGCGATTGCTCGGCATAAGGCGTACCTTCGGCTTTGGACGGGTCCGCATATCCGCGCGCAATCAGCACCGCCCCTTCTGTTTGCGGTGTATCCAGCTGAAAAACGTGTTCCACAGAGACCCCTGCGTTTTCAAAGGTCAGGGTCTGGGTGGGCAGGCGCAGCTCCAGCGTGATCAGGCTGATATTGCGCCCTTCAGCGCGTACTGTAAGCTGCTCTGAACCGTCGTAACTCTGCCCGGCGGAGGGCGCGGTGATTGTGAGAACCGGAGAGGCCTGCTGGTTATCCAGTGATGTGTCGGCGTCGTCCTGTTCTGCCGCCGCCCCGGACAGAACTGAAAGCAGCGTAAGAATTACGGCGCAGAAACGACGAAACGCCATGGACATGCACATCACCTCACGTGCCACCAGTATACCATAAAACGAAGGGTCATGCCTGATGAAAAGGTGTCGGACCATATGAAAAAGGGCTGTTACATACCGCTGTGTACGTACAGGCCCTGTGAATGGGTATTTATATAACGTTTGTGGAAAGCAGGCTTATTCAGGTTATCCGATGAGTAAGATCATTCGTCTGTCAGGCTTTTCCGGGCCAGTAGGCCAGCAGTGAGGAAGGGCTGCAGGCGAAGGTGGCACTGTCCATGGGGATGATTTCGCCATCCAGATTCAGCCGCATGCCCGGGGATGTGAGGGTGCAGCGCTTCGCCCTGTAATGATGGGCAATCTTCTTTTTCATCAAAGTGCCGCCCAGAATGGCGGGCAGATAAAAGGGGATGCGCCAGCGGGGAAGCGGCTCCACAACCATCACATCCAACAGTCCGTCGTCCACGTTGGCTGCGGGCAGGATGGGGATACCGCCACCGATATAACGCCCGTTGGCGATAGTGCAGAGCATGTATTTCCCTTTCAGCAGAATATCGTCGCCAATTTCCACCAGCATCTCAAAGGGGCGGAATGTTTTAATTGCCGCGATCACCCCATACAGGTACGGCCAAATGCCGCGCAGATGTTTTTTGGCAGTCAGCGCGTAATCCAGCACCATCACGTCAAAACCCGTTCCGCAGACGTTGATAAAGAACGAATCGTTAATCACGCCCGTGTCCAGCGGGTGAGCAGGGTGAGTCAGCACATAGTCCAGCGCTTCCTCCCACTTTTTTGGAGTGCCGATCGCTTTGATAAAATCATTGCCCGTCCCTGCCGGTATGATCCCCAGCGCGGTTTTGGTGCCCATAAGACCGGCTGCTGTTTCGCTGAGCGTGCCGTCTCCGCCCACGGAGAGCACCGTTTCCACCCCCTGCTGGGCGGCTGTGCGTGCCAGCTCCGTTGCGTGGCCAACGCCTTCGGTATAAACCACCGTATGCTCTATTCCCCGGGTTTGCAGGATCGCATCGATCTTTTGTCCTACCGTAAGCGCATAACCGGTGCCCGCAATGGGGTTGACGATGACTGTAATCATGGCGCACCTTCCTACAATAAATCTGTGATATTTTACTTTTTTTACGGGGGAATGTAAAGAGTTTATGGGTAAGGAAGCGTACGATTGTGGGAAATAGTTTTGCTTGCCGTTCCACCGCAAAGCAGATATACTGTCAGCGTATCCAATCCCTGAAGGAGGAAAAGGCATGTATAAAACGGGCGTGTATTTCGGGCGTTTCTGCCCGCCGCACAGGGGCCACCTCTACCAGATCATCGAAGCCTCCACCAAGTGCGATAAGCTGGTGGTGGTCATTTCCGATAACGCAGTGCAAACCCGCGAGATCTGCGAAAGCGCGGGCTTGCCCACGATTACCTATCAACTGCGCAAACAGTGGATTTCCCAGCAGGTCCAGGATATGGAGCATATCGAGGTTCGCGTGCTGGATGAAACCGATATACCGGCCTATCCGGATGGCTGGCAGCTGTGGAGCGAGCGGATGCGGCAGGTAGTTCCGGAAAAAATCGACGCATTCTTTCTGGGAGACTGTGACTATCAGGCGACGCTGGAAACCTACTTTCCCGATGCAGCCGTGGAACTGTTTGATCCCGCACGCACGCGCTACCCGATCTCCGCGACCGACATCCGCCATAACATATTGGGCAACTGGCACTACATTCTGGGCTCGGCCCGCCCGTTCTTCGCCAAGAAAGTGCTGATTGCGGGTACGGAGAGCTGCGGTAAAACCACGCTGACCAAGTGCCTGGCCAAACTGTACAACACCTCCTGGTCCGAGGAGGTGGGGCGGTATTATGCGCGCGATTATCTGGGGGACGACGAAACCATCTATA
>Ga0268263_1002254_pt1 | contig 13088 bp, 10 predicted proteins | sample Biomet5_FD_190358 | JGI IMG/M metagenome (GOLD analysis project Ga0268263, IMG submission 190358) | Microbial communities from bioreactor (seeded with sewage sludge) at LBNL, California, USA - Biofuel metagenome 5 (SPAdes) (version 4) | ecosystem: Engineered > Bioreactor > Anaerobic >... | reverse complement strand
ACAGCCGTGCGCATCATTGTGGATGGCCGGGGAACCCAGTTTGACCCGGACATTGTGGACGCCTTTGTCGCCCTGCAGGAAGACTTTCGCAATATCGCCAGCAAGTATTCCGACATGTAGGGCGGCGGCTGCGCACGCAACCGCCGCACCCTGCCGGGGCTACCGCCCCTCATGCTCGGCAAACACGTCCCTTGCGGCAAAAAGCCCGTTGAGCGCAGCGGGAAAACCCGCGTACACGGCCATCTGCATGATGACCTCCATGATTTCCTGCCGCGTGCAACCCACATGCAGGGCGGCGGCAATATGCACGCGCAACTGCGGCGCGGCATTGCCCATGGCAGTCAGGGCCGCCACCACGGCTATTTCACGGCTTTTCAGATCCAGCCCTGACCGCGAGTAAATATCGCCAAAAGGAAACTCCACAAGATACCGTGCAAAATCCGGGCTGATGGCCCGGACGCTTTCAAGCACCTCTTCTCCGCCCCTTCCGTCCACACGTTCCAGCATGGCAAGCCCTGCGGCATAACGATCATTCTGCATAATAATCTCCTTTAAGGCCGCTGCATTGCGGCCACTGGCGAATATGTATGCTGTTGCGCGGCCTTTGCCTCTTGCTGATTTGGTGATACCTTTAAGGTATGGCAAACGATGTATTTGATACGCCGGACTGGCGGCTGCTGCGCTATTTTTCTATAGTTGCCCAAGAGGGCAGCATGCGCCGCGCCGCAGACAGGCTGTTTATGACCCAGCCCCCCCTGAGCCGCCACATGCAACGTCTGGAAGAGATGCTGGGCGTCACCCTGTTTACGCGGCACAGCAAGGGGCTGTCGCTGACCGCCGAAGGGCTGGCAGTGCTGCGCATAGCCCGCCCCGTGCTGGAGGCGCAGGACGCGGCGGCTGACCGTCTGCGCAATCTCGGACGCAGCGATGCGGCAAAAACGGACAAGACGCTGACCATCGGCCTGACGACCGCTTTTGAACAGGGAGTTTTTTTGCGCTTTATCCAGCATGTGGAAACGCACTGGAGCGGTGCAACGCGCTTTGTGCGGCAGTCGTCCCCCCGGTTGGCGCGGGACGTACGCCGGGGCAAACTGGATGCCGCCCTGGTGGCCCTACCCCTTGACCATGCGGGCATACGGCTTTGCCCCCTGCCCTATGCCGAACCCCTGCTCGCGGTTTTGCCCGGCGGACGCCGCGACGCACCAGCCATGGCCCGCCCGGAGCAGGAACGTCTGTCCCTGCAAGGCCTCAGCGACAGGGCTCTTTTCTGGTTCCGGCGCGAGAGCAACCCCGCCTTTTTTGACCACATGCGCGGCGTATTTGCACAGGTGGGGTTTGCGCCCGCGCATCTCGAAGAGCCGGAAGAATACGATGTGCTGCTGGCCCGCATTGCACAGGGCGAGGGCATGGGGCTGTTGCCCCGCTCGTTTTCCGCCATCGGGCGCGACGGGGTGGAGTTTTGCCCGCTGGCCGAGGCAGGGCTATTGCAGTTGCGCCTTGGGTTGGCGCTGCCCCTGCGCGACGGCGGCAACGGCGCTGCCGCAGATGCCCTGGGGCAGGATGCCGCGCCGCCAGCCGAGCGCATGCTTGCGGACGCCGCCCGCTGCCTGGGCTGAAACAGGCCCTGAAAAGGCGCAAGGGGCTGAGAGGTGGCGGGCTGAAAAGGCCCGCACCGCACAAAAAAAGCCCGGCAGCCAAAGCCACCGGGCAGAATGCGCACTGCGCAAAAAATACTTACTGCTTTACCATAACCTTGGCGGGGCGCAGCAGGCGGTCGCCAAGCTTGAAGCCGCGCTGCATCACGCGGGCCACAGAGTTGGGCGCAAAATCGGGCCGGTCTTCAAAGCCCACTGCTTCGTGCACGTTGGGGTCAAACTCTTCACCTTCTTCGCCCAGAGGCTTGAGTCCGTGCTTTTCCACCACATCAAGCAGTAGTTTGTGGGTCATGGCCACGCCCTGCAGCATGTCCTTGCAGGCTTCGTGCTTGCTGCCGTAACGCAGGGCCAGATCAAGGTTGTCCAGCGTGGGCAGCAGGTCGCCAAGGACCTTCTCCGCCGCGTAACGCATCTGCTCTTCATGCTCGCGCGTGAGGCGTTTCTTGAAATTGTCCATCTCAGCGGCGGTGCGCAGGCGCATTTCGTTCAGCTCGGCCTTGCAGCGCTCTTCGGCGCTTTGTTCGGCTGCCGCGTTGTCGGGGGCGGCTTCGTCGTGCGCTGCGTCGGCAGCATTTTTGCCCGCGTTTTGCCCAAACAAAATGCCGTCTTCTTCAAGAAAACCATCTTCAGGCTTTTCGGGCTGGCACTCTGCCCGCTCGTCGGCGTGGCCGCCCTGCTGTCCGTATGGATGGTTTATTTTATGACGCTGCATGCTTCCTCCTGAATCGACCCCTGACGGGTCTTGATGCTTTCAGTTAAGTAAGTATGCTTATCCTCCCTGTCAAGGCGCTGCCGTAACAGCACAAAGTTTTGCGCTGCCCCGCGCCGCCGCCCGCCATAGCGCCTCTGGCAGGCCATCTGCGCCTCGACATTCTGCGTCGGCTTCTGTATATTGCTCGCACCAGAAGAGGAACAGCACTATGACATGCCGAATTTTGACGCTGCAACATGAACAGGAATGGCCCGCGCTGGCCCAGTGGCTGCAGGGGCGACGCAACCCCGGCAACGGAGTGGAAAGCGCCGTTAACGACATCATCTCTGCTGTGCGACAAAAGGGCGACGACGCCCTGGTGGAGTACACGCGCAATTTTGACTGCCCCGATTTCGCCCCGCCGCTGCGCGTCAGCGAGCAGGAAATCGCCAAGGCGGCCGCCTCGGTAACTATCGAAAGCCGCGAGGTTATCGGCGAGGCTGCTGCCAATATACGCTCTTTTCACGAGGCCCAGGTTGAAAAATCCTGGTTCCTCACCCGGCCCGACGGCAGCATTCTGGGTCAGCAGGTTACCTCGGTTGACGCGGGCGGCTTGTATGTGCCCGGCGGCCAGGGGGGCAACACGCCCCTTGTCTCCAGCCTGCTGATGAGCGCCATACCCGCCCAGGTGGCGGGCGTGCCGCGTCTGGCCGTGTTTACGCCGCCGCGCAAGGACGGCACGGTCAACCCGCATATTCTTGCGGCCGCGCACCTGCTTGACATCGACGAGGTCTACCGCGTGGGCGGGGCATGGTCCATTGCGGCCATGGCCTATGGCACGCAGACCATCCACCCCGTGGACGTCATAGCCGGCCCCGGCAACATCTTTGTCACCACGGCCAAGCGTCTGGTGCAGGGCACGGTGGGCATAGACATGATTGCCGGGCCCAGCGAAGTACTGGTGCTGGCGGATTCGTCGGCCAACCCTGTGTGGCTTGCCGCCGATATGCTTTCGCAGGCGGAGCACGACGCCCTGGCCTCGGCCATCTGCATTACCGACGACGCCCGTCTGGCCGACGCCCTGCAGCAGGAGCTCAAAAAGCAGTGCGCAGCCCTGCCCAGAGCCACCACCGCAGCCCGCGCGCTTGAAGACTGGAGCGCCATTGTGGTTACGCCCAACATCTCCATAGCTGTGGCTGTGGCCAATATGGTGGCCCCCGAACACCTTGAGCTGTGCACCCGCGACCCATGGGCCGTGCTGCCGTTTATACGGCACGCAGGGGCCGTGTTTATGGGCCAGCACAGCCCCGAGCCTGTGGGCGACTATTTTGCCGGACCCAACCATGTACTGCCTACGCTGGGAACGGCGCGGTTTTCCTCGGCCCTTTCGGTGCAGACCTTCTGCAAAAAAACCAGCATTGTGGCCGCTTCTTCAACCTTTTTACAGCAGAATATGCAGTCCATAGCCGCCCTTGCCCGGCTTGAGGGCCTGGAAGCCCACGCCCGCTCCGTTGAAGCGCGTGGGAAAAAATAAAGGGCTGGAGGAATCAGGAGCCATCATGAAAGTCGTGGTAAAAACAGAGATCAGCGCCTACCCTCTTCTTTCACGCGGGAAAGTGCGCGATATCTACGATGTGGACGAAAAAAACCTGCTCATTGTCACCACTGACCGCATGTCGGCCTTTGACGTGATCATGAATGAACCCATCCCCTACAAGGGCGTGATCCTTAACCAGATCACCCTGTTCTGGATGGAAAAATTCAAGGATATCATTCCCAATCACCTGGTTGAAAGCGACGTTAACCGCTTCCCCGCTGCCCTGGCCCCCTGGAAGGACGAGCTTGAAGGCCGCGCCGTTATCGTGCGCAAGGCCAAGCCCCTGCCGATCGAGTGCATTGTGCGCGGCTACATCACCGGCTCCGGCTGGAAGGATTACAAGGCCACCGGCACCCTGTGCGGCTACAAGCTGCCCGCCAACCTGCGCGAATCGGACAAGCTGGAACCGGCGCTGTTTACGCCTTCCACCAAGGCCGAACTTGGCAAGCACGACGAAAACATCAGCGTAGCCCAGGCTGCTGAACTGCTTGGCGCAGAAACCGCCGCCCAGGTCGAACGCACAACGCTTGCCATTTACGAGGCCGGGCGCGCACATGCCGCCAGTCGCGGCATTATCGTGGCGGACACCAAGTTTGAATTTGGCTTTATCGACGGCAAGTTGCACCTCATTGACGAAGTGCTCACGCCCGACTCCTCGCGCTTCTGGCCTGCCGACCAGTATCAGCCCGGTCAGGGCCAGCCCAGCTTTGACAAGCAATACCTGCGCGACTGGCTTGAAAAACAGCCATGGAACAAACAGCCCCCGCCGCCCGCCTTGCCTGAAGAAATCATCAAAGCCACGGCGAACCGCTATCAGGAAGCTTACAACATCCTGACAAAGTAAAAAATCAAGCGCGTCCGGCACATCAGTGTTGGACGCGCATTGGCGTGAAGGTCTCGGCACTTTTTTCACAAAGTTTCGGGTCTCTTCATCGACCTGTCGTCCTCTGTCCGACAGCGCCGCGTTGTTACATGCGGCGGCTTTTTTTCGTCTGAACGGACGCTGTCGCTATTTTAATACACCTCTGTCCGATTTTTCGGTTTGCATTTTTTCAGGAGGCTCCATGCTGCTGCAAGGAAAGAAAGCTCTTATACTGGGTTTGGCCAACAACAGAAGCATCGCTTACGGCATTGCCAATGCCCTTAAGGAACAGGGCGCCCGCCTGGCGTTCAACTATGTGGGCGAAGCCATCAAAAAGCGTGTCGAACCCCTGAGCGATGAGCTCGGCGGAGAATTTACGTTTCAGTGCGACGTTTGCGACGATGCGCAGATTCAGGCTGCCGCCGACCTCGTCAAAGAAAAATGGGGCGACCTGGACATACTTGTGCACTCTGTGGCCTTTGCCAACCGCGAAGATCTGGGCGGCCGCTTTGTCGACACCTCGCGCGAAGGCTTTCGTCTGGCCCTGGATGTTTCGGCCTACTCGCTTACCGGTGTCTGCCGTGCTTTTGAGCCCCTGCTGCACGAAGGCTCGTCGGTCATAACCATGACCTACCACGGCTCTACCAAGGTTATTCCTGGCTACAATGTCATGGGCGTGGCCAAGGCCGCGCTTGAGGCCTCCGTGCGCTACCTTGCGTGCGACTTTGGCACCAAGGGCATCCGCGTAAACGCCATCAGCGCAGGCCCCATCAAGACCCTGGCAGCCTCTGCGGTTTCCAGCATGAAGGATCTGTGCAGCATTGTTGACCGCAACGCCCCCCTGCACCGCAACGTCACCACGGGCGACGTGGGCGGCACGGCCCTGTACCTTGCCTCTGACCTTGCCCATGCCGTGACCGGTCAGGTGGTCTATGTGGACAGCGGTTTCAGCACCATAGGCGTGATGGGCTAACGGCTTCTGTGGCTGCCCGCCGCATTTGCGGCGCTGGCGGCAACACCTGAACGTGCGCACGCGCACTGGCGCGGCCTCAGCTGCCTGAAGCCGTCAGAAGGATCAGATCATGGACATCCTGACACTGAACGCACTAGGTATCACCGTCATGGCTATCTTTGGCCTGTGGGTCTTTTATCGTGCCGCCCAAATTACAAAAAAACGGCGGCAGGATGAAGAGCGCAAAAACAACGACCACAAGGACAACTAAGGCCAGGCGCATCAACGCAACGCACGCATGATTATGCCAGGGCCCGCACGGCAATCGCCTGCGGGCCCTGTTTCAGTCCGCGCTGGCGCAATTTAAGCTTTTGGCAGGCTTGCAAAACAGGGCTGCACCGGTCGTAAAAATTGCAACAAACTGCCCATATTCATTTTTTTTGCTTGCAATTGCTCACTGCCTGCTATATAGGTATTCGGCTTTGAGCGGTGAACTTCACCGAATGGAGAGGTGTCCGAGCTGGTCTAAGGAGCACGATTGGAAATCGTGTGTACGTTAACAGCGTACCGGGAGTTCGAATCTCCCCCTCTCCGCCAGCAGAATCTAAGTGCCTTAATTTCCATAAGTCACTTGAAATAAAAGCGTTCATGCTTCCAATTGTTACACAAACGTGTCACATTTAGGAGTATGAACGCTTTGTGCTTACATACCCATATTCAACGGCGCGGGGCTTCGGGCACATACTACATCCGACGAAGGATACCGACCGACCTCCTTCCTTTCTTTGCGCCTAAGAAAGAAATAACCCGAAGCCTAAAGACCAAAGACCCCAAGGAAGCCAAAGAGCGCGGAAGGCTGGAAGCGATAAAGATCGACCAGCAGTTTGCCGCCGCATATCGCACCTTGGAGCAAGGGCAAGCGCACAACGCGCCTTCTGAAGCTGCGCCGGAATCCGGCACACCTCACCCCACCACGCCGCCCCAGGCTTCATTGACCCCGCTTGAAATAGAACGGCTGGCCCTGCTGCACCTGCACACAGCCCTTGCCGAAGACGAAGACGCCAGAGACAACCCCAAGCACCCAGACGCCCTAGCCGAAGAGCAGCAGGAGGCGCAGGAGCTTGCCGCGCAGTTTGGCATAAAGCAAACCGTGGCCCGCTTTGGCCTGACTGCAAAGGACGCTGAGGCAAAGCGAGGGCAAGCAGAGCTGTTCTTGCAAGCTGCCCCGCTCTTCCTAGCCAGCAACGATTTTTCGCCAGTGGAGCGCACCGTTTACGCCTTGCTTGATGCAGAAGGCATTGACTTGGATAAAGCCGCCCCGGCCTATCGTAAGCTTTGCCGTGCCGTTTTTATGGCAGAATGTAAGGCACATGAGGCTATCCTAAAGCGTATGGGCGGGGAATGGGTCGCAACCCCAGCAGCCCAGCCCGGCTACAAAAACTTTACGCCCTCCCCTGCCCCCATATCTATTTGTGCAACGCCAGAGCAAACCACAGATAACCCATTAGCCACCCCAGGCCCAGACAATCCGCTCTTCTCAGAGGTATGGAAGCGTTACCTCAAAGAACGCGCACCAGCCCATAAGACAGAACTGGATTTCGCCGCTTCGGTACGCCGCTTCATTGAAGTTAATGGTGATATACCGATCAAAGCCATAACAAAAGCTCACATTAGAACTTTCAAAGATGTGATGTTAAAGCTTCCAACTATACGCGAACTGCCTAAAGCTGTTCGTACACTTCCTGCGCTACGCCTTATTGCCGCTATGGAAAAGCAATACAAAGGCGAGAGCTACCCCACATTAAGCACAAAGACAGTCAATGAAAAACTGCTTGCTACAATCAAGATAATAATTTCATACGCCGTTGCAAATGGCTATATCGACAACAACCCGGCTAGTGGAATGCGCGTCATAAACAATAGGGACAATATGAGCGGCCCGGAACGCCTGCCCTATGATATGGATGATTTTAACACCATCCTGCATTCCCCTCTTTTTGTCGGTGCTGTCGATAGAAGGAGCATGGGCATACTGAAGCAAGACAAAAGACATGATTACCAATGGTTGACTTTGCTTGCCATGTTTACAGGAGCGCGGCTTGAAGAAATAGGTCAGTTGGATGCAAATGATATTTACAATGATAATGGTATCTGGTGCATCCATATACACGCTGATTTAGAGACAAACAGACGTGTGAAGAATAAAGGCTCTATAAGAAAATTCCCCGTTCACCCAAAGCTTATTGAATTGGGGTTTATTGATTTTGTGCAATCACTCCCGCCAGAGGGCAAGCTACTGCGTACAATAACTTCTCGCACAGATCATAGAACAAGCACTTTTTCAAAGTGGTGGGGAAGATTCACTAAAGAAATTGGCGTTCACTCCAAACAAAAGACCTTCCATTCCTTCCGGCATACATTCAAGCGAACCATGCGTGACGTGGGAGCAAATGCAGAGCATGTAAACGCTATTCAAGGGCATTCTGATGGTGGCTCAGCATCTGGGCAATATGGGCGGGATAAGGACGGCATGCAGTACAACATGACCACCCTTATGGAAACAATGAAGAAGCTGAAGTTTGAAGGTGTTGAGCTGGATTTTCTGAGGGGCTGCGTTGCAAGAAAGGCTGATTAACCTCTTTGCCTTTACGATTCCTGTACTTCATAAAACTCAGGAGCAACACCGATGAAAACCCTATGCCTTGTTTTAGCCCTGCTTCTTGCCTATACTTCAGTAGCCTATTGCGTTAGCTGGGAAGAAGATAAAAGACCATATATTGAACGATTCAGAGAAACTGAAGCTGCTTATAAGCAACGGTTCTTGGATAGCCAAAAGAAAAAAATGGAAGCAGAAACGCCTCCCAGCAAGCGGGCTGCCGAAGCAAAGAGAAAACAAGAGGAAGCCCAGCGGATTCAAGACGCTGTTGACGAACAGTTAAACAACAATATGAAAGAACGACTGAGCTACACCGAGCAGATAGTTAACAACCTCATTTACTGAAATACTAACATAAGAGGTAAAAACATGGCTGCTTATATCATAACAATAATTTTGATTGTTGCCGTAACCTGCTTTGGGCTACATCTCGCTAAGAAAGAACGTCAAGAAAAGAACCCACACCGCTAAACGTGGCTTTGTCTATTTTGCTGAGTATAGGCAATTACACACGTCATCTAATTTATTTTTGATAGGCACATTATCTAAGAGGGGGTGTTATGAACAGCAATATAATAAAATATGTCATTGTTGTAATTATCCTTTCGTGTGTTTCCGCAGGTGTAAAACAATTAAGAGAATGGACTTTTAAAGAAAAAGTTAAAGATGTAATGTCTACACAGATACTCTATAGGGGTGACGATCAGCAATCTATGACAAATTTTTCAAAAGATGTAATTTTTGCGATTGAATATGACATGCCTAATGAATACAAATCAGAAGCACGTTCACTGTTCTTCTTTATTGCATATGTAAAGACTATGGTTAACAATGAAGATTATGCATCCCTTGATTTGATTGACAGGAGGCTTAACGCCCTAAGTGTTATAAGGAAAGTTGCTAAAGCCAATAACAACAAAATAACTCCTTATGAGATATTCGGAATTGCAGCATCTTTAAGAAAAGAATCACCTTCATTATGGAATGATTATAAACAATTTGTTGATGATGGTATGAGCAAGCAAAGAATGGAAAACCTTGAACTTCAAAATCAAACCGTTAAAAACCTACTAAATTAATTTATTTTTGATATTGCCGCCCCAGCCCACACCCCACTTTCCCCCAAATCTCGCACGAAATCCCCAGCCCGACCCATTGCCAGCCTTAGCCCTTTTTGACCTGCAAAAGACAACAAAAAGCCCCGCTAGCTGGAGGCGGCAGCGGAAACCGGGGCTTTGGAATTAGGTTGCAGTAATAGAGAGAAGAGCGCCAGCATGCGCCGGGGGTCAAAGGAGATGTTACGTCCCCTTTTAATGATTTCAGCAGGTTGGAATTATGGCCCATCAATCGGAAGAAGAGCGGCCCACTTAGGGCCAGGGCAGCAAAGTAGGCAAATAGCCTATTTTGAATAATTCAAGTAAGTTAGCAAATATGTTCCACCTATCGGAAGAGGCCAGCCAAATTCAGACCAGAGCGGCAAAGGCGTCTGCAAGACGTTGTTCAACAATTTCATCATATTAGCAATTACCTTCCACCTATCGGAAGAAGCCGCTCCGAATTACCTTGCACTATAGAGAGAACACCCAAAGCCGCCGCAAGCTTTCCAAGCTGTTTTCTTCTGCAAATTCAGCATATTGGAATTAAGTCCCACTAGGAGGGAGAAGCAGTGGCTTGCCGCTTTCACTGACATAAATTTTTATGTCAGCACTTTATCAATATTTTCAGCATATTGGAATTAGGTTGTACCTATCGGAAGAATGAGACGGCCTTTCCCTGCTCATCCCTCAGGCTTAACCACAGCAAACCAATCACCACTCTTTAGACCATCAAGCGCAAACCTTCAGTTTTCCCCCTAGGGGGTCTGAACAGAATAGACCCTCCATGTGATAGCTCACTGTGGATTTCTAGTCTAATGGGAGTTTAATAAATTCAGGTAGTTATACTGATTGAAATGCAGATTCAAATATCTTGAAAAGATAATAAATTTAGCTAGTTGGAATTACCGTGCACTATAGAGAGAAGACAGTAGGCTTGTAAGCTGCTGTAACCGGAGGGAGGCTAGGGGACTTCTTTCGGTTTCCCCTTGGGGGGTAGGGGGGAAACTAAAGATTACTCTAAAGCTCCCCTAAGAAAAATACTTAAAGACTCCCCTAAAGCTTTCTCACTTTATCTAAATACATTAAAATTTATTCTAAGGTTTTCTTGATTAAATATATTTCTTAAGTTTCTTTCTTTATGTTTTATCATTATGGACTATTTATTTTAGGTTCTCTAAAGAAATAATCATCCATAATTAATAAACAATAAAAACCTATAGTCCACCAACCCCATTTTTCCCATATCTCCCTCCCCCATGCTGCCCCGCTTGTGCTGGTTATGAAGACCACGCAGGCGGGGCTTTCTTCATCATGGGCCGAGGGCTTGAAATATCCACCTTTAACCACCGCATGAGAGAGGAACCTTAGTACATGGACAACAGGAACAAACAACCAAGAACAATTATGGAAAGGCTGGGGGAAGCCGTAGGCGTCAGGCCAGCCATGCAAGGCGGCGGCAGCGTAAACACCTATATACCAGCGCAGCCCAACCGCATTGATAGAGACCCACTTGTTGGCTCTGACATGGGGCGTCTTGTGGACGCTTTGCGCCCTTTTGACAAAGCCATAGACAAAGCGTGGGAAGCCCACATTGACAGGAAAATACTGGAAGACCACGCATCGGGTGAACGCTTTGCTGCTGAAAACCCAGAGATGACAAAGAACATTGAGGCATTCCGGCAGGCCGCGCTTGCTGACCCCAATGTTCTAAACCTCTCACCCCATGTGAAAAAAGCCATTGAAGGCGAAATACTTAAGAACAACGCCAGCCAGTTTGCAGGCTCCCTTGAGGATGCTTACAGCACCAGCGAAATTAAAAACGAGCGAGACCCACAAAAGGTCATGGCTTGGGCGCAAGAGCAACGTAAGCAGTACATGCAGCAGCAAGGGCTAGACAAATACGACAACACAATTGAGCTTGCCCAAAACTTCTACCACCCCACATCCCGCTTGCTTGACGGCATCATAGCCCGCCATAGCAAGGACGTGGAAAGCCAGAACGCAAACCTTTTGGAACAGCAGAAGGCCCAGAATATTCAAAACATCCTTGCTCAGAAGCAAGACCTCACTTCCCCGCTTGGCGGCAGGGATACAAAGATTCCTTCCGACCGCGTGGCCTACGCTCAGGACGCCGCAAGCGTCATCATGGGAGAGGTCGAAGACATGAAGCGGCTGGGCTACTCGCAAGACCGCGTTGTTGGCTTCCTTGGCAAAGTGGTGCTTCATGGCAACCACTCAGCCAGAACAGCCCGCCAGCTTGCCCAGGCAATCACGGTTGACGTGAACGGGCAGAAGGTCAGCCTCATGTCTCAGCCGGGGATTGCCAAAGGCATTGAGCAGCTTGAAGACCAGGAAACGGACAAGTCATTCAAGGCTGAGACCCGCTCACACACCCACTTGCAATGGCAACGGGAAGAGTCGGCCCGGTCTGCCATAACCAAGGGCTACGAATACGGGGCCGATGGGAAAGCAGATTTGTCCAGGGCCGAAGTGGTGGACAGGCTCAAGCTTTGCAGCCCTGAGGATTACCCCCACTTCAAGAAGGCAGCCGAAGACGGACAGAGAGGACAATTCAAATCCCTGTATGCTAATCCTCAGTTGGCGACAGATGCCCTTGCCCTTGAGTCCGACTTAAAGCAGGGCAAGGCCGGTAAGGCCGCAGTGATGCACCTTGCCCAAGAAGGCTATGACCCTACCCAGGTACAACGCCTGTTAGCCATAGCCGACAGCACCAACACCGCCGAAGGGCAAGCCATCTTGACCGCTCAGGCTAATCTTTCAAAGACGTACATTTCAATGGTCGGCAATGTCACCACTGAAGAAGCCGCCGACATTTACCACTCATACAACACAGGCAGCGGCAGCAAAAAGCCCACAGCCGGAATACTTGCCCAAGTCATGATGGACTTGCCGGAAGTAAACACGGCCTTTGCTGACTTTGTGGCAGAGAAGAAAAAGGAAAAGGCCGCAGGCAAGACAGACAAGCAGGAGAAGGACGCCCCTTTGACCGCTCTGGACATGCAGCGGTTTACCCAAGAGTTCCAAGGCCAGTTCCTTGATAAACGCATCAAGGCCACCAAGGAACGCTTTGCCACCGAGAAGACCGAGGCCACAGACAACAAGCAAACACGCAGCTACCTTACCAACCCCAAGAACATGGAAATAACGGGAGGGTCTGACAATTCTTTCTTCCCCTCACGTTCCAGGCCCGCACAGGTTGAAGTGGTTAACGGCACAGTCAACCACCTCAATACCCTGTTTGGCGACAGCATAGCCAAAGACCCAGCAGCAGCCCAACAACTGAGTGACGCAAAGACGCTGCAAGATGTCCTGCGCTTTGCAGACAGCAGGGTTGAGGGCGGGCTTTCTTGGCAAGAAATGTACTTCATTGTGCGGGGTGAAAACCCTGAAGCCCGTGGCATCGACAACGCCAGGGCGGCACAGACGGATATTTACAACTGGTTCAAAGAAAAAGGCATCAAGGTAACACCGCCCCCGGCAGCTACGGCAAAGCCGGGAGCAGCCGCCAAGTTTACCCGTCAGATAGAGGTGAGATAAAACATGAGCATTGAAAATAT
>Ga0268263_1002253_pt1 | contig 13091 bp, 7 predicted proteins | sample Biomet5_FD_190358 | JGI IMG/M metagenome (GOLD analysis project Ga0268263, IMG submission 190358) | Microbial communities from bioreactor (seeded with sewage sludge) at LBNL, California, USA - Biofuel metagenome 5 (SPAdes) (version 4) | ecosystem: Engineered > Bioreactor > Anaerobic >... | reverse complement strand
GTCAGCATAGCCACACGATACATCCATTCACCTGTTGAAGTCCTGGATGTGGCAGATATTGACGCGTGCGTTTCCCTTATTGTAAAAGCAATAGAAAACGTAGGCAAATATTTCTGAAGCCCTTTTGAAGTAACTGCAATAGGCAATTTTACGCAAGAGTCGCATACACTTTGCTCCGCATGGTGCGGGGAAACTCTTGTGTTTCTATTTTTCTGACTTTTTCTCTTCTTTTTCTTCTTTTCTTCGACTTTTCTCTTTTTTTCTTTAAACTTTAGTATTTTTATTTTTGGCTCTTCGTTATTCCCTATGGATGAGATGATTTTCAATTCAAGACCGCATTGGTTTTTATGAGGACATTATGAGGATAGCCACACAAAACAACGAAGAGCCAAACCTCCCAAAAAGAAAAACTCTTTCCAGCAAGTTGTCTCAAAACTTAAACCATTTCTACAATTGGGTAATGGACAATGTTTACTTTAATTGTAAAGAAGATATTTTTCCAAACTTTAAGTATAAATTCACCTTATAGTCTAATATTATGTCCTAATTGTAGAATCAAGTTTACTTTTGAGACCTCCTGCCAGGATGGTTTTTATCATTCAGAGATTGAAAACCACTGCGTCACCGCTGTTAAGAGGATCATAGACAAATTCAAATTGTAAACCTGTATTATTACTCGGAACTTTAAACGCGATTTCTCCACGGCGCATATTACCAGGTGTTACATCTACCACATCAATTGCTTTAGATAATGCCTCACTTGCGTTATCATCATATTCATATGTTGATCCATCAGGACTTAATATCTTATATTGCATAATAGCATATGTTCTTGTGCGGTTAGGGCTTATATTTTCCAGAGTAATATTGAGAATTAGAAATTGAGATCCACTGTCTGCTTCTGCGGTCTCATCGGGAATTTCATTGATTGAGTTTGCATATCTTTTCTCGTTGAGTGTTATTTTGGTCAGGCCATCTGTAGCTGTTTCGCCGATTTTATAAATCTTAAAAGATGATCCAGTGTCTTGAGAGTTAGTTGCCGTATTGATAGAAGGTGCCGAAGTATTCTGTACTTGATCTGATGATTTTTCATTACCTGAGCCTGTACATCCTATACATAGCATTGAAGCCAGCAAAACAAACAAAATAATATAAGTATATTTTTTCAATTCATCACCTAAAAATATCAAGTAGCATTATGGAAATTTCAAGATTATATATCACAACAATTTTGTTCTATTAATATAAAAAAGAACGTTTTTTAGTAAAAATAAGGTAACTATTCAGCCTATCAAAACATGTCTATTGATATTGATTTTAGTGAATGCAAGAACTCAAAGAAATAACCTCTAAAAGAGGACGAAACGCAGTCAGTCGCCAACAGTTCCATAAAATCAATTTGCAGAAATTTGTCTATTGAATTTTAATACAGATGGCTATTGATTCTGTTTTATATAGGCTGAATAGTTACAAAATAAAAAATAAGTGATTTTTTAAAGACTCTTTTTTATCAATTCCACCCCCATTCATTAAGCTTATTCGCTACATCAAAAACCATTTGTTCCCTAGCTCCTTGCTTGAAGGCTGGATACTTCGCATTGAATTTCTCAACCAATGCCGGTATGTTGTCAACAATAAAATGATACTGTGAGCGAACAAAATTACTTAAATCGTATTTGAGAAGACTAAAGTTACTCCCATTAAAAATAGTATCCGAAGAACTATTGCATTGTGCAACCGCTATTTGTTAACTGAAAACCACTAAAATTTTTTATACAATTTACTATTATATTTTTCACATAGTTCTAAGACTAATAGATAAAGGGAAGTCGACTGTATGAAAAAAGCTTAAAGCTTTGCCGCCGCGAAACTTTGTGCTATGCGCATAAAGAGATGATATGACGAACGACTATTTTTTACTTTCTTTTCTCTGTATATAACCTGTGTTTGTCGGTGGCTAGGTCACCCGTATGAATATTTATTGTTTCAGCTTTCACAGGATGACTCGCTTAAAGAGTGGGGCCTTAAAATAGAAATACAAAGTTAAAACTGTAATTAAACACATTTTACTAAAAAGTTTAAAACTGTACTGTTAAGGGCTAAATAAAATTCTCATTGTGAAACTCCAAGAAAGCTACAGTGAACAGACTTCATATAGCATTTTGTTCACTAATGGCCGGCAAAAAGGGAAAAGCTCTTGATTCTCGATAACAACCATACATAGTTAAGCTAGTACAATTTCTGTGTGCTCACATGTAAAGATCCAATCAGCAAATACGATGCAAGGTAATAATTGAATAACTCAAGGTCTACTAATATGGCTCTTAAAAAATCCGAACTTTACTCCTCTCTCTGGTCCAGTTGTGATGAACTGCGTGGCGGAATGGATGCCAGCCAGTACAAGGACTACGTACTCGTTCTGTTGTTTATCAAATATGTCAGCGACAAATACGCCGATGTACCCTTTGCCCCTATCACTATCCCTGAGGGTGCAAGCTTCAAGGATATGGTTGCACTCAAAGGCAAACCAGATATCGGTGATCAAATCAATAAGAAAATAATTGGTTCGCTTGTCAACGCCAACAAGCAGCTATCCAACTCCGACATGCCGGACTTCAATGATCCTAACAAACTTGGCGACAGTAAGGAACGGGTAGACAAGCTTACCAATCTCATTGCCATTTTCGAGAATCCTGCCCTTGATTTCTCGAAGAATCGTGCAGACGGTGACGACATCTTAGGTGACGCGTACGAATACCTGATGCGTCACTTCGCAACAGAAAGTGGCAAAAGCAAAGGGCAGTTCTATACTCCTGCCGAAGTCAGTCGAATTATAGCACGGATACTTGAAATCAACCAGGCCAATACCACAAGTTCCACTACGGCCTATGATCCTACATGTGGTTCCGGTTCGCTACTTTTGAAGGTCGCAGACGAGGCAAGAACCAAGATAACTCTATACGGCCAGGAAAAAGACGCAGCTACATCCGGTCTTGCCCGCATGAACATGATCCTGCACAACAATCCCGAGGCACTTATCGTGCAGGGTAACACTCTGACAGATCCCAGGTTCAAGGATGGCGAAACGCTCAAGACTTTTGATTATGTTGTCGCCAATCCGCCGTTCAGTGACAAGCGATGGAGCACTGGACTGGACCCGCTTAAAGATCCTTACGAGCGTTTCAAGCCTTTTGGGGTTCCACCTGCCAAGCAAGGAGATTACGCTTATCTGTTACATATTGTTCGTTCGCTCAAGAGCACAGGAAAAGGAGCTTGCATCCTGCCACATGGCGTGTTGTTCCGTGGTAATTCCGAGGCCGATATCCGCCGTGCCCTTATACGCAGGAGGTACATTAAGGGAATTATTGGCTTGCCAGCCAACCTTTTCTATGGCACCGGCATCCCGGCATGTATTGTAGTTATCGACAAGGAGAATGCTCAAAACCGAAAAGGCATCTTTATGATCGATGCTAGTGCAGGTTTCATGAAAGACGGTCCCAAGAATCGCCTCCGTGCTCAGGATATCCGCAAGATTGTGGATGTTTTCACTAAGCAGGCTGAGGTCCCGAAATATTCGCGGATGGTCAGTTTTGAAGAGATCGAGAAGAATGAGTTCAACCTCAACCTTCCGCGCTATATCGACAGCCAGCAGGCTGAGGACTTGCAGGATATTGAAGGACATTTGCATGGGGGCATTCCTTCTGCTGATGTGGATGCTCTCCAGCGGTACTGGGATGTCTGTCCACAACTTCGGCAAGCTCTGTTCAAGGAGAATCGACCTGGATATCTGGACCTTGCTGTGGACAAGGCAGATATCAAATCCACAATCTACGAGCATCCAGAGTTTGTTGCTTTTACAGCCGGTATGAATGCACATTTCACTGCCTGGCGCACTAAGAGTTCTGCTATGCTCCGGCAGTTGCAGGTAGACTGCCATCCAAAGGAAATTATAGCTACGCTGGCAGAAGACCTGCTTGCTCACTATGAAGGTAAGCCTCTCATCGATAAGTACGATATTTATCAACACCTGATGGATTACTGGGAGGAAACGATGCAGGACGACTGCTATCTCATAGCTGACGAGGGATGGAAAGCTGAGACTTCTCGCATTATCGAGAAAGATAAGAAGGGAAGAGATAAAGACAAGGGCTGGACCTGCGACCTTGTGCCAAAGCCGTTTATTGTGTCCCGTTACTTCGCCAAAGAGCAGGAAGCTATTGATAAACTCGCTTCTGAGCTGGAAAGCATCACTGCCAGCATGACAGAGCTGGAAGAGGAACAGAGCGGCGAAGAAGGCGCATTCTCCGAACTTGATAAGGTGAATAAGGCCAATGTCGCTGCACGCCTGAAGGATATAAAAGGCGATACGGAAGCAAAGGACGAATCTGCTGTCCTCAACGACTGGCTGAAACTCGCCAATAAAGAAGCAGACCTGAAGAAACGCCTTAAGGAAGCTGAGTCTCTACTTGATTCAAAAGCTTATAATTACTACCCCAGGCTGACCGAGGATGATGTCAAAACTCTGGTTGTGGAAGACAAATGGCTTTCTTCACTGGATACGGCTATCCACGGCGAGATGGACCGGATAAGCCAGTCTCTGACCCAGCGTGTGAAGGAACTCGCCGAACGTTACGAAACTCCTATGCCGCAGATGACCGACCGCGTGGCTGAGCTGGAGGGAAAAGTGAACCGGCATCTTGAGAGGATGGGGTTCAAATTATGAACGCCGGGAACAATATTTTGCAGATAATGTCTGCGGAATCTGGGGCGAAAAATGATACTTTCCCACAGACGGACCTTAATAAATTAAAATCTACTCTGGACTCTCAAATCTGCACTTACTACACGAAAATAACCGAAGGTGAAATCAGTCAGCAATCCGCTGACCAACTGACCAGGTTCCATATCAACCCCGTCGAATTCGACGGGTTTAAAATGCAGGTAGAGATATTTAATCTCGAATCGGAACAGGGGGAGCATTCATGAGCGCGGAATGCAGCGCGGGGAATATTCCACCGGGATATAAACAGACCGAGGTGGGGGTGATACCGGAAGATTGGGATGTTGTCACTACGTTAGATGCCTGCTCTAAAATCCAAGATGGAACTCACTTTTCTCCACAGATCTCTGGAAATGACTATCTCTACATTACCTCTAAAAATATTCGAGTAGGTTATTTGGACATATCTACTGCCTCTAGAATTGATACAGCCCAGCATCAAGCTATTTACAGGCGTTGTGATGTAAAAAAAGGTGATCTTCTTCTTACAAAGGACGGTGCGAGTACAGGAAACGCCGCACTTAATACGCTTGATGAGGAGTTCAGCCTACTTTCAAGCGTCTCTTTTTTGAGATTCCTTCAGAGTAAATACTGTACAGCTTATTTTCTCCAGCAGATTCTAACCTCTTCGGGACAACACCAGATTCAAGATGCTATGGCAGGCAATGCGATTACCCGATTAACTCTTGAAAAAATTAAGAAACTTCGCTTTCCTGTGCCCCCCACTCTTGCCGAACAAGAAGCCATCGCCGAAGCTCTCTCCGATGCAGATGCCCTTATCGAATCCCTTGAGCAGCTCATCGCCAAGAAACGCCAGATCAAACAGGGCGCCATGCAGGAATTACTAACTGGGAAGAGAAGGCTGCTGGGGTTTAGTGGAAAGTGGGAGACGAAACTTATTGGCGATGTGCTAACAATTGCTCATGGCAAGAGTCAGCACGCTGTTATAGATAAAAATGGGATCTATCCGATTCTGGCAACTGGAGGTCAGATTGGAACTGCAAATTGCTTTCTATATGACAAACCATCAGTTTTGATCGGGCGCAAGGGAACGATCGATAAACCCCAATTTATGGACACACCTTTTTGGACTGTGGACACGCTTTTCTATTCGGTGATTCATGAACCGAATAACGCAAAATTCCTTTTTTACAGGTTCTGCCTTATTGATTGGAAACAATACAATGAAGCATCAGGTGTTCCAAGCCTAAATGCGAGAACTATCGAAAGTATTGAACTGAAAATTCCATCTTCTGCGAAAGAACAAAACGCCATTGCTTCTATCCTCTCCGATATGGACTCAGAAATTACTGCGCTGGAAGAAAAGCTTGCCAAGACCCGCCAGATCAAGCAGGGTATGATGCAGGAACTGCTTACAGGGAGAATACGACTGGTATGAATACTTATGCCGGTAGTTCTACAAGATTAAACCTTAATTTGACAGTTTAATTTTTATGTTGATGGGATGTTTTCATATTTGATAAAAATGAAAATAATATCATTGTCAACAAATTTTTGACCCATTTTTTGTGATTCTATTTGACAGATGATTCTCTTTCTCTTGATGGTTATTTTCTTGATTTTTGATCAAATTTTTGGTATTGAATTTGACAGATTGTATGTACAACCTTAGTTTGACAGTATAAATTAAATTTAGTGAGAAGCTTCAATTTTTTGTCAAAAATCAATTGACAGTATTCATAAATTTTGTCAAATTGACTCTGATTTTCCAGCTTCACAATCACTATAAGGCAAATTAGTAGAGATTTTTGTCCTATTTTATCACTTTTGGACCTGACTTTTTGGATAGTATCTATATTTTATCTGAGATTCATGCTATCTGTCAAATTCTATACCAAAAATTTGGTCAAAAATCATAAAAATGGCCATCAAGAGAAAGAGAATCATCTGTCAAATAGAATCGTAAAAAATGGGCAAAAATTTGTTGAAATAATATTACGTATCATTTCAACGGATATGAAAACAATCTTCCCACATAAAAATCAAACTGTCAAACTCAGGGTACAACGAGCAAAATATCCCATATCCACAACTGTATAAAAAATTATATACCATAAACGCTAAAATTGAACAAAAAAATCCTTACATCAAACTTTTTTAGAAATTGTTAGGTTGAAAAACGACAAATCGAAGGTAATTTTTATGAAATTTTCATAGGCTGTCAAATGATTTTTGACGAAAAATGAGATTTCATATTTTACATGGTATTTATACTGTCAAATTAAGGTTAAACATACTGGAGGGAGGGTAGCAGTGGAGAAGAAAACACTCAGAGATATTTTCTCAAAAAATCTCTTTAAGATTCCAGACTATCAGCGAGGTTATGCGTGGGAGAATAAGCAACTGTCTGACTTTATAGAGGACATTGATGCTCTTGTATATGAGAACGTCAAAAGTCATTATACAGGCACTGTAGTAACTTATCAGGACAAAAGCAAACCTCTGGTAGACTACGGTACTGATAAACTGGAAATTGTTGATGTGGTAGATGGGCAGCAGCGGCTTACAACCTCTTGTTTATATCTATCAATTATCCTTCAAAAGTTAATTGAAAATGAAGAAAGTGCTTACGAACAATTGATTTCACTCTTTTTGTACTCAGGCGCAACATGTAAAGTTACTCTTAACAATGACACCGGAAATTTCTATTACGATCTGCTTAAGACCGGACACCCTAACACAAGGTCGAATTCCACGCATGAAGCGCGTTTACTCTCTGCTTACCAGTATATGCAGGAACACATTGACAAACAGCTCATTGACAAGAATGAAAACGGGATTCAATACCTAAAAGAACTGTATGATGCCCTCAGCCGAAAATTGGTTTTCACTGTTTATACCATTGAGGAAGAGTGCGAGATTGGTATGACATTTGAGTTGATGAACTCAAGAGGAAAAGAGCTCTCGGTCTTAGAATTGCTAAAAAACTATTTCATGCACTGGGTTTCACGCAATGTAAACGAGGAAGTGGAACGTAATTCATTGACAACTCTGATTAACAAAAATTGGAAAGACACCTATACCAACATTGGATCATGTGCTGGCAACGAAGATCAGTGCCTGAGAATTGCCTGGACACTATATTGCAGCCACACACCTAAGAACTGGAAAGGCTATGACGGATTTAAGCAAGATGCCTATGTCCCCTTGCGCAATTTCAGCGTAAAATCTAAAGAGGAGACAAAGCAGTTCCTTGAAGAATTCTCTAACAGGCTGGCTGAGATTTCCAAACACTATGCTCGTATTGTCAGTCCCAGAGCTGATGATATGCTTTCGAAAGATGAATTTACATTGCTAATGAAAATCCATCATACGGGCAATATTGCCAATTTCCTTCCCCTGATGGTAGCTGCACGTAAAAATTGCGAAAGCAAAATAATTTCAGATTCAGATTACTGCGATCTTCTTAAAGCTCTTGAACGTTATGCATACCGCGTTTTTTTATTTGAAGGCAAACGCAGCAATGCTGGAATGTCAAATTTCTATCGCTGGGGTAGTGAAATATTCAGACTGGAATATTCCATTCAGGATGTAATCAAATGGACTAACTCATTGGTCAACTACTATGCTAGCGAAGAATCATTCATAGAGAGAGTCTCAAAACCCTCTAACTGGTACTCACGTAAAAATTTACTGAGATATACCCTGTTTGAATATGAACTACATCTCTTGTCTTCAGAGGGAAAAGGAAAAGAACCGCATCTCAAATGGGAAGATATTAGAGACTCCACATTTGAGCATATTTTACCCCAGACCCCTGATGAAAACTCTTTATGGAAACAAGTTTGGAGTCAGGAAGGTATCAAGAATTATAAGGATGACATTGGAAATCTTGTGCTCACACAAAATAATTCCAACTACTCAAATTTTGATTTCGCACGCAAGAAAGGGAATCTAGGTGTTAGCCCCAGTTACAGTAATTCTGATATCAGGCAAGAACGAAAGATTGCAAGCTTCGATGATTGGATACCTGAATATCTCGAAAAGAGGAGATCTGAGATTACCGAATGGATTATCCAGCGCTGGAAAAACCCCGATTATCAGGCTTTATCCGTTGAAGAAATCGAAGTACACGAAGAAATGGATGAAGATGAAATCATCCAGTGAAATATCCGGAATCATCAGGCATGAACAGGGCGTATCAGGCGATTTCAGTTGATCATGCCTATCGAATACGGGATGATCAGTTCTGGTACAACGACTGTTGTTTTGCCGACCTTGTAAGAAATAAAACAGTCATTGTTATGAACATTGAAGGGCTTGGTATACGTACCCTTAGACACTCCGCACCCGGAAAAGATGGAAGGCCCACCTCCTCCTACAAATTCCCATCGAAGGCTGATAGACAATGGTGGAAAACACATCATGAAAAATCTGTTCGACTGGAATTGTTGAGTATTGAGGGAGAGGCTGAACCTTTAAGTGATGTGGCCACACCTATAAAACCAGAAACCGGTTCAGTCCCTGATTTTATTAATCCTGTTTTGCCGAATATTAGTGAAGAGTTCCTCTGTATCGGGTTGGATATTGCCTGGTTCGGAGGCTCTGTAAACGATAAGGACTCACAATTTGACTGCTTAGGGGCAGTATTCATATCACCACATGCTGAACAAGCGATATCGACCCTCATAAGAGTTCCTCTTAAGAATCGCGATTCTGATGCAGTACAATTATTAGTGGCCATTGATGAATTGCTCCGGAAATATCAGAGAATTCAGCGGGTAGTTTTTGCGCTGGATGCGCCAATTCAAGCGGTTGACCGTGGTTTACCTGATCGATCTCCCAGACCGTTACCAGGTTCAGTTAAACGGCGAGCATGTGAAAATTATTTTGATGAACAGTGCAGGCATCTTCAAAAATCCCTAATAGGAGACAATGGCTGGCGTCCAAAAATCCAGCCCAGTTAACCGCTTGCTCATCGAGTGACATGTCTGCTGAATGGACTGCAGAAGCTTGGTTTTAGTTTGTGGACCCGTGAAAAACAACATAATCAGAAAATTGTTATAGAATGTTTTCCTGCTGAAGCGATCTGGGCAATAAGACAACTGGGATATTATTCGAATCCGGTTAATGTAACATGTGTAAAAGCTTATAAGGGTCAGAAGGGTATTTTATTCTCAGCGGAGCAAATTAAAAATCTTGTTCATGATGTGCTGGACGCTTTTACTCCGGTTATTGGCAGCGCTGTAGATTTGCCGTCCTTAGTCAATAAAACAATAAGTCAGATGCTGAGCGATCCTGCATGGCGGGTAAACGGATATTATCGAGGAGGAAAGTATCTCGATGACGCTGTTGATACCATGATCTGTCTGGTTACATCTCTTAGTTATGCATATCATCTGGCACATGTCTGGCAGAACCCGCAGCACGCCGACGACGGGCATATTATCGGCCCCGGGTTTTCAAATGATGGAAAATGGATTGCTGCATGTACCGATTACACGGGAAGTAATGAGTATGACTACTATAGGAAAAAGCGAACGAGTCACCCAGGACCGAATAATCTCTCTTTTTCATGATGAGCTTGGCTACAGCTACCTTGGGAACTGGATTGACCGGGAAGGAAACAGCAACATCGAAAAAGGACTGCTCGAAGCCTACCTTACAAAAAGCGGCTACACCCCCACCCAGATAGGCGTTGCTCTCTACAAGCTGGACATCGAAGCAAACAACCACAACCGAAGCCTCTACGGCAACAATAAAGCTGTCTATAGTCTGTTGCGCTATGGCGTTCCTGTAAAGACTGAGGCTGGAAAGGTCACTGATAACGTCTATCTTATAAACTGGCAGGAGCCAAAGAAAAATGATTTTGCCATTGCTGAGGAAGTAACACTCAGGGGAAACCGTGAGCGTAGGCCTGACATCGTGCTCTATGTGAACGGCATTGCAGTCGGTGTGCTGGAACTGAAAAACAGCCGGGTGACAATCGGTGATGGAATCCGCCAGAACCTATCCAACCAGAGCCCAGAGTTTAACGAATGGTTCTTCAGCACTGTCCAGTTCATCTTTGCAGGCAACGATTCCGAGGGCTTAAAATATGGCGCTATCGGCACGCCTGATAAGTACTTCCTTGAATGGAAAGAAGACGAAAAGGATAACAGCCGTTTCAAGCTCGATAAATACCTGCTCAAGATGTGCAATAAGGACCGACTTATAGAGCTGATGCATGACTTCGTGCTCTTTGACGGCGGCATCAAGAAACTGCCACGTGTTCACCAGTATTTTGCTGTCAAGGCAGCACAGAAATATGTTATGCAGCACAGGGGAGGTATTATCTGGCATACACAGGGCAGCGGAAAAAGTATTGTCATGGTGCTGCTTGCCAAATGGATACTCGAAAACAATCCCAATGCCCGCGTGGTGGTAGTCACAGACCGCGACGAGCTGGACAAACAGATCAAAAGAATCTTCAATGATGCAGGAGAGGATATCAAACGCACCACCAGCGGCCGCGAACTAATGAGCTGTCTCGAAAAGGCTACCCCGCGCCTCCTGTGCTCTCTGGTCCATAAATTCGGGCGCAAGGGAGTTGACGATTTCGATGCGTATATCAGAGATCTGGAATCTCAGCCAGGTAAAGCCGTAGGCGACATTTTTGTCTTTGTGGACGAATGCCACCGCACCCAGAGCGGCAAATTGCACCGGGCTATGAAAGCGATCATGCCAGATTCTGTCTTTATCGGTTTCACAGGCACGCCGCTGCTCAAGAAGGATAAACAGACCAGCCTGGAAGTTTTCGGCGGCTACATCCATACCTACAAGTTTTGTGAGGCGGTAGAAGACAAAGTAGTGCTCGATCTAGTTTATGAATCACGTGATATCGATCAGCGTCTTGGCTCCGAGACAAAAATCGATGCATGGTTCGAGGCAAAAACCAGAGGACTTAACGACTGGCAAAAAGATGAACTTAAAAAACATTGGGGCACCATGCAGAAAGTACTCAGTTCACGCTCTCGCATGGAACGGGTTGTAACTGATATCATCTTCGACTTCGGCGTGAAACTGCGCCTTTCCAACGAACGAGGTAATGCTATTCTGGTAGCCTCAAGCATCTACGAAGCCTGCAAGTACTTCACTTTGTTTCAAAAAACACTTTTTCGAGGCAAATGTGCCGTGGTAACCTCTTACAACCCGCAGTCGCAGGATGTGACCAGGGAAGATACTGGCAATAACACCGAGACGGAAAAAGAGTTCATCTACAACACTTACACCGAGTTGCTCAAAGATATAGAAACCAGGCCAGGCATGACAAAAACCGAAACCTATGAAGAGAAGGCAAAGGACCTGTTCATCAAGGAACCGGCGAACATGAAATTGCTTATCGTTGTGGATAAACTCCTCACAGGCTTTGATGCTCCTCCCTGTACCTACCTCTATATAGACAAGTCAATGAAGGACCACGGCCTCTTTCAGGCAATCTGTCGCACTAACCGGCTGGACGGAAACGATAAGGAGTTCGGTTATATTGTGGACTACAAAGACCTTTTCAAGAATCTGGTCAACGATAAAGGGACCGGAGCACTTCAGGTTTATTCCTCCGAGCTTGACTACAGCGCTGGCGGCGCTAGCCCGGAAGTGTTGATGCAGGACCGCCTGAAAAAAGGAAGGGAACGCCTTGACAATGCTTTAGAGGCATTGGCTATACTATGCGAGCCTGTTGAGCCACCAAAGGGAGAACTGGAACATATTCACTACTTCTGCGGGAACACGGAAATCTCAACTGACCTTCAGGAACATGAAACTCAACGTGCTGCTCTCTACAAAGCTACTGCTTCACTCGTTCGTTCCTATGCCAACGTTTCCGACGAACTGGAAGCTGCAGGATATAGTAGCTCAGATATTTCTCGCATTGAACAGTTACTGAAACATTACCTGAATATCCGCGAGATCATACGCAGGGCTAGCGGTGAAAGTCTTGACCTGAAAGCTTATGAAGCAGATATGCGCCATCTTATCGACACTTACATCGAGGCAGCCGAACCCAGAAAGGTTTCATCCTTTGAAGATATGCCTCTGTTGGACTTGATCGTAAAAACGGGCATTGACAAAGCCATTGCAACTCAGCTTGGAAGATTGAAAGGCAACAAAAATGCTGTTGCAGAAACTATCGAGAACAATGTCCGCAGTAAAATAATCAAGGAACAATTAAACGACCCGGCCTATTACGAGAAGATGTCTGCCCTGCTGGAAGAAATTATAGCAGCCAGGAAGGCAAAAGCCGTTGAATATGAGGAATACTTAAAACGGATTGCGGATCTGGTAAAGCAGGTGGAAGCCGGACATGAGGACG
>Ga0268263_1002251_pt1 | contig 13098 bp, 9 predicted proteins | sample Biomet5_FD_190358 | JGI IMG/M metagenome (GOLD analysis project Ga0268263, IMG submission 190358) | Microbial communities from bioreactor (seeded with sewage sludge) at LBNL, California, USA - Biofuel metagenome 5 (SPAdes) (version 4) | ecosystem: Engineered > Bioreactor > Anaerobic >... | reverse complement strand
ACATCTCTTTGATGATCGATATGAGCTTCCCTTTGATTGCCTCGTATGGTGTTCCCATCCGGCGCGCCTCCTGAAAAGTGTTTTTTCAAGAGGCTCCGCCGCATTTTTTGCCCGTTTTGTCAACCCTTCCCTGCGTTAAATTCCGCATAAAAAAAGAGCAGGCGTACCTTTTTAAATACTCTGCTCTTTCCTCGTCCTGTTATCTTAATGACATTGGCGCGCACCGGTGGTTTTTTATTTGGGAAACGCTACCCGTTTTGCCCGGCGGGCCTTTGCGCCCGGTTGTCCAGTTTGCCGCGGAACACGTAATACCGCTGGTACAGGAATTCGGTGATGAAGTTAATCAGGAGCGTGGAGAAGAACACGATGTCCGAAATGGCGAACGCGCCCGAAAAGCGCACCTCCACCAGCCAGTCGCCCAGAATGGTGGACAGCGGCGTAAACACCAGGTAGTAGGCAAAGACCTTCAGCATCGCCGCCGGGATGTTGGCGGCCGATTGGAAGGTGAACCTCCGGTTCAGCGTGAAGTTCCAGACCACCGACAGAATCAGCGCGGGCAGGTAGCACGCCCAGTAGTTCAGCGCGGGGATCAGCCCCAAAAGGTAGAATGTGCCCGCCTCGATCAGCCCGGCCGACGCGGAAAACAGCGCGAATTTGATAAACCGCCAGAACTCCGCTTTCGCCTTGCCGCTTTGCATGATTTCGCCTCGAATTTCGGGGCCGCGCGGGGGGGCGGCCCGGAGATTTGACCCTTGTGTGCGCCATTGTATCACGTTCCGTTCCGCTTTTCAACGCGCAGTTTAATCCATATAAATTCCATAATTTCTTCCACCAAGTTTACAATTTTCTGTTAAGGTAGTATAATGTCAAAAAAGGGGGATTATGGTGACTTATAGTGCACATTCCTTGGAAGGCAGGCCGGAGGCCGAGTGGCAGACGCTGGAAACCCACCTGAAGGAGACTGCGGACGCGGCGAAATGCTTCTCTCCCGCCCTCGCGCGCGGCGACCCGGCGGGGCCGCTGCTGGACGATCTGGCCGCCGCCGCGGGGCTGCTCCACGACTACGGCAAGGCCACGAAGGGCTTTCAGGCCCGGCTCCACGACGCGAAAACCCGGGTGGATCACTCCACCGCGGGCGGCCGCGAAGCGGTCAGCCGGTACGGCCCGTTCGGCAGGCTGTTGGCCTACGTTATCCTGAGCCACCACGCCGGACTCGCCGACGCAGGCTACGACCAGGGGGCGCTGGACTGCCGCCTGGCGCAACCGCCGAAGGAGCCGCCGGACCCCGCCGCCCTCGCCGCGCTGCCGCTGCCAAAGTCGGGCACGCTGCGATTTCCCTTCGCGCTCACGCCCGGCAGCGCGTTCCCGATCTCCTTTCTGATCCGGATGCTCTACTCCGCGCTGGTGGACGCCGACAGCCTGAACACCGAAGCCTTCTGCAATCGGGAGAAGGCAGCGCTGCGCCAGCCGGGCCTGCCCATCGCGGACCTGAAGGAGAAGCTGGACGCGTATCTCGCGGAACGCTTCTCCCGCCGCCCTGCGGAGGACGACCTTTCCAAGGAAGCCGACATCCTGCGCCGCCGCGGCGAGATTTTGAAAACCTGTCAGGATGCCCGCCTCTCCCCCGGCATCTACACGCTGTCGGTGCCCACCGGCGGCGGCAAGACGTTCGCAAGCCTCGCGCTGGCGCTGAACCACGCGGTGCAAGAGGGCATGCGGCGCGTGATTTACGCGATCCCGTTCACCTCGATCATCGAGCAGAACGCCAAGGAATTTGTGAAAGCGCTGGGCGCTGAGAACGTGCTCGAGCACCATTCGAACGCCGACTTCGGGGACGAGGAGCAGGACGAGGAGCGGCAAGAGCTGTCCCCAAAGCGGCTGACGGCGGAGAACTGGGACGCGCCGGTGGTGGTGACCACCAACGTGCAATTTTTCGAATCTCTGTTCGCGTCCACCCGCTCCCGCTGCCGCAAGCTGCACAACATCGCGGGCTCGGTGATCGTATTGGACGAGGCGCAGATGCTGGATTCCGACTTCCTGAAGCCGAGCCTCGCGGCGCTGGCTGAGCTGGTGCGCCACTATCACTGCACGGTGATCCTGTGCACCGCCACCCAGCCCGCGCTGGGCGAATACCTGCCGGAGGGGCTGCGCGCCCAGGAGATCATGCGGGACCCAGGTGCGCTGTACGAGGCGTTCCGCAAGGTTCGCCTGATCCCGGAGGGCGCGCTGAGCCTGGAAACCCTCGCGGAGCGCATCGCCGGGGAGCGGCAGGCGCTCTGCATTGTGAACACCCGGGGCGCGGCGGCGGAACTGTACAAGTTGCTCCCCAAGGCGCCGGGCACGTTCCACCTGAGCGCCCGGATGACCGCCGCCCACCGCAGCCGGAAGATCGATGAGATCCGGGCGCTTCTGGACGGCGGTCAGCCCTGCCGGGTGGTCTCCACCCAGCTGGTGGAGGCGGGCGTGGACCTGGATTTCCCGGTGGTTTACCGTGCCGAGGCGGGGCTGGATTCCATCGTGCAGGCCGCGGGCCGCTGCAACCGCAACGGCAAGCTGCCGGAGGGCGGCGAGCTGCACGTGTTCTCCCAGGAGGGGCAGGTGCTGAAGGGCTGGTTTGACCGCACCGCCCGGTACGCCCGGGAAGTGATGAATCTATTCCCGGAAGACCCGCTGGCGCCCCGGGCCATCGAAAAATACTTCGGGCTGCTCTACGGGATGCACGCCGGAAAGCTGGACGAGAAGAAGATCATGGACTCCCTGGACACCGGCGCCGGGGCCGTAAACCTGAACTTTGACTTCAAGCGGGTGGCCAGGGAATTTCAGCTGATCGAGGACAACACGTTCACCATCTATGTCCCCCACGACGAGGAGAGCCAGGCGATCGCACAGCGCCTTCGCATGGGTTTCGCCAGCCGGGGAGACTTAAGAAGGCTCGGGCGCTACGGCGTGCAGGTCTACGAGAATGAACTCAAAGAGCTGCTGCGCGCCGGGAGCGTCGGGAGGGTTTCGGACTCGGAGGCCTTCCTGCTGACCGACCCGAACCTGTACGACGACCAGGAGAGGGGGCTTCTGCATATCGACGAGAACAGTTTGCGCACCGATTTCCTCTGCAAATGACGAAGGGAGGGAGAGCGTTTGGGCTATGGCATTCGACTGAAGGTCTGGAGCGATTACGCCTGCTTTACCAGGCCTGAGATGAAGGCGGAGCGCGTCAGCTACGATGTGATGACGCCGTCGGCGGCCCGGGGCGTGCTGGACGCGATCCACTGGAAGCCGGCGATCCGCTGGGTGGTGGACGCCATCACCGTGCTGAACGAGATCCGGTTCGACAACATCCGCAGAAACGAGGTGAGCGTGAAGATCCCCAAGCCCACGGAGGAGGCGATGCGCGGCGGGATGGTGACGCCGCTGGGCCTGAGCGCCAGCGACAACCGCCAGCAGCGCGCGACGCTATACCTTCGGGACGTGGCCTACGTGATCGAGGCGCACTTCGAGCTGACCGACCGGGCCGGGCCGGAGGACTCCGCCGAAAAGCACTACAACATCGCGCTTCGGCGCATGCGGGAGGGCCAGTGCTTCCACCGGCCGTACCTGGGGTGCCGGGAGTTCCCCGCCCACTTCGAACTGGTCGAGGGGGACATGCCGCCGTCGTTCTACCAGGGCAAGGGCGAGATGGATCTGGGCTGGATGCTCTGGGAGATCGACTTTGACCAGGGCGCGAGCGCGGACACCCACATCATGCTGAGCGGCAGCGGCGATAAGCTGGCCCGCTTCTTCCATGCGAAGATGGTGGACGGGCGCATCGCGGTGCCGCCGAAGGGGGGCGGCGAGGCGTGATCCTAAACGCGCTCTACGAACTCTACAAGCGCCTCGCGGACGACCCCGAGATCGAAATCGACAGGCCGGGCCTTTCCAAGGCGAACGTGTCCTTCGAACTGGTGCTGACGCCGGACGGCGCGCTCACCGGCGTGACCGACCTGCGCGTGCAGCAGGGCAAGAAGCTGCAGCCCATCCAGATGATGGTGCCGCAGCAGTTCAAGCGCACCTCCGGGGACCGCTCGTACCTGCTCTGCGACAAATCGGACTATCTCTTGGGGGTCGGGCCGGACGGAACACCCACCGAGGCGTCGCTCCGAAGGTTCGCACTGGCAAAGGCGATGCATCAGGAGGCGCTGGATGGCGTCCCGGAAGCCGCGCCGGTGCTGAAGTTCTTTGAGAGCTGGAAGCCGGAGGAAGCCGCGGCAAACCCGATCCTCGCCGGCCGGTTTGAGGACCTGGCGGGGGCGGGCCTGATCGTCTTCCGCGTGGCGGGCGAGAGCCAACGCGTGCATGAAATTCCCGCCGTCAAGGCCGCCGCGGGCGGCTTCACGGAGGGGGGCGGAAAGACCGATACCGCCTTCTGCCTGGTCACCGGGGAACTGACCACGGTGTCCCAGGTGCACAACTCGATCAAGGGCGTCCGCAACGCCGGGACGATGGGCGCGGCGCTGATCTCCTTCAACTGCGACGCCTTTAAATCCTACGGCAAGGAGCAGAGCGTCAACGCGCCGGTGTCGGTGGACGCCGCCCGGGGCTACGTGGCGGCGCTCAACTGGCTGATTGCCGACCGGGGCCACCACCTGCAGTTGGGCGACGCCACCACCGTGTTCTGGGCGGAGGCACCGAAGGCGGAACCGCTGATGAACGCGCTTTTGGGCGGCGGGCCTCCCGCGACCGAGGGCACCGGGGAGCCGGACGAGGCGCGCCGCAAGATGGAGGGCATCCTGTCGCGGGTGGCAAAGGGCGCGCGCGTCGACGAGGCGCTGCTGAGCTTCCCGCCGGAGGTCAAGACCTACATCCTGGGTCTCGCGCCCAACAACTCCCGCCTCGCGGTGCGCTTCTGGCATCAGGACTCGTTCGGAAACTTGGTCGAGCGCGTCTCCCGGCACTACCAGGACCTTTCGCTGGCCCGCCAGTTCGACTCCCAGAAGGAATACCTGTCCCCCTACGACCTGCTGATCGAGATGGCGGCCCGGCGCGATATGGACCAGCTGCCCGATGTGCTGACCGGCGGCCTGATGCGCGCGATCCTGACCGGCGAGCTCTACCCGGACGGCGTCTACGCGGCGGTGCTCGAGCGCATCCGCGCAAACGACGGCGGCCGGGACGCGCGCGGCAACCCTTTGAACCCGGTGAGTTACGCCCGCGCCTCGATGATCAAGGCGGTGCTGACGCGCCGCGCCCGCATCCTGAGGAACACAGAGGAGGAGTGTTTGACGATGAGCCTCAATCAATCCACCGACATCGGATACCGGCTGGGCCGGCTGTTCGCGGCGCTGGAAAAGGCGCAGCAGGACGCCAACCCCGGCATCAACACCACCATCCGGGATAGCTATTTCACCACCGCGTCCACGTCGCCCGGCTCGGTGTTCCCGAACCTGATCCACCTGGCGCAGCACCATATCGCCAAGAGCGACTACGGCTACGTCAGCGACCGCCGGATCGAGGAGATTTTGTGGGACCTGAACGACATCCCCGCCCGGCTGGACGTGGAGCAGCAGGGGCGGTTCATCCTGGGCTACTACCACCAACGGCATGACTTCTACCTGAAGAAGCCCGACAACGAGAAGGGAGAATAAAATCATGGCGATCGAGAACCGCTACGAGTTCGTGCTCTACCTGGATGTGACCAATGGCAACCCCAACGGCGACCCGGACGCCGGCAATATGCCCCGCATCGACCCGGAGACCAACCTTGGGCTGATCACGGACGTCTGCATCAAGCGCAAGGTGCGCAACTACGTGGAGCTGGTCAAGGGCGGCGAAAAGGGCTTCCGCATCTACGTGACCGAGGGCGCGGTGCTGAACGACCAGCACATGCTGGCCTACAAGGCGCTGGACCTGAAGCCGGAATCCAAAAAGCTGCCCAAGGAGGTCGAAAAGGCCCGGCAGCTCACCGCGTTCATGTGCGAAAACTTCTTTGACATCCGCACATTCGGCGCGGTGATGACCACCGAAGTCAACTGCGGCCAGGTGCGCGGGCCGGTGCAGCTGAGCTTTGGCCACAGCGTCGATCCCATCACGCAGCAGACGGTGTCCATCACCCGCATGGCGGTGACCAACCTGAGGGACGCCGAAAAGGAGCGCACCATCGGCCGCAAGTTCATCGTGCCCTACGCGCTGTACCGCATGGAGGGCTTCGTCTCCGCGCCTCTCGCGGAAAAGACCGGCTTCTCGGACGACGATTTGGAGCTGTTGTGGCAGGCGCTTCAAAACATGTTCGACCACGACCGCAGCGCCGCCCGTGGCGTGATGGCCACCCGGAAGCTGATTGTGTTCAAGCACGATTCGAAGCTGGGCAGCGCGCCCGCCAGCGGCCTCTTCGCCCGCGTGAAGGTGGAGCGCAAGGACAAAGAGCAGCCCACCCGCAGCTTTGAGGACTACTTCGTCACGGTGGACGCTGCTAACCTGCCCGCGGGCGTCACCCTCCTGGAAAAGCTGTGAGCGCGACGGGCGAGGACGACCTGCTTCCGCTCTCCGGCATCCAGCACTTCGCCTTCTGCCCCCGGCAGTGGGCGCTGATCCACCTGGAATGCCAGTGGAAGGAGAACGTGCGGACGGCGGAGGGGCGCTTCCTCCACGAGCGGGCGGACGACCCGTTCCTCGGGGAGAAGCGCGCGGATCGTGTGACCCTCCGGTCTGTGCTGTTGACCTCGCGGGCGCTGGGGCTTCGGGGCGTCGCGGACGTGGTGGAATTCATCGCCTGCGACGACCCCGCCCGGGGCATCCCGCTCCCCCGGCGCAAGGGGCTGTGGGCGCCGAACCTTGTGGAGTACAAGGTCGGCGCCCCGAAAATCGACAAGCGCGATACCGTGCAGCTCTGCGCCCAGGCGATGTGCCTGGAGGAGATGCACGGCATCGCCATTGAGTCCGGCGAGATGTACTACGGCAAGACCCGCCACCGGCTCGCCGTCCCCTTCGACGCGGCGCTCCGGGAGAAAGTCGTGGGTCTGTGCCAAAGGATACGGGAAGTCTTTGAGTCCGGCGTCACGCCGCCCCCGCTCTCCCGCGGCTGCCGCCTCTGTTCGCTGACGGACCTGTGCGTGCCGGAGCTCACAAGCTGCGGCCCGGTCGCCAGGTATTACGAGGATTACATGAAGGGCGTGGACGTGCCCGAAGGGGGAACCGAATCTTGAGAAAACTGCTCAATACGCTGTACGTCACCACGCCGGAGGCGTACCTGGGCCGGGACGGCGAAAATGTTGTCGTCCGGGAGGGTGAGGAAGATTCGTTCCGCATCCCCATCCACAACCTGGAAGGCGTGGTCTGCTGCGGCCGGCAGGGCGCCAGCCCCGCGCTGATGCAGCTGTGCGCCGAGCGGGACGTGGCGCTGGTCTTTATGACCGAGAACGGCCGCTTCCTGGCCCGGGTCGTGGGCGAGACCTCCGGCAACGTGCTATTGCGCCGGAGCCAGTACCGTCTGGCCGACAGCCCCTCCGGCAGCCTGTCCTACGCCAGGAGCTGCATCTTCGGCAAGGTCGCCAATGCCCGGCACGTGCTGCAGCGGGCGCTCCGGGATCACGGGGACGGCGCGGACGACATGGGCGACGTGCAAAAAGCGGTCGATAGGATGGCGCTGCAGCTGGCCCGGCTGAACCGCGCCGCGGACCTCGATCAGCTGCGCGGCGTGGAGGGCGAAGCCGCCCGGACCTACTTTTCGGTGTTCGACCGGCTGATCCTCGCCCAGAAGGAGGACTTCTCCTTCGACGGCCGCAACCGCTACCCGCCCCGGGACCGGGTCAACGCGCTGCTCTCCTTCCTGTACGCGCTCTTGGCCAGCGACGTGCGCTCGGCGCTGGAGACGGTGGGGCTGGATCCGGCCGTGGGCTTTCTGCACCGGGATCGCCCCGGCAGGCCCGGCCTGGCGCTGGACCTGATGGAGGAATTGCGCCCGTACCTGGCCGACCGCCTGGCGCTGACGCTGATCAACCTGAGGCAGGTATCCGGCAAGGGCTTCGACATCCGGCAGCCGGACAGCGTCCGGATGGACGACGACACCCGCAAGGCCGTGCTCGCCGCCTGGCAGAACCGCAAGCGCGAGGAGGTGCTGCACCCCTACCTCAAGGAGAAGATCGCGCTGGGCCTCATCCCCCACGTGCAGGCGCTTTTGATGGCCAGAACCATCCGGGGCGACCTGGACGCCTATCCCGCTTTCCTTTGCAGATAGCGAGGAGTTGTGATATCATGATGGTACTGGTCACCTACGACGTGGACACCACCTCGCCCCAGGGCAAGCAGCGCCTGCGCCAGGTCGCCAAGCAGTGCGTCAACTACGGCCAGCGGGTGCAGTTCTCCGTGTTCGAGTGCGTGGTCGATCCGGTTCAGCTGTCCACGCTCCGCCATAAGCTGGAGTCGATCATCGACCCCGCCACCGACAGCCTGCGCTACTACTTTTTGGGCGATAATTGGAAGCGGCGGGTGGAACACGTGGGCGCTAAGCAGACCTACGACCCGGAGGGGCTGCTGATCCATTGACCGGCGGATTCCATTTGCCCCAAAAGCGCTGGGCGGAACACGCGGGCGCCAAGCAGACCTACGACCCGGAGGGGCTGCTGATCCATTGACCGGCGGATTCCATTTGCCCCAAAAGCACCGGGCGGAACACGCGGGCGCCAAGCAGACCTACGACCCGGAGGGGCTGCTGATCCATTGACCGGCGGACTCCATTTGCCCCAAAACCGCCGGGCGGAACACGCGGGCGCCAAGCAGACCTACGACCCGGAGGGGCTGCTGATCCATTGACCGGCGGATTCCATTTGCCCCAAAATCGCCCGGCGGATCGCACCGCAACCTTTGAGAATGCCGTCAAATGCGCCGGGACGTGACCGGCCTGGGGATATCGTCAGCGTGCGGAGATACCCTGGCAGATGGCCTGCAGCGCTGACGCCGTTGCCAAAAAATCCTCCGCGGGGCTTCCCCAAATCATCAACCGAAGGCAGCGCTGCCCAAGCGCGAACCGGAAGCGATCATGATTTCCCAGGCCGCTTCGCGATGCCGACGGCGCTCGTTTTGACCGCCCCTGGGCTCATTTTTTATTCCCCGCCGACAAGCGAAAGGAGGGGTTCGCGCAAAGTACCCTTAAACCCCTTGAAGCCATTCACTTTTTAGGGGATACTGTCGCGCCCCTCGCGGGCGCGTGGCTTGAAACCTTTTTAACCGCAAAGAGATTGAACCTTACTTGGAGTCGCGCCCCTCGCGGGCGCGTGGCTTGAAACATCGATCAGTACAAGGCAGCCGTGGACGCGGGCGGTCGCGCCCCTCGCGGGCGCGTGGCTTGAAACTTCGTCGTGCCCGCAATGGACGGATTGGAGATATTGTCGCGCCCCTCGCGGGCGCGTGGCTTGAAACGTCGAATCGATTGCCCCAGCTTTGATCTCCCCGCGTCGCGCCCCTCGCGGGCGCGTGGCTTGAAACGTTTTCGAGGTCTTGCAGATCAGCAACCTCGTCCGGTCGCGCCCCTCGCGGGCGCGTGGCTTGAAACACGGTATTTGCGGGCGTATTCCAGCCGCGCCTCGCGTCGCGCCCCTCGCGGGCGCGTGGCTTGAAACATGCGCAGATAGTCGTTTACTATGTCTTGTATGCGTCGCGCCCCTCGCGGGCGCGTGGCTTGAAACTCGCACACGCGCCGGATCAGGTCGAGGACGGCGCGGTCGCGCCCCTCGCGGGCGCGTGGCTTGAAACTTCTTCGTGGATCAGGTACATGATGTGATCTTCGTGTCGCGCCCCTCGCGGGCGCGTGGCTTGAAACGCTTCCGAAACCGGCATAAAATCACTCCTTGAAGTCGCGCCCCTCGCGGGCGCGTGGCTTGAAACTGTTCGCGCGGCCGCATTGTTTCCTCGTACACATGTCGCGCCCCTCGCGGGCGCGTGGCTTGAAACTTCCGCATGGGCATACTAAATGCTCATATGGGATGTCGCGCCCCTCGCGGGCGCGTGGCTTGAAACCATACCGTACCCCCCAACATCGCCCGCATCCGCAGTCGCGCCCCTCGCGGGCGCGTGGCTTGAAACTTCTCGTGGACGGCCACACTCAGCGGTCCGTCCGTGTCGCGCCCCTCGCGGGCGCGTGGCTTGAAACGATTCAAGTATTATCGTAGAATCTGAGGAGGAATAGTCGCGCCCCTCGCGGGCGCGTGGCTTGAAACAAATGTGAAACCGGAATAATCCGCAAAATCCCGCGGTCGCGCCCCTCGCGGGCGCGTGGCTTGAAACTCTTCACTGCGTGTCCCTCCTCAAAATCCCGACACACGTCGCGCCCCTCGCGGGCGCGTGGCTTGAAACCGTTTGGCGGCGAATCACTTAATCACTAATTCACGTCGCGCCCCTCGCGGGCGCGTGGCTTGAAACTTTAAGGCATACACGGCGGCGACAGCCCGCGCGCTGGTCGCGCCCCTCGCGGGCGCGTGGCTTGAAACAGCGACATAAGCGGCGTGGTCGGGAAAGGCGTCATGTCGCGCCCCTCGCGGGCGCGTGGCTTGAAACTGTTCAATCTCCGAAATGGGGATCAGCTTGCCGAGTCGCGCCCCTCGCGGGCGCGTGGCTTGAAACAACCGTCACGGCTTCGCAAGTTTCCGGCTTTGCAAGTCGCGCCCCTCGCGGGCGCGTGGCTTGAAACATGCTCTACGAACCCACACTCTGGGCACACGCCCGTCGCGCCCCTCGCGGGCGCGTGGCTTGAAACAAGATGCTGCGCATTGGCTCGCTCCCTCCCGTGCTCGTCGCGCCCCTCGCGGGCGCGTGGCTTGAAACAACGGTGCGACGGTGTTGCACTATTGGGGCGCTTTGTCGCGCCCCTCGCGGGCGCGTGGCTTGAAACATGAAAACCCCACCGCCTTCAACGTCGCCCAGACGGTCGCGCCCCTCGCGGGCGCGTGGCTTGAAACAACGTCAGGCGATGCTGTTTTCTGCGATGGCGGAGTCGCGCCCCTCGCGGGCGCGTGGCTTGAAACGCTCATGTGTGCCTCCTATACCCGCGCCCCGATGGGTCGCGCCCCTCGCGGGCGCGTGGCTTGAAACTTTCCTTTTTAAATGTCCTTCTCCCAGTCCAATCGTCGCGCCCCTCGCGGGCGCGTGGCTTGAAACACTCTGTCGATGAAGCCTTTTCCATCGTCGCAACGTCGCGCCCCTCGCGGGCGCGTGGCTTGAAACATATAGGAGGTACAGATTATGGGCGGCGCAATCGTCGCGCCCCTCGCGGGCGCGTGGCTTGAAACAATGGTTCATTTCCTCTTTCATCCATTCGCGCAAGTCGCGCCCCTCGCGGGCGCGTGGCTTGAAACGATATGTCGACCGAGCCGATCAGCGGTCTCGTCGGTCGCGCCCCTCGCGGGCGCGTGGCTTGAAACAGACAGGTAAGATCGATGCGACAGAGCTTCAGAAGGTCGCGCCCCTCGCGGGCGCGTGGCTTGAAACTCCTTGTACTCCGCCACTTCAAGGCGGCAGTTGTGTCGCGCCCCTCGCGGGCGCGTGGCTTGAAACCTCGATGTTGCCGGGAGACAGTGGGGCAAGGTTGGTCGCGCCCCTCGCGGGCGCGTGGCTTGAAACGCCAGCAGCTGCGCCATGCCCACGAACCGAGCGCGGTCGCGCCCCTCGCGGGCGCGTGGCTTGAAACAGTTTGAATCCAGCCGCACCACGGGGAGGAAAGCGTCGCGCCCCTCGCGGGCGCGTGGCTTGAAACTCACGTATGGCTTGACGTATGAATGTGGCTTTGGGTCGCGCCCCTCGCGGGCGCGTGGCTTGAAACGTTGCTGGCAATCGAGCCTTTGAAACCTATGAGCAGGTCGCGCCCCTCGCGGGCGCGTGGCTTGAAACTTGCGCAGCTCGTCTATCTTGCTGACAGTCTTCATGTCGCGCCCCTCGCGGGCGCGTGGCTTGAAACATGTTCTGCGCGTTGCCTGTAGAAGTATAGGCAATGTCGCGCCCCTCGCGGGCGCGTGGCTTGAAACCTTACGCAGTGAGTCATGGCCCCATAGTCATCTTGTCGCGCCCCTCGCGGGCGCGTGGCTTGAAACCAGGTCAAACGTCTCCACGGCATTACATTTCTCACGTCGCGCCCCTCGCGGGCGCGTGGCTTGAAACCCTACGAAGGCGGCAGCCAAGAAGGCGTAACGCCGGTCGCGCCCCTCGCGGGCGCGTGGCTTGAAACTCGCGGGATCTCCATAACAAAGACGGCGGGCGTCCAGTCGCGCCCCTCGCGGGCGCGTGGCTTGAAACACCGTGACTGGCACGCTGACCGCCGTCACCGGAAAGTCGCGCCCCTCGCGGGCGCGTGGCTTGAAACTTTGTGCCATGCACCATAATCAAAAGACCGCTAGGTCGCGCCCCTCGCGGGCGCGTGGCTTGAAACTCTTTGTCTACGATCTCCTGCCACGCAGCCCGCGCCGTCGCGCCCCTCGCGGGCGCGTGGCTTGAAACACAACAACCTCCGCAACGCAGCAGAAGGACTTTTGTCGCGCCCCTCGCGGGCGCGTGGCTTGAAACACGGTCACAGACGCGACGATCAACGCGGATGGCACGTCGCGCCCCTCGCGGGCGCGTGGCTTGAAACGGCAAACGTGCGACCACCGCCGGGCAGAATCTTTCCGTCGCGCCCCTCGCGGGCGCGTGGCTTGAAACCTTCGTGATGGTCGGTCAGGCGGGCTTCTGTGTAGTCGCGCCCCTCGCGGGCGCGTGGCTTGAAACACCGGCGTTCCGCTTCACAAGTTGCAGGCGGGCAAGTCGCGCCCCTCGCGGGCGCGTGGCTTGAAACCTGCCCGATGTACTCAAGTCCAGCACCGCCGACGTCGCGCCCCTCGCGGGCGCGTGGCTTGAAACATCCAGCTCTGACGAAGGAGGCGGCAAGGTGATCGTCGCGCCCCTCGCGGGCGCGTGGCTTGAAACTTATGGAGGCACGTATGAAGATCACGCTGAAAGAAGTCGCGCCCCTCGCGGGCCAATGTCATTAAGATAATAAGAGCCGACGAACCGAACGCGGCGGAGAGCGAGTGAACGAACGCACTCTGCCGCGTAAATCATGGGCAGAAAAGAGATAGGGGCAAAGCAAATAGGCAGACGGGAAGT
>Ga0268263_1002241_pt1 | contig 13140 bp, 10 predicted proteins | sample Biomet5_FD_190358 | JGI IMG/M metagenome (GOLD analysis project Ga0268263, IMG submission 190358) | Microbial communities from bioreactor (seeded with sewage sludge) at LBNL, California, USA - Biofuel metagenome 5 (SPAdes) (version 4) | ecosystem: Engineered > Bioreactor > Anaerobic >... | reverse complement strand
TGGTCTTGGCGGCCGCCGCCCTCATCTGGTCGGTGACGTTCAGCGGTCCTGAAAGCACCGTGGCGTAATCGTCCCAGGTCATGTCCTGGCTGATGACGCCTTCGGTCTTCAGCTGCTGGTTGACGCTGGCCAGAATCGCGTCGGCCATGTTCTTGACACCCGTCCGGATGGACTGGCTGTTGTTGGACAGCGCCGCCAGGCCGCCAGCCAGCTGGGCGGCGCCTGAGTAGGCGTCCTGGGCCCCCTTGGAGACCTTGGTGGCCCCGGTCTGCACCTGGCTGGCCCCGGAGCTGAGCTTGGTCAGCCCGTCATACAGGTCATGGGCCCCGGCATCCAGCTTGGCCGAACCGTCGACCAGCTGCTGTCCGCCTTGGATCAAGGCGTCCATGGCCGTCTGCAGCTTGTCGAGGTCGTCGAAGACGGACTGATAATCGTCCAGACCGTCCAGACCGGACAGCTGCTTGGCGTCGGTGGCGCAGGCGATGTAGATGTCAGGCATGCTGAAATCCTTGACGTCGCATTCCAGCACCGCCTTGTCGCGCAGATAATCGCCAAGTGAGGCCAGCTTGCCGGTCAACAGGCCGTCATAGGTCTCCTTCAGCCCCGGCAGGCAGACGAAGCCGGCAATCCGCTTGGCGCTGTCGTCCTTGACCGTGCCATGGGCCGCCACGACATTGGTGAAGGTGTCATTGTCCAGCGTGGCGCCCACCACGGCCACGTACGGCGTATAGACGCGTCGGGCGGTGCCGTCGATGGTCTCCGCGGCATAGCGGTTGTTGGTGAAGGCGAAAGATATCGTCAGATGGCCGCTCTTGCCCTGCAGCTGCTGGGCGGTCATCGCCTGGCCATCCAGGTCATAGGTCACCGCGACGCTGACCGGCAGCTGCTGGTCGGAGGTCCCTTGATAGTAGGCGTCGGCGATGTCCGTGGCGAAAGTGATGGTGCCATCCGCCTGGTCGGCCTTGATGTCGTTGAGCAGCCGGACATCGTTCAGTCCTGTCTTCTCGGCGTGGCCTTGCAGGCTGCCGGCGGAATGCAGCCAGACGCTGTCGGTCATCGACGCGGCCGTGCCATCGGCGCTGAGCACCGCGTAGACGGTCTCGTCCTTGGCGACCTCGGCGTCGTCGGCAGCCGTGACATGCAGGCTGCCGGTGACCAGCAGCGCGCAGGTCAGGCACATGCCCGTGACGCGGACCAAAATCTTCCTGATGTTCTTCTTTTCCATGTGATGATGCTCCTTTTCAATCCGTCAGCCAGTGACGGCTGGTCTTGGCGATGATCTTGTCGCATACGATGAGCAGGCAGGGCAATACAAAGATGATGACGACCATGCTGATCAGCGCCCCGCGGCTGATCAGCAGGCAGATGCTCTGCAGCAGGGCCATCTTGCTGATAAGCGAGACCCCGAAGGTGGCGGCGAAGAATGTCAGCCCCGAGGTCAGGATGCTGGCGCTGCAGTTGGCCGCGGCCAGGCGCCCGGCCTCGACAGGGGAATTGCCCTTGCGCCGCTCCTCCTGATAGCGGGTCGTCATGAGTATCGCGTAATCGACCGTGGCGCCCAGCTGGACGGTACCGATGACGATGCTGGCGATGAACGGCAGCTCGGTGCTGGTGAAATATGGGATGGCCATATTGATGCAGATGGCCGATTCGATGCTGGCCACCAGCAGCACCGGGATGGAGACGCTGTGGAAGCTGAGCATGATGATGGCGAAGACCGCGGCGATGGACACCAGCGACACGTTGCGGAAGTCGACGTCCGCGACCGTGATTAGGTCGCTGGTCAGCGCCGCCTCGCCGGTGACATAGCCATTGGCGTCGTACTGCTTGACCAGGGCGCCGACGGCGGCGATCTGCTGGTTCATGGCGTCGGTCCCGTTTTCACAGCTGGAGTTGACCAGGATCAGCTTGTAGCCGCCCGCCTGTGTCAGCCCGGAGATGGAATCCGGCAGAAACGACGACGGCAGCGTTCCGATGTATCGATCCAGGCTGATGACGCTGGAGACGCCGTCCACCTGTTCCAGCTTCTCGTCCAGGCTCCGGACGGCGCTGCCGCTGAGCTGGTCGCTGACCAGCACGAAGTGGGTGTTCTTCATGTCGAAGTCCTCGCCCATCTTGCTGGTCCCGACGATGCCGACCATGTCCTGCGGCAGGCTGTCCGACAGCGTGTAGTACACCTTCACCTTGGACTCGACGATGGCGAACGGGATGAACAATGCTACGAATGCGACCAATATCGTCTTATAGTGGCGGCTGATGAAGGCCGCCCCCTTGTTGAGATGCGGGATGAACGTGCGATGACGATGCCCGTTGATCTGCCTGTCGAAGGTCAGCAGCAGCGCCGGCAGGATGGTGATCGTGCAGATCACCCCCAGGGCGACGCCTTTGGCCATGACCAGCCCGATGTCGCTGCCCAGCGTCAGTTTCATGGTGCACAGCGCCAGAAAGCCGGCGATGGTCGTAAGGCTGGAGGCCGAGATGGCCGTCGAGGTGTTGACGATGGCCTGTACCATGGCCTGGTCGGAGTCGAGGCCGGCGGCACGCTCCTCATAGTAGCGGTTGAGCAGGAAGATGGAGAAGTCCATCGTCACGCCCAGCTGCAGCACGGTGGCCAGGGCCTCGGTGATGTAGCTTATCTTCCCGAAGACGACGTTGGTGCCGAAGTTGTAGATGATTGGGAATGCCAGCCCCAGCATGAACAGCGGCGGCACCGCCCAGCTGTCGATGGCCAGAAAAAGCACGGTGATGCTGGCGCCGACGGCACACAGGATGTACCATGGCATCTCCTGGTCGACTATGGCCCGGGTATTCTCCAGGACCATGCTCATGCCGCCGAAGAACGTATCCTTGCGCAGGACCTTCTTGATCTGCCGGCAGGCGTCCATCGTCGACTCGCTGGCCGCGGCCTGGTCGAACAGCACGACCATCAGCTTGGCGTCGTTGCTGCCCTGCGCGATCTTCTGCAGCTGGGCCGGCAGGATGCCTGCCGGTACGCTGTCGGCCAGCGTATCGCTGACCGCGATGACCTGCCTGACGCCGTCGACGGCCTCGATGTCGCTTTTGATCTGGTCGATCTCGGTCTGCGGCAGGCCCTCCATCGTCACCAGCCCGCTGGCCGCGATATGGAAGTCACTTTCAAGGCTCTGCTCGCCCTTCATGCTCTCCAGGTCGGAGGGCAGATATGTCAGGATGTCATAATTGATGTGCGTGGCTACCGCACCGATGATCGATGGGATCAGCAGCACCACCGCCAGGATCAGGACCAGGCGGCGATGCTTGACGACCCATCGTGCGAATTTCTCCATTCCCATTCCTCCCACGAAAATGACCATCAGTCATTAACCGTGGTGTATTCTAAGCCCGTCGCCGCGAGCAAGTCAACGCCAATAATGACCAAAAGTCATTTTTTTTGGACACTAATGGACATCTGTCAAAATCATTTGGCCGAACCTGACCGCCCCACCGCTTGCGGCCGCCAGCCGGCTTGACATATACTGTTAGTGAATGATAGTCAGGATCGGTGATCGGGACATGAGTGACATCCGCCATGAAAGACGCCGTCAGAGTCTTCTTGATTCCGCATACGACCTTTTCCTTGAGAAAGGCGTCTTCTCGACGACCATCAGCGACATCGTGCAGCATGCCGATGTCGCCAAGGGTACTTTCTATCTGTACTTCAAGGATAAGGACGACATCTTCCATGCGCTGGTCGACCGCATCAGCAGCCGGATCATCATCCAGTCCGAGCAGGCGGTGCTGGTCTCCCAGACACCCGATTTCACCGAGCGGATGGTCTTGTTCGCCGACTTGATCATCGAATACTTCAAGCAGTATCCCATGGTGCTGCGGATGCTGGACCGTCATTTCTCCTGGCCGCGGCTGACCCAGCAGCTGCAGTCCTCGACAGACCCGACGGCCCAGGCCTTGATGGAAGACATCCGCACCAGCCCCGTGGTGCAGCGGATGGGCGCCGAAGAGGCATGGCGCCTGGCGTTCATCCTGCTGGAGATGGTTGGCGCGACGTGCTACTCCAGCATCATCGAGAATCGCCCCGCCCCCATCGACCAGATGAAGCCGCTGCTGTACGGCATCATCCGGACGGCACTGTCGCCAACCGCCGACGCCGCGATCCCCGACGAAAAGAAAGCCGGCGTTCAATGAACCGGCCGGCTCGCGACAATCAATTGTGTCCCGTCAATCCAGGTCGTCGCCATTAGTGGCGATGACCTTTTTATACCATCCGAAGGAATCCTTGGCCAGACGGTGGAGGTCGCCATGGCCGGCGTCATCCTTGTCAACGTAGATGAACCCGTAGCGCTTGGCCATCTCGCCGGTCGAGGCGGACACCAGGTCGATGCAGCCCCAGGGCGTGTAGCCCATCACCTCGACGCCATCCATGATGGACTGCCTGATGGCCTCGATATGGGACCGCAGATAGGCGATGCGGTAATCGTCATGGACCTGGCCATCGACGACCTGGTCGGTGGTACCCAGGCCGTTTTCGACGACCATGGTCGGGATGCCATAGCGGGCATACACCTCGTTGAGGTACCACCGCAGCCCGTCTGGATCGATCTGCCAGCCCCACTTGGACGTCTGCAGATACGGGTTGCTGACGCCGGAGATGAAGTTGCCAGCGGCGGTGGCGTTGACTTTGGGATCGGTGGAGACGACGCGGCTGGAATAATATGAGAAGGAATAGAAGTCGACCTTGCCGGCCGCCAGGGCCGCGGCGTCGGCCGGGTCCATGGCGACTTCGATGCCCTGCTCGTCGAAGTAACGTTTGGCGAAGAACGGATAGGCCCCGCGGCATTGCACGTCGCCGCACAGCCAGCTGCCGATGTCCATCCTGTTCTGGGCCAGCAGCGCGTCTCTGGGATCGCACGTGTACGGGTACACCGCCCCGCCGGCGATCATGCAGCCGATCCTGTTGGCCGGATTGATCTGATGTCCCAGCACGACGGCCTTGGCGCTGGCCACGAACTGGTTATGCAGCGCCGTAAAGCGCCGTGAAGCCTCCTGCGGCGTCTCGGGGGCCAAGAAGTCGACCTGCCCGTCGCCGTCGGGCAGAAGCCCGCCGGCCATCAGGCCGCCGAACTTGCCCATGGTCATGACGTTGATCTCATTGAAGGTCAGCCAGTAATGGACCTGTTCCCTGAACTCGATGAAGATCGTACGGCAGTAGCGCAGATAGAACTCGATCAGCCGGCGGTCCGACCAGCCACCATAGCGGACGGCCAGCTCGTAGGGCAGCTCGTAGTGGCTGATGGTCACCAGCGGTTCGATGCCCTGCTGGTGACAGGCGGCGAACATGTCATGGTAGAAGGCCAGCCCCTTGGCGTTGGGCTGCTCGTCGTCGCCATGGGGATAGATACGCGTCCAGTTGATGGATGTACGGAACACCTTGAAGCCCATCTGGCCAAACATGGCGATGTCATCACGGTAATGATGATAGAAGTCGATGGCCTCGTGGCTGGGATACGACTGGCACGGGTCGATGCCGCGCGTGAAGCCGCGCATCGAATGGCGGCTGCCGGCCGTGATATGGTCGGCCGTGCTCTCACCCTTGCCGTCGACATCCCAGGCCCCTTCGCACTGGTTGGCGGCCACGGCTCCGCCCCATAAAAAGCCTTCCGGGAATCCAGTCTTCATATTTGCTCCATTTCCGAGCAGGCCGGACCTTGCGGCCCGGCCTGCACCTATCATTACTGCTTGTCGGCCGCGCCGCTTAGCTCGGCGGCTGCCGCGGCCTGCTCCTTGACGATCAGCTCACGCTCATACGCCTTGAAGAACGGCCTGTAGATCAGATACGAGACGATGATCATCAGATAAGGGAAGATGGCGTTCTTCCAGCTCAGCGTGCTGAAGAACTCACCCACTCCCATCGGCAGCAGGCCGCTGATGACGATGAACGACGGCTGCAGAAGCTTGGTGGCATAGCCGACCCAGCCCAACAGCATGACGACGATGGGCGTCAGGATGTACGGGATGGCCATGACAGGGTTGTACATGATGGGCACGCCGAAGGTCAGCGGCTCGTTGATGCCGAAGAAGGACGGGACGATGGCCGCCTTGCCGACGGCGTTGAGCTGCTTGCTCTTGGAACGCAGGCACAGCAGCGCCAGGCCGGTGGTGTTGCCAGTACCGCCGCAGCAGGCCATATAGCCGAACAGCAGGATCGGCTGGAACGGGACCTGGGAAGGATCCAGGGTCTGCTGGTAGATGTTGGCGTTCTGGGTCAGAACGCTCATCATGACGCTCATCACGGCGATGTAGGCGACCATGGTGCCATGGATGCCGAAGCACCACAGCAGACAGGCGAACAGCGCGACGATGAGCATGCCGGGGACGGAGTTGAAGATAGCCTGCAGCGGCATGGCCAGAACATAGGTGATGAGCAGCGGGAAGTTGAGCTGACCGCCGGTGGCGATTGACAGGCCCGACGAGATGGCCTGGAAGATGATGACGTTGATCAGCAGCGGCAGGATGGCCGAGAAACCGTCGACCAGGAACGGCGGCACGACGTCCGGCATCTTGATGACGATGTTCTTGCGGATACACAGGTCGGTGATGGCGACCGTCACGCCGCCGACGATGATGGCGACGAACAGGCCGGTGCCGCCCAGATACGAGATATCCAGGGCAGTCACCGTCGAGCCGGAGGCCAGGCTGTAGATCGTGGCCGGCGAGGCGACGATGAAGAAGCACACCAGCGCCGTCACGCAGGCGCCGGTGGGCGACTTGAGGCCCTTAGCCTTGGCATAATCATATGCGAAGAACAGCAGGAACCAGACCGATAGCATGTTGAAGGTCAGGTTGTACGGCGCATACAGGACCTTGTAGATGGTGCTGTCCTGCGCCCAGGCCCCCAGCAGGGCCGGCACGGTGGCGACGATCTCAGCGATGGCGCCGACCATGATGACGGCCATGCACTGCATGAAGGCCGCCTGGATGGCCGCGAAGAATTTGTTGGCGCCCAGCTTCTCGCCGAACTTGCGCAGACCTTTCATGAAGCCACTGTCGAAGAAGCTCTTCTTTTCACTCATGATGCTCTCCCCTTTCAATTGATACGGATCGATGTCCGTCATTTACCCAGCAATCTGTCAGCCTGCTTGAGGATGCTCTCGACGTTGCCGATGCCATAGTCGACCGGAGCGATGGCGCCGGTCGGCTTGCCGGACACCCTGGCGACCTCATCACGGCGGTAGGAGGCCTGCGGGCCGATCAGCAGGACGTCGAAACCGGCGCATTCGTCCGGATATGCGGTGATGCTGGTGGCCTTTACCTCAAGGTCGATTCCATTGCCGGCGGCATACTTCTTCATCTTGTTCATCAGGATGGACGTCGAGGCGCCGCCTTGGCAGATAAGCAGAAGCTTCATGATTCACTCACCTTTCTTTCTGTCTCTATATAACTGGATTATCTCCACGATCAGCTCATGCGCCAGCTGCGAGCACATGACGTGGTCCTGGGCGTGTACCAGCAAGACATTCTCCTCGATGCGTTCCCCGTTGGCGAAACGGGTCAGCAGCTCGAACTGTACTTTGTGGGCCTCGTCACCGCTCTCATCGGCCGCCTTCAGCAGCGAATCGGCCTCATCGAACCGTCCCGCCTTGGCGGCCTGCAGGGCGGCGAAGGCTTTGGAGCGCTCATCGCCGGCGTTGGCGATGATCTGCATTGCGATGTCCTCGGCCGCCTGTCTGTTGTCATCTTCCATTTTCGTCTTCCTCTTTTCCCTATATCTTCCTGATGATGCATATGATGTCAGCCAGCTCGTCGTATGGAATGACGACACCGAACGCCTTCTCGATCCGCTTCAGCGGCGGCTTCAGGACGTCCAGCAGGTCCTGATTCTCATCAATCAGCTGGTCGGTGCGGGGGTTGACGGCCGTCCGACCGTGCTGGCACAGCCGATCGATCATGGCGGCGATGTGCAGCGTCAGGCCCACCTGCTGGTCCATGTCAAGCGCGTATCCGCCCTGGCCCAGGTCCGCCGTGACCTCCGGCAGCAGGCGCCGCAGCTTGGCGGCGTCGAGCTGGGGCAGCTGTTCGCGAAGGTAGTCGTAGACGGCCTGCCAGTCGAAGTCGTCGCCGAACTGTACGTTGAACTCCAGCACGCGGTCGATCTTCTCGGGGTCGACGGCGAACAGCCGGTCGACGGGTATGAACGGCACGCCGTACAGCTGGGGATCATTAGTGCCGACGATGGCCTTGATGCGGCTGGTCGCCAATATGTCGTGGATGTCGGCACTCAGCTTCTTGCGGTCCGCCTGGGCCAGCGCGACCACCGGCACCTTCAGCCGGGAATGCTTCTCGATGTATTCCTTGATCTGGACAGCACCGCCCAGCCCAGTGTTGCACAGCGTGACGATCGTCTCATCCTTCGGCAGCATCGTGCGGCTCATCTCGTCCAGTCCCTGACGGATCTCATGGTAGATGACGTCGATGTCGTCGTTGAGGGTGCACTTCCGGGCGGCGTCCAGGCCGATCATCGTGATGGGCATGTATATCAGCCGCATCGCCACGCCCGTCTCCTGGGACGCCGTCTCGAGCATGCTCTTCAGCGAGCCCATGTCGTAGATGACGATCAGGCCGGTGCCGTTGTCCAGCGCGGCGACCAGGCGGCGCAGCTGCTGATAGGCCGTCTTGGAGTCGGTGTCCAGCGACATGTCGAAGGCATGGCAGTTGTCGGCCTTGACCAGGCCGTTGATGACGTTGGCCAGGCCCGTGGCCGTCTGGTCGCCATGCATCGCGATCAGCAGCTGGGGACGCGGCTGGTCGGTCCGCTGGTCGGCAGGGACGATGAACAGCGAGATGACGGCGATCTCGTCCAGCGGCAGCTGCAGGCCGTACTCGTGGCTCAGCTGCACCGCCAGGCCCTGGGCCAGGGCGAAAGCCTGGGAACTGCGGGCCGCGATCTCGCTGATCTGCTGCTGACCCAAGGTCACGGTGGTCGGACGGCGGTTCAGCAGGCCGTTGACATGGAGGCACAGCCCGTAATAAACGGAGGGCGGATAGGTCGTCCGCAGCTCCTGCTGGGCCTGGTCGACGAAGTCCTTTATCATCCTGATGACCTTGACGTCGACGAGCTTGGACAGTTGTTCGATGTTGATGGACTGGCCGGAAAGGGCCTTGCGGTACTGCTCGAAGGTGCTGTTGATCTGTGCCCGCACGATGGTGTCGATCTCGTCCTCCGGAAGGCCGCGCTGGCGCATCTCCGTGACACGCCGGGCGATGTCGGCATACAGGAAGCCGTCGCTGTTGAAGTTGTTGTATACCCGTTCAGCGTTGCCGCCCGGGGTGAACTCATAATTGAAGTCGGCCGGCAGCATCGCCTCGACCTGGGCGGCCAGCGGCTTGTAGTTGATCAGCCCCTTGCGGACGGCGGGGTTGAAGTCGTCCAGCCGCACCGCGATGGCCTGGCGGGGTACGTTGAAATTACGGACGAAGGCCTTGGCGTAGCCCAGCTTGATGTCGCTGTTGAGCTGGCGCAGCTCGCCCGGGCAGTCATACAGCAGCAGCGCCCTGACCGTGTCACCGTCCAGGCGGATGGTATGCTGGCTGCGGGTGGCCTCAATCGTCGCGAACCGTTGGATGAGCTGCAGGCGCTCGCCCAGAGGCCGCTGACTGAGGTGCGGCAGATCGAGGCGGACCGGGATGACCGCCTGCCAGATGGCGGCGATGCTCTTGGGGGCCGCGTCATCCATACCCAGGATGATCTGGACTGGCGGATGCGCCGCGGGCTCTTCTGCATGCTCGGAGGACAGCAGCCGCAGCAGGCGTTCGCGGCTGCGGCCGTCCATGCGCTGCACGTTGTCGATGAACAGCATCCCGCCGGCCGCCTTCTGCAGATAGCCGCCATCGGCCTGACCGTCGCCGAACAGGTCGTGCTGCAAGGCCTCGGGATCGTCGGTGTAGTTCTCCAGGAAGAGCGACACGAAGCCGCCGTCGGCGATGACCTTGCACTGGATGGCAAACTTATACATTATCTTGGCCAGGTAGCTGCGGCCGCTGCCCGCCGGGCCTTCGATCAAGGCGTTGAGGCTCTGGGCCGGGTACAGGATGGCCGCCTTGGCCAGCTGCACCACGTTGCGCAGCGAACCGTCATAGCCAATCAACTCGCTGAAGCAGCTGCGCACCGGGCCTTCGCCGCCCGCGGTGCGGGCGATGCGATAGCGCACCGGGCGGCCGGCGTGCTTCTCGACCTTGCCGTCGGCGACCAGCTGGTTGAGCAGCGAGCTGATGTTGGTGCGCTGCATCCCCAGCCGCTCAGCCAGTTCAGCGGTCGAAAGACCCGCATCCGCGGATGCGGCACCGGCATGGCGTTGGAGGAACTCGTATATCGTATCTTTGCTGCGTTTCATGATCCGCCTTCATTTATACATTCATACTCTGTCCTCATGATAGAACCGCGTTTTCAGGCTGTCAAACGGCCCCTGAGGAGAGCCCGAGATGACATTTATACACAAAAAAAGGCTTTTTCAGGCCTATTCAGACAGCGATTAGTGTATATGTGTATATTTTCCCTATTTATAACCGATAGTGTATGCATATGATGGCTCCGATATCTGACACTTTGAAGGCCCACGGGCCGTACTGTCAAAAACGCCAAAAGATCATCGCATCGCCAGGGCAGCCGCAAACTGGGCCACCGCCCGGTCCAGGCTCTGGTAATAAGCCCGGCTGGACAGCAGGCCGTCGTCCATGACGGCCGAAACCGGCCGGCGGTACAAGAACCGTTCCACCAGAACGAATCGATCCTCGGGCCGGACGACGGCGTTTACCGCCCCGACGATCCGGCCCACGGCCATCTGGTATTCGACATGGGCCAGCACCGCCCGTTCCGTGGGACTGGAGCGATAGCCCCGCCGGCCGGACACCCGTACCAGCGACGAACCGTATGACAGCCCGTCGGCCGCCTGCCGGATGAACGACACCGTCAGCCGACCCCGGTCCAGGCGGCACTGCAGGTCGGGACCACGCAGCCAGCCGATGATGGCGGCCGTGCGTTCAGCCCGGCTCAGGTCGGACCGGGCGGCCATGGCAAACAGCGCCGCGACCGTCAGCATCATCCATCCTTCTCCATCATGGCGGCGATGACGCGGGCCTCGGCCGTCGCGAAACCAGCGCCTTCCAGACGGCGGTATACGGTGCGGTCCGACACCCCCAGGGCCCGGGCCACCTCCGGCAGATGGCCTCGGGCGTACTCCTCCATGGCCTGGCCCTGACGGCTCACCGCCACCGCGTAACGGCCGACATCGTCCCACAGCTGGTCGTAGCGCTGACGGGCCTGCCGGCTGGCCGCCGTGCGCAGCAGGTCGATGACATGCTGGATATCGATGGGATCCATCGAGCCATTGCGCTGGCCCTGCTGCAGAACACCGATGGCCAGGGCGATCTGCTGGCTCAGCTCTTCCATGGCACCGCCTCCCTACGTGTACTTTATTGCCGCCAGGCGGCCCTTCTCCCACGCTTTTTTTGAGGGAGCGGATATGCTATCATTAGGGGGCTTGAAAGGAACACCATGAACCCAGCAATCACATTCGAGACAACCCATGTCTGCAAGCAGTCCGGTGCCCGCACCGGACTGCTCCATACCCCCCACGGAACCGTGGAGACGCCTATCTTCATGCCCGTCGGCACGCAGGCCACCGTCAAGTTCGTCAGCCCCGAGGAACTGTACGACATGCATGCCGGTATCATCCTGGCCAACACCTACCATTGCTGGCTGCGTCCCGGCGCCGACGTCGTCGCCGCGGCCGGGGGCCTGCACAGGTTCATGAACTACGATCGCCCGATGCTGACCGACAGCGGCGGCTTCCAGGTCTTCTCGTTGGCCGACATCCGCCACATCCAGGAGGAAGGCGTCCACTTCAAGAGCAACCTGGACGGCTCGCCCCTGTTCATGTCGCCCGAGATATCCATCGACGTCCAGAACAAGCTGGGCGCCGACATCATCATGTGCCTGGACGAATGCCCACCCTACCCTGCCAGCCATGAATACATGCAGGACAGCGTCGAAAGGACCCTGCGCTGGGCGGCCCGCTGCCAGAAGGCCCACGGCCGTTATGGCGAGCAAGCCCTGTTCGGCATCGTGCAGGGCGGCGAATATGAGGACCTGCGCCGCTACAGCGCCCGCCAGCTGGCGGCCATGGATTTCGAGGGCTACGCCATCGGCGGCACCAGCGTCGGCGAGGACAAGCAAACCATGTTCCGCGAGATGGCCTACGCCGTAGCCGAGCTGCCCAAGGACAAGGTCAAATACCTGATGGGCGTAGGCAGCCCCGACGCGATGCTGGAAGGCATCCTCGACGGCATCGACATGTACGACTGCGTGCTGCCCACCCGCATCGCCCGGCACGGCACGCTGATGAGCTCGCAGGGCCGCATCAACATAAAGAAGAAGGAATACGAATACGACTTCACGCCGCTGGACCCGGAATGCGACTGTTACACCTGCACCCACTACACCAAGGCCTACCTGCGCCACCTGTTCCGGGAGAACGAGGGCCTGGGGCTGCGGCTGCTGTCCATCCATAACCTGCGCTACCTCATCCATCTGATGGAGCAGGCCCGTCAGGCGATCAAAGAGGACCGCTATGGCGATTTCAAGGAAGAGTATTTCCAGAAGCATCGGCTGTATGACGCCGACGCCAGGGGTTTCTGACATGAGGACTGAGGATTTCGATTACGAGCTGCCCAAGGAGCTGATCGCCCAGACACCGCTGGCCGACCGCAGCGCCAGCCGCATGATGGTCGTCGACCGGGCCAGCGGCACCTTCAGCGACCACCATTTCACGGAGATCGTGGATTTCCTGCGGCCCGACGACGTCATCGTGCGCAACAACACCCGCGTCATACCGGCCCGCCTGTACGGCACCAAGGAGGAGACCAACGGCCATGTCGAGGTCCTGCTGCTGAAGCAGCAGGAAGGCGACGTCTGGGAATGCCTGGTCGGCAACGCCCGCATCGTCCATCAGGGTACCGTCATCACCTTCGGCGACGGCCGGCTCAGGGCCGAGTGCGTCAAGGTCGGCGATACCGGCATCCGCTGGTTCAGGATGATGTACCAGGGCATCTTCATGGAGGTGCTCGACCAGCTGGGCGAGGTGCCCCTGCCCCCCTACATCAAGGAGAAGG
>Ga0268263_1002238_pt1 | contig 13151 bp, 11 predicted proteins | sample Biomet5_FD_190358 | JGI IMG/M metagenome (GOLD analysis project Ga0268263, IMG submission 190358) | Microbial communities from bioreactor (seeded with sewage sludge) at LBNL, California, USA - Biofuel metagenome 5 (SPAdes) (version 4) | ecosystem: Engineered > Bioreactor > Anaerobic >... | reverse complement strand
GGATCAGCTCGCGGATTTCTATCAGCTGCTGCGGGTCCAGTCCGACCGTCGGTTCGTCCAGAATGATCACTTTGGGGTCGCCGAGTATAGCCTGCGCAAGCCCGACGCGCTGCCGGTATCCCTTGGACAGGTTCTTGATCAGGCGCAGGCGCATGCTGCCGACATCCGTCTGCTTCATCACCCGCTCCACCTCGCCGGATATTTTCTTGCTTTCCACGCCTTTTGCTTCGGCCACAAAACGCAGATAATCCATCACCGTCATGTCCTGGTACAGAGGCGGCATTTCCGGCAGATACCCGATGCACTTTTTTGCTGCGATTGGTTCCTCGTAGATGTCATGCCCGTCGATCGTCACGGTGCCTTCCGTGGCGGCGAGGCAGCCGGTGATGATGTTCATCGTTGTGGTTTTGCCCGCACCGTTGGGTCCCAGAAAGCCGTAGATCTTTCCGGAATCGATGGTGAAGCTCACATGATCCACAGCGACGTGATCGCCGTACACCTTGGTGAGATTCTTGACCTCGATCAATGTGATTCCTCCCGTCGGATTTTGTCAGCATGATTGTAACGGGAAGTTATGAATAAACCATCGTACATGTGTGTACAAATTTTGAACGCATCATGAAAGATTGATGAAAGTCTGACCTTTACGGTGAAGGACAAGGTCGGAGTCTCTTCATCAGTTAACCCGTTTCTCCGAAAGGTCGCAAAAATATAGGTTGCGCCTCCCTCCCCTAACCGTTACAATATTCACAGGATTTGACCTGAAAATACGGTCCGTTGGTATTTTCAGTTTATGCCCGGCATTTTCCTAAAATATCGCCGGAAAAAGAAGGGGACTTCAATGAAGAATCGCATTGTGATTGATTTTCCGAAGATTGCGGATCATACCATCGCCTATTCTTACTGTGTTGAGGGCGAATGGGCGGAAGTCTTCAGTGCGGGCGAAACATTCTTTATCGATTACAGTTGCGATCTCTCCTCCGTACCGGAAGGGGTCGCTGTGATTCCCCTGCTGGGCAATCTGCTCCCAGTGGCCTGGATATACGATGCGGAAATCGTTGTGCCTGTCTGCGACCGGGATTTTTACGAAAGCATTCCGGCTTTCCGGGAAGGATACGTAGCCATGTATCCCGCGATGGCGTTTGGGGGAAAGATCACGGTTGGAAACGTACAGGATAATCCCGCTGGCAACAGCAGTAAAGCAGGCGCATTCTTTTCCGGCGGCGTGGATGCTCACAATACGCTGATCCGTCACGCGGAAGAGAAGCCGGTTCTGCTTACATTATGGGGTTCAGACGTCTGGCTGTGGGATACCGCCGGATGGGAGAATGTACAAACCCATCTTGCGCAGACAGCGCGAGAGTTTGACGTAAATTTTATAACGATCAAAACCCGTTTTCGATCTTTTCTGAATGAGGAGAAACTGTGTGCGCGGGTCGCCGCCTCTGGGGATAACTGGTGGCACGGGTTTCAGCACGGCCTGGGCATCATCACTCACGCCGCGCCGGTCGCCTGTTCGCTGGGGCTTACAAAGTTATTCTTTGCTTCCACCTATTCCCCTGCGGAAAAAGGTCGTCTTACCTGCGCCTCCGACCCGACGATTGACAATTTCATCCGTTTTTGCGGTGTGCAGGTAGTGCACGACGGATACGAGCATAACCGCCAGCAGAAAGTACATCATATCACGCAATATGCCAAGAACACGGAGCGTAAAATTGCGCTTCGCGTATGCTGGGAATCGGCCGGCGGCAACAATTGCTGCCACTGCGAAAAATGTTGGAGAACGATTCTTGCGATTTACGCCGAAGGCTTTGATCCGCGTGATTTTGGTTTTAATTATCCGTCTTTCCCTGCGCTTTGCCAGACCATCCACGTTAACGTCGCTCTGCTGAAGGTTCACAGAGATACGTGGTATCCGCCTATACAGGCTGCGCTTCGAAAGAACTATTCCATTCGACAAATTCCTAAAGAGTTGCGCTGGTTTTACCGTATCCGTATGGATCGGCTGGGAGAGGTTACGCTACGGGAAAAAGTGGTCCAGAAAGTAAAGAGAGTTCTGCAAAAAGTTCGGAACCGCTTTCTCCGCCACTGAACGCTTGGCTCGCAGGAGTCAGGCCATGTACATTCCTCGGTGTCCGCTTTGGTTCGCTAAAACAGGTTCCCGATCACCAGCGCCGTTCCTGACAGGATCAACGCTAAGTTCACAATTCGTCTCGCGTTCTGCTCCGTTACCCGTCTGGCAATTCGCATGCCCAGAAACAGGCCAGCCAGCATAAAAGGCGTCAATACCAGCGCGGTTACCAGCACAGGGCCGTTTATAATTCCCAGCGCGCTGTATAAAATGATTCGAAACACATTTTCAATCGAAAAAATGATACAAAGATTCGCACGGAACTCCGAGGCGTTGTCAGCCGCACGGTTTACGCAGGCAGCCAGCAGCGCACCCACGCCGTACAGTCCGCTCAACACGCCGTAAATCAGCCCAATGCTTAAAAATGCCCATTTGGGTAACGCTTTCTGTTCCACCCGCTTCCGTAGCAGGTTTTCCAGACCAATTGCTACCACAACACCGCCGAAAAGCAGTTTTATACTCTGCGCATTCCCGTTCTTCAGGAAGATCGCACCGGGTACCACACCCAGCAGCACAACGATGCTTAAGGGCCCCCACACAAACGATTTCGCGTTTTTCCGTTCCCGCCAGGCCAGCAGCAGGTTCGCGGGAAAGCCAGTGAGCAGGTCGATCGGTGAAAGGGAGACATTATTCATCTGAAAGCTCATCAGGGTGGTAAAAACCAGCGTGTTGGCAAAACCGCAAAGACCTTTTACGAAATATGCGACCGTAACTGCAAGCGCCATGAACGCGTTCATAAAGATGCTGCCTTTCTCGCGAGCCGTTAAACGCCCGGCGTATGATTACGCCGGGCGTCTTCTCCACTATCTCGCCTTTAAAAGTTCGACCAGCATCTTTACGATCCGTTCCATCTCCGGCACGCTCACGTACTCCAGTACGCCGTGCATGTTATATGCGCCGGTGGGCAGATTGGGGCAGGGCAGCCCCATATAGGACAGACGTGCGCCGTCCGTGCCGCCGCGAATGGGCAACAGCTTGGGTTCGTCCCCCATGGCTCGTATCGCGTCCGTCGCACGGCGGATAATTTCCGGGTGCTCGTCAATTTTCTCTTTCATGTTGTAATAGGAATCCCGAAGCGTAAGCGTAAAACTGCCTTCGCCATACTTACCGTTCAGATATTCCGTTATGGCGGTCACACGGCGTTTGCGCTTTTCAAATTTTACCCGGTCATGATCGCGGAGGATGTATTGCAGAACCGCCGTGCTTTCGTCCCCTTTTAAGCTGCAAAGGTGATAAAAGCCTTCCCGGCCTTCCGTATGCTCCGGCGTTTCGCTGTCCGGGATCATCGACACCCATTCCGCCGCCATTCTGGCTGCGTTCTTCATCTTGTTCTTTGCCGTTCCGGGATGGATATTAAAACCGCGCACCGTAATTTCCGCGCTGCAGGCATTAAAATTCTCGCATTCCAGTTCGTCGGGCATACCACCGTCCACCGTATAGGCGAAATCCGCTCCGAACCCCGCCACGTCGAACGCATCGGCGCCGGACCCGATTTCCTCATCCGGCGTAAACCCAATACAAACCTTACCGTGTTTGATCTCAGGATGGGTTAACAGCGTTTCGCACGTTGTCATAATTTCCGCGATACCCGCCTTATCGTCCCCACCCAGCAGGGTCGTTCCGTCCGCAAGAATCAGTTCATGACCAATGTGGCGTGCAAGCGTATCATACTCCGCGGCCTTCATCACCACGCCATGGCCAACCTCCAGATCGCCCCCCTCATAATGTACAGAGTGGGGATGCACCGGTCCCGTCGCAACGGCGGGCGCCGTGTCCATATGCGCGATCAAACCAATGGCGGGCTGCCCGTCCACGTTTGCGGGGATTTCGGCGTAAACATAACATTTTTCGGACACCCGCACGTTTTGTGCCCCCATGTCCTTCAGTTCCGCTTCCAGCACGCGGGCCAGCGTCCATTCCTTCTCGCTGGAGGGATGGGTTCCGCTGTTCTCATCCGACCCGGTATCCACGGCGGCATAACGGATAAAACGGTCTTTAACAGTCATATCAGTTCCTCCTTCATTCGCTGCTTTCAAGAATACCACTTCACTCTTTCGATGTAAAGTTTGGAGGGTGCCAGATAAGCGCACACTATACAAATTGGTGAAAAAGCGATATAATCTGTTTCGGATTGACAAGCGAACCAATGCCAATCCTTTGTATTATTTCTGGACGGCACGGCGATCCAGCAGCCGGATGAAACGCTATGCCCTGCATGAGGAGGATTCACTTGCACCCGCAGATGTCGGAACGCCGGAACTCGTTTTTCCAGCGTACCATAAGGCCCGAACGTGTAATGGCACTGGGTTTCTTGGGGGTCATCCTGATCGGCGCACTGCTGCTTACCCTGCCGGTTTCCAACATACATCACCAGTCCATCGGTTTTCACGACGCGCTGTTTACCGCCACTTCGGCTGTATGCGTGACCGGGCTGGTCGTGGTGGACACCGGAACCACCTTCACTTTCTTTGGCAAACTGATTATCATTCTGTTGATCCAGATCGGCGGCCTCGGCTTTATGATCTTCGCAACGCTCGTTATGGTGGCGCTGGGGCGCCGCATATCGCTGCGAAATCGCGTGCTGATCCGCGAATCCATGAACACCACCAGCCTGAGCGGGCTGGTACGGCTATCCAAGTGGTTTTCAATGCTCGCCCTGATGATCGAGCTTGGCGGCGCTTTGTTGCTGAGTATTCGCTTAATACCCATATTCGGCTTAAGGCGGGGCATTCTGTACAGCCTGTTCCACTCCATCAGCGCATTCTGTAATGCGGGCTTCGATCTTTTTGGCAACTATGTCAGCCTTGCGCCGTTTCAGCACGACCCGCTGGTGCTGTTAACGATCGCTGGGTTAATTATCTTGGGCGGTCTTGGTTTTTTTGTATTAAACGAATTCCTGCATGATCGGTTTCATATACGCAAGTATTCGCTGCATTCCAAACTGGTGCTGGCAATTACCGCATCGTTGCTGGTCGCGGGCACGCTGCTGGTGCTGGCACTGGAATGGGATAACCCCGCCACGCTCGGGAACCCTTCCTTCAATGTCAGCGATAAAGTACTGAATGCGTTCTTCCAGTCTACCACCCTGCGCACAGCAGGGTATAGCTCCATTGATCAGGCGCGGCTCACGGACAGTACCAAACTGGTCGGCGTGATCCTGATGTTCATCGGCGCATCTCCTGCCTCCACGGGCGGCGGCGTGAAAACAACGACAATGAGCGTTGTACTGCTGCTGATTGCCAGCGTGATCCGCGGACGCGATACTGTGCGTATCTTTCATAAGCAGTTGCCCCCCGACACCGTCAAGCGCGCGCTGACCATCGTAGTCATCAGCCTGTCCCTGATTCTGGTGTGCACCTGCGCATTATCCATATCGGAACGCACATCCGGAAAAAGCATGATTGATCTGGTTTACGAAGCCACCTCGGCATTCGCGACCGTCGGCCTCAGCGCCGCTGGGACACAGACCCTCAATCCGTTTTCGCAGGCACTGCTGATTCCGCTGATGTATTTCGGGCGCGTCGGTCCCCTCACGTTGGCCTTTGCGCTGGCCAGCCGTACGAACGACAACCCGAAGAACCGTTTGCATTTCCCTGAAGAAAAGATCATGATCGGATAACGGAGGAACGTTGGTTATGAAAGAGAAGAACAAACAATATATGGTGCTGGGTCTGGGCCGTTTCGGAGAGAGCCTCGCAAAATCGCTTTATAAGCAGGGGCATGAAGTGTTAGCCATCGACTCCGATGAAGAACTGGTGGACGCGATAGCGCCGTATGTTACTCAGGCCATCCGGATCGACGCGACCGACGAAGGCGCACTTCAATCGCTGGGTGTTCGTAACTTCGACGCCGCGATCGTATCTATCGGCCAGAACATGCGGGACAGCATTCTGGTCTGCGTGCTGTTGAAAGAATTGGGCGTGCCTTATCTGATCGCAAAAGCCACCGATGAACTGCACGCAAAAGTGCTGCGTAAGGTAGGCGTGGATCGTGTGATCTTCCCTGAGCGCGATATGGGTATGCGGCTTGCAAAATCTCTGTTGACACCCAATGTGCTGGAACTGATGGATTTGAGTGATGATTATCAGCTGGTGGAGATCATCCTGCCGATGAAGTGGGCAGGCAACACGATCATCGGTGTGGATGTCCGCAAAAAGTATGGTATCAGCATCCTCGCGATTCATCGCGGCGGGCAGTTCCTTGTATCTCCTTCTCCGGATACTGTGTTTGAAACGGGAGATATCCTGCTGGTGCTTGGCCAGAAAGATGATCTTGACAGTTTGGATAAGTAACGATTCCGTAGAGGAGAAAACATATATTTCCTATCACAACACTTTACCGTAAGGAGAACCGGAAAAGGAGACTGCTTGTGAAATCGAACGAAGAGAACCCGTTTGACGCCGATTGCTGCCAGCCTTTCTTATTCCCCGGCGGGCCAAAAGGTATTCTTTTGCTGCATGGTTTCACCGGCAGTGTTTCCCATATGCGTCCGCTTGCCGATCTGCTGACGGGAATGGGTTATACCGTGCAGGGCATCAACCTGCCCGGGCATGCAACCACAGAAGCGGGAATGGCCCGCTCTGGCTGGAAACAGTGGCTGGATGCCTCCCGCAGCGCGCTCATTGAGCTTCGTAAACACTGTCCCGTTGTTACGGTAGCCGGTCTTTCCATGGGCGGAGTGATCAGCCTTCTGCTTGCGGAAGAGGGGCTTCCTGATGCCTGCGTAACCCTTTCCGCGCCGATGGCGACACAGAATAAATGGATTGGCCTGTCCCGGATCGTCGCGCCCATTAAACCCCGCATCAGCTGGGCGCCACCGGAAGAACGAAAAACACTGCCCTATGCGGCGTACGATTTTGGCTATTCCGGTTTCCCCACCGCCAAAGCGGCGGATTTAAACCGCCTGATTCATATGGCTCGTAAAAACCTGAGCCACATTACCTGCCCTGTTCTTGCCGTGCAGAGCCGGAAGGATGGAACAATTTCCCCCGACAGCGCGGAAGTGATTTTACAGGGAGTGAGCAGCGTGATGAAGCAAAAGCTGATGCTGGCCGATGCGCCTCATGTGTGCACCCTCTCTTCTGAATTGCCGGACATATCCAACGCAATGGATGTTTTCATGTCCGCAATTCAGTTCAAGGTTTGAAGTACTCTCCCGACGCAACCAGGCCTGATCTGCCGGCATTCCCGAAGGTTATTAATGGTTTGTGTCATTAAGTCAAGCGCCCTTCAGGCAAGGTTATAATCACCTTCCTGAAGGGCGTTCTTCTGCTCCCACGTTTGCTGAAAACCAGTTTGGCCGACTTATACTATTCAATTCATGAATCTTTTTTAGGACAACGTTCGCATAAAGTTGGCAAAATGGGCAAACACAATGCCCGGTTCTTCCAGCGTCGTATCCCAGCGCTTCACCCATTCCAGAGAATAGTAACCGGCATATCCCGCCGTTTGCAGCGTATGCACCGCATCCGCAAGGGGCACATCGCCAAATCCGGGCAAAGCGTACCGATATCCTTCCGGGGTTTTTTGGCTGTCTTTCATATGGGTATGCCACAGCCACGGCTGCAGGTTATCCACGGTCGTTTGTGGCTTTTCGCCCATAAAGCGGTAAGGGTGATGCACATCCCACAGCGCGCCTACGCTGTCCGATCCGATGCAGCTAAGCAGTCGGGCCAGTTTCTCGCTGTCACTCCAGACCCCGTGCGTCTCAATCAGCAGTTTTACACCGTGTTCCCGTGCCATCGCACCCAGACGTGCGGCCCGCATACAAACATAGCCTTCGTCTACCGTGCCCACAGGCTGGGGCACCGGGGCCGTCGCCATAATACGCACATATGGCGTTCCAAGCTTTTGCGCCAGCAGTACGTACGCCTCAATTTCGGTATCCACGGCCTGTTCGTTTTCACGCAGGTGGATACAGCAGTCACTGTCCAAACAGGGTATGGTTAAGTGAAGACGGTTCAGTTCCGCAACCGTTCGGGGAAGGTTTTCCGTCGAAAATTCCGGCACGCTTGGAGCAGAGATATCCTTCCCAACGCCGCGCACCTCAATGCCCTGATACCCCAGATCATACGCCGTCGCTGTGATCTCAGCGAAGCTCCATCGCGGGCATCCCAATGTGGAAAAGCTGATTTTCATGGCCGTTCCCCCCGTCTTGCATATCGAATGTCATTATGTTATCATTTCCGTATTGGTCGGTCAAGAGTCATTAATGCAAGCTCCGTAGAGTTTGAAATTGCAAACGGGAGGCGAAATATGCGCAGACGAAGCAGACGTACCGGCGGCCTATCGTTTGGGACGATAGCGGCGCTGACCCTGCTGGGGCTCGTCGCCATCGGCTGTGTATTTCTGTTCCCCAGATTGATGGGCAACGTACAACTCCGGATCGATCCGCAGCGCGTAGGCGTTGCCATTGACTCTTCCTTGCGGAGTCTGCGCAACCTGAGCGCCGCGCCGGCAGATACCGCTTCTTCCGGAGCCGTTCCCAACGCCACACCCGCAACCGCGCCACCGTTGGAGGTCGCTGTGTCCGATACGCCTCAGCCGACGGCTTCGCCGGTTCAAACGCACACGCTGTCGCTCACAGTTGGCGGTGCGCTCAAGGTGGATAATGCAATTCAGAAAACCTGTTCCGGCTCAGATGGTTATACCTTCGGGCCGGTGTTCAACAGCCTGTCCGCATTCTGGACAGGGAATATCAACCTTGCAACGCTTGAAAACCTGAGCGTGCCCCGCGAGAAGCTGACAGATATCAATATGCCCTCCGACGCGCTCACGGCGCTTGCGGTCAGCGGTGTTCAAGCCCTATGCCTCGGCTTCCCGGGTGTTCTCAACAACGGTATGGACGGACTTGCCGCAACCTTAAACGCGGTATCGCTGGCAGGGATGACCCCATACGGAGCATACACTTCCTTGGAAAGTCGAAACCATATCACGACTTTGCAGGTTCAGGATACCATGCTGGCGTTCTTAAGCTTTCAGAACGACTTATCCGCAGCCGGTAAAAAAGCCGCTACCCGGGAAGAACAGGCATACGCAATCGCGCCGCTCACTCTTCCGACTATCGAAGCAGACATTGCCGCCGCGAGGGCCGCAGGCGCGCAAATCGTGGTCGTTTCCCTGCGATGGGGAAAAAGCGGCGCAATTTCGCCAACCGCTACCCAGCGTGACTTAGCGCAAAGTATCGCCGATGCCGGAGCGGACATTCTCCTTGGTACAGGCACGGGCGCTGTACAAAACGTCGAGCTGCTAACTGCCCACCGTAAGGATGGGAGTACCCATACCGTCTTATGTGCCTATTCACTTGGCAATCTTCTCGCGTCCGACCGTTCCGACCGTGAGAACATTTCCGGTGTCCTGCTGCATATCGGGTTTAATTACAATCTTGCGGCGGACAACCTGCAGTTTGATTCGCTTACCTATACCCCTACCTATGTCTGGCGTGGAAAAACCGACGGAAAAACGTTCTATCGCATTGTTCCAAGCAACGCGTCGCCGCCTTCAGACATGAGCGAGGATCAGCAAAAGGTCATGGAACGCTGCCTCGCCTTAATCCGCGACCGATTGGCGGATTCACCCATTCAGGAAGCTCACTAAAAAGCACCCGGTTCTGCCGGGTGCTTATCGTTTGTGAGTTTTTCGTCTCGCACGCCATCCGTTCCAGAGGGCGTAGCAGCCTGTCAGCGCGAAACTCAAAGCCGAAGGCCATGGCAGGCCAAGCCAGCGTGGCTCGACAGCCGAAAGCGCCAGAATTGCAGAAGTGATCAGTCCTGCCGCATACAGCGCCGTATGAATCAGCAGGGTCTCCCGTACCCGACGCGCTTCCGCCTCGACCTGCGCCGAGGGGTTCTCCAGCCGCAATTTCAACTCGCCCTTTAAAGCCGCCCGCAGTGCGTCATTCACCAGCGCGGGGGTGCTGAGCGATTTCTGCACGGATTCGTACACAGCCCGCGCATCCTTAATCGCCGTCTTCTTCAGGTCGATGTCCCGCAGGCTGTCTCCCGTAAAGCGTTGAGTCACAAGCTCCATCAGATTTACGTTCGGGCTGATGCTGGCCACCAGTCCTTCCAGCGTACTCATACCCCGAGCCAGCATGGTTACGCCATCCGGCATGGCCAGCCCATGTTTCTGCGCAAGCGCCATCACCTGCTGCATGATCTCCCCCAGGTTCATCGCTCCGATATCCATTTGCAGGTATTCCGCCATCATTGCATCCACATCGGCATACAGAGCTTCCCGCCGCACGGGGGTGTTATGTCTGCTGATGGCCAGTACCGCGTCCGTAACACCGCCTACGTCTCCCGTCGCTACCGCACCCAACGCCTTTTGAAACGCGCTCTGGTCCTTTGCGGACAGCCGCCCAACCATGCCCAGATCCAGCCAAACGATTTGTCCGTCCCGGATCATCAGGTTACCGGGGTGGGGGTCCGCATGGAAGAACCCGTCATCCAGTACCTGCTTCATGTAATTCAGGCACAGTTTACGGCTGATTTCATCCGGATCGTATTTTTCTGCTTTCAAGGCTTCCATATCGTCTATACGGATGCCTTCCACCGCCTCCATCACCAGCACCTGCCGGGTGGAAAGCTCCCGATAGATACGGGGGCAGGTCACATAGGCGACATCCTGATTCAGGCGGCGGAACTCTTCCGCGTTGGCCGCTTCATTCAGAAAGTCCATTTCCTGCTGGGATACCACCCACATCTCGTCCAACACCATGGTAAAGTCGATGGTTTCCCCGGTCGGCGTAAGCTTCAACAGTCCCGCCGCTTTGCGCAACAGGGCAATATCGCTGGCCATCACATCATGGATTCCTTCGCGCTGCACTTTTACCACCACAGGCTCGCCGGTCGGTAATACGGCGCGGTGGGCCTGCGCAATGGAAGCGCTGCCCAACGGTTCGATCGTAAAGGAAGGGAAAGCGTCGCCGAGAGGAATGCCCAGCGACGCTTCGATTACACGTTTCACCTCGTCCGCCGACATAGGCGCGACGTCAGAACGCAGTTTTTGCAGTTCTTCGCAATAGGCGGGCGGCAGCAGGTCCGCGCGCAGAGAAAGCATCTGCCCCAACTTCACAAACGTAGGCCCGAGATCCTCCACGATCAGGCGCAGTTTTTCCGGGGTGATCCCGCGGATAGCGTTATGTTTTTGCAGGACCCCGATAATCTCCATCAGGCGGCCTGCGCTGCTCCCACTGTCGGGTTTGCTCATTGCTGATCCAACTGGTTCAGTTTCTCCTGAACAGCTTTACGCTCTTCCGGTGAAAGCTTATCCAGTGCGGAAAGAACTTCGTCCTTTCCAACAGAGGGAGTCTCCGTATCCTTCATTGCCTGCCGGATCTCATGGCGGAGCCGTTCGTTCACGTCTTTTCCCTGTGCCAGCACTTCTTCGCCCCGCTTTGCCAGCGCGTCGATCGCTTCGCCGGTTTTCTCCGAAGCTACGCTTGCAGCGCCCAAACCGGCCATCATTAATTTCTTCAGATCTTCATTCAAACTCATTGTTTTTCCCCTCCTTAATAACTTTCCGTACGGTCGTAAACAAAAAGCGACCGCACTATTATCATTCGGGAAATCCCTGCATTTTCCTCCTTTTCTCTGTGTTCAGTCGCTTTACAGCCCCTATCCAAAATGATATGATTGTACCAGTATGAAGGGAGTGCGATGGCGTGAAAGCGAAGAAATGGCTGAAAGTTGGCGGCTTTGTGTTTTGCGCCGCTGTATTCGCATGGATTGCGTCTAACCTTCAAAGTGAGGCCTTGCAAACGCTGGACCTGAGCGTTACCCATGCTCTGGCGGCGATACGGCAACCGGCTGTATCGCTTATCATGCGGGGGGCCACAGCGCTGTGCGCCCCGGTAACGTTGCTTGTTATCTGTTTTGTGTGCATGTTTTTATTTCGCAACCGGCATTACAGCATTCCGGTCGCCATCAACCTCATGGTATCCGTTTCCCTGAATTACACACTGAAAACTACGTTTCTCCGCCAACGCCCGCCGATTGAGTATCGCGCAATCGCCGAAGCGGGATACAGTTTCCCCAGCGGCCATGCCATGGCTGCCGGTGCGTTTTACGGGTTCCTGATTTACATTGTCGCACGCTCGAATCTTTCCGCTCGAAAAAAGCGCCTGCTGATTGGGTTACTTTCACTGTTCATCGCGCTGGTCGGCTTCAGCCGCGTTTATCTTGGCGTGCATTATCTGTCGGATGTGGTTGCCGGGTATGCTGTTTCGCTGGCCTATCTGCTGGTTTTTACCTCGCTGGTCGGTTTATACCTGCGGGCTGGAAAATCTCAGCCCGCTTACGTACGAGGGGTTCAAAAAGACAAGCGCTTCACAGACAGCTTCCTTCACGCTTTCAGCGGTATTGCCGGCGGCATGAAAAGCGAGCGTAATATGATGGTGCACTTTGCTGCCATGGCGCTGGTAACGGTTTTCGGTTTCTTGTGCAATATCAGCGAAAGCGAGTGGCTGGTTTGCATCGTACTCTTCGGCGTGGTGATCGGCGCGGAACTGATGAATACCGCCGTGGAAACCACCGTGGACATCTGTATGCCGCATCGTGACCCCCGTGCAAAGCTGGCGAAAGATACCGCCGCGGGCGCCGTGCTGATGGTTTCGCTTGCGGCAGCGGTTGCCGGTTTGATTATATTCGTTCCCAAACTGTGGCCCATGCTTGGTTAACGAAAGGTCGTCATGATGGAAAGCAATTCTGAAAGCGTTATCAGGCACCACGCAGTGCTTGAATATGTCCAATGGCGCGGCGATCTGCCTTTTTCCGTATCCCCGGTCAACGAAATTGACGCGATGATTTTCTCGCAGTTATGCTATCTGCATTTTCGGGATGCCTTCGGGGATGGCGAGATGCCACTTGTTGAAGCCGCTCCTCTCATCGATCGCCTGCCTATGGAGCCCGGCAACGCGCAAGTCGTAGCCGAACGGCATCGCCTTTTGCGCGCGGTCAGCAAAACGGCGCGTTTTGGCGGTCTTCTGGTGAGCCATTGCGCGGATCGGTTTGAACCGGAA
>Ga0268263_1002235_pt1 | contig 13169 bp, 10 predicted proteins | sample Biomet5_FD_190358 | JGI IMG/M metagenome (GOLD analysis project Ga0268263, IMG submission 190358) | Microbial communities from bioreactor (seeded with sewage sludge) at LBNL, California, USA - Biofuel metagenome 5 (SPAdes) (version 4) | ecosystem: Engineered > Bioreactor > Anaerobic >... | reverse complement strand
TCGAAGACCTCGTTCCGGGCGTTTCTCGCGTCTCGGCTGATTCGAAACGCCGGTGACCCCGGCCTGCACTCGAGAAGCTCGGCATCGCCCTTGGTGAGCGCAACCGCCTCGTAGGTCTCGTGGGCCTCGCTCGGCGTTGCCCCGGACTCCTCCGTGATGCGCGAATAGAGGGACTCCTCGAGGTCGTTCTCGTCCAGCAGCGGGCAGAGCCTGCAGGGGACATAGGTCGTCTCGAGGAGGATCGGCTTTCCGTCACCCATGCGCAGCCGGCGAATCTCCCAGGCAAGGCTGCCATCGGGTACCTCGAGCCGCTCTGCGATGCCATCGGCGACCTCGATGGACCTGAACCGGATGATCTTGGACGTGGGAGTGATTCCGAGGGTCGCCATCTCGGAGGAGAAGCTGTAGAGGGTGTCGAGACTCCTGCGCAGCTTCGGCTCGGCGACGAAGGATCCCTTGCCGGCGCGTCTCGTGACAAGCCCCAGGCTCACGAGCTCGGAGAACGCCTTGCGTACGGTCGCGCGTGAGAGTCCGAGGTCGCGGCAGATTCTCTCCTCGGTGGGGAGGGGGTCTCCCACCGAGAGCGTACCTGACGAGATGAGGCCGGAGAGCTGGTCTGCGAGCTGGCGCCAGAGCGAGGTGGGGGAGGACTGGTCGAGTGCCTTGAGGCTGAGCTGATCTGTATCTGACATTCGCGTGGCTTTCTGTTGGCGCTCTCGGTATCGTCGAGAAGGAAGCTGTGGAGCAACCCCTACGGTGCGTGTAATTGTACCAAACAATCGGATTCGCCCTTGACGAACGAGAGCCAGGAACCTATATTCTGGATGGGTATAATTTGTACCAAACAAAAGGTACAAATAATCAAGCGAGGATGCCAACGAAGGAGAGGCAGCATGCAGACCACCAAGAAGGCAGCCGAGATGACCGAGCGCGAGCTGGCAAGCTATATCGACCAGTCGGTCCTCAAACCCGAGTTCACCGTCGATGACATCAAGAGGTACTCGCAGGAGGGCATTGACTACGGGTGCAAGACCATTTGCATAAACCCCGCCTCTCTCGAGATCGTTGCCCCCATGGTCGAGGGAACGGCGACCGGCATCTGTGTCGTCTGCGACTTCCCGTTCGGTCTCTCCACCACCAGCTCCAAGGTTGCCCAGGCTCACGAGTACATCACCAGCTACAGAATCGAGGATCTCGACATCGTTGCAAACTACGGTCGCCTGCGCTCTGGCGACCTTGGCTACGTGACCGCCGACATCAAGGCGGTCATCGACGAGTGCCATGCGCACGACGTCAAGGTCAAGGTCATCATCGAGACAGACTCCCTCGATGCCGACCAGATCAAGGCTGGTACCAGATGCGCGGTCACCGCAGGTGCCGACTTCATCAAGTCCTCCACGGGCTTCTACACCGGTGGCGAGCAGCATGGTGCGACTGCCGACGTCGTGGCGCTCATGATGGAGGCTGGCGAGGGTAGGATCAAGGTCAAGGGTTCAGGTGCCATTCGCACGCGCGAGCACTTCTTCCAGCTCATCGACATGGGCATCGACCGTATGGGCATCGGCTACCGCTCGACCCCGGTCATGCTCGGCATGACGCCCGAAGAGGCCAAGGGCCTCGCATAGCGTCGGCCTTACGCTGTCGGAGTCGATCCGCAGAAAGAAGGAGCCATGTGCGGCAATGAGGGTGTCGATGACGTGGCCGTCGAGGGTCCGATCATCGCCCATGTCATCTCCGACTCGTTTGGTGATACCGCCTGCGGTGTCGTGCGTGCCGCTGCGGCCCGGCTTGACCAGGGCGCCATCATCGTCAGCTGTCTCTCCCACGTCGAGACCAGGCGCCAGGTCGCCAGGTACCTTGACCTCCATCACGAGGAGGGAATGCCTACGGCCGTGTTCTATACGATTCTCGACGAGGGGCTGTGCGACGACATACGTCAGGAGCTTGATGGGAGAGGCATCCCGTCACTCGATCTCCTCGGCCCGACGCTGCGCATCTTCTCCACGCTTCTCAACACCAACCTGCACAGCATCTCCCGGCCCCTTGTTGACGGAACCGGTGCCACGGTGCGCTACGTCGATGCACGCCTTCTGTCCGAGAGGCGGCCAGACTGACCCCGGTGCTCGAACGTCTATGAACGCTGCGGCCAGGTCTATGCACCCTATTGTCGATGAGAGACTTGACGAGGTCCCTGGCACCATGGGCATCAGGCTCCCATCGGTAGCTTCGCAACGCTCTCCCGAGAGACGAGCTCGGGTAGCACGCAGACGCGAACCGATTCCCCTGCGGTTTCACCTTTGATAAGAGACACGAGACGCTGCACGGCAAGTGCGCCCATGCTGGCCTTTGGGACCGCCATGGTGGAAAGGGCAGGATAGATGAGCTGGCAGATGGGCATGTCATCAAAACCGACGATGGAGACGTCCTCAGGTACGCGAACTCCAGCCTTGGAGAGGGCTCGCATGCAACCGGCGGCGATGATGTCATTGTCAGCGAAGAATGCCGTAGGGAGGTCGGGGTTCGTAGCCAGAAAGGCGGACATGTCATCAAAGGCAGCCTCTATGGTCGTGCCCACGCGGACGATTGCCTTCTCGGGATCGAAGTCGCTCTGTCCGAGCGTACGCATGGCGCTGAGGTATCCGTCTCGTCGTTCGAGGAAGTTTCGGATGTCGACATTGCTGTTGAGGTAGCCCACGTTGCGGTGCCCCTGGGAGATGAGATGCTGGGTCGCCTGCCAAGCGCCGCGCTGGTTGTCAATTACGACCGAATCGTTTCTCTTCGAGGGAAACCATCCATCGAGAAGCACGATGGGTACCCCGAGCCGCTCGAACTGGGCGACGTCGGTGGCTCGCATCTCGGTGGCGAGGAGAATGATTCCCGCGCATTTGGTGCTTCGCAGGCTCTTGAGCTGCTCTGACGGATGCTCGGCAGCGTAGAAGTACGAGATTGACAGACGATGATACCCGAGCCTGTACGTCTCGTCGGAGACGCCTTTGGTAAGCTGCTCAAAGAAGGGTGTCTCAGAGACGACCTTTCCATGTCTTTTGTATATGATGAGCTGAAGCGTGCTCGTACGTCTCGTCTCGTTGGGAGCGGAGTATTCGAATCCCATCTCTCGAGCCACTGCCAGAACATGATCGCGTGTGGCATCTCCGACTCCCGGCTTGCCCCTGAATACGAGAGAGGCGGCCGCAGGGGATACGCCCGCCTTCTTCGCGACGTCGCGAGCGGTAACAGTCATCGTATGCTCCTCTATCCGAATTTAGCTGAAGATAGTGTATATGTTTAGTGATTGACGTGCGCACCAAGGGACAGCAGTCGGCGTTCTCTCACGCGAGAACATAACGCACGGGCTATCATGGTGACGCAGCACAGCCGACATGCGTCCGTCGCGGGAGGGGTCCAGATGGCAAACATGCTCGACTATCTCGACTGGTACGGGGACTTCGACTTCAGGACCGTCCCGTTCAACGAGGTCGACAACCTCATTCTCGCGCAGATCTCCTATCTGGACCTTGCCGGCGTGGTGCCTCCGATGCCGTCAGACGGATCGTCATTCGTGGCGTCCGATGTCCCTTCCGTCCGCGCCGCATGGTCGGGCTTCCAGGAGTGCCACTCCGCGCGCGAAAGAGTCGACCTCGGTCCCCTCATCTCTCCGCTTACGGCGACCGTTTTCGAGAAGATGGCGGCCGGCAACCGTTTTGCCACTACGCGTCTCTGCTGCTACGATAGTCGTCTCGACACGGTCTCCCATGAGCAGTTTGGCGCCCTGACGGCGATTCTTCCCAATGACATGTCTTACGTCTCGTTTCGTGGCACCGATGACTCCTTGGTCGGCTGGCGGGAGGACTGCGAGATGAGCTATCGCGTCGTCCCGTCGCAGACGTCGGCGCTCTCGTATCTCGACGAGGTGGCTGGTCTCGTGCGAGGAGAGCTTCACGTCGGCGGACATTCGAAGGGAGGTAACCTTGCCGTGTATGCCTCGGCATACTGCTCGGCCGAGACGCGCCGGCGAATAGCGGTCGTCTGGTGCAATGATGCGCCTGGCTTTGTTGACGAGGTCGTGCCCCTGTCGAGCCTGGACCCCATCCTTGATCGCGTCAGGCTGTTCACGCCCGAGTACAGTCTCGTGGGCTCCCTCTTCACGCATGCTCTGGCCCCGACCGTCATCAAGTCGGGTGGCGACACCGGCACCCAGGGCGTCATGCAGCATAGCGCCCTAGAGTGGCAGGTCATGCGTGGGGAGTTCGTTCGTGGGAAGGGCATCTCCGAGGACAGCCGAAAGATGGGCGAGGTCTTCTCCCAGCTCTTGGCATCGCATGACGCTGCTGGCAGAAAGCGTCTGGTCACCAACCTGTACGATGCCCTCGACGAGGCAGGCATCGACTCCCTGACCACGCTTGCCAGCCGAGGTGCCGTGGGTCTGGGAGCGGTCCTTAACTCCGTTGGTGCCCTCGACGAGGAGGACAGAAAGCCCATGACCGACTTCCTGCTGGGCATCGTGGGACAGAGCGTCGTCTCGACCGTCTCGCCTATCGCCAAGACCATCACGGCGGCGTTCGAGGATGCACGAAGAAGCGCAGAGAGCATCATCGAGCATCGAGTTGGTACGGGTGGTGAGATCTGAGAGCGCACGCGTGCTCTCGTTGCTGCGTCCTTGCGGAGCCAGAGACTCCTGCCTGCCTTAGCCAGATGGCGCGGATGGCGACAAAATCTTGCCGATACCCCATGGATTTTGTCGTTATCCGCGACATCTGGCTAAGGCGAGGGCTAGAAACACCCATTTTGAGCGCGACGACAGAAGGCACCTTGCCGCCACGTGTCATGGCGAGTCATTTGGTCGAATTGTGCAGAACCGTCTTGAGTGAGGTGGCGAGGGTAGCGCTACATAATGGAATGGTTTCATTCTTGTATGTATCGTAGCAGGGTGTCCAGCTACTCAGGATTCGTATCAAAACCGCCACTCATTACCATGCGCAAGCAGGTGGTCATCATCAGACCGTAGACGGCGATTCAGTATATTTTAGTTCTTAACATTTAGTAAAACTCATTAGCAATTCATATAGATGATTCATTACCTGCACAATGACACCGTGAGAAAGCGAGCGAATCTAGGAGAGAGAAGCAGCAGACCATGACAGTGCGCATCGGCTATGCCCCCACCCGTCGTAGCATCTTCTCGGCACCCGATGCCGTGAAGTACAGAAGGCTCATCGCCGATAGGCTACGCGAGCTGGGTGTGGAATTCGTCGATATCGATGACATCAACGAGGAGGGTCTTCTCTTTGACGAGGACGATCGCCTTCGCATTGTCGAGAAGTTTCGCGCGGAAGGTGTCGATGGTCTGTTCCTCCCGCACTGTAACTTTGGAACCGAGTTCATCTGTGCCCGTCTCGCCAAGGATCTGAACGTTCCCGTTCTGCTTTGGGGTCCGCTTGACGAACGTCCCGAAGCGGACGGCACCCGCTTGCGCGATACCCAATGTGGCCTTTTCGCAACGGGCAAGGTTCTGCGCCGCTTCGAGGTCCCCTTCACGTACATGACCAACTGTCGCGTGGACGATCCCGTCTTCGCGCGTGGCGTCCGTGACTTTGTCTCCGTATGCAACGTGGTTAAGACGTTTCGTGCCGCCCGCATCCTGCAGATAGGTCCGCGTCCCTACGAGTTCTACTCGACCATGTACAACGAGGGTGAGCTCGTCGAGAAGTTCAACATCGAGGTCGTGCCCGTACCGCTCCCCGAGCTTACGCGTGGCGTGAACGCCGCGAAGGGGGAAAACACGGGCGACGGCAGCTCCGAGATTGAGGTGCAGCTTGCGTGGATTTCCGAACGCTATGACAGCGATTGCAGCTCCGACCAGATGCAGACCATCGCCGCCATGGCGGTAGCCATGCGCCGCATGCTCAAGAAGTACCACTGTACCGCTGGGTGCATCCAATGCTGGAATGAGCTGCAGCACGAACTTGGAGTCATGCCCTGTGCCGCCAACTCGATTCTCAACGAGGAGGGTACGCCCATCGCCTGCGAGGCGGATGTCCATGGTGCTATCACCTCGCTCCTGGTCGAGGCCGCCGACATGGGACGGAGGCGTTCCTTCTTTGCCGACTGGACCATCCGGCATCCCGACGAGCCCAACGGCGAACTTCTCCAGCACTGCGGTCCCTGGCCCTGCTCGGTAGTTCGCGAGAGGCCGAGGATCACTATTCCTTTGGCCTTCGACCACAACGGTGCCGTCACAGCCGAGGCCAGGCACGGTGACGTTACCCTAGCTCGCTTTGACGGCGACAATGGCGAATACTCGCTGCTTCTTGGTAATGCCAAGGGCATTGACGGTCCCAAGGGCATGGGCACCTACCTCTGGGTCAAGGTCGCGAACATCAAACGTCTTGAAGCCAAGGTCGTGGAGGGTCCCTACATCCACCACTGCACCGGAATCCACTGCGATGTCGTGCCGGTGCTCTACGAGGCATGCAAATACCTCGGAATCAGGCCTGACCTATACGACCCGGTTGAAGAGGAAGTCAAAGCCTATCTGAGGGGGGAGTAGCAATGACCGCCATCAAGAAACTCGGGTCTCTTCGGTGGGAGCTGCGCCAGGACTGCGTTGACATCATCATGGCGGGAGGAGGAGGCCACATCGGTGGCGACATGAGTGTCATCGATGCCCTCATGGTTCTCTACGAAAATCATCTCAACATCACGCCCGCCACGATTGCTGACCCCGATCGTGATCGCTTCGTCCTTTCAAAGGGTCACTCGATGGAGGCGTACTATGCCGTTCTCTGCTACGAGGGCTTCCTTGACCTCAAGGACGTCAAGGCCCGTTTCTCTAAGTTTGGCAGCCCCTATATCGGTCACCCCAACAACAGGCTGCCGGGTATCGAGATGAACTCGGGCTCACTCGGCCATGGACTCCCCGTTTCGGTGGGCATGGCGCTCGCGGCCAGGATGGATGGCCGAGACTATCGCACCTACGTGTTCATGGGTGACGGCGAACTCGCCGAGGGGTCGGTTTGGGAGGGTGCCATGAGTGGTGTCAACTACGGCCTCGACAACCTCTGCGTGCTCGTAGACAGAAACCGACTGCAGATCTCTGGTTCCACCGAGGATGTCATGAGGCAGGACTCGCAGGAGGATCGCTGGGCGTCATTCGGATGGAACGTGATATCCATCCCTGGCAACGATCTTGTGGCGCTTGATGATGCCTTTGGCCTCGCGGAGCAGACCAAGGGCAGGCCTACGGTCATCATTGCCAACACGACCAAGGGCTACGGCAGCTCCGTCATGGAGAACAAGGCGGAATGGCACCACCACCTTCCTACGCAGGGGGAGTACGCCCAGATCTCCGCGGACTTCAAGGCTCACAGGGAGGCTGGTCTGAATGTCTAACACTGTTGCCAATCGAAAAGTGATCTGCGACGTATTGCTCGAGAGGGCGAGAACGGACAAGGACATTGTCGTTCTGTGCTCGGACTCGCGCGGCTCCGCCTCGCTGACCCCGTTCTTCGACCAGTATCCCGACCAGTCCGTGGAGGTCGGCATTGCCGAGCAGGACCTCGTGGGTATCGCCGCAGGGCTGGCGTCTTGCGGTAAGAAGGCCTTTGCCGCCAGTCCCGCGAGCTTCGTCTCCACGCGTTCCTATGAGCAGGTGAAGGTGGACTGCGCCTACTCAAACACCAATGTCACCTTGATCGGCATATCTGGTGGCATCTCCTACGGCGCACTCGGCATGAGCCATCACTCCGCGCAGGATATCGCCGCCATGAGCGCCATCCCCAACATGCGCGTCTACCTTCCGAGCGACCGCTTTCAGACGGCGCTGCTCATGGCCGCATTGCTTGATGACGACAAGCCAGCCTACGTTCGCGTGGGCAGAAACGCCGTACCTGACGTCTATGCGGAGGATGCCGTCCCCTTTGAGATGGACAAGGCCACCGTGCTCTGTGAGGGTACTGACGTGGCAATCGTTGCGACGGGTGAGATGGTAAAGCCTGCGTTCGATGCAGCCGGTCTGCTTGAGGACGAGGGTGTGTCTGCCACCGTGCTCGACATGTACTGCGTGAAACCGCTCGATGCGGATGCAGTGGTTAAGGCCGCGAGAGCTGCGAAGGTGGTTCTCTCGGTGGAGGAGCACAGCCCCTACGGAGGTCTGGGGTCCCAGGTCGCGCAGGTCGTCTCCGAGAGTTGCCCGCGTCTCGTGCGTACGCTCGCGCTTCCTGATGCGCCCGTCATCACGGGCACCTCGGCAGAGGTCTTCGCTCACTATGGGCTTGATGCCGCTGGTATTGCCTCGAGCGCGGTCGAACTCCTCGCTCGCGTGGAGGGGTAGGCTCCATGGCAATGACGCGCGAGCTGGTTCTCGCCATCGACCAGTCGACACAAGGAACCAAGGCCGTGCTCTTCTCGGCGGATGGGAGCGTTGTCGAGAAGGCCTCGCGTCCGCATGCGCAGCTCGTGGACGGGCATGGTTGGGTGGAACATGACCCCGAGGAGATCATGACCAACGTACTCGCCGTCTCGCGTGATGTATGCAAGAAGGCTGGTGTCGCTGCGGGCGAGGTGCGTGCCGTGGGAATCTCCAATCAGCGCGAGACCTGTCTCGCCTGGGACCGGGAGACGCGCGAGCCTCTGGCAAACGCCAGCGTGTGGCAGTGTGGTCGCGCGAGGGGGCTCTGCGACGAGCTTGCAAAAGACAATCCCGGACTGGCCGGCTGCGTCCGTACCCTCTCGGGGATGCCGCTCTCGCCGTACTTCTCAGCATCAAAGCTCGCATGGATCCTGAAACACGTGCCCGCTGCGAGAGAGTCTGCCGAGAGAGGCACACTTGCGCTCGGGACCATCGACTCCTGGCTCGTCTTCAAGCTCACGCAGGAGCACGCCTTCGTGACGGAGCCGTCAAACGCCTGTCGCACGCAGCTCATGGACATCCGGACGGGTGAGTGGAGCAAGGAGCTCTGTGATGGATTCGGCGTTCCGCGAGAGGCTCTTGCCGAGGTGCGCCCGTCCGACTCAGTCTTTGGACATACCACGATGGGCAGTCTCTTTGCCGATCCGGTGCCCATCTGCGGTGTGCTCGGAGACTCGCAGGCCGCGTTGGCAGCGCAGGAATGTCTGCTTCCGGGTGACGTCAAGGCGACGTATGGCACGGGTTCGTCAGTTATGATGCAGACAGGATCCGAGCTGCGCACGAGTGCGTCGGGACTCGTCTCGAGCATCGCTTGGGATATCTCGGGCGAACGCAGCTACGTGCTCGAGGGCAACATCAATTATACGGGAGCCGTCATCAGCTGGCTCAGGGATGACATGGGGCTCATCTCGGATCCGGCGGAAGTGGAAGGTCTTATCGCCGAGGCAAACCCAGAGGACCGCGCCTACTTCGTGCCGGCGTTCGCGGGTTTGGGTACCCCCTGGTGGGACGGTGGCGCCACAGGGCTGCTCACGGGAATCACGCGCACGACGAGACGGGCGGAGATGGTCAGGGCTTGCGCGGAGTGCATCCCCTATCAGGTGGCTGACGTGCTTGCGGCGCTTCGTCGCGACACGGGTATCGAAGTGAGTCGGCTTCGTGCCGATGGGGGCGTTACGCGCAACGGCTACCTCATGCAGATGCAGGCCGACCTCACGCGTGTCGAGGTGGTTGTCTCCGATCTGGCGGAACTCTCCGCCGCTGGAGCCGCCTTCGTGGCGGGCCGTACCGCTGGCGTCTACAGGTCCAACGTCATCCATGATCGCGTGAAGCGTACGGTCTTCTCGCCGTCCATGGGCGAGGGGAGGCGCGAGACGCTCGTCGCGGGTTGGCATGCGGCCGTGCGTCAGGTTATGACGCATGAGTAGGGGGTGCGCACCGCGCATATGCCGTTCATCCGTCAGTACTGTCTACTCACGGAGCATAGATACTAAAAACAGTTCGGTATTACTTAACGATTTAGTAAATGTTCCAGAGAGCAGCAGGAGACACATTTTTGCTGCATCCTTTGGATGTGCTGGCAGATAGTAGATAGTTCAAAAATGAAGCGCTAACTGAATTCAGCAATTAATGAGGCGACAAAAGGGAGCCGTCTCTATAAAATAGCCCACGTGAGATGGGCTGGAAGCAGGAGGAATCGTATGGCAGCAGACAACGGAAAGATTGCCGAGGGGGTTCTCGCGGCCGTAGGCGGAAAGGAGAACATCAGCTCGGCCACGCACTGCATGACTCGTCTCCGACTTACCCTCAAGAACAGGGACTCCGTTAACGAGGATGCCGTCAAGCAGGTGAGGGGTGTTCTCGGTGCACAGTGGTCAGGCACTCAGTATCAGGTCATCATCGGCCAGAACGTGCCTAAGGTCTATGATGTCCTGATTTCTCAGGGTGTTGCCGGAGGTGGAGCCATCGACGAAAACCTCGATGCCGATTTGGCCAAGGAGAAGCTCACCCCCGCCGTTGTCGGCAACAAGATCCTTGACTATCTCTCGGGTTCGATGGTTCAGCTTATCCCGCTCATCATGGCAGGCGGTCTCTTCCGCACCTTTGCCGTTGTCTTTGGCCCTACGATGCTCAACGTCATCGCGGCGGATAGTGCGACATACACCTTCTTCTATACCACCCTCTACGAGGCGGCGTTCTATTTCCTTCCGATCTATCTGGGGTATGCCTGCGCCAAGAAGCTCGGTGCCAGCCCGGTTCTGGGGCTCCTCTGCGGCGGCGTCCTGATTGCTCCGAGCATTATCTCCGCTGCAGCTACTGGCGGCTCCGGCGTCATCAGCATCTATGGCATCTCGATTGCGGCTTCCAACTACTCCCAGACGGTACTTCCCATCGTGCTGACCATTCCCGTGCTCTATGTTGTCGAGAAGTGGATGAAGAAGCACGTCCCCGATGTCCTCTCTACGATGTTCGTCCCATTTTTCTCGATGATCGTCATCATTCCCATAGAGTTCATCGTTCTTGCGCCCATCGGCAACCTGATTGGTACCGGCATTGCAAACGTGCTCTTTGGTCTCTCTGATCTTGGCGGCGTCGGCATTCTCGTCGTGATGGCCATACTGGGTGCCTTCTGGCAGCTCTTCGTCATCGCCGGCATGCATATGCCCATCATCCTGCTTGCCATCGTGCAGATTACCGCGGTGGGCTACGACCCGTTCGTATTCGTCTCCACCAACTGCGCCATGGCCGCCGTCTGGGGCTGTGCGATCGGTGCCCTCCTTCGCATCCACAACAAGGAGGAGAAGGGCATGACCGCTGGCTATATCGCCGCTGCACTTCTCGGCGGTGTCACCGAACCCACGCTCTTTGGTCTTCTGCTTCGCTTCCGTCGCACCATGTACGGCATGTTCATCGGTGGTGCCGTCGGCGCAGTTGTCTCAGGCCTTCTCGGTGTGACCTACTACATGGCTGGGGGTGCCTCCAATCTGCTCGTCATCCTCAACTACGTACAGGGTGGTACGCGCAACATCGTCTGTGCCATCATCGGCATGGCCATATCCTGTGTGATAGCGGCCGTTGTGGTATATATGACTGGCTTCACCAAGGAAGAGCTCGCCAAGCTTGATGGGGAGCCTGCGGGCGAGATCGATGCTTAGTCACTGATGCATTCTGCCAACCGCACGTGGTCCAGCGGTGCGGTTAACGTGGGACGGCTGGGTCTGTTGGCTCGGTCGTCCTCTCTGGCTGGTGGCGACCCGTTTCGGCCGCATCACGATTTGGCAGGAGTTTGGGAGCAGACACACGGAGAGTGACATCCATGGCAAGCTACAGAACCTTTACCACCGTAGGTGATTTCGGACCCTATGTCTCCAGACTCATCCTTGCGCTTCCGTCGTGCGTGTGCGCTCACGATGTGAGTGCACGCTCGTTCAGCGTGTACGTTGAGCGCAAGGACCCCGCGACGGGCGAGCTGGTACGTGCCAAGGAGCATCACACCGATTCGCGTGCATCTCTATCGAGGGGTTACGTACCCGTTCGCCGGACGTACGTTTCGGATGTGATGGGTGTGCCTGTTCCTGCGGGTGATCACGTTACCCTCATCATGCCAGGGGTTCGGCTCACCAAGCGCATCGATGGGGACGTCATGTGCGGCCATCTGCGAAGGATTGACGTGCGCGTGACTCAGCTCGAGGCGCTTCCGCCGGAGACACCGGGTGACGATCCCGTCGTCGGACTCGTCTTCGATCACTGTGATGGTGATCTATGCCCCCAGCTCGATGGATGGAACCTTGATCTTGAAGGCAGCTTCGATGGGGTCGAGATGCGCTATGCGGCCTTCATGCCAGACATTGCCGCCGTCAACGCCCGCCGCCTCCGTCCCATTCTTGGACATGCGGCGAAGCCACTTGAGAAGGTGCCCGTGGTGCTCTGGCTCCATGGTGCGGGCGAGGGCGGCGGGGAGCCGTATCGCACCGTCACGGGCAACAAGGTGGTGGCCCTAGGCGAGGTGGACATTCAGTCAAAGTTGGGAGGGGCGGCCTATGTGCTCGTGCCTTCGTGCCCCACGTTCTGGATGGATTCTGGAGATGGCACAATAGTCGATGACAACCAGTCCATCTACGGCACGGCGCTCAAGGCGCTGGTCGACGAGTTCGTTGCTGCACATGCGGATACGGTTGATTCCGATCGCATCTACATAGGAGGTCTCTCCAATGGCGGCTTCATGACCTGTCGTATGGTCGCCGACTACCCTGACTTCTTCGCGGCCGCGGTTGCCTGCTGCGCGCCATGGTTGGGCGAGCTGGGGACGGACGAGGAATACGCGGCGATGGCGACGACACCCCTCTGGTTTGTCCAGGTAGATGATGACGCCTTGGTCAACCCTGCCGATCACGTGATGGCGACGCTTCCACGGCTGCTCGCTGCAGGTGCCACGGACACGCACGTCACCTATTACGATCGCATTGCGGATGAGACTGGCGAGTACCATGACGAGAACGGAAGACCTCTCTCCTACAACGGGCATCTGGTGTGGATCAACGTCTATCACGACACGGTGAGGACCGAGCTCGACGGAACGAACGTGCTCTGGGACGGCTTTCCCGTCACGCTCTGGCAGTGGGTCGGCAGGCATCGCAGATGAGCCGACCTGCTATTCACGTGCATCTTAAACACAAGGAGGCATGCCATGTCACATATCACCATCTCTCCGGACCGGCGCGCGCTCGTTCGTGACGGCAGACCGTTCTTCTGGCTCGCCGAT
>Ga0268263_1002233_pt1 | contig 13174 bp, 12 predicted proteins | sample Biomet5_FD_190358 | JGI IMG/M metagenome (GOLD analysis project Ga0268263, IMG submission 190358) | Microbial communities from bioreactor (seeded with sewage sludge) at LBNL, California, USA - Biofuel metagenome 5 (SPAdes) (version 4) | ecosystem: Engineered > Bioreactor > Anaerobic >... | reverse complement strand
CGGGTTCCATTCATAGAAGCCGGAGGCGGGGATGACGCAGCGGCGGTGTTCGAAATCCTCATCGAAGACCGCCTTGCGGCCGAGCGATTCCAGGCGGGTGTTGATGACGGCATGGCCATAGGCCTGATAGCCCCAGCGCATCAGCATCGGCCGGTCGTCAGGCGTCAGCACCAGGCAGACGCTGTCGGGCGTCACCTCGCCGTGACACCACAGGTTGAGGATGGTCTGGTCGTAGTCCCGCTCCAGGATGCGGACATAGGGCGTGACGTCGATGTTCTCTCCATAGTAGAAGCGTCCGCACATGCTGCCGCCCCCCTTCGATACCTATATTATACAATCCATGCGCCGCACCCATCCGGCAATATTGCGGCGATAATCATATAATATATCCAATATGAGCATGATGTACATTTGTACATGTTAGCGTTTACATGTACAAATGTACAATGGTAACGTACATATTGCCACATATAATGATGGCGGATGAGGGGGAACATGGACAAGAACAGGCATAATGACGTCGATGATGCGATGCTGTTCCGGATTGCCAAGGAATACTATGTTTTTGGCATGAAGGAGGACGTGATAGCCCGCAAAGAGAATGTTTCCCGGCCGCATATATCGCGGCTGCTCAAGCTGGCGAAGCAGCGGGGGATGATCAAGGTCAGCGTGCAATTGCCTAATGACGCCGAGATTGACAGAATCGCACAGCGGCTCAGGCAGATGTCGGGTCTCAGCTTCCTTGACGTCGTGTACGTCCCGACGCGGTTCAAGAACGATCTCAAAAAGACATCTTTGGATATCGCCTCCGAGGCGTCGGAGGTCATCGGCGAGTATCTGTCAGGCTGCCATGCGACGGGTGTCGGATGGGGCTATACCATCTATGAAACGGCCAAGCAGCTTGCCTATGCCGATGTTGCCTGGGGCGGCGACTTCACACCCTTGGTCGGTATTTCAAGCGAAAGCAGCCCCTATCTGCAGGTGAACACGATCACCGGCAATTTCGCGGAGAAGTCATATGGCCATGCCAAATATGTCAATCTGCCCATCGCCCTGGATGGGGCTCAGCAGGCCAGCCGGCTGGAGAAGGAGAAGCTCTCGACCCTTGAGCGTCAATGGGAACATCTCGACTCGGCCGTCATCGGCTTAGGGGCCCCGTATCGTCAGAACGACGTCTTCATGATCAGCGAGGCCGGGGAATTCTATAAAACGGTCCTTTCCAGGGAGAATGCCGTCGGCGATATCCTGTCGACCTTCTTCCATGAGGACGGTTCGATCGTCAACATCCCCAGCGAATACAGGATCGTAGCCATGAACCTTGGCAATCTCCATCGGATCCCGAAGGTCCTGTGCCTGGCCGGGGGACATGAGAAGGTTCTGGGCATCTTCACGGCCATCCACGCCAGATTCTTCAATGGGCTGATTACGGATTCGAACACGGCGATCGAATTGCTGAAGCTATACGATGACGAGGCAGGCCATGAGGTGCCGCAGCAGGGGCGGCATCATGAATGACGGAAAGGAAGGTGGGTGTATGCGTAAGGTCGTGCTGGCGCGGATTGACGATCGGCTCATTCATGGCCAGATAATGACGGCCTGGCTGCAGACTACGGCGGCCACCAGAATCATCATCGCCGATGACAAGGTCGCATCGGACAATTTCGAGTGCCGCCTGCTCAAGGCGACGGTCCCGGCCGACGTCAAGGTCGATGTCCTAAAGGTCGATGCGGCGGCGGCGGAGCTTCTGCAGCCGGAAGCCCAGGGTGAAAGAATCATCTTGCTGACCAAATGTCCGGAGACGATGGAGGCCTTGATCGAGAAGGGCGTCACGCTTCCGGAGATCATCCTTGGCAACATGGGCATCAGGCAAGGCCGTGAGCGATTCAACCGGAACGTCTCTGCCAGTCCGGAGGAAATCGCGACGATGTCAAGAATCATCGAAGCCGGGTCTGAGATCTACTATCAGATGGTTCCAAAGGAAGAAAGGGTCAATATCCGCAAATTAGTGGAGAAAGGGAGATGAAAAAATGACTCTGATTCAAGCTGTATTGGTAGCATTGACTTATTATCTCGTCAACAGTCCATGGCCGGCCGGAGGGCTTGGCAACTACGCAACCGTCTACCGTCCGATGGTTTCAGGCCTGATCGTCGGCATCATCATGGGTGATGTCAGGACCGGTGTCATGATCGGTGCCAAGATCAACATGATTTACATCGGCTTCATCAGCGCCGGCGGCGCCATGCCGGCCGACATGTCCCTGGCAGGGGTGCTGGGCACGGCCCTGGCCATCTCGGCCCATATCGATGTTGACGCAGCACTGACGCTGGCGGTACCGCTGGGCCTGTTGGGGTCGTTGGTTTGGGTCGGGCATCTGACGCTTGATTCGCTGCTGGTCCCGGTCGCCGACAAATACATCAAGGAAGGCAAGCCGGAGAAGGTCTGGATCGTGAACATCCTGCTGCCGCAGCTGATCCTGTTTGCCGAGACCTTCATACCGTGCTTCTTCGGCGCATATTACGGATCCGCCGCTGTCGGCGCCGTCCTGGAAAAGCTGAGCGGGACGTTTTTGACGATTTTGGCCACTATCGGCGGCATGCTGCCTGCCGTCGGTATCGCGATGATGCTCCTGTCAATCTTCAAGGGCAAAGCGAAGATCTATTTCTTCCTCGGCTTCCTGGTGTCCGCTTTCTTCGGATTAGGATCGCTGCCGATAGCCATGATATTCCTGTGCGTCGCCCTGCTGACCTGCGATTTCAAGAAGGAGGATTTCGCGGCACCGAAGTCTGACAAGGACGACAAGCCGCAGCATATCCTCAGCAAGAAGGCCTTGAACAAGGCTTGGTGGAATTGGATGTACTATTTCCAATCCTGCTACAACTATGAACGCATGCAGGGCATCGGGTTCCTTCATGCGATGTCTCCGGTGATCGAGGACCTATATAAAGGCAAGCCGGAGGAGACCAAGGCCGCGATGCAGCGTTCATCCGAGTTCTTCAACACGGAGAATGCCACCGGATCGTGTGTGATCGGTCTCGTGGCCGCGATGGAGGAACAGAAGGCTGGCGGCGCCGACATCAAGGATGAGGCCTTCACGTCGATCAAGACAGGCCTGATGGGTCCGTTGGCCGGTATCGGCGACACCCTGTGGCAGACGGTCATGATTCCTATGTGCATTCTGCTCTTCATCAGCATGGCCGCCGAAGGGAACGTCATCGCCCCCATCCTATATGCGGTCGTGTTCTACGCACTGTATTACGCCTTCGGCTATTGGCTGCTTAAGCTGGGATATGAAAAGGGAAGCGAAGCCATCCTGACGCTGATGGAAAGCGGCGTCATCAACAAGGTCATCACGGCGGCCGGCATCCTGGGCTGCGCCGTTTTGGGGAGCCTCGTCGCCAAATACGTGTCCCTTTCGATCTCGATAACCATAAAGGAGACGGCTGACACGGCTCTTAACCTGCAGAAGGACTTCTTCGACGCCATCTGCCCGGGCCTGCTGCCCCTGTTGCTGACCTTGGGCTGCTATCGGCTGCTAAAGAAAGGAATGAAGTCTTATACTGTCATGCTGATAATCATCGGCATCGCGGTGATCGGCGTTCTGTGCCACATTCTATAGAGAGAAGGTAAATAATGTCGTCGATGAAAGCAGCAGCCATACTTGGCCAGCGGCATGCCGAAGTTATCGATATGCCGCGCCAGGCTCCGAAACGCAACGAGATCGAGGTAAGAGTAGATCTATGCGGCATCTGCACCTGGGACCAGAGAGTGTTCGTCGGTGAGAAGAAGATGCCATTGCCGCTGGTGGGCGGACACGAGATTGTCGGACGTATCGCCACTTTAGGCGAGGATGTAGATCCCAAAGCCTATCCGATAGGGAAACAGGTCGCGGTCAAGGTCGTCAGGTCATGCCACAGCTGCTATTACTGCCGGCATGACATGTCCAATATGTGCGTCGAACTTAACACGCTCAACCTTGATGGGCCTGATGTCTGGGGGATGGGAGGTTTCGCACAGTACATCACCGCCGATCGCTCGTCGATCTTCGACGTCGATGAGACGGTGAAGGCTGAGGAAGCGGTCCTGATAGAACCGATAGCCTGCGTCGTCAATTCATTCTCCAAAGGACGTCCTCGTCTAGGTGACGACATCGTCGTCATCGGCGGCGGTCCGATGGGGCTGATTCATGTGATGATCGGCAAGGCCAGCGGCTGCAGGGTGATCATCAGCGAGCCAAACCAGCAGAGGCGTGAGGTGGCAAAAGGGCTTGGCGCAGCCGTTACGCTGGATCCCACCCAATGCGACCTGGGAACCGAGATCAAGAAGATCACCGCCGGGCGCGGGGCGGAAGTCGTGTTCAACACCACGCCCATCGCCAGTCTGGCGGAGCAGGCCATCGGCCTGGCCGCCCCTAACGGCAGGGTGGTCATGTACAGCTCGATGCACCCCGACAAGCCCATCTCGGTAAGCCCCGGTATGTTGCACGGCACGCAGATAGAGCTGACTGGGGCAGTGAGTCCCAGCATCGAATCGTTCGATACCGCCGTCACGCTGGTCAATAAAGGCATCATCAATCCAAGCATTCTGTTAAGCAGGGTATTCAGCTATCTCGACTGCCAGAAGGCGTTCGAGGCAGCCATCGATCCGTCCACGTTCCGCGTGGCGATGAAGTTCGACTGATAGAATTGAAATAGAAAGGCCATCACCATGTATGTACCGATGAAAGGGATTCTGACTGAGGCTTTATCAGGTCATTATGCAGTGCCGGCGTTGATGTCATGGGACGAGAGCTCCTTCCGTGCCTTGTGCGAAGTAGGCATGGAGGAGAAGTCGCCGATAATCAGCATCACGCCCCGTTCGTATATCAAGGATCCGCGGGTGTTTGGGCTGCTGATGGGTGAGATCGCTAACGAGTATCCCATACCCATTGCCAGCTGCATGGACCACACGGGGACGTACGAAGAAGCGGTTACGGCCATTGCCAATGGGTTCACTTCCGTGATGGTAGACCGGTCGAAGCTGCCGCTGGAAGAGAACATCAGGCAGGTCAAGGAGCTGGTGAAGATGGCCCATGCCGCCGGGATGACGGTCGAGGCGGAGCTCGGCCATGTCGGCCTTGGCGTCGGCCCTGATTCATCTGATGCCTTCACGCGGCCGCAGGAGGCGTCACGGTTCGTTTTGGAGACAGGCGTCGACTGTCTGGCTGTCGCCGTCGGTACGGCACATGGTGTCTATAAGGGCACCCCAAAGATCCAATTCGATCTGATCGACAGGATCAGCCATGAGGTTCAGATACCATTGGTGCTCCATGGCGGCTCCGGGAGCGGGGATGACAATCTCAAGAAATGCTCCGGCATGGCCATATGCAAGATCAACATCGCCAACGACTTGTTCAGAGCAGCATATCAGGAGGCTTCACAGGCCGATATGTCAGGCAACAACGTCTATTATCTGTATGATGTCATGACCAAGGGCTACAAGAGATGTGCCAAGCACTATATCGAGCTGCTTGGCGCGGCTGGGAAGGCATGATGTAGACCATGCGGAAGGCACCAGGCAGCGATGCTGCCTGGTGCTTTTTTGGCCCTTAGCTGCGCAGGGGAGGTGCAGTCATGATCAGAGGGAAGATGACGTGCGATCAAGGAAGGGCACGATCCATCACGGCACATGGCGTTGCTTTACAACTTGACGTATCGCCGTCATACCAATTATGATTTGTCTATGGACACGGGGGATACATTACATGCCAGACAATGATGATCTGAAGGTCTCGGCCAAGGCCGAGAAAGTCGAGGACGACAAGACACGGCGCCAGCAGGCCGAGGCGGAAGCCATCAAGCAGCGGATGTCCGCCGTCGACAGGAAGGCCGATCAGGCCCGCACGGCGGCGACCGCGTCCGCGGCCAGGACGTCCTCCGCCAACAAGGACTCCGGCCTGGATGCCGGGCAGCTGGCCACGGCCGGCGTCAGCCTGGCGGCGGGGCTGCTGGCAGGCAAGGACAAGAAGAAGGGCGGCTTTTTGACGGGCCTGATTGTCGGACTCGTCGTCGGGGCCCTGCTGATGGGGCTGATGTCGACCACGGGCCTGTTGGGCAAGGTGCTGGGCACCAAGGAAGGTGCCGACGCCGTTCTTGATGAGAACCTGCTGGGTTACACGGCCGCCGACTTCCAGGACGCCGTGCTGGGCGCGGCCAGTGAGCATCAGGAGCTGGTCGTCATGGAGCAGCCCCTGGAGATAACCACCACCCTGACCAAGAGCGGGCTCGGCGGTCTGGCCATCTTCAGCAAGGTCAAGACGGTTACCTACCACGGCACCGGCGTCTACACCGTCGACATGAAGAACATCGACAAGGAACACGTCAAGGTCGACACGGCCGCCAAGACGGTGACGGTTGTCATCCCGCATGCGGCCCTGCAGTATGTCAACCCGGACCTTGACAAGACCGAGTTCGAAGACACCGAGAAGGGCCTGCTGGCCTTCGGCGACCTGGCGCTGACCACCGAGCAGCACAACACGCTGGCCAAGGCCGTCGAGGACGCCATGCGGCAGCGGCTGACTCAGAAGGACCTGTACGAACAGGCCGATGAATACGCCACGATGAAGACCTGGGAGATTTTCCAGCCGCTGGTCACCGCGGTGTCGCCGCAGTTCAAGGTCGTCATGCAGTTCGCCGACTGATAGATTCAGCAGACCATGATAAAGGCGTGCACGCCATTGTGCACGCCTTTATTTGTGCTGATGATCGATCTGGATTACTTGGCTTCTTCGCACTTGCCGCTGGCCAAGGTCTTGGCGATCTCGTCATCGGTGAAGGAGACCTCGGAGTCGTTCTTGATGCTGATCTCATCCATGCCCTTGACGGAAACGCTGTTGTGGCCGTCCATCACCTGGTGCTTGAAGGTGGCGTTCGAGCCATCGGCGAATTCGCAGTACAGCATGTAGTAATCAGCCTTGGCGACCTTCATGACGATGCGGCGGTACATCGACTTGTCGGTGTTGTTCTCGAAATCGCTGGACAGGAAGTTGACGCCCTTGTCTTCCGTGCCTTCCGGATAGAGGTAGGCGGCCTTCATGGTCAGACCGGTCTTGTTCTTGAAGACGAAGGCGACCGTCACCTGCTCGGCAGTGGACGAGGAGCCGCCGCCAACGGCGGAGGAAACAGGCGATCCTTCGACGAACTTCAGATAGGCGCCGATCGGGCTGCCCTTGATCGAGACGTTGTTGTTGGTGAACAGATCCAGGCCGTTGAAGACGGAATCGGTGCCATCGGCGAACTTCATCTCGATGGTGTAGGTCTTGGAATAGGCACGGTCCAGCTCCATGTTGAGATACATGTCGTCGCTGGTGTTGTCCGGCCATTCCTTGGTCAGGACGTTGGCACCCTTGTCAGTAGCGCCGTCGGCATAGACATAGGCTTCATTGCAGGTCAGGCCGGTCTTGTTCTTGAAGATGAAGCGCAGCATGACTTCCTTGGTGTCGGCACTGATGGTGCCGCCGGTGCTGACCGGCTTGCCATCGGCATCGATGGTATCGTCATACTTCATGGACAGGGCACCCTCGGCGTCCTTCATGGAGATGGAATTGCTGTTCTTGATGTCCAGGCGGACATACTTGAGCTGGGTGCCATCGGTGAACTTGACCAGGATGTCATAGACGTCGGCATCCGGGCGGTCGATGACGGTCCACTTGTACATGTCGTCGCTGGTGTTGTTGGCCCAGACATCGGTCAGGACGTTGTCGCCCATCTTGGTGTCCATGCCGGAAGGATAGATGTAGATCTCCTTGGCGTCCTTGCCCGTCTTGTTCTTGAACATGAACTTCAGGGTGGTCGTCTTGCTCTCGTCGACCTTCGGGGTCGCAAAGCTGCAGGTCAGGCCGGCCTTCTTCAGGTCGTCCTCGCTGAAGTAGACCTCGGAGTCGCTCTTGACGGAGATCTCGCCGGCCTCCTTCATCGAGACGGAGTTGTTGAACTTCAGCGCCAGCTTCTGATAGTTGGTGGTGGTGCCGTCGGCAGCGACGGTGGTGATATCATAGGTATCCGCCTCGGCGCGGGCGATGATGACATTCAGGTACTGCGAACTGTCGGTGTTGGTGGGCCATGAGGCCTTGAGGATGTTGTCACCCTTGGCGGTGGCGCCGGTGGGATAGACGTATGCTTCCTTCAATTCCATGCCCGTCTTGTTTTTAAAAACGAAGGCTAATGCGATGTCGGTGCTCTTTCCCGCGCAGCCTACCGCGGCAAAAAGCATGGCACAGAGGATGAATACGAGTAATAGCTTCTTTTTCATATGCCCTCAGGCCTTTCTTCGCGCAAACGTTTGCGCGATAATACTAAGAACATCATAGGCACCCGTGAAAGCGCTGTCAATAGACTGAGGGATTATTTTGTGCAACTTCATTAGCATGTGCCGTGATACCGTCACGGCCCGTAACTGGGGCCTATTACGCAAGCAAGGTGTGGCCGTCGGCCATAAATAATGTAAAATGGATATGAAAGAAAGGTCGTGCCCATGCCCTATCTGACCGATACCATCGCCGCTTTGGCCACCGATCATCTGGCCGCCAGCGCCATCGCTATCATCCGCATGTCCGGTGACCAGGCGTATGCCATACTGACCGGGCTGTGGCACCGGCCGATGGATTTCGTGCCGGGGATGATGACCCATGGCTTCATCGTCGATCCCGCTGACGGCCGCCAGGTCGACGAGGTCATGGCGGTGGTCTTCAGGGGGCCGCGTTCCTACACCGGCCAGGACATGGTGGAGATCGACTGTCACGGCGGGCTGCTGGTCAGCGAGCGGATCCTGGCCCTGTGCCTGGGCCAGGGGGCCCGGATGGCCGAGCGCGGGGAGTTCACCCGGCGCGCGTTCCTCAACGGCAAGATGGACCTGCCGCAGGCCGAAGGGGTGGCCGACATCATCGATGCCGACACGCCGCAGCGCATCCAGCTGGCCATGGAGGGGCTGACCGGCCAGGTCACCGCTTTGATCGACCCGCTGCGCAGACGTATCATGGACGTGCTGGCCCACATCGAGGTCAACATCGATTATCCGGAATATGACGATGACACCGGCACGGTCACCGCCGGCGAGGTCGCCCCGCTGCTTGACGGCTGGCTGGCTGACTGTGACGCGATGCTGTCGGCCGCCGAGAGCGCCCAGATCATCAAGGAAGGCATCACGACGGTCATCGTCGGGCGGCCCAACGTCGGCAAGAGCTCGCTTCTCAACGCGCTGTTGGGCAGGGACAAGGCTATCGTGACCCCCATCGCGGGCACCACCCGCGACCTGGTCGAGGGTGACGTGCACCTGGATGGCCTGACGCTGCATCTGGTCGACACCGCCGGCCTGCATCAGGCCGGAGACGACATCGAACGGATCGGCATCGCGCGCAGCCGTCAGGCGCTGGCCGCGGCCCAGCTGGTCATCGTGGTGCTGGACGGCAGTGCCCCGCTGGACGATGCTGATCGCCAGCTTCTGGCTGACACCGCCGCCCGGCCGCGCATCGTCGTCTATAACAAACAGGATCTGGCTTCCGGACCGCTGCCGCTGGGCATCTCGGCCCGGGATGGTGATATCGGACCGCTGGTCACGGCTATCAAACGGATGTTTGCCCGCCATCAGGTCGCCCTGCGCCAGCCCACCCTCACCAACCGTCGGCAGATCGGCCTGCTGATGCAGGCCCGGACGGCGATGGCGCAGGCGGCTGCCGGGCTGAAGGCGGGGGCGACGGTCGACCTTATCGCCGATGACCTGCAGACGGCTTACGGCCGGCTGGGGGAGATCGGCGGCGCGGGGGCCGGCGAGGAATTGATGGATGCCGTCTTTCAGCGCTTCTGCGTGGGGAAATGAACATGGGAACATATTGGATAGACAGCCATGCACATATGAACGAAGCCCGCTTCCGCCCGGCTTTCGATTCGTTCATGGAGTTTGCCCGTGCCAACGGGGTGGGCCGCACGATGATGATCTGCTGCAGCTACGACGACCTGGAATGGACGCTGGCGCAGATGGCGGGCCATCCGGAACTTGACTGCGCCTTCGGCTTCCATCCCGAGGACGTCGACCGTCTGACCGCGGATGACTGGGCCCGGCTGGAAGGGGCTTTGGCCGATCCGCGCGTCTGTGCCGTCGGCGAGGTGGGACTGGACTACTATTGGACCAAAGGCAACGCCGAGCTTCAGAAACAGGTCTTCATCCGCCAGGTCGAGCTGGCCGCCAGGCTGGCCAAGCCGCTTCTGATCCACAGCCGCGCGGCCAGTCAGGACACCTTCGACATCCTGGCCCAGTACGGCCGGGGGCCGGCGGTGATGCACTGCTACAGCGGCTCCACCGAGATGATGGAGCGTTTCCTGGGGCTGGGCTGCTACATTTCGTTCGCCGGGCCGGTGACCTTCAAGAAATCCGTCGAGCCCAAGGCCAACGCGGCGGCGGTGCCGCTGGACCGGCTGCTGATTGAGACCGACTGCCCGTACATGGCACCTGAACCGATGCGCGGCCGTGACAACCAGACGGCCTACGTGCGCTATGTCGGCGAGTTCATCGCCGGGCTGCGGGGCATCGAGCCGGTCCAGCTGCAGCAGGCCATCATGGCCAACTACTTCCGGCTGCTGGGGCGCGCCGATGGATAGGATAAAGGAATTGATCGTGGTGGAGGGCCAGCATGACATCGACCGTCTCCATCGCCTGTTCGACTGTGACGCCGTAGCGACTCATGGGCTGGGCCTTGACGAGGCGACCGTCCAGCTCATCCGCACCCTGGCCGCCGATCGCGGGGTGATTGTCATGACCGATCCCGACCATGCCGGAGAGACGATCCGGCGTCTTCTTGATGGCCGGCTGGACAACTGCCGGCAGGCCTTCGTCGCCAAGTCGCAGGCCATCGGCCGGCGCAACGTCGGCATCGAATACGCTACCGACCAGGCCCTGCGGGAAGCCCTGGACCATGCGGTGACCCTGCAGGAAGACCGTCACACCCTGTCCTGGGCGGAGTACGGCGCCCTGGGAGCCATCGGCTCGGCCGCCCGCCGGCAGGCCATCGCCGACGCCTTCCATCTGGGCCATGCCAACAACAAGACCCTGTTCAAACGGCTCAACATGATCGGCGTCGGCTATGGCGACGTCATCCAGGCGGTGGGGCATCATGGATAAGCCCATCGCCACGGCGGGTCGGACCCGCCAGATACTGGAGAAGTACGGCCTGACGGCCCGCAAGGGCTTCGGGCAGAACTTCATGATCGAGCCGGGGGTCGTGGAGCGGATGGCTGCCCTGTTCGGCCCCGGCGACGTGGCCCTCGAGGTCGGTCCGGGCCTGGGGGCTCTGACCGAGGCCCTGGCCCGCCACGTCCATGCCGTCATCGCCTATGAGATCGACACCGGCCTGCGGCCGGTGCTGGCCGAGACGCTGGCCCCGTATGACAACGTACAGGTGCGCTGGCTGGACTTCATGAAAGCGGACCTGGACCAGGAGGTGGCCGCCATCGATCCGGCCTATCAGGTCGTGATGGCTTCCAACCTCCCATATTACATAACGACCCCGATCCTGTTCCGCGTCCTGGATGGCCCGGCCCGGATCGGCCGCGTCGCCGTCATGATGCAGCGGGAGGTGGCCCAGCGATTCCTGGCGGTCACCGGCGGCAAGGACTATAACGCCCTGACCGTGGTCAGCCGCTACATGTGCGACGTCCGCCTGGTGGCCAACGTGCCGCGCCAGGCCTTCTCGCCCCAGCCGGAGGTCGACAGCGCCATCGTGCTGTTCACGCGCCGGCCCTACAAGCGGACGGTGGACGACCAGGCGGCCTTCACCGCCCTGGTGCGCAGCTGCTTCGCCCAGCGGCGCAAGAAGCTGTCCAACAACCTGCGTTCCGCCGGCCATGACGCGCCGGCCGTCGCCGCGGCCCTGGCGGCCGTCGGCCGGGGCGGCGACGTGCGGGCCGAGCAGCTGGACGTCGATGAATTCATAACGATCTATGAGGTGATGCGCCATGTTTGAGAAGGCCTATGCGAAGATCAACATCAGCCTGGACGTCATCGGCCAGCGGCCGGACGGCTATCACGACCTGGACATGCTGATGGCCCCCGTCGGCCTTTATGACGCCCTGAGCATGGAGCTGGCCCCGGAAACAACCTTCCGGAACGACGCCCACATGCCCTACAACGAGAAGAACACCATCCGCAAGGCCATCGAGCTGATGCGAGCCGAGTTCGGCTTCACCGCGCAGTTCCGTATCCTGCTGTCCAAGCACATCCCTTTTTTGGCGGGGCTGGCGGGTGGCTCCAGCGACGCCGCCGCGGCGATGCGGCTGGTCAACAGGCTGGTCGGCCTGGGGCTGAGCGAAAAACGTCTGGCCGCCCTGGGCCAGAAGATCGGCTCCGACGTGCCGTTCTTCTTTCAGGGACGCTGTGCCCGCGTCACCGGGCTGGGCGAGCAAATCGCCCCCTTCGACCTGCCGCGGGGCTATGACGTGCTATTGATAAAGCCGGCCCGCGGCGTCAGCACCAAGTGGGCTTATCAGAATGTCGACCTGCAGAAGTGCGCCCATCCCGACATCGCTTCCGTCCAGCATGCCTTCATCGCCCACGAGCCGCTGGCCGGTTTGCTGGGCAACAGCCTGGAACAGCCCGCCTTCATCCAGCTGCCGCAGATTGCTGACATCGAAAAGCGATGCCGGCAGGCCGGCTTCGACCAGGTGCTGATGAGCGGCAGCGGTTCGACGGTCTTCGTGCTGACCGAGCCGGGCACCGACATGTCAGGGCTGATGGCACTGATGGATCGTGACCAGCAATTCGTGTATCGGACGCAAATTATTCAGTAAAGCGGTTTAACTGCCGATATAAAACAGTTATAATTATTGATGTTTGATGGAGGATTAACGTGATATGAATTACGCGATCGTGATGGCGGCCGGCAAGGGAACGCGCATGGATTCGGCCCTGACCAAGACGATGCACGTCGTCAATGACCGTCCGATGGTCGGCCATATATATACCAATCTCAAGAAGGCCGGCATCGACGAGATCGTCTTTGTCGTCGGCCATGGGGCCCAGCAGATAGAGGATTATCTGGGCGACAAGGTCCAGTACGCCATCCAGGATCCGCAGCTTGGCAGCGGCCATGCCGTGATGCAGGCGGCCCAGCTGAAAGACCGTCCGGGCACCACGCTGATCGTCAACGGC
>Ga0268263_1002232_pt1 | contig 13180 bp, 22 predicted proteins | sample Biomet5_FD_190358 | JGI IMG/M metagenome (GOLD analysis project Ga0268263, IMG submission 190358) | Microbial communities from bioreactor (seeded with sewage sludge) at LBNL, California, USA - Biofuel metagenome 5 (SPAdes) (version 4) | ecosystem: Engineered > Bioreactor > Anaerobic >... | reverse complement strand
TCGACTCCCTGGTCGGCACGTTACGGACGACGTTTAGTTTTTATAGGCAAGAATGAGAAGAGGGCGAGGAGGGGCTAAAGGCCCGGGAAGCCGCATGGGCTGGGCGTTTGCGGCGCGCGCCTGGTCGATCGGTAGTTTGAGAATTTTTGCCGGTTTTGCCGGGTTTCTGCAATTTAGTTTGGGAATTTTGCCGGTCGGCTGCGCGGGATTGCCGATGGCGCGTGACGGCCTGAAACTTTGTCTTGCCGTTTTGACATCAACGATTCGACAACCTATTAACATAGCAACCGTATCAGATTACCCGTCCTCACCCACCGCCTTGGCGTTGTTGCCTTCGTGTTGTTCCAGTCTCTGCTTCAGGTACGCGTTCTCGCTGGCCAGCTCTTCCATCCGCTTTTCTAGCTGCTCCATCCGCTCTTCCAGACGCGCGAGCGTCCGCTCGCTTCTCACCGCCTGGTGAAATGCCCTTATATTGCTCGCCAATGCCGTCCGATAGATGGTCTCAGACTCCAAGACTTCAACAGTCATGGTGACCATGTCGGTCATTTTGAAATCGTCATCCGGTGGCTGGGCCTGCGGCTGATTTTGAGTTGGCGCAGTGGTTGTGGCGTTGTCGCCACGGTGCATAGGCCCCTCACCAAGCACCAGCCAATCGCTGTTGACCTCAAAATACCTACAAATAGACGCTGCTATCTCTAAATTTGGAATTGAATCTCCGCGCTCGTAATTGCGGAGGGTATTAACATTGATCCCGGCACGGTTTGCAAAGTCCGCCTGGGTCATATCCCCTCTAAGGGCACGTAGTCTCTCCTTGAAGGTCATGCACAAGTTCCAGGGTAAAACTTTTGCAAAAACTTTTGCACGCCTTTTACTCCAATACGCTGAAATAAAAAGGCATTTCGAAAAAACTTAAATTTAAACTTTTGCACGTTTTTAGGCTTGACCATAGCTTAAATTTAGGTCTAAAAATGAACTCAACAGTTACGGGCCGTCCCTTTAATGCCCGAAACTACCCCGGGCGTTGACCACGGGTCAATGTCCGAGGGGCAGGAAAAAACGGATGCGGCAGCTCTCCCTCTTCGAAAGCCAGGTCCCGGACACGGAACCACTTATTAAGGCGGCCATGAACCGGGCGGCCAAACGATGCGGGCTGTCGCGCGAGCTGATCGTGGACAAGATGAACGAGATCGCGGCCATGGGCGGCTATCGCCTGAACCGGAACGCCCGGGCGCTTAGCCTGGACGTGTTTGAAAAGTGGTTGAATCCGGCCGAGCGCGACTACGTGCCAGGGCACAACGCCGTGGCCTGCTTCATGGCGGCCACGGGCGACCCGGAGCCGCTCCAGGTCGCGGCCGGCATCCAGGGCTACGACCTGGTGGGCGGTGACGATCTCAAAGTCCTCAAGGCCGCCAAGCTCGAACGCGAGATCAAGAACTTGCAACGCCAAAAGAAGCGACTGGAACAGGAGCTGTAGATGGCCAGTACACGAAACAGCCTGGAGATCCGGGCGGAATTGCTGCGGCACGGCAAGACGTTGGCCGACGTGGGCGTGGTGGCCGGTGTCTCGCGGCCCCTGGTCAGCCGGACGGTCAATGGACTCGCCAACAACCGGCGCGTGCTGCGGGCCTTGGTCGCGATGGGCGTGGCCAAGCGGCTGCTGGACCTGCCGGAAGACATGAACGGGAAGGAGGCGGCGTGATGGAAGGATCTGAGATCGACAGACGGTTCGCCCTGGCTGTTGCGAAGCTCCAACGCGAGATAGGGCATCGTGGAATGCGGTCAAGTACGGCTGGTCCCACCAGGGGCTTTTATTTGAAGAAAATAGAGCCCGAGCGGTTGTGTCGCAGTCTCGAAGGGGCTTTGGCGCGCTGCCATGACCTCCCACAGGTCTGTATTACGCTCAAGGACAGGTATCATTTCGACAAGCAAGTGTTCGGCACCTTCGCAGATGACGAAGATTATGGTGAATTTGATTACATTGGTCTCGCCGGAAATGACATAATTGTTGCCGCACACATCTGGGATGACACGGGTGTTGCAATAGTTCTCCGTGGGATTTCGTTGAATGCCATCTTAGAAATTGGCGTTTACTACGAAGAAGACCTTGGGAAAAAGGAAGCCGCATGAAGGACCTCGTCTTCATACTCATCGCCTATATCCTCCCAAGTGGCTTTTGTGGCTTCGTCTTTGGTCTGGCGGCCGGTCTTTATCATTGTCGGGTCAAGTAATGCACGACACGGTCACGGCAACGGTCACGGCAAAGGATATCGCGGAAGCGTTGGGCTTGGCGATCTCAACGGTCACGCGACGCGCCATCAAGGAAGGATGGGCCGTTGCCGGCCGTGCCGGTCTCGGCGGCGCCAAGGCCTTCGTGAAGTCCTCCCTGCCTGAGCCGGTCCGCATTGCCCTTGACCGCCATTTTTCCCTTGCCCGCCCCGCCCTGGGGATCATCCAGGGCGGCAAGGCGGCCATCACCGCTGCCACGCCTGCCACCGCTTGCCCGCCTGCCCCCCTTGCGACGGCGTCGCCGGAACCCGCCCTGCCTCCGGCGGCGCTGTCCAAGGCGGCCCTCAAGGCCGACCTGGTCAAGGCCTACCTCGAAGCCAAAGCCTGGGGCCGCAAGCACGGCAAGCCCATGGCCCAGTGCCGGGATGCGTTCGTGCTGGGCTACAACGCGGGCCGGTTTTGCCCGTCCATCCGCGAGCAGCTCGGCGAAACGAGCTGGAAAACCTTGGAACGCTGGGCCTTGGAGCTGCGCCGCGCGGACTACGATTGCGCCGCCATCGCCCCGAAATACGGGCTCAAGCGCCAGGGACTGTGCAAGGTGACCGAGGTCGAAGAAGAACGACTTTTGTTCCTGCTCCTTTCGCAGAACCAGTTCAAGATCGGGACCGCGATCACGGCCATGAAGATGGATATGGGTATGCATGGCCTCGAATCGCCATCCTCCCCTTCGACCCTGCGCAACTGGGTGGAGGGCTGGAAAAAAGAGCATATCGACGTCTGGACACTCACCCGCAAGGGCGAAAAGGCCCTGGATGACGAGGTCGCGCCCTTTTTCCGCCGGGACTGGTCGCTCCTGGAGGTCGGGCAGTTGCTCATTGCCGATGGTCATCGGCTCAATTTCCGCATCAAGCACCCTGTCCACGGCCGGGCCTGCCGGGCCTCGCTTATCGCCTTCCAGGATGGGGCCAGCCGCGACATCGCCGGCTACACCTTCATGCTCGAAGAAGATGTCGCGTCCATCCATCTGGCCCTGTATCGCTCCATTTTGCGCCTGAGAAAGATTCCCGAAGCCGTGCTGCTCGACAACGGCAAGGCGTTCAAGGCCAAGCTCTTCACCGACGAAGGTCCCGATTTCACCGAGTCCGGCATGTCCGGGCTGTATGGTCGACTCGGCATTCAATGCCACTTCGCCAAGCCCTACAACTCCCGGTCCAAGATGATCGAACCCTTCTGGAAGACCTTGGGACTCTCGTACGAAAAGGCCTTTTCGAGCTATTGCGGCGGTTCGATCGAGTCCAAGCCGGCCCGCATGAAGCGCAATGAAAAGTTCATGCAGTCTCTTGAGCCGGAAGTCCTCGTTACCATGGAGCAGGCTTCCCAGCTCTTTGAATCCTGGTTGAACACCTATTACCGCGTGAAGCCCCATAGTGGCCTTGGCGGCAAATGTCCCGGCGAGGTCTTCGCCGCTGGGCGCGGCCAGGGCGTGGAGCACAGCAGGCTCCGCTACCTCATGATGAGCGAAGAGGTGGCCACCATCCGCCACAGCGTCATCACGGTCTTGAGCGGCGAATACGAGAACAACAAGGCGCTCTATGGCCTGAGCGACCGGGTGCTCATCCGCTACGACATGCAGGATTTCCGCGCCATCTGGGTTTACCGGCTCAATGGCGAATTCCTGTGCCAAGCCACCCGGCGCGTAAAAACGCATCCCATGTTCGGTCTCATCGGCGGCAAGGATGCCGAGGGTTATGCCGAATACAAGGCGCAGGCAGCCGAACATGCCAGTCTGAAGCGCGACACCAGGCGGGTCGTCAAGCAGCTCTCCAGGGCGGGCAAGATTGCCGAGGCGCGCGACATCCTGTCCGCACCCGAGATGGTTGCCGATCCTCGGTTTGCCGACGACCTGGAACGCATCGCCGCCCAGAACACGCCCCCCGAGCAGGGGCCACCCCTCATTGAGGAAAATTTCGATGTGCCGACCCCGGCCGGCACCGGTCCGCTGATCGACCCCACGCGGCTCGATTGGCTGGATGACGAGGAATTGGGCTTAACGCAGGGAGGAACTGGAAAATGAAAAAGCGTTTCGTGGAGACGGTCAACGTCAAGCGGTACCTGGTGGCCATGAATACTGTGGTGGCCAGCCCTCCGGGCATCGACAAGTTTGCCCTGGTCCACGGGGAGGTGGGCCTGGGGAAAACCGAGACGAACCTGTGGTGGAAAAACACCGTGTCGCCCCAGTCGGCCTTCATCCGCGTGAAAAAGGCCATGACCGTACGCTGGCTCCTGGAGGAGATCGTGGCCGAGCTGGGGCTCGTGCCCGAGCGCCGCACTTCGGACCTGTTCCACCAAGCCGTGGGCGAGCTGCTCGGCACCGACCGGGCGCTTATTTTCGATGAGGTGGACTATGTGGCCGAGAAAAAGACCCTGGTCGAGACCATCCGCGACCTGGGGGACATGGCCGGCACGCCCATCATCCTGATTGGCATGCCCTGGGCCGAGACGCGCCTGCAAGCCTTCCCGGCCTTGTGGCGGCGCATCTCCCAGTCTGTGAAGTTCCACGGCCTTGGCCGCGAGGATGTGCGCCTGGTCATGGACCAGATCTGCGAGGTCACGGTGGACGACTCGGCCGTGGATGCCATCGCCGCCTCAAACAAATGCACGTCCACAGCATCGCTGTATCGCTGGGCACAGGCCTGTGAACGGCTGGCCCGGGCCAAAAAAACGGATGTTGTCACGGCTGAACACTTGAAGGCCAAGGCGGCCTGATCATGGGCGCACCAACCAAGATCCTGGCCATGGTGCGGACCGTCATCGCCACCCGGACCATCCTCGACGGCCGGTTTGTCAGCGGCCGGGTGTCCCTGGCCGAGGTGGTGGACGCCTCGGGCTGTCCTCGCCGTCCTGTGCTGCGGGTGTTGGAACGTCTGGCGCGCGAAGGCTGGCTGGAACTCGTCGAGGACGTGCGCCTGCGGCCGGCGCCGGGCGAGTGCGGGCCAAAACGGCGGAACCCCGCCTATCTGGTGCATCGCGACATCCGGCTGCACCGCGCGCATCAGGACCGGTCCCGGGTGACTTGCCGGGACAAGGTGTGGAGCACCTTGCGCGCCGTGCGCCGTACCACCGTCGGAAACCTCATGCGCCTGACCGGCTGCGGCGAGGACATGTGCCGCGAGTATCTGCGCGTCTTGCTCCGTGAGCATTACGTGCGCCGGGCCGGCCGGGACGGCCGGGAAACGCTCTGGTTGCTGGTCAAGGATGCCGGCGCGCGCCGGCCCGAGACCCACGAACCCATCACCGAGGGGGATGCCTGATGGGCTGGCTGGAGATCCTGCGCGACCAGGTGGCGGCCCATGGGTTGCCCGTCGTGGCCAGGGAGCTGGGGGTGGCCAAGTCCACGGTCTGCATGGTGGCCAAAGGCACCTATCCGGCCAGAACCGACAAGATTGAGGCCCGGGTGCTGGCCGTCTACGGCGGCGCGACCGTCACCTGCCCGGTGCTCGGCGGCATCGACGCGGCGGCCTGCGCCGCGCATCAGGACCGGGCCAAACGCATCGGCCTGCGGGCCGGCAATCCCGAAACACTACGGCTGTTCAAATGCTGTTCAAACTGCCCCGTGCGCGGGGCCAAGCAAGGAGAATGACCATGCTGTCACGCAAGATTTTGAACGTGAGCAATTCCCTGGGGCTGCTGGCCGAGAAACTCACCGATGTGGAGCAAAAGAGCTTTCTGGCCGTGTGCCGCTCCGAGCTGGGCGATGCGGCCGATCTGGCCGTGGAACTGGAGAACTCCCCGATCTTTGAAATGAATCGCATGAAGGAGGTGCCTCATGCCTAGGGAGAAGCCGAAGGCCGTGGTGCTGGCGGACCTCGCGGCGGCCGATGCGGCCATGGCCGAGTTGTCCGCCCTGCGTCGGGAGGTCGCGGCCGTCGAGGGTGTCATGAACGACGCCATCGACAACATCAAGGCCGAGGCCAAGGCCAAGACCGTCCCCCTGACGGCCAGGATTAAAGAAATCGAGACAGGGTTGGCCAATTTCGCCGTGTCCCGCAAGGCCGAGCTGTTCCCGAAGAAAAAGTCCCTGGACCTGACCTTCGGGATGATCGGTTTCCGGCAGTCCAGCAAGCTCAAAACCCTGGTGCGTTGGACCTGGGGGGCCGTGCTGGAACGTCTGCGGGAGCTGTCCGCCGATCCCGAGGGCAAGCCCTATCGCGATGCCATCCGGGTCAAGGCGGAGGTGGACAAGGAGGCGATGCGCGACTGGCCCGAGGAACGGCTGGCAGCGGTCGGCGTCCACAAGGTGAGCGAGGACGAATTCTTCTACGAACTCAAGGCCGAGGAAATCAAGGAGGTGGCGGCGTGACCAAGGCGGAATTGATCGAGCGTGTCGCGGCCCTGGTGGCCAATGACCCCCGCAAAACCAACATCGGCAAGGCCGGAATCGGCATCGTGTTCGAAGCGCTGGCGGCCGTGGCCGCCGACGAATTTTCCGTTGGTGGCGAAATTCCTCTGCCCGGCCTGGGGAAGCTGGTGGTGCGAGATCGCGCTGCTCGTCGGGGGCGCAACCCACGGACAGGGGCTCCCATCGAGATCCCGGCCGGATGGGCCGTGGTCTTTCGGACGGGGCAGGCACTGAAAGACGCTGTTAACGCGTAACCTCATGCGAAACCGCCCCACGCGGGCGGTCGTCGGAGCGTGGCGGCTCCGGCCTGATGAGCAGCCAAGAGAAAGAAACGTGGCAACACAACAATGGACTCCGAAACGCGCGGCGGCCAAGGCGCAACGCAAACTCAAGGCAGCCAGGGAACAGTTGTACGGCATCGCGTACCTCTGGGGCGATGAAGACAGGCTCATCGACATCCTGGTTGATGAAGTCCTGGAGAAGTTGAACAGCATCCAGGAAGCCATTGCCGAACGTCTTGCGGAGGATGTGTCATGAAAAAGCCTGTCGTTGGAACACGTGACTGTGCAACATGCGGTTGGGGCGTGCGCTGGGTGCGTAGTGATTATGACGGCAAGCTGCATGGACGTTGCCAGTTTAGGTTTTCGATCCCTGTCCCAAAGCACTATACGTTTCCCTATGGTTTTGCCGAAGAAACGCCGATGCCGGAAAACTGTCCTGCCTGGAAGAAGCCAAAGGACGTGAATTATGTCCCTCGATGGAGAGAAGAATATTTAGACTATGCACTACGGGTAGAGGCATATTCTGCGAAAAAAATTGAAGATGCGTTGCAAAAAATAAAAGAGCTAGACGCAAAGATAATTGCCGAAGATCCTGAAATGGCATCAAGGCTTGGACTTACCAATAGGGAGACCCTCTGATGGCCGCCACTGCCCGTTCCACCGCCGGCCCCACTTCGGGCCAGATCGCAAAAGTCCATGCGCTCAAGAGAGCGTTGTCCTTTGATGACGCTACCTATCAAGCGGTCCTGGAACGTTTCGGCGCTGCCTCGTCGAAGGATCTGTCCGCGCGCGGGATGGCTGATTGCCTGGAATTTCTGGAAGCCCAAGCCGTTGAGGCTGGCGTCTGGAAAGCCTCATCAACCTTTCGGGCTCCCAAACGCCGCCCCGGCGCGGCCTCGGAAGCCCAGATCCGGCTCGTGGCGGTCCTCTGGCGCCAGGTCAGCCGGCAGACAACGGCAGCGGATCGTCGGACCGCCCTGGATGCGTTCACGCGGCGGATCACGGGCAAACCGCGCCTGGCGTGGTGCGGGCACGGCGATATCCAGGCCCTGGTCAAGGCCCTGGAAGCCATGGGAGCCAAGCGGGAATGACGACACGCGCGGCCCTGACCCGGGAAGACTTTTTGGCCACGGTCACCCCCGAAGATCTTATTGGGGACATCGGTCTGGTGGCCGAGCAGTGCGGTCTCGACGTGGCCGTGCGCCTGATCCTGCACATGGGCGGGACCAAGTTGTGCGTGCCCAAGTATGCCCTCAAAAGGGCCGCGATCCGCTTCATCCGCGCCAACCATGACGGCAGCAACACCAAGCTCCTGGCCCTGGCCACAGGCATGACCGAGCGGTTTGTCCAGGACGTCGTGTCCGATGCCCCCATAAAAAGGGATCAATATCAACTTATTTAGCGAGGTACTCTATGCCCACCCTTGTCTACACCAGTTTCAAGCGTCGCATCGGCGACGGCACGTTTGACCTGGACAATCCGGCGACCGTGCTCAAGTGCGCCTTGCTGACATCCGCTCACGTGCCGTCCGCAGCACATGCGGTGCTCGCGGATGTCTCCGCCGACGAGGTGTCCGGGACCGGCTATGCGGCCGGAGGCCTGACCCTGACCGATGTCACCTGGACCACGGTCGAGACTGCGGCGAGGCTCGATGCCGCCAACCCCACCTGGAGTGGTGCCACCATCACCGCCCGCTACGCCGTGATCTATTTGGCCGGCACAGCAAACGGCGTCACCAATCCCCTGATCTGCCTGCTCGACTTCGGTGCCGACAAGGGCGTTGCGGGCGGCACGTTTGCGGTGATCTTTGACGCGATCGGCATCCTGGCCCTGAGCTGATCATGAACGGCCCCTGGAGTAATGCCCCGAACGCCTGGGGTGGTACGACACAGGTCTGGCAACCCATCATCACCAGCGTAGCCGTCGGCGTGGCCACGGTCAGCCTGATGCCTCGCGAGGCCACAGTCTCAGTCACGACAACGGTGGCCGTCATGCCGGCCGGCATGACGGCCACCGCCAACCTGGCCACGGCCGCCTTGGATCTGGCCGCGCCAGTTGACCACGCCAAGGCGACGATTGCGGTCGGATTGGTTGCGACTGAGATTACCTGCTCGGCCGAGGTCACCACGGCCGAGTTGACGCTTGCGGCCCGGACGGCCGAGGGTGCCCCCCTGGTCGAGGCCGAGGTCACCACGGCCGAGATGTCCATTGCCGCCAGGGCTGCGGATGCGATCGTGCAGGTTATGGTATCGCTCTTACCGGCGCGGCTGGATGTGCTGGTTGGGGCGGCCCAGGCCAAGCCCGGGATCGCGGCCGAGGTCGATGGCGGGCGGCTGTCACTGTTTGGCCTGCCGGCCACGGTCAGTCTGGATACCGCTGTCCTGGTGGAGCGTGCCAGCCTGATTGTCCATGTCTGGCCTGCCCGTGCCGGCTTGATGGATACCCGGCAGATATTTCACTTCGCCTCGCCGGTTATTGTGGAGGCAAGTCTGGAATTACCCATGGCGACAGGCTGCACTGTTGCGTCCGATCTGACGGACTCGGCGTCTCTCTTGCTGCCACTTTTTGACCGTGCGGATATCACGTCGCCCATTGCAACATCTGCCCGGTTCGCCTCGCCTGTCCGAGTCGAACAAACGAGAGGTTAGCGCATGGCCAAGAATTATTATGCAGGCACCGTTGGCCTGTTGATCGAAGCGGATTGCGGACGCGATATCTCCGATGCCCAGGACACCGAATTTTTGGTCAAGCTGCCGGTGTCAGGAGAGGTCAAGCACTGGCCGGCGACCATCGGGGATGACGGACGATCGTTGCAGTATCTGACGCGGGCGGATGATCTGGCCGAGGTCGGGACCTATCTGTTGCATGCCTATATGACGCTCGGATCGTACACAGGGCCTGGGTATGTCGGCAAGCTGGTTGTAAAGAGTCTTTTTGAGGAGTGATCCATGGCCACAACAGACCCCATTTCGGCAACCTATGTTTCCAGCTCCTCGTTTACCGTATCTGACGATCTGTCGGGCGACTTCGCAGCCGGCGTCCGCGTCCTGGCCGACTGCGGCGCGGACGGCACGTTTTACGGCACCGTCGAAACGGCCAGCTATGCCAGCGGCACAGGGCTGACGACCATCACGCTGTCCCTGGACGCAGGCAACCTGACCGCCAACCTGACCGGCGTGTTGCACGGCAACGACGTGCCGGCCTCCCTGGTCAATCATGGCCACGGCAACCAGGCTGACGGCGGCGCGCTGCCCGATTTCATCCGGCGCGACAATTCCCGGGCCTTCACCCAGGGCTTCATCAGCGGCGAGGGCGCCTACACCGGCTTCAAGTTCACCGAGACCGGCACGGATGTGGCCTCCAACGCCGGGAAATGGATTTTCCAGGTCGATGACGGCATGTTCTCCATACTCACGGTGGACGATGCCGAATCGGCCTTCAATTCGGCCCTGACCATCAACCGCGACGGCGCCAGTCCGTCGGCCGTGACCATTGCCGCGCCTTACATCGGCCTCTCCGCCGATGACGTGGAGGCCTCCGGCAACATCGTCCCGCCCGCGAGCAATCCGGGCAGTCTCGGCACCGCCTCCCGGCCCTGGGCCGATATGCGCACGGGGAAGTTCCTCGGCCTGGATGTCTCGGGGGGCACGGTCGATGCGTTGGTCACCAAGGCCTCGGCCGCCGAGGCGGTCGCCGGCACCGATACGGCCAAGGCGATCACACCTGCCACCGCGCGCCAGGCCGTGCTGTCCCTGGTACGCGACAGCCTGGGCAAATTCCCGGGCATCATCCCGCCGTCGCTCAACCTATTTTGCGGCGATGCCACGAGTGATACCGCCCCGGCCGGCACCTTCGCCCGTTCGACCACCGGAACGCGCCTGGGCCCGACTGGTCTGATCGAGACCGTGGCCGCCGCCAACCTCCGCCGGGAGTGGGATGCCTCCGGCAACCTCCTCGGATGGCTTATTGAGGAGAGCCGCACTAATGTCGTTCTCTACAGCCGTGATCTGACGAACGCAGTCTGGACCAAGACCAACTGTACGGCAGCCCTGAACCAGACCGGTATTGACGGAGTCGCCTCGTCGGCCTCGTTGCTCACAGCTACGGCCGATGCATCCACCTGTCTGCAAAGCATCACCTTGGCGAGTTCAAGCCGGTTTCAAACGGCCTATCTCAAACGGGTAACAGGCTCGGGCGCCGTCTTCATGACCATGGACGGAGGAACGACCTGGACCGATATCACTGCTTCCCTCTCCACCACGGCCTGGACACGGGTGTCGATTCCTGCGCAGACGCTGGCCAACCCGTCGGTTGGGTTCAAACTGGCGACGTCCGGCGATGCCATTGCCGTGGATGGCGTGCAGAACGAGGCCGGAGCGTTTGCCACCTCGGTAATCTTTACGACCTCAGCGTCTGTAGCGCGGGCGGCTGATGTCTGGAGCATAACAATAAATACTTCAACATACAAACAATCCGAAGGTTCCATATTGTCTGTTTTTGATAGCATTGCTGGGCCGGTAGCTAGCACTAACAATACAGCATTCGGGCTACACGATGGGTCGCTGAGTAATAGGATATTTTTAAGATCAAACAACTCGCTTTCCGGCACCCATTTTTTGATGGTGCGCTTGAACGAAACACAGGCGGATGTTCATTTAACGCCTGCTGCAAAAAACACAATCAAAAGATGTGCTGTTTCTTATATTAACAACAAAACTTCGATCGTTGAGGATGGATTGACCGCGTCAACTGATACTTTATGCACAATTCCTGCCATAACAATGATAAATATTGGATCTGGCTTAAGTGGGGCAGATGCCTTGAATGGGCATGTTAAACACTTCGCTTATTTTCCAATCTCTTTGTCTGATGCACAATTGCAGGCCATCACGCTGTAGGAGATGCCATGCAGGACTTTTGCTTTTATTCCACTGACGAATCCTCCATTGTATCGGCACTGGCCTCCCTGGGTCTTACCATCACGGAAGATGGTGGAGCAATGAGGCCTATGGGTGACTATCTCTACGCTGGCAACGGATATGCCATTTACCGGGCCACCGAGGACCAAGTCTCCGTCCTTGAGGCCGCGACCTGGCCGGAAGGGGTCTCCCTGGTCGATCCGCCGGCCGGCATCCCGCTGTTCGGCGGGGAGTGGCTGCAACCCGAACTGGCGGCGCTCCAGGCCGAGGCCTGCGCCCGCATCGATGCGGCGGCCGAGGATCTGTGCAACAACGTGGTCACACCAGGATCGGCCCAGATGGCCCGGTATACCCGCAAGCAGACCCAAGCCCAGGCGTTTTTGGCCGACGCCGAGCCCACGGCGGATAAATACCCGGCCGTGTACGGCGAGGTCGGCATTACGGCTGATACCGCGCAGGGAGTGGCTGAAGCAATTATCTCCCGGGCTGATGCGTGGTGGGCCTATGGCGATGCGATCGAGCGTGTGAGATTGGCCGGCAAGCAGGCTATCCAGGCCGCCGGCACGGTGTCCTCCATCCGGGCCGCCGAAGCGGCTGTGGTTTGGCCAGCGGGATAGCCGACATATGCAAAAACTGATAGGATGCCCGCATGAAACCGATCACCGCAATCCCTCTGTGTCTGATGCTGCTGGCCGGACCGGTCCAGGCGCGCGAGGAAGGGCCGGAGATGGATGCCAAGGTGGTGTCCGTGGTGGATGGCGACACCATCAAGGTGCGACTGCTCGGGCGCATGCCCCAGTATTTCCGGGCCCAATTGGTGCGCCTTCGGCACTGCGATGCCCCGGAGATGCGCGACACCCGGCCGGATATGGCCGCCCTGGCCCGGGAGGCCAAGGCGTTTGTGGAGGATCGTATCCATCCCGGCATGCACCTCACGCTCCGGGATATCGGCCGCGACAAATACGGCGGCCGCCTGCTGGCCGATATCACGGTCGGCCGCGAGAACTTGTGCCGGGCGCTCATCAAGGCCGGCTTGGCCAAGCCCTACGAGGGCGGGCGGAAGGAGTGGTAGATGGAAACATTTCTCGGATTCCTGATCATGGGGTCTTTTGTGTGGCTGCTGTTTGGCCTGATCAGTCCAGCCAGGGCGATTTTTTGGGCGCGCAAACGAACGCGACTCCGGGTGCTTGGCTGGTATGCGATCTTTTTCCTCGTGATGCTGGTTGTTATCCAGGTCTTTGCCCCACAACCGCCGCAGCCCCAAGCCGAGCAGGCCACGCCGGCCACGGAAGCAGCGCCTGCGGCCGCCTCCCAGCCCGAAGATCAGCCCACGGCCGTTCCGGCCAAACAGCCCG
>Ga0268263_1002229_pt1 | contig 13198 bp, 12 predicted proteins | sample Biomet5_FD_190358 | JGI IMG/M metagenome (GOLD analysis project Ga0268263, IMG submission 190358) | Microbial communities from bioreactor (seeded with sewage sludge) at LBNL, California, USA - Biofuel metagenome 5 (SPAdes) (version 4) | ecosystem: Engineered > Bioreactor > Anaerobic >... | reverse complement strand
CAACGAAAAGAAAAAATCGAACAGGCCCTAGCCAATCTCGAAGCCAGAGAAAAGGCCAAACAACGCAAGGAAGAAACACGGCTTAAAATCCTCATCGGCGGCGCGATCCTTTCAGACGCAAAGGACCACCCTGAGATCATCGACATTGTGCAAGAGATTGTCACGCGCGCCGTCTCGTCCGAACGGGATAAGGAACTATTGGCGCGGTGCGGGTGGATGCTGCCCACGAAAGACTGAACGAGGGGCGGGCGGAAAGACGGCGGGGCAATAGGGAAAGAAAAAGACGAGGGCTTTAACAAAGGCGGGGGATTGTGGGCGTTGATGAGTTCTTCAGCAAAGCGAAAAAAGTTAGCGTCTCAGCTCTTGAACCCTTTTTAGAAATAGCCAGGACCGGCGAGAGGCCAGCCGGGCAATTTCGCGTGAAGTGGCTGCGCCGCGCTCTGGTCGCTGTTTGGGGCGTGGCGGTCGGCTTCACGGTCTTGTCGGCGTGCCTCAACGTGCTTTTTCTTTTCCTCGGTGGCGCGGGCTACAGGACTGCCCCGACGATTTCATTCTTTTGGGCCTTCACAAATAGTTTCGGCCTGACGGGCCTTATATTCGATCTATGGGTATTCGCCGCGCTGGGACACCTCGCCCGCGTCTGGCGACTGCGCTCCCAGGGCGGACGCGAACGGGCGAAGATCTGGCGCGTCATGGTCGCCGTCGCCATTATCGCGGGCCGGTCGTCAACGTTCCTGACGATGTTCCTTCTCTCGTTCATTCCCAATAGCTGGTGGCCGCTGTGGCCGATCAAATTCGGCCTTCTCCCGCCTATTTCCTTGGTAATTGCCGGGACCATCAACCTTTTTACCCTCTATCTTGCCTTTGCGCTCTTCATCCTTGGCGTGGTTGTGATCCCGATAAAGATTTTTCAGGCCGTCTTTAACATCTCAAATTCTCTCTTCCTTGCCAAAGCGCAAAGCACGATCTTTTTCGGGACCGTTGTTTCATTCTGGTTCTGGTTCACGGGCAAAGAGCTTCCGCCTATTGAAGAGACCCCGGACGAAACCAAGGGTGCGCGCTTCGCCACGCCCAAGGAAATTGAGGCCCTTCGCGCCGATGACGGCATGGCCTTCGGGCATGTGAACGGCTCGCCCTTCTTCCTGCAAAACGAAAAGCACGTCCTCATCATGGCCAGCACGCGAAGCGGCAAGGGCGTTTCGCTCATCATCCCCCACCTGTTGCGCTATCGCGGCTCGGCCTTCGTCCTCGATCCCAAGGGCGAGAACGCCAGGGCGACCGGGCGACACAGGGAACGGCTCAACGATAAGGTGCATTATCTTGACCCGTTCGGCGTCTCCGGCAAGCCACCATCCCGATTCAATCCGCTTTCCCGCTTCACGCCGGAGAATATGGAAGCGGAAAGCAAGGCGCTCGCCGCGGCCCTGGTCATGGGGGAAAGGGGCGTCCGGGACCATTGGACGGGAAGCGCCCAACAGCTTTTGGCGGCCCTCATCCTGCATGTGGTCACAACCCCGTCGCTCCTGCCGAAAGAAAAAGACCTCGGCACGGTGCGCCGTCTTCTGCTGCAAAATATCAATGCGGTGTTTCGGCTCATGCTGGACAGCGACGCGGCGGACGGGCTGCTTTCCCGGCTGGCCGCGTCTTTCCTCCAAACCCCGGAAAAAGAATTTGGTTCGATCCTCTCCACGGCACAACGCGAGACGGAGATTTTAGACAATCCCTTCATCGTTGCCAGTCTGGCGGCGTCGGGGTCAGGCCCGGAAATAGACTTTGCCGACTGGCATCGGGGCACGATGTCGGTTTTCCTGTGCCTGTCCGCGCCAAAATTTCCGGTCTTCAACCGCTGGCTGCGTCTGGTTCTGACCTCCGCCCTCGATGAGATGACGGACAGCCTCAGTCCGCCCGATCTGCCCGTCTGTTTCATGCTGGACGAACTGGCGACACTCGGCCACCTGCAAGCTATCGAAAACGCCGTGGGGCTGGCGGCGGGTTATGGGATTCAGCTCGTCACCGTCTTTCAGGACGTGGCCCAAATGCGCGACCTTTACAAAGGCCGGTGGGCTTCTTTTGTCGGCAATGCAGGCGTGCGGGCTATTTTTGCCCTCGATGACTATGAAACCGCGCAGTATTGGTCACAATTCATGGGCGGGCGCTTGTTTGAAACGATCAATCAGCAGCAAGACGTTTACGGCCTCACCAAAGGGCAATCGAAAGGCGAAGCCATGCGCCCCCTGCGTTCGCCAGAACAATTGATGATAGAGTTTGCAAAAGAAAAAATGCTCGTCCTACCGCAAGGTTCCCACCCCATTGTCTCTGAACGCGTGCCCTACTTCGACGATTCAGCCCTTGCCGGTCTGTGGGACGATCCGCGTCAAAGCGGGGGTAAGCTGACGGCAGAGCGCCCAAAGCCTCACGCTTCCCCCGAACCGCCAAAACAAGCTGAAAAGACGAAAAAAGCGCCCATAACCCGCCCACACACAGTCATCCCCCTCTAAAGGGGCCTGTCATCGGGCAAAATCTGTGAAATAATGCGGCATGGATCAAGAGCTTGAACGCTTCAAAAAAGGGGTGAACCTGTCGGAATTCGCGGCGGCGCGAGGCTATGCCCTCGACCGGCGGGAAAGCTCGCACAATTCCGCCGTCATGCGCCACCCTGACGGCGATAAGATCGTGATCGCCAAGAATGAAAACGGCGATTGGATATATTTTTCCGTGCGCGACGGCGGCGACAACGGGACGGTGATCGACTTCATCCAAAAGCGAACCGGGGAAAACCTCGGCCAGGTCCGCAAAACACTTCGGGCCTGGGGCGGATCGGCGCGGTCTTCCGTGCCGGAAGTCGATTTTGTCCGGGACCTGTTCCCAATCACAAGAGACCGGGCGGCTGTCATGGCCGCCTGTGCCCAGGCGCGCGCCTGCCTCTCCCTGCCCTACCTGACAAGCCGTGGCCTTGGTCCGGATGTCTTGGGCCTACCGATCTTCGCGGGCTGTATCCGGGTCGATGCGCGCAACAACGCCCTCTTCCCCCATTATGACCGGGAGGGCCTTTGCGGCTTCGAGGTCAAGAACCTGAATTTTACCGGCTTCGCGCCGGGGGGCGTTAAAGGTCTTTGGTACAGCCGGGCCAAGACCACGGACGCGCGGCTTGTCCTGACGGAAAGCGCCATTGACGCAATGTCTTTTCACGTCCTGCAAGGAGACGCCTGGACCCGGTACATGAGCACAGGCGGCAGCTTGAACCCCCAGCAACCCGCTCTCCTTCGTGGAGCCATGGATAAGCTGGCCCCCTCCGGCGTGGTCCTCCTTGCCTTCGATCTGGACGAAGGCGGCGAAAAGTTAGCCGAAGAAGTCCGGGCTATCGCTCCGGCTGGCCGGGATGTCCGGCGCGTAGTCCCGGAAGCAGGGGCAGGTAAGGACTGGAATGAGGCCTTAAAGGTCCATCTTGGGCTGTCATAGGGCAATAGAGAAGAAGATCGACGGCAGGGCCGTTTTCCGGGCCGTGGATGCGTTTTTGCCTTTTCCCCTTCTCCTCCTACCTCCAAACGCTTTCAGGTTATCCAGGGGCCACCTGAGTGGCCCTCGGAGGCATTTCTTTTCCCTATTGCCCAGTTCGACACTCAGCGCCGAAGGCGCTCTTTCAAAAAGTTGTGAGCGAAGCGAACGCCGATTTATGGGATTGGTCAGGGTCAGTTTTCAATACAGGTGTTTTAAATTTACAGGGAGTCTATAGGGTAATATAGGGGACGGCTTGGAAAGCTCGGCTGGCTCTGGCTTTGCGGGGAAGTCGCGCTAGCGTTTCAGCGCAAAGCCGCTAGCGTTTCAGCGCAAAGCCGCTAGCGTTTCAGCGCAAAATCCGCCTTGCGGGCGCTAGCGTTTCAGCGCAAAATCCGCTTATTCAAATCAAGTTATCCACAGCCCGGCGAGGTGTCCGCATGGACCGGAAAGACCTTCAAGAAATCATCACCGAAACCCTTGCCATCGAAGCCGAAGACGCCAAACGGGCTGGGAGACTTGGCTACATGGCACGAGCGTTCGTGCAGGCTACCCTGCCCCACAAGGCAGCCCCAACGAATGAGTTCTATCGGGAAAACGGTCTCTTTTCCTTGACTATCCTTGCGCCAAGCCGGGTCGGATTGCCGTACGGCTCTATTCCGCGCCTATTGCTCTCCTGGATGACGACGGAAGCAATTTATACGCGCTCGCCCATCCTTGAGCTTGGCCCCACCCTCTCGGCCTTTTTGGCTGAATTGGGCCTTGAACGGACCGGGGGAATGCGTGGTGGCATTACCCGTTTGAGAAAACAGGTTGAAAGCCTTTTTTGCTCCTCGATTTCATGCCGCTATGCGGATGAAAGCTCCGCGCAAGGCGCGGGCTTCATGATCGCCAAAGATTATTCCTTGTGGTGGACTCCAAAATCCCCGGACCAGCTCCCACTTTGGAAATCCACTGTCACGTTGAGCACTGATTTCTTCAATGAAGTAATTGAAAGACCAGTTCCGATAGATATGAACGCCCTCAAGACCCTTAAACGGTCACCGATGGCGCTAGATATTTATTTCTGGCTAACCTATCGCATGTCGTATTTGAGTAGAGATACGGTCATTCCCTGGCCTCTCCTGCAAGGACAGTTCGGGGCCGATTATGCCCAGAACGCCCACGGGCAGAGAAACTTTAAGATAAACTTTCTTAAGCAACTCAAAAAAGTCCATGTCCTTTATGGCGCGGCAAAGGTCGGGGAAGTAGAAAATGGCCTTCTCCTAAAACCAAGCCCTCCGCACATTGCAAAACGCCAGGTTCCGATGCTGGAAGGCAAACGGCGAAAGAGTGAAGGGCCGAGCGCCGCCGAAATCCTATCCGCCACCACGCTGGCGAGTTCAGATTTTCTGCTTCAGACAGAAACCTACGAAAAGGCCAGACGCGCCGCGCCAGGCCTCGATATTTATGCTCTGGAGCAGGATTGGCGGGAATGGATTGCCAAGACAGGAAAGCTACCGGATACGCCGGATGGGGCCTTTATTGGGTTCTGCAAGCGAAAAGCGAAACAGCACGGCAAAAATTAGAGACCACAATTCTTTCTTTCGTTCTTTCTGTCTTTCTGCTTTTCTACTTTAATCCGCGTTTCTCTTCCCAGGCGTCCAGCGCCTCGCGCAACAAGGCATTTAACTTGAGGTCCGCATCAGCAGCCCTCTGGCGGAAGCGGCGGCGGAAGTCAGGATCAACTTTAAAGTTGAGTGGGGCGCTTACACCTTGTGGAGTTGGCGCGGTCAAAGGAACTTCCGGCTGCCGTCCCGTAGCGTCAGGGGGAACAGTCGCCTTGCCTTTAACGGCGACCAATGAGGATGAAAGGTCAGCGGTTTTTTTGGCAGCCATTTTTCTTTCCTTCTGCTTATCGTGCTTTCGTGCTTTCGTTTATTCGTGCTTTAACGAATTCCCATAATTCAACCACTTCCCCAGCACTTCGACCTTTTGGGTCGATTTCAAGCACCGTACGCCCGTCGATCATCGAGGAGGCGTAGTCCACTCGATCATGCACGATGGCCGGGGCCACAACGCCATGAGCAGACAGGGCGGCCATAGCCTGAACCGTCAAGCGACTGTTCGGCTTGGCTTGGGTCACGGCGAAAGCGAAAGGCCGCTGCGCCAGGGTGGCCAGTTCGACCGTGCGGCCTACGGCCCGCAAATCATGGGGACTTGGCCGGGTAGGAATCAACACGAGGTCCGCCTGCGCCACTACGGCACTAATGGACTCGGTGATAGCCGGGGGCGTGTCGATAAAGGCGAAGGCAAACCCGGCCTGGGCGAGAGCTTCCAGCTTGCCGGAAAGCTCTTTCAATGTGACAGGGGCAAAGGCGGGAGTTTCGTCCTCTCGCCCATTCCACCAATCAGTGAGGGAGGCTTGTGGATCGGTGTCGATCAGGACACAGGGGCCGTCTCCCGCTTTCACGGCGGCAACAGCGAGATGAGCTGCGAGAGTTGTCTTCCCCGCTCCACCCTTTTGGCTAGCGAAAACAATAGTCTTCATATTCGTGCTTTCTTGTTTTCGTGTTTTCGTTAAAGAAAGAAAAAACGAGCTCGTTTTCTCTGACCCCGAAATCTATAGGAACGAAAGACAGAAAGCACGAACTTTTTAAGCAGGGGACACCGAGACTAAACAAGGAGATAAAAACCTTATGTCGGTATCAAATAGCCCTTCGTCAATCCGTGGTTGATGCCACCTTCCCAAGATTCTGTAAGGAAGTCGCGAACAAATCTGAAAAGATGGACAACAACATCATCATATATTGGATTTTTAACGTAATTATCGAGATACCTGAATTCTCTGTCTGTATTTTTTTGTTTTCTAAGGACATAAATTTGGTCAATTTTAAACTTTCGCAAATTAACAGCCTCTGTTAATTTTAACCATTCTGCCACAACGATATATAGGGCATTCGGATTCCGATGTTTTAATTGCTCTGCTGCTGTCGAAGCATCCTGAAGCATTGTTTTATCAAGATAAGTCTTGCATTCAACCGCAACCGCTGGCAGGTCCCATGTTTCTGATTGTACTTCTTGTTGCCCAAAACACTTAAAATCGGCGCCAAGCCTGACTCCGATAGCAAAATCATGATCCTTTCTTTCAATTAAGACATTTGGGGTGTTTAACATATTCGTATAGCTATTTGATTTAAAAAATAGGTCCTTGAACGTATGGGATTTTCCAATTAAAGCGTGCTCCGATATCTCAGACACTATGTCATTAAAAAGATAATACATAAATTCTTCCAGAACGGATGAATGGAGATTAGAGCGCGAATCAAACTGCTCGGCATATTTTTGCTGATCTAAAAAATCCTTGTATTCATTCAGCAATTCAGTACGCTTTGCCAGAATATCAACATCCGCCTCAGACGTCGCCAAAAACGGCCCTTTCAATGAGACATTGGCCTTTTTCCATTGGTCATATCGTGCGCGTATCTCAGAAAGATACTGACACGACTTGGAGTCACGGTATTTAGTTTTATGGCTTTCTTTTTGCTTTAAATTGTCGCCGTGCACAAACACTGTTCAGCCTCCATTAGCTGTTGCAAGACATGGGACGCCAAAGCTTTTGCAAGCAAAGGAGGAACCGCATTGCCGATTTGGTTATATTGACAAAGAAACTTTTCATCGTTTCTTTTTTCTCGCGCAAGCAAACAATGACTAACTACCGTGGGTTTCCCCAAAAAACGATACCAATCTGGAAATGATTGAATCCGAGCCCCTTCTCTAGCTGTAAAATTCCTATGTTGAAATGGATGCACAAAATTAGCATAAAATGAAGCTGTAATTGTATGGCACGGACGATATGGAAACATTCTTCTGTTGTTTTGGTCGTAAGCCACCGTGGCAATTTCTTTAGAGTTCCTTCTTCGCGGCTTCAGATGATCTGGCACATCATTACCAGACTGTCCGCACTTCATAGCAGAAAAGCGCTCGACCATTCTCTTGCCATGATTCATGGCCTTATGATTAAAAAGAGTACGGTTTCCATTGCGCAATATCCGTTGATAATCGGTTAGTGCTGACTGTGTATATGGCTGTTCCTCAGCTCCTTCTGAAGCCTGAAGTGGCGGCAGATCAGAAATAGCATCCCATAACGTTGGGCATGGTGGAAGAGAATTTGAAAACCTCATTGAAAGCTGGTCACTAACCAGCATTTGATGTGTTGGCGTCGGGAAAGGTTCAACTAATTTAGTTCTTGAGGCAACCACAAATAAGCGACTGCGAATTTGAGGAATTCCAAAATCTGTAGCTTGCAATATCGAAATATAAACATAAAAACCAAGTTCACATAAGGCCGACTTAATAATATCTATAACCTTTTTACCGTCAGCCGTTTTTGCTCCAACGAGATTTGGAACATTTTCCATTATCATCAACTGAGGCTGGAAAAGGCGACCTACGCGCAAAAATTCACGAAACAGCGAATTTCGCGGATCTTTAGAATCCCCTGAATTTTTATTACATATAGAAAAACCCTGACAAGGAGGACCACCAATAATAACGTTTGGAGATAAATCTCCAAACGCATCCATTATCTCTTTGTCTGTGAGTTTCTGAATGTCTTTTTGAACAACCTTAACTTCAGCATGATTGTAAGAAAAAGTTTCACACGCCCATTTATCAATTTCAATAGCACCAATAACAGTAGCACCGGACATTTCAAAACCGAGACTAAACCCCCCAGCTCCAGCAAATGTATCCAGCACTCGGAAATCAGTCTTAGCTACTGTGTGACTGTTTGAATTAACTGGGGATATCAATTTCCCCGCGTTATGAAGTGAGTTCTGTTGTCGAGGGTACATCATACTCAGCGCCAAAGCCTCTCGAATCTTTCCGGGTTAGTTGCCGTATATCTTACCGTGTGCTGGATATTCCGATGCCCAAGGTAGTCCTGAATCAGGCGCGTGTCTGCCCCTTGATCGGCCAGGGCGAAGCCGCAGGCGTGGCGGAGCATGTGGGGATGAGCGGGCAGGGGAAGCCCTGCCGCCTCCCCATAGTGCCGGATCGCAACCCAAGCCGTTTTGCGGCTCAACGGCCCGCGCCGCTCACTCACAAAAAATGAGTCCGTGTCCGGCTTCATCTTCGCCCGATCCACGAGCCACGCCTTAATAGCCCGCAGCTCGTCCGCCCGCAACGGGTGGGTGGTGGACAGGCCTTTTTTAAGTCGAGCAACATGTAGGACGCGCCCTTCGGTGTCCACCTGGGAGAGAACCAGGCCGCAAGCCTCGGAGACGCGCAACCCATGGCGGAACATGAGGAGCAGCAAGCACCGGTCGCGGGCCTCGTTTCGCGCACCCTTGGTGGCGGCGAGAAGCTTTTCGACCTCGTGGCCGGTAAGGTGTTTTCGCTCTTCCATCATTTTGTCTAATGTTATGGTCTGAGAAAGGCCGAAAACCCCAATGATTCCGGCCAATGCCTTTTCGGACATTAGACAAAATAAAATATTTTGTCTAATCAAAAAAGGTCCCGCACGACAGGAACGCCGCGTCCGACCAAGGAAAAGCCGTCATCTGGCTTTGCAGGGCCATTCTTTTGTGGCATGTTCCGGTAGCCGAATTGTTCATTTTCTCCTGCACAATGGCCTCCTCATGACTAGACAAAATGTCTTACTCTGTCTCGTGTCGTTTTTCGTCGCCTTTGCAACCCCTGCTTGGGCTGGAAATGCCTTTCTCATAACTGGCGATAGTACGGGAACCGTCCCCTTCATCAACGCAGGCCGCTCAAACGGAACGACGGATGCAACCGCGCTTGGCTTTCAGGTCAACGGCGCGGAAGTGATGCGCGTGACAGCGAACGAGAAGGTGGGAATCGGAACGACGGGGCCCTACTATAATCTTCATTTAAACGGTGGGCAGCTTGGTGTTACCACTACGGATTTCAACAACACGACCAGAACAGGGTCAAGCATATTTCTGGGCCTTGGTGCTACCACAGGAAGCACCTATGGTGTTTTAGAGGCCACTCTTGCTGGCGGGAACAACGCTGGTGGATCTTTGGTACTGAATCCCTACGGTGGCAACGTCGGGATCGGGACGACGACACCTATTTGGCAATTGACAGCCGAAAGTTCCTCTTACGTCTCAGGATCACATGTCATCGTGGGCACAAGATCTGCCGATGGGGCAGCCGGAACCGTCTTAGGCTATGAGGCCGATGGGACAACAGCTACAGCAGGGTTCTTTCGCTCGGCGGGGGGGAAACCCCTTTACCTTGGGACGTCAAATGTCTCAAAGGCTGTGACTATTCTTGACACATCGGGCAACGTCGGGATTGGGACGACGAGTCCGAGAGCTGCTTTAGATGTTCGTGGTGGAGGCTTATTTGGTTCGAACAGCTTCTCAAAAGCAGTGGGCGGAACTACAGGTGGAAACATTTCCCTCGATAACGGCACAACAGATGTGCCTGGTATCCATTTTTACCTTGGAAATAATGTAAACTTTGGAATAGATGCGACAGGCACTGCTTTGCGGTTCGTTTACAACCTAGATGAGACAGGTGGTTTGACCGGGATGACTATGGGTGCTTCAGGAGATGTTTGGATAGCCGGGACGTTGACACAAAATTCGGACGCAAGACTTAAAACAGATGTGCACACAATTCCAGATTCACTTGAGAAAATATCCCAATTGCGCGGTGTCACCTTTCGTTGGAAGGACAAATCCATGGACCACGCCGAGCAAATGGGCGTGATCGCGCAGGATGTTCAGGCCGTTTTTCCTCAACTTGTCCGCACCGACACGGACGGCCAGCTTTCTGTAAACTATTCCGGCGTAGTCGCGCCTCTTATCGAGGCCGTTAAAGACCTTAAAGCTGAAAACGACGCCCTGCGCGCCCGCCTAGATGCTCTAGAATCCCGCCTGAAATAGCTCCTCTCAAAAAATATATTTATTCCGAGTCGTCTTTTGCTGGTGAAACGGCTTTCCCAACAAAGGACGCCCGGCCTCCATCGTTTGGTACATAGCGAGCCCAAAGACCGGCTTTTTTCAAATAAGCACGAACATCATTTGCGTTGGCCTGGCCAGCAATAAATTTGTCTTTGAGATTGCAAAATGTTTCATCAGAGATCTCTGGCCAACCGATAAGGCCATTTACAAATTGCTGAAGCTCTTTTCGTATATTTACAAGAAGTTCGTATTTCTCGCTCCGAATGTTTAGATCATTTGTCTGAACTGTCCACGCGATATGGCACAGTTCGCTGCAATTCTGCCAGTATCTTTTTAAACGGCCAACATTCGGCGTAGCGAATGGAGGGATTCCTAACATTTCAAGCATGATCGCATTAAAAGAAAATAGAGCATTTATTTCTCTTTGATTTCCACCAAGTTCATAAATACGGCCTTCTATCCTTTTAAATGATCTTATATCGTCAAGGTCTTTTTTCGCAACTCCGTCATGGTGAAGAGAAGACCAGTACTGCAAAGCAAGCCTTTCTGTCGCCAATCGCAGTTCAAAAGCTGCATATGAGAGAAAGGTGGTGTTAGCACCCTTTTCACAGGAGGATAGCCAAACTGACGCCTGCTCAAGATGATGCTCGATATTCATCGCCCGCACAGGGCTGATAACTTCCATATGGTCCCCTCGCGCGGAGACGATAAAAGAAAGCGCGCGCATTCTGCAAGCGCGGCCTCGTCACCTCATCTTTTTTTCCTATTGCCCAAATATGACGTGATCGACTCCACATCCTCCCTTGCCATAAGCTCCCAGCCCCGGAGCGCTCGCGCGGGATTGTCGGTCATGGGGCCGCTTGTTTTGCAATCGTCGCACATGACCTGATACTGCGCCGCGAGAATATCCCCGTGCTGATTGCAAGGGCCGTGTATATACATCGTGTTTCTATGCGAACAGCAACACGGGCACGGGATGGCTGAAGCAACGGGAAAGCGGTGCGGCAGTCGATTCACGCGATAAGCCTACGAAGAGGAGTTGCCGAAATCGTTCGTTCCGGCAAACAATCCCACGCAAGGAACAACGCTGCAAGCCTTAAAAAGCGTAAGACCTCGCTTTGCGCCGCCTGCTCTTCCGTCATGCGGAAAGAAAGCCGCTCAAGCTCTTCATATCTCCCTATCTGCTTTGCCCCTCTCTTGTGGCTCCCGCTCTGGCCCAAGCGGAAGCCCGTCATCGTTCCCGCTCCCTCTCCCGTCCACCTTCGTCCTCGTCACGCCCGCGTCCTGTACTGGGCCGACTGTCCAACCTCTCCCGCAAGGCGTCCCTCTCCGATCGCGCTCGCTGGTAGTCCGTCTGTTCGGTCCGGGCCTTCTTCTCCTCGCGCTTCTGCCCGGCCACGTCGCCTCGTAGCTCCCTGAACTCATCCCAGAACGCCCGGCGCTTGTCTTCGGCCTCCTGGCCGCCGCCTTGGGTCTTAGCCTGCGCCACCTCTTCCTGCCGCTGGCGCTCCCGCTTGGCCTGTTCCTGGATGCGGTGTGCGTCTTTCAGATGCCGCATGGCGTCATGCTGCATCGGAACCAGGCCCGCCCTGTCGTAGAGCGTCGCGGCCATGTGGGCCGCTCGCTCCCGCTCGATCTCTTCCCGCGCGGCCTTGAGCTGCTCCCGTTGCTGGTTCCGCTCCTCGATCCTGCGGTTGAGTTCCCCGCGCTCGGTCTGCTCACCCTCCCGCTCGGCCTGCATAGCGGAGGGGCCGAGGTGGACCGTTGCTTCCTTATCGCTCCCTTGTTCCTCAAGAGTCCGGTGATCTATGCGGACGTCATGGCCGTAGCGTTCAAGATAGCGGTTGGCCGTCCGCGCCCAATTCTCCCGCCACGTTTCCAACTGCGCCGTGCTGTTCCATTCCCGGACCTTCGGCCCGAAGCCTTCGGGGCCGATTTCGCGGAGGGTCAAAAGGATGTGGGCGTGATCGTTCCGTTGGTCCCCTTCCTTGCTCGGCGCATGAATAGCAACATCTGCCACCATGCCCTTGCGGATGAAGTTTTCCCGGACGTAATCCGTTACCAACTGACGTTGTTGCTCGCTGGTGAGTTCATGAGGAAGGGCAATTTCCACCTCGCGGGCAAGCTGGGCGTCTTTCCGCTTCTCGAAGCGTTCGACCTCGGACCAAAGCTCCCCACGATCCCATGCCCATTCTGGCGCGTCCTTTGGGGCGAAGATACCTTCAAAGACCACCCCGCCCCGGCGGGTGTAGTCGTGTTTCTCTCCCGTTCCCTCGTTTGTAAGCGCCTGTCGTGAATTATAGGCCGCCTTGGCGACGGCACTTTGCCCTCGACTTCGGCTGACAATTTTCACCGTCATGTGAAAGATCGCCATGACGCTTGAACCGCCTTTCCCAGCCTGCCGGATGGCAGGCGTTAGGATTTAGGTTCGTCTGCCGGATGGCAGACCGCACGGCGTTGCGACGCAACGTATAAGTGCGCTCTCTCTTAAATCTACCGCTCACGACTGACCAAAAGACCCTATCCGATTCGCCGATTCCGGCCAAGCTCCCGCGCTAGGTCACCCATAGCGCGCCTTGATCCTTCCTTTTTCCAATGATAGCCAAAACAGAACCTGGGGGACTTTATGGGAACGCAAGAACGAATTGAATCGCTCAAACAACGAAAAGAAAAAATCGAACAGGCCCTAGCCAATCTCGAAGCCAGAGAAAAGGCCAAACAACGCAAGGAAGAAACACGGCTTAAAATCCTCATCGGCGGCGCGATCCTTTCAGACGCAAAGGACC
>Ga0268263_1002228_pt1 | contig 13209 bp, 13 predicted proteins | sample Biomet5_FD_190358 | JGI IMG/M metagenome (GOLD analysis project Ga0268263, IMG submission 190358) | Microbial communities from bioreactor (seeded with sewage sludge) at LBNL, California, USA - Biofuel metagenome 5 (SPAdes) (version 4) | ecosystem: Engineered > Bioreactor > Anaerobic >... | reverse complement strand
GCCTTCGACACGGATGGCGTTGCTTTCGCGGCGCCTCTGACAAAGATAAACGGCCAGCCGGTCGACACCAAGGACGAACACCTCGTCAAGGACGGGGCCCAGGCAGCGCATATAAAGGATGAGTGCCAGGGACCGTTCACCGTCGGCCTGGTGACCAAAGAGGTCAAGAAGAAAGGGCCGCGGGTACCGTACATCACCTCGACGCTGCAGCAGGATGCCTCCAACAAGCTTGGCTTCACCTCCAAACGGACGATGTCGATCGCCCAGAAGCTTTACGAGGGTATCGCCATCGGCACCGAGACCACCGGCCTGATAACCTACATGCGTACCGACTCCAACCGTCTGTCCAACATCTTCATGGCGCAGGCCAAGGATTTCATCACAGCCCGCTACGGCAAGGAATACTGCGGCTTCTATCATGCCAAGGTCGATAAGAACGCCCAGGATGCCCATGAGGCAATCAGACCGACCAACATCGACAATGAGCCCGACAAGATCAAGGAGTTCCTGACGGCCGAGGAATACAAGCTCTATCGTCTCATCTACTACCGCGCCCTGGCGGCCATGATGGCCGAGGCCAAATATGACGCGGTGACCGCCAAACTGGCCAACGGCCCTTACGAGTTCACTGCCACCGGCCGGCATCTGCTGTTCGACGGCTATCAGAAGGCCTACGGCGAGTACGAGTCTTCCGGCGAGGACGTCGACCTGCCGCCTCTGAAGGCGGAAGAGAAGCTTGAGGCCACCGACATTGCGGCCAAACAGCACTTCACCGAACCGCCGCTGCGTTATTCCGAAGCCCGTCTCATCAAGGCCATGGAAGATTACGGCATCGGCCGACCGAGCACCTACGCCACCATCATCGACACCATCCAGGCCCGTGGCTACGTCAAGCTGACCCGGCCCTCCGATGGTTCGAAGAACAAGGTCTTCATCCCCACCGAGCAGGGGACGCTGACCAACGACAAGCTGGAGGAGTTCTTCCCTTCGATCATCAACGTCAAGTACACCGCCGGCATGGAGAGCGAGCTCGACCAGATTGCCGAAGGCCGCAGCGACCGCATCGCCACCCTGCACACCTTCTATGACCAGTTCATGCCGCTGGTGGACCAGGCCTATCAGAAGATGGAGAAGAAGCAGCCGGAGAAGACGGGCGAGAAATGCCCGGAATGCGGCGGCGACCTGGTCATCAGGACGAGCCGGTTCGGTAAGTTCATCTCCTGTTCTAATTACCCGAAGTGCAAGTTCACCAAACGGATGCCCGGCGACGAACCGGTCGATACCGGTGAGATATGTCCGGAGTGCGGCGGGCATCTGATCAGGCGTAAGAACCGCTATGGACAGTTCTTCATCGGCTGCTCCAACTACCCGAAGTGCAAGTTCGTCAAGGACGATCCCAGCCAACCCAAGCGTTACTTCCGCCGCCGCAAGCCGGCGGCGAAGGATGGCCAATGACCGTCGTCAACGTCATCGGTGCCGGCTTGGCCGGCAGCGAGGCGGCCTGGCAGCTTGTCACGCGCGGTATTCCGGTGCGGCTGTACGAGATGCGGCCGGCCCAGACCACGGGAGCCCACCACACCGACCAGTTCGCAGAGCTGGTATGCTCCAACTCATTGCGATCCAACAGCCTGACCAACGCGGTCGGGCTTCTTAAGCAGGAGATGCGGCTGCTGGGATCGCTGATTATGATGGAGGCCGACAGCCATGCGGTGCCGGCCGGCAGCGCCTTGGCCGTCGATCGTCAGGGTTTCAGCGCCGCCGTCACGCAGAGGCTTCGGGGCCATCCGCTGGTGCAGGTCGTCACCGGCCCTGTCGACGAGATACCGGCTGGCCCGACGATCATCGCCACCGGCCCGCTGACTGCGCCGCATCTTTCAGCCGCGATTGCCGCGTTTCTGTCCAAGGACTGCCTTTGGTTCTTCGATGCGGCGGCTCCCATCGTGGCCAAGGACTCAATCGACATGTCCATCGCCTACCGCAAGAGCCGCTATGACAAAGGTCAGGCCGACTACATCAACTGCCCGATGGACAGGGGGCAGTTCGACACCTTTTATCAGGCCCTGGTGACAGCGGAGATGGCCCCCGTGCATGACGTCGACGGCCAGGTCTTCTTCGAAGGCTGCATGCCGGTGGAGGCGATGGCCGCCCGCGGGCGGGACACGCTGCTGTTTGGACCGCTTAAGCCGGTGGGGCTCAACAAGCCTGACGGCAGCCGTCCGTATGCGGTGGTCCAGCTGCGCCAGGACGACGCCGCCGACACCATGTACAACATCGTCGGCTTCCAGACCCATCTCAAATGGGGTGAGCAGCAGCGCGTCTTCCGGATGATACCGGGCCTGGAACATGCCGAGTTTCTGCGCTACGGCGTGATGCACCGCAACACCTACATCAAATCGCCGGCCGTGCTGGAGCCGACATATCAGTCGCGTCAGAGGCCCGACCTTTTCTTCGCCGGGCAGATGACGGGGGTGGAAGGCTATATCGAGTCGGCGGCCAGCGGCCTGGTGGCGGGCTGCAACATGGCCAACCTGGTGCGTGGCCTGGCACCTGTGGCCCCGCCGGCGACCTGCATGGCCGGGGCGATGGCCCAGTACGTCACCCATGCCGACCCGGACCGTTTCCAGCCGATGAATGCCAATTTCGGCATCTTCGTCTATCAAGGCCCGCATATGGCCAAAGATGCCCTCAAGCAGGCTTACGCCGACCAGGCCCTGAAAGTTGCCGCGCAGCTTGGACGGGAGTGGCCGCTATGAAGGACGCCGCCAAGCTCGTGGACGGCTTTCTGGAATATGAGACCGCTGTCAACACCGGTTCGGCAAACACCGCGGCGGCCTATCGCCGCGACCTGCAGGGCTTCATCGAGTATCTCGACCAGCAGGGCGTCGAGTCGTTCGACGGTGTGGATCGCATCCTGGTGATGGGCTACATCAACCAGCTGCGCACCGACCCTCGTTTCGTGCCGCCGCTGTCGAGCCGGACCATCGCCCGCCATCTGTCGGCTGTTCGCAGCTTCTACCGCTACCTGTGCACCCACGCCATGGCCCGTTCGGATCCCTTCGCCGCCGTGCGCATGCCGACGGTCCGCAACAAGCTGCCCGACTACTTGTTCCAGGATGAGATCGACACGCTTCTGGGGGGATTCGACCTGCAGGACGACTTCGGGTGGCGCGACCGGGCCCTGTTCGAGACGATGTATGGCTGCGGACTGCGTGTCTCGGAGGCCTGCAATCTGAGGATCGGGGCCATCGACTTCGACAATGGGCTGCTGCATGTCCTGGGCAAGGGGTCCAAGGCCCGGCTGGTGCCGTTCTACCCCATGATCGGCCAGCTGCTTTCCAAATGGGTAAACCAGATCAGACCTCGGTACGTGCTGGATGGCGACGATCACGTGTTCGTCAGCCGCCGCGGCCGACCGCTGACCAGCCGGGGCGTACAGTTCCTGCTGAACCGCGCGGTCGACGCCCGGGGCATGGCCATGCACGTCCACCCACATGCGCTGCGCCATTCCTTCGCTACCCATCTGCTGGATGCCGGTGTCGACCTGCGGGTCGTCCAGGAGCTGCTGGGCCATGCCAACCTGTCGACGACCCAGATCTACACTCATGTGACCATGGAGCATCTGCGGCAGACCTATGACCGGGCCTTCGCGGCAGCCGGGACGACCGGTGAAAAGGACAAACGGTGATTGCGCGCGGCATGGTTGTATGCTAATATAATAAACGGCGCTTTGCGCAAGGCGCCTTACACACACCCTGGATTCAGTTCTCCGTGCCCCGCGAGGGGTGACAACTGTCAGAAGGGGTGGCGGAACAACGGAGGAGGTAAACTTAAAATGTCAGTTGTTACCATGCGTAAGCTTCTGGAGTCGGGCGTCCATTACGGACACCAGACCCGCCGTTGGGATCCCAAGATGAGACCCAACATCTATACCGCCAAAAACGGCATCCACATCATCAACCTGGAGAAGACCCAGCAGGCAACCGAGGAGGCCTATGCGGCCATGAAGGACCTGACGGAGAAGGGCGGAAAGGTGCTGTTCGTCGGCACCAAGAAGCAGGCCCAGGCCATCGTCATGGAAGAGGCGCTGCGCTGCGGCAGCTTCTACGTGACCACCCGCTGGCTGGGCGGCACGCTGACCAATTTCCGGACCATCCAGAAGCGCATCAAGCGTCTGGTCGAGATCGAGGAGATGCAGTCCACGGGCCTGATCAACAACTATTCGAAGAAGGAGATTGCCCTGATCACCAAGGAGCACGACAAGCTCGAGAACTTCATGGGCGGCATCAAGGAGATGAAGAAGCTCCCTGACGCGCTGTTCGTAATCGATCCCAAGGAGGATCAGAACGCCGTCACCGAGGCCCGTAAGCTGAGCATTCCGGTCTTCGGTGTCTGCGACACCAACTGCGATCCGGCCCTGGTCGACCATGCCATCCCGGGCAACGATGACGCCGTGCGCGCCATCAAGCTGATGACCGGCCTGATGGCCGATGCCATCGTCGAGGCCAAGGGCGGCGTCCTGGAGTTCGCCTATGTGCCTGACGAGCAGCCTGAGATCACCATGTCCGACGTCATCGTCAACGTCGAGCAGGCCAACGCGGAGCGTGAGCGCATCCGCCGTCAGCATTACGAGGAGAAGCGCAAGTACATGAACGAGCACGGCGGACCGCGCCGTCCTTATCAGTCGTCACGCTACAGCCGTCCGGGCGATGCGCCGCGCGGATCGCTGGCCGATGCCGAGCAGCAGGCCCGCAACGAGGCCCGTTCCGAACAGCCCAAGGCTGCCGCCCCGGCGGCTAAGCCGGCCGAGCAGCCCACCCAGCAACAGGAGGCCAAGTAAGTAATGGAACTTATCGAATTAGTCAAGGAACTGCGTGCCAAGACCGGCGCCGGGATGATCGACTGCAAGAAGGCGTTGACTGAGTCTAAGGGCGACATGGAAAAGGCCATCGACTGGCTGCGTGAGAAGGGCATCGCCAAGAGCGCTTCCAAGGAAGGCCGCGTGGCCGCCGAGGGGTTGGCCCAGATCAAGATCGCCGGCGACAAGGCTATCATCGTCGAGTTGAACTCCGAGACTGACTTCGTCGCTGAGAACGACCGCTTCAAGAGCGCCATGCGCCTGATCTGCGACGCGCTGCTGGACGCCGGCATCACCGACGTCGATTCCGCGCTGAAGGTGCAGACGCCCGAGGGACCGATCAGCCAGCTGATCACCAACCTGACGCTGGCCATCGGCGAGAAGATCACCCTGCGCCGCTTCGAGGTCGTCACCAAGAGCCCTGAGCAGCTGTTCGGCAGCTACATCCATCGCAAGGATGGCAAGGGTGCCACCGACGGCGGGCACATCGCCGCCCTGGCGATCGTCGAGACCAAGGATCCCGAGGTGGCCAAGGACGTGGCCATGCAGGTGGCATCGATGAACCCGACGTACGTCGACCGGGCCTCCATGCCGGCCGAGATCGTACAGCATGAAAAGGACGTCCAGGTCGAGATCTCCAAGAACGACCCCAACTTCGCCAAGAAGCCGGCCAAGATCCAGGAGAGCATCATCAGCGGCCGTGTCTCCAAGGCGCTCGAGGACCTGTCGCTTGTCGACCAGGTGTACTTCCGCGACGGTCAGACCAAGATGAGTCAGTGGCTCAAGGACAAGAACGCCAAGGTCGTGCGTTTCATCCGCTACGGCGTCGGTGAAGGCATCGCCAAGGACCAGCCGTCCTGCGGCTGCTAGCAGATTGACCATGAGGGAACAGGCGCCGCCTGTTCCCTTTTTCCATACCTGGAGGTAAGTGACATGCAGCGTGGATTCCCGTACGTGACGGTGACCGCCAAGGCTGAGAAGGCTGCGGCCGCGGGCCATCCGTGGGTCTATGGCGCCGAGATAACCGCCGCCGGCGGCAAGCCGCTGGCCGATGGCGGACTGACCGATGTGTACAGCCCCAAGGGCCGCTGGCTGGGCTGCGGCTTCTATAACAGCCATTCCAAGATTGCCGTACGACTGGTCTCGCACAACGCCAACGACACCTTCGACGCCGCCTTCTGGCGCCGGCGCGTGCAGTATGCCTGGCGGTACCGCCAGAGCGCGATGATGCCTGACGAGCTGGGCTGCTGCCGGCTGGTCCATGGCGAAGCCGACCAGCTGCCGGGCCTGACGGTGGACCGCTATGGTGACATCCTGGTGGCCCAGATACTGTGTTTGGGCATGGATATGATCAAGGATGTCGTACTGCCGGCGCTGGTGGATGTGCTGCGCCAGGACGGGGTCGCCATCAGGGGCGTGTATCTGCGCAACGACGTGGCCATCCGCGAGCTGGAGGGCTTGCCGCAGGGCCAGGGTTGGTATGCGCTGGATGTCATGGCCCAGCCTGACACCACCAGGATACGCATCCGGGAAAACGGGCTCGACTACGACATCGACGTGGCGGCCGGTCAGAAGACGGGCTACTTTTTGGACCAGAAGCGCAACCGCGCCGCTGCAGGGCGGCTCAGCCGCGGCCATCGGGTCTTGGATTGCTTCTGCAACGTGGGAGGTTTCGCCCTCAACTGCGCGGCCTCGGGCGCTGAAGCGGTGACCGGGGTCGACGTCTCCCAAGCCGCTTTGGATCAGGCCGCAGCCAACGCCCGGCTCAACGGGCTGTCAGCCGTCCGCTGGCAGAAGGCCGACGTCTTCGACCTGCTGCGGCAGATGGTCAAGGACCATGACCAGGGATACGATTTCATCATCCTGGACCCGCCGGCCTTCACAAAGGCCCGTTCATCGATCGACAGCGCCGAGTACGGCTATCTGCAGATCAACCAACTGGCCATGCGGATCCTGCCGCGGGGAGGCTGGCTGGTGACATGTTCCTGCTCCCATTTCATGACCCCGCCGCGCTTCAAAGCCATGCTGGCCCAGGCGGCTGCCGGAGCCGGGGTCGAGCTGAAGCAGGTGGCGGCCTTCCAACAATGCGCCGACCATCCCATCCTGTGGAACGTTCCGGAGACCGAATACCTTCAGCTGTACATGTTCCAGGTCATATGAAAACCTGCCATTTGGCAGGTTTTCTTTCATCTCAGTGCGACAGGGGCATCGAATTGGGCTGCAGGACCGCGATCTTCTCGGCGATGATCTTGCATAAACCCGCCTGACCGACCTGTTCGATGCGGCCCTTGAGGCCGATGAGGTCGCCCTGATGGCAACCGGCATTGAGGGTGCCGGCCTGGCCGTTCCACATCGAGACCAAGACATCGTCGCAGGCGTAGGTGCCGTCGCTGGAGGCAAAGGGGCGCATCACCTGCATGACCATGTCGGCGTCATGCAGCTCGTCATCCTTGTCGATGACGGGCATCTGCTTGATGCGGCCGACCAGCACCACCTGGTTTATCATGTTTTTACCACCTCCTTCCCTGATGCGATGAAACAGCAGCGATGATGTTCATCTCGGCTATCATAGCGCCGTTGCTGTACGGCGGCCAAATGCCTCATCTTCCCGATCCAGGCATCGGCAGGCCATCAGACACGCCATCCGTGATATATTAGTCGCCGATGGCCCATTTACGACATCACGGACATAAAATATGGCGGTCGGCGTCTGGGGATTGTATAATGGGATCGTGAGATAGGTGATCAAAATGAAACAGTATCTGGATATGTGCCGGCACGTGCTGGCCGACGGTCAGCATCGCGCCGACCGCACCGGTACGGGTACGATCTCGGTGTTCGGTTATCAGGCCCGCTATGACCTGACCGAGGGCTTCCCGCTTCTGACGACCAAGAAGGTTTTCTTCCGGGGCATTGCCCAGGAACTGCTGTGGTTCATCACCGGCAGCACCAACATTCAGCCGCTGGTCCGTCAGAACGTCAGGATCTGGAACGACTGGCCCTACGCCAAGTATCGTGCCAGCGCCGACTATAAGGGCGAGACGATGGAGCAATTCGTCCAGCGCATCGCCGACGACGACGCTTTCGCAGCCCGCTGGGGCGAACTGGGACCCGTCTATGGCCATCAGTGGCGCGATTTCTTCGGTGTCGATCAATTGATGGAGCTGGTCGCGGGGCTGAAGGCAGACCCGTTCTCCCGCCGTCACATGCTGGTGGCCTACAACCCGGCCCAGGTCGACCAGATGGCTTTGCCGCCATGCCACGCCTTCGTGCAGTTCTATGTCTCGGCCGACGGCCGCCGGCTTTCGCTGCAGCTGTACCAGCGCAGCGCGGACCTGTTTCTGGGCGTCCCTTTCAACATCGCCTCCTACGCGCTGTTTCTGATGATGATGGCCCAGGTATGCGGCTACGAGCCGTATGAGATGATCCATACCTTCGGCGATATGCACATCTACAACGACCATGTCGAACTTGTCAAGGAACAGCTGACCCGCACCCCGCGTAAGCTGCCGACCATGCGCCTCAACCCGCAGGTCACCGATATCAGGGACTTCCGCTATGAGGACTTCACGCTGGAAGGCTACGACCCATGGCCAGCCATCAAAGGCAAGGTGAGCGTCTGATGCTGACCTTGATCGTGGCCATGGACCAGGCCAAGGGCATCGGCCTGAAAGGTCAGTTGCCATGGCACCTCAAGCAGGACCTGCAGCTGTTCAAGGCCAACACATGGGATGGCAACGTCGTCATGGGCCAGACGACATACCAGCATCTGCCGCGGCGGCTGGAACACCGCTGTTTCTTCGTTGCCTCGCTGGACCCGTCGTTCAGGCCTGATCCCGAGGTGACGGTCGTGGGCGACCTGCTCGCCTTCCTGCGCAGTCACCTAGACGACCGGGAGGAGTATTTCATCTGCGGTGGGGCCTCTATCTATCGGATGGCCTATCCGTACTGCCGGCGTGCGCTGGTGTCGCTGGTGGAGGGCGTCCATGAGGTGGACACCAGGTTCGAGTCGTTCGACATGGACGACTGGCAGGTCGACAGGCAGATGCCTTATGAGGGCTTCACCTACCTTGAACTGACCAGAAAGGAGCAATGAGCATGCGTTTCGTAGACATCATCGAGAAGAAGAAGCAGGGCTTGGCACTGACAAGCCAGGAGATAGAATATTGGATCAACGGCTACGTGGCCGGCACCATCCCCGACTATCAGGTGGCGGCGCTCCTGATGGCCATCGTGCTGAAGGGGATGGACGAGCGCGAGACGTTCGACCTGACCATCGCGATGCGCAACAGCGGGGATGTCTTCGACCTTTCAGGCATCGATGGCATCAAGGTCGACAAGCATTCCACCGGCGGGGTGGGCGACAAGACGTCACTGGCCCTGATGCCGATGGTGGCGGCCTGCGGGGCCAAGGTGGCCAAGATGTCAGGCCGCGGGCTGGGCTTCACGGGCGGTACGCTGGACAAACTGGAATCGATACCGGGTCTAAGCATCGCCCTGACCGTCGAGCAACTGCGCCGCCAGGTCGCCGAAATAGGCATCGCCATCGTCGGCCAGACCGGCGACTTGGTGCCAGCCGACAAGAAGTTGTACGCGCTGCGCGACGTCACCGCCACGGTCGATTCGCTGCCGCTGATTGCCTCATCCATCATGTCAAAGAAACTGGCGGCGGCCGACGACGTCATCGTGCTGGATGTTAAATACGGCGACGGCGCCTTCATGCACAAGCCGGAACAGGCCGAGCAGCTGGCCGTCGAGATGATCAGGATCGGCCAGCGCTATGGACGAAAGATCTGCGCCATCATGAGTTCGATGGATCAGCCTTTGGGCCGGGCCGTCGGCAACGCGCTGGAGGTCAAGGAGGCCATCGAGACGCTCAAGGGCCGGGGACCGGACGACTTCACCGAGCTGTGCGTCCGCACCGGGGCCCTGATGCTGACCAAAGCCGGCCTGGACCAAGGCGGCCGGGGTCTGGAACTGATGCGTGATGCGATCGCCTCGGGCCGGGCCTTGGGCAAGCTGCGTCAGATGATTGCGGCCCAGGGCGGCGACCCGCTGGTGTGCGACGACCCCGGGCGGCTGCCGCAGGCCCGCCAGGTGACCGAACTGCGCTCCGACCGGGAGGGCTACGTCAAGGCGCTGCCGGCCATGGCCATCGGCATCCTGGCCATGGAACTGGGGGCCGGAAGGGCGACCAAGGAGCAGGACGTCGACCCAGCCGTCGGCATCGTGCTGGGGGTAAAGGTCGGCGACCGGGTGGCCCCAGGAACGCTGCTGGCCAGCGTCCACCACGATCAGCTGCTGGCCGCAGGATGGCTGGAGCGGTTGCATCAGGCCGTCATCATCACCGATCAGCCCGTCAAGCCGCTGCCGGTCATCGACAAGATCATCGACATTAGCCAGGGGTAGCGTACAGGGATAGCCTGAAGGGCTATCCTTTCATATGGTGCCATCACGGCAGGCAAGTATGGTATAATAGCGTGCGAGGCGAAAAAAATGGAATTCACGGTGACGATCGACAAATTCGAAGGACCTCTTGACCTGATGCTGCACCTGATAAAGGAGCAGGAGTTGGATCTTTTCGACCTGGACATCGTGAAACTGACCGATCAGTACCTTGCCTATATCCATGCCATGCAGAAGCTGCGGCTGGACATCGCCGGCGAGTATCTGGCCCAGCTGGCCGAACTGGTCGAGTACAAGAGCCAGAAACTGCTGCCGACCCCGCCCAGCGAGCTTGACGACAACTACGAGGAGGACCAGTCGGCGCTGCTGGTCAAGCGGCTGATCGAATACCAGAAGTTCAAGGAAGTCAGCACCGCTTTCGAGGAGCGCTTCGAACAGCGTTCCGAGATGCATGACAAGCCGCAGAGCGCCATCGCCAGCCAGTGGGTCAAGCTGGACGAGAAGTATGGCGAAGCCGATCCCTATGCCCTTATCAAGGCCATGAACCGCTGCCTGCAACGGCTGCAGCTGGAACAGCCATACGAGGTAAAGGTCGCCAAGCCGGAACTCAGCGTCGATCAGCGCCGTGTGCAGCTCAAGCAGATCCTAAAGGACCGCACCGAACCCTTCACCCTGGAGGATACGATGCGTGACTGTACCGACATATACATGGTCGTAATCACGTTTTTATCCCTGCTCGACATGATCCATGACGCCGAGCTGGACTTCACGGTCAAAGGCGAGGTCGCATATTTCAGAAGGAGGGATGCTGAACATGCAGCCTGAAGAAATGCAAGCCATCATCGAGGGAATCCTGTTCGTCGTCGGCGACGATGGCATAAGCCTGGAGAAGCTGAGCCAGGCGCTGCAGCAGCCGTCCGAGACCATCCAGCCGGTGCTGGATGCCATGACCAAGGGCTACGCCGACGACCCCGCCCGCGGCATCGAGCTGGTCTGCTACGGCAACAGCTACAAGCTGGTCTCAAAGGCCCTGAGCCATGAGTACTGCAAGCGCGTCTTCGACCAGGAGACGCCCAAGGCGTTCTCACAGGCCGCCCTGGAGACGCTGGCCATCATCGCCTACAAGCAGCCTATCACCCGGGCCGAGATCGAGGAGATCCGCGGCGTGGGGTGCGACATGATGATTGCAAAGCTGCTGGCCCGCAACCTGATCCGCGAAGTCGGCCGCCTGGACACCGCCGGGAAGCCTTACACATACGAGGTGACCGAGCAGTTCATGGATACCTTCAAGCTCAAGAGCCTGGACGAACTGCCGCAGCTGCCTGATTATCAGCAGAAAGAGGAACAAGCCGAACCGAAGGATCTGTTCGGCTGAAAGGGGACACCATGGAACGTCTGCAGAAGGCCATCGCCGCCGCCGGGATATGCTCGCGGCGTCAGGCCGAGGAGCTGATCCGCACCGGCCGCGTCAAAGTCAACGGCCTGGTGATCCGCGAGATGGGCGTGCAGGTCAGCGACAAGGACACCATCGAGGTCGAGGGCCAGCCCATCCGTAAGGAGGAGCTGGTCTATTACGTGCTCAACAAGCCACGCCGCTATGTGTCGACGGTCCACGACGAGGTGGGCCGGGCCCAGGTCACAGACCTGATCGACTGCCCGCAGCGCGTCTTCCCCGTCGGTCGGCTGGACTACGACTCCAGCGGCGTGCTCATCCTGACCAACGACGGGGCCCTGACCAATGCCCTGACTCATCCGAAGTTCCATGTTGCCAAGGTCTATGAGGTCACCGTCAAGGGAGACCTCGACGCCGCCGACGTGCGCCATCTTGCCAAAGGCGTGGTCCTGGATGACGGAGCCGTGACCGCCCCCTGCATGGTGACCGTCACCAACCGTGACAAGGTGCACCATCGCACGATGCTGCAGATGACCCTGTACGAAGGTCTCAACCGCGAGATCCGCCGTATGGTCGAGGCGTTGGGATATGAGGTCGTCAGGCTGCACCGCAGCCAGTTCGGACCGGTCAGCGACAAGGACCTCGACCAAGGGAGCAGCCGCCGGCTGCGCCCGCATGAATTAGCACAGCTGCGTCAGGCGACGGTGAAGCCATATCAGCCAGCTCCTTCCCGGCCGACCAAGGGCCTCAAGCGGACGCTGGGCGGCAAGTGACGATGCAGCAGGTTTTCGTTGATCGCCGGCTGCAGGTCGGAGCGACGCTGACGCTCGCCGATGAGCAGCATCATCACCTGGCCACCGTGCTGCGGATGGCTGATGGACAGCAGATAAGGGTAGCCGATGCGGAAGGGAACTTCTTTGTCGGCTTTTTATGCGATGGCGCCCGGAGCGTGAACCTGACGGAGGCTCTCCCGCCGCTGGTCCGGGACGACATCGTTCTGGGCGCGGCCCTGATCAAACGCGACAAGTGGGAGTGGATGCTGCAGAAGGCCGCTGAGCTGGGGGCCACCACCATCGTGCCGCTGCTGACGTCCCGTACCGTCATCCAGCTGGACGACCGTGACCAGGAACGCAAGCTGCAGCGCTGGAACGCCATCACCGCCGCCGCCGGCGCCCAATGCCACAGTCCGCGTCCATGCCGCGTCGTGGCCCCGTCCACGCTGGCCCAGTCCATGGCCTATCGCCAGCCCTGCAGCCTGGTGGCTTATGAGAATGAGACGGGCCTGACCCTGTCTCAGGCCCTGAAGCCGGGACCGGCGTCCGTGTTCATCGGTCCCGAGGGCGGCTGGGCCGAAAGCGAGATCGTCTTTCTGCGTCAGCAGGGCTTCATGGCCTGCGGTCTAGGACCGCGCATCCTGCGGGCCGAGACGGCCGCCCTATATGCGCTGGCGGTCATCGACGCGCTGCGTGAGGCCCAGCCATGAGGTTTTCAATCAAGGACCTCGGCTGCAAGGTCAATGCCTACGAGGCGGCCTGGTACCGCCAGCAGCTGCTGG
>Ga0268263_1002217_pt1 | contig 13260 bp, 13 predicted proteins | sample Biomet5_FD_190358 | JGI IMG/M metagenome (GOLD analysis project Ga0268263, IMG submission 190358) | Microbial communities from bioreactor (seeded with sewage sludge) at LBNL, California, USA - Biofuel metagenome 5 (SPAdes) (version 4) | ecosystem: Engineered > Bioreactor > Anaerobic >... | reverse complement strand
ACGCCGGCAAACTGACCCGCCGCCTCATCGACGAAATGGATCATCTGTGGCTGTTTCTCAAGGAAGCCGGCGTGGCTCCGACGAACAATCACGCCGAACGCCTCCTGCGCTTCGCCGTGCTGTGGCGAAAAGCCAGCTTTGGCACCGTCAGCGAGAAGGGTGGACGTTTTGCGGAACGCATCCTGTCCCTGCGCCAGACCTGCCGACTTCGGGGGAAGAGAATATTCCCGGTTCTCGTCGACGCCATGACCGCTTTTTTCGCTGGGGCCTGTCCAGAAACCGCCTGGATTCATGAGATCAAAAATTGATCCTGTGAGCGGTTACCAAAAAATTGACCTGTCGATTCCCCCGCGATTTTGCCTTCATGACTGCCCCCTGAAGTACTCAGACGCAACCGGGTTTCTGCGGATTTACTGCATTTCCTTGTCGAGGATGCTGCAGTGATCGCTGTATTTTGTTAATATTTTTTAACTGGATGGGTGATTTTTTAGGGCCGACTACCTAGCAACTTGTGGCTTCCGCAAGAAGGGCCTGGTTGAACGCTTGTGATCCTTGGCCAGATCACGGTCTTTTCCAACGCCCTGCTAAGCTGATTTTTGGGCAGAAAGATAATCTACAATATACCTAACCGACTCGTCTATTTTTATAAAATATGGAAAATTCCGTTGCTCTTTATTATACTTCTCCTCATCGAACCAAGTCTGCGTAATTGGCATGATGTGTATAGTTGAACAAATACTTTTAAAAAATTTAGTGAACCACCGAACGTTATTCACTACGGGATGCGCTATGACAAAAATATTGATTTCATGCTGGGAAAAAATAAAATTCATTAAATTAGCGCCAATTGGAGTTATATATATTCCGCAGCTGTTTACAGAGCTTATTTTGTAGGATAAAGATTTGTCCTCATAATAGTCAACAATCAACGGTTGGCTTACATTAAGCTTTTCCAAAAAATCTTCCTCATTTATCATGTAGCGATATTTTCCAGAGTTTGAGTCGGCATTTTTTCTTGATAAATAGAGAATTTGTTTATATTTTTGCCTTTCAGCTAGGCAATAGACATCGTGCCGTTTTAATTTACCAAAGCGACACCTGATATCTTGATATGCAGAGATCTGCAGTTTAGTAATCTCGCCATAATTTTTTGATATTGGAGAAATAAAATAGGACGTCTTTAGGAATACCGCATCATCTTCTTTAAGGTAAATAAACATTGTATCTGGAAATATACAGGCTGTAATCTCACGGATAAATTCCCTATCCTGAACAATGAGCGGTAAATTAGGGAATTCTTTTGCAGCTAGCCAAATCCTGGGCAGCGTTTCTATAAAAAAATGCTGGTAGTTATTATCCCAAAGATTTATGCAAAAAACAGCTGGCGTTTTATGCTCGCTTGGATATTTTATTTTTTTTAAAAAAACAGCAAAATCAGATTTTGTATTGTTTTCAAACTTGTTTCCGCTATAATCTGGATTGACTCCCATAAGACTCGTTTCTTGAAAGAGTACCGTGGTTGTACACAAACCTCTTATTGAAGCGAAGACATCACTAAATTGATAAGCTCTGACAGGATGCCCGCCATGCAGTAAGGATACATTTCCATATTCCTCAAATTCAGTATAATAAATATTGTGATCATTTTCAGCTTGTTTATCGGCAAACGAACTTGTATAGCTTGCCTCGAATTCAATTATTTTGCCATCAATACTATAAGCTAAAATATTTTTGACTTTATCTTCAACGCGTTCCACAATATACCTCCAAATTTTATGTAGTGAAAACTCCACCGCCTGAAGGCGGTGGCATCAAATTACGACTAAGGTCGGCGATTCCGGCTAAAGCCGGTTTCCCTCCCTGCTGAAGGAAGGGATACCCTCCCCTTCTATTCTGAAATCGGAGTCCTCGCCATGATGCTGGTTCTCAATATATTGTCGGATCACATCATCAGTGATGTTTCCACTGCTACAGCAGAAATATCCACGAGCCCAAAGATGCCTACCCCAATATTGCTTTCTCAAGTGATGAAATTTATTTAGGAGCTTGTTAGAGGTCTTCCCCTTCAACCGTTGTACCAACCTACTGATCGTGACTTGAGGTGGTATGGAGATGAAGAGATGGATATGATCCTTGGAGACATGTCCTTTCATAATTTCGACATTCTCTGTTCGACAGGCTTCCCGGATCAAATCTCGGACTCGATACGCTACATCACCTTCGAGGACAGGTTTGCGATATTTCGTAATCCACACGAGATGCAGATGGATCAGAAATACTGAGTGGGCGCCGTGTCTATATTCATCCATGCCCAATCATTAGCAAATACCCGCTAAAGCTGCCACCTAAAGGTGGGGGTTTTGACCCTCCCAAAGTGAGGGCAATAAGGTGAGGTGGTCTTGGTTGGCCAGGTTGACGGCGCGGTTATTCTCCTGCTCCAACTGACGCAAGCGTTTGACGTCTTCGGCGCTCATGCCCCGAAGGGCTATCGCCCGTGCAGATCCTGTTCACTGACGCCTTGACCTTGGCGACCCGGGCCACGGGATCCTTGTCGGCCTCGCGCAGGATGCCGACCATCTGCTCTTCTGAAAATCGTCTCGTTCTCATGGCCCTCGCTTCCTCGTCGGGAGTCACCGTCTCAATTTTTCAATGGTCCAAAAAGGCCCTGGCTGGTTAGGCAAGATCGCCTTGCAGGGCAAGGCTGTATCGATATTTCGTCACCCATTGCCAACGGCAGCTTAAAAGTGATCCACCTTTGGTTTATTTCGGCAAATTGGAATTGCCCCACCAGCATCAGCCTTCGATTTTTTAGGAAGGCAGTTCTTGCCCGATAACTCCTGCTTTCCGTTTGCCCTTGAGTCGGTAGCTCTCCCTCCTGATCTGGATCACATGGGCATGGTGCAGCAGCCCGACCGAGCATGGCCGAAGTCAACGCGGTGTTACCCGCGAAGGCCTGTTCCCACGGCCCGAAGCTCAGGTTTGAAGTCAGGACGAGCGAGCCTTGCTCGTAGCTTTTAGCGACCACCTGAAAGAACAAGCTGGCCTGCTGGTCGGAAAACGGCAGGTAGCCGATCTCGTCGATGATCAGTAGCGTTGGATTCAGGATACCGCGCTTGATGAATTCCTTGGCCCTGCCCTGACGATGGGCGCTCTCAAGAAGCAGCATCAGATCGGCGGCATCCGTGAAGCAGACCTTCTGACCGGCCTGAGCCGCCAGGTAACCATGGGTAATGGCCAGGTGGGTTTTGCCGGTGCCGCTTGGGCCAAGCAGGATCACGTCCTCGCGGCGTTCGACAAAGGCCAGTCCACCTAGTTCGAGAAGGTGCTGGCGCGACGCGTCGACCGCAAAATCGAAATCGTACTCATCAAGGGTCTTGATGCCGGGAAAACCGGCCAGCGTGGTCAGGGTGTGCTTGGAGCGACTCTGGCGCACATCGAGTTCCGAGCGCAGCACATCATCGCGGTACTCGGCCAGGCTGGCCCTGCGTTGGATCGCCTCGTCGGTCAGGGTGGGGTCTTGGCTGGTGACGGCCACCAGGCGGAGCTGCTCGCAAAGCCGTGCGATCCGTTCACGGTGCAATTCGGTCATGGCCGCACGCACTTCCGACGCCAGTAGACTCTCGTAACAGGCCGGCGACATTGCAACATTTCCATTGCCCATACAGTCTTTGCCAGAGACTTCGATGCCGGAGTCTGAACTGTCTGGCGCACCGATAGTGGCAACAATCCGGGCTTTTCCTGCTCCAAGAGGTCGATCGGACGCTGGCCTATGGTGCCATGCTCCCGGTCGTTGGCCACGGCGTGAAGCCAACGCCAGACCTCGGCATTGGCTGTGGCGGCATCAAGCACCAATCCCGATCCGGCAAGCCACCTGGCCAGAGGGACGTAAAAACTGCGGCGCAGATAGCCGATGAAGCGTTCCACCTTGCCCTTAGTCTGTGCGCAATATGGCGCACATAGACGTGGTACGAAGCCGAAATGCTTGGAAACGCCCCAAAGGCCGAAATGAAAGCGATGCTTGCCCTGCCCATGGGCGTTTCGCTCGACGACGACGGTGTGCATGCCATAAAGCATCTCGCATTGCACGCCGGCAATGGCGGCAAATGCATGCTCATGACAAGCCCGTAGGGTCTTGAATCGTTCGTCGGTGACGAACTCAACATACGTGAACCGACTATAGCCGAGAGTCATGACGAAGACTGAAAGCGGCTCGTTGGCCTCGTCTAAAAACGTACCAGTCGACCTGGGCCTGTTTGCCGAGAGACGTTTCAAAGCGGACAATCGGCTCCTCGGGAGGCTTCTGGCACAGCGCAGTCCGAAGAATGCGTTCGCGATCCGTATAACCCATTGCCGCGATCTCCAGCAGAAGGACACTACTGGCAATCTGTTCGGTTTGGCCGCCTTAATCCGTCCGGTGATGTATACTTTGAACGGTACGAGTTTGCTCGCACGCTTCACGCGCAATGCCGGCTGCGGCTCTACCTGGCTATCATGTAGATATTTGCGCACTGTATTCCTGACGTGCCCCGTCAGCGTGACGATCTCCCGGATGCCCTTGCCCTATCGTCGGAGAATTTTGATTTCCATCCACCGTTCCCTTGTAATCATAGGTTGGGAATTGACGGATCAGGTTACGTTTAAGGAAGGGTGGGGCAAATCTCAATTGCCGACCTGGTCAGTTTGTCACTGCCGCTCACACCATATAAAAAAGTGATACTGAATACCAGTACCTGGTATAGCTGCACTGCCAACACGGTACTCCATCCCCAAGTTTGTACTGCAACAGCTAGCTGAAAAGCTACCTGGCTAAAGCCGGTGACTCAAACATCCAAGGCGGACGACTAAACAACTGTATGAAGCTTATGCAGCCTCCGATTTTTTGTCATCCAAAAAAAAAAAAAAAACAAAAGTTGCTTGTTTAAATAAAGGAATAAAATACATCAGTTTTTCATATAAATACAAATGGGAGACCTACGACAGCGCCTGTAACAATATTAAGGCCAACAAATAAATTTTAAATAAATCGATTAATAAATTTTTCAAATATCTCAATAGAATCGACATTTCCTAGGTCATATTTAGCTATGACGGATGTAGGGAAAACACGCCCGCCATTATTAATAAACAAATTCATAGCTGGTCCAATAAAATACTCTCCATGATAATGAGGCTGACGATGTAATGTTTGATCTAAAATAGAATAGAGCACTTCGCCACTGCCAAATCCATAGACGCCAGCACTCGCATAATAACTAACTAGCTGTTTTTCAACTACATGTTGGATATGTCCGTCCTCTATCTCAACATAACTTGACTGTCCAGTATTATTTACATATAATGGAATAAATGCTTCACCTTCAGAAAGTGAAGGTGGAATAGAAAATTGTATAAATTGATCAGAATTTACTACGATCACGTTTCGCGGGCAATTAAAATGAGTTCCAGCAGAAAAAACTGATGCGGCTGGCCCTGGCAGCACATTATCAATCACGACCGGTGTGTATTCGATATTGAGATTGAAAAAGTTTGACCATTTAATAAATTGTTGGCTAATTTGAAAATTATCTTCAAAAAACTTTGTTGTTATAGTGATAACATTATCTCCGGGCCGAATACCCTCCGCCAGTCCGCTCAGGCACCAAGCTAAAATTGGTTTACCCGCAACAACGATAGCCGGTTTGCATTTTCCCAGCCGCTGCGTCCGAGTGCCTTTTCCAGCCATAGGCAAAATCCAAATATTCATAATGGTGCACCCGCAGTTTTAGATGTTGGAAAGGATAATAAATTTTGTAGTCGAAGTGCATCGTACAGGTTATACGCCAGGTGGCATCGCTATAATGCCTATTCGTGAAGTCTGATCGGAGCCATCCAGCAGGTTATCGTCATACAATCCCTCACCGAGCTATAGTTCGCTTTGCAATTAAAAGGAAATATCTTTGCGCGCCAGCACAGCATCGTAATAGTCTACGGCCTTCTTCTTATCTTCAAACATAGTGAACACGCCGTTATCCAGTACAGCAACGGTGTCACAGTACTCGTTGATGACACCGTAAAAGTGGGACACCATTATGATCGAGCGATTATTTTTGAGATTGAACATTTCCTGCTTGCACTTGGCATTGAAGCGTCGGTCCCCGACCGCGGACAGCTCGTCCATGAGATAGCAGTCAAAGTCCACCACCATGGAAATGGCGAAGGCCAGCCGGGCGCGCATGCCGGAGGAATAGTTGACCACCGGCTCGTAGAGGTAGCTGCCGAGCTCGGAAAAGGACATCACCGCCGGCAGCGCCTTTTCAAAGGAGATGTCATAGACGCGACAGATGAAACGCAGGTTGTCAATGCCGGTCAGGCCGCCGACAAAGCCGCCCTGGAAGGCCAGGGGCCAGGAAATGGTCATATCCGCCCACAGCGTGCCGCTGGTGGGCATTTCCACGCCGCCGATAAGACGGATCAGCGTGGATTTACCGGCGCCGTTACAGCCGAGGATGCCCAGTTTCTGCCCCTTCTGTAGAGAAAAGGTGACGTCACGGAGGATACAACGCAGCCCGTGGCGCGTGGGATAGTATTTCGTGACCTTATCAAGGCACAGCATGGATATTTTTCCTTTTTGAAATATAACTATAAAATAACACGACAAAAAATGTAAATATTATCCCAAAAAATATGACGTAATCAGGACTGAAATAGCATTTTACAACATTTCCAAACATTCCATAGCGAAGCATTTCCGTCAAATGGACAAACGGTATCGCCAAAACATATTTTTTTGCAACCACTGGAATCCAATCAACCATGGCGAAAGGGCAGGTCATGATGATCATCGACAGCGAGAACAAAACGCTCAATCGATCTCCAAGCACAAAATAGGTTGACAACAGCCCACTCAAAATGCATGAGATAAAAAGATACCAGAGAATCAGGACGATTGCGAGGTAAAAGTAGGACACATCGTTCATAGGCATGGGGGCAAGGGAAAAAGCGACAAGGTAAATAAGGATAAGCGCCGCAACCGTGGCCCCGATCATCATGATTGACCGGGCCAGGATAATATCCATCACCTTGACGTTGCGATGATAAAGAAACGAGGAGTTGGCAGCCACCACGCCGATAACCTTGTTGAGCGGATAGCGAAACAACCACAGATTTCCCCATCCCGTCACGACGAACGCCGTTACAGGAAAGGCCTGGTGTTGCCGCAGATGCATGAAGGTCGATATGGCGATAATTCCGCCTATAATAATCAACGGCTCAACGAACAATACCAAAAATCCGAGCCCATTTCGTCCATAGATGGCAATGAAGTCCCGACAGATCAACGCGCCGATGACACGGCGTTGAATTCGGAATGACTCGGCGAATGTGACTTTCCGCATTTCAATATTCATTACGATCGATGCTCTTTGACGCCGGCGATGAAGAGGCGGACAAGTCCATAGAGTGCCAGACAGGTGATAAGGACCAGCAGAATATCGAGGCCCCGCCGAGGATACAGGGCTTTGTCCGGCATGTTGGGGGTGACGATCTTTTCCAGGTACAGCAACTGCCGTTGGGTTTCGGTCCGAGCCTGCTGCAACGCGGACATGGCTGCAGCCAACCGCTTGTCCATGAAGTCCCGTTCCAGGGACAACCGCTCGTACTCGATCAGTTTTTGGGTCATGGAATTCTTGTTGCCCGCCACCCGGGACATTTCATGCCCGATTTCCTTTTCCAGTTCGGTGCGCCGTTTTTCCAAGGCGGCGATGTAGGGACTGGACGCGGCGAAGGAGCGATACTGGGCCAGTTGGCCGCGCACGGCGATCAGCTCGGCCTCAAGCTTGCCCACCTGTTCCAGTTGCATGGAGGACTGTTGCTTGGGATCGAAAACCATTTGCTGATTGCGGTAGACGGACAGGGCCAAGGCGGCCCTCTTGTCGGCCACTTCCGCCTCGTCGAGTTCCTGCTTGTAGAACCGAACCAAGTCACGTTGGGCCCGCGCGTTGAGCTCGTTAATCAGGCCCTCGCCCAAGAACAACAAGGCCTCGTTGACGCTGTGGGCCGTCTGGGGAGTGAAGGCCTTGATCTTAATGGCGCAAATGGATGAGCTGGTGTCGATATCGACACTGACAATGTCCTTGTAATATTCGTAGAAATCTTCCAGGCTATTGGCGTCCCCGGACGGGTTGAACCGATGCAAGAAATCGATGTTCGGTTTGGAGTAGACCTTGCGGAGCTGGAGGTTGTCATCGAGCAGCTTCATGGCATCGCGCGAAACCATGAATTCACGCACCGTGAAGATTTCCTCATGGGCGCTTGTCATGCCAGCGCTTTGGAGGAACATGCCCAGCGACGAGGGGATCTTGCTTTTTTCCGGCTGGCGTATCACGAACTTCGCCTCGGAAATGTAGATATCCGAGGCAATAAATCCGTAGTAAATGCTGGCCAAGATCATGGGCACGACCAACAGCAGGAGGCTTGGCCAGTAGCGACGCAGGGGATCGAGGAGTTTTTTCGGTTTGTGGCGCAACGGCTCAAGCAGACGTTGCAACAGGGCGTTGACCCGGGGGGCGGCCGCAGCGACATCGCTCTCGCGGGTCCGCTTCAACACGAGACCGGGGAAACGGATAAGTTCCATCATGGTGTCACTCCACAGGTGGCGGAAAGTCGGCGGAAAGATCCTCGCAGTAGCACGCGGTCGCTTCCGTTTTACAGGTCACCCCGGCTATCGGCAGGCGTCCCAATGCTGTTGCGCCTGGTCGACTGTCAGCAGATTATCGGCAACGCATTGATAGCCAAAAGTCGTCATATTGCGGCTATGGACGGCGCAAATCTTTTCCGCCGCCGCCTGTGGAAACAATGTTTTCCATAATCCGGGTTGTCCCTTCCAGAAGTGCCCATTTGAAGACAAGGGTCTGAGCTTGTCCATGGTATACTGGGCGACGGCATTCTCGATCGGCTCGACAACCGGCCCCAAGACGGCGGCCAACTGTCGCAGGGTGCCGTGCGGATCGGCGACGATGTCCTCGTAGTGCGCCTGAAACGCCGACTCGGTCCACCATTCCCGGCTGCCCCCAGTGCAAAGAGTGCGGCGCATGTTCGGCAGAGGCCGCCAAGTTATACATTTTCGCCAACAGATGCCGCACCCAGGTATTGCCCGAACGCGGCGTGCTGACAATGGCGATACGCATGGACTCTTCCTTCAGGCCGCACCGCACGCGGCCAGCACTTCGCTTAAGCGCGTCTCGACCAGGGCCTGGATTTCCGCCAGACGCTGCGGGCCTTCGGCCTCGAAGCGCAGCACCAGGACCGGCTGGGTGTTGGAGGCGCGCACCAGGCCCCAGCCGTCGGCAAACACCACCCGCACCCCGTCGGTGTCGATGATCTCGTGCTCGGCGGCCAGAACGGCCTTGACCCCGGCCACCACCCGCGCCTTGAGGTCGTCGGGACAGTCGCGGCGGATCTCGGGCGTGTTACAGGTGACGGGCCAGTCGGAAAGCAGACCATGGGCCGTGGTTTCGGGATGGTGGTCGAGCACCTCCAGGAAACGCACCGCCGCATAGGTGGCGTCGTCATAGCCGAAGTAGCGGTCGGCGAAAAACATGTGTCCGCTCATCTCGCCGGCGAGCAGGGCGCCGGTCTCGCGCATGCGGGCCTTGATCAGGGAATGGCCGGTCGGGGCCATGACCGGATTGCCGCCGTGGGCGGCGATATCGCGGTAGGTCAGATGGGAGCATTTGACCTCGCCGATGACGGTGGCGCCGGGGCGGGCCGCCAGCAGATCCCGGGCATAGATGGCCAACAACTGGTCGCCGAACAGCAGCTTCCCGGTTTCGTCCACCACGCCGAGGCGGTCGCCGTCGCCGTCCAGGCCCAGGCCGCAATCGGCGTGCAGTTTGCGCACGGTCGCGATCAGGTCGGCGGAGTTTTCCACCACCACCGGGTCGGGATGGTGGTTGGGGAAGGTGCCGTCGGGCTCGCAGTAGAGCCGGATGACCTCGGCGCCGATGGCTTCCAGGGCGGCGGCCGTGATCTCGCCGCCGGCACCGTTACCGCCGTCCACCACCACGCGAAGCGGCCGCGAGAGGCGGACCCCGTCGGTGACCGCGGCCAGGTACTCCGCCGTGATGTCGCGGGCGGTGATCTTCCCTTGCCCCGTGGGGAAGTCTCCGGCGGCCATGAGGCGGTAAAGTTCCCGGATGGCGTCGCCGTGGATGGTGGAGGGACCGGCCACGACCTTGAAGCCGTTGAATTCCGGCGGATTGTGGCTGGCGGTGACCATGACACCGGCCTCGGTGCCAAGGTGCTTGCAGGCGAAATAGCACATGGGGGTGGACACCAGGCCGATGGTGGTCACCTCCACCCCGGTCCCGGCCAGTCCCCGAGCGACGCGCTCCTGGTAGACCGGCGAGGACAGGCGGGCGTCATGGCCCACCACGGCCTGGCGAAAGCCCCGGGCCAGCAAGTAGGCGCCGCAGGCCTGGCCGAAACGTTCCACCCATTCGGGGTCGAAATCCGTATCCACGATGCCGCGCACGTCATAGGTGCGGAAAACGCCGGGCGTGATGTCTTTCATGGTACCTTGGGGGTCCCGTGGCGGGAACCGGTTTGGCCGCCGCCGGCCCGGGGCGGACCAGCGGCGGCGGCGGTCATTAGGAAGCGGTTTTTTTCACCCGACCATAGACATCGTCGAAGCGCACGATGTCGTCCTCGCCAAGGTAGGGTCCGGTCTGGATCTCGATGATGGCCAGGGGCACCTTGCCCGGGTTGGCCAGGCGGTGCAGGGTGGTCTTGGGGATGTCCACGGACTGGTTTTCGGTGAGCAGGATTTCCTTGTCCCCGAGCTGGACCTGGGCCGTGCCCTGGACCACCACCCAGTGTTCGGCCCGGTGGTGGTGCATCTGCAGGGAGAGCTTGCCGCCGGGCGGCAGCTCGATGCGCTTGATCTTGTAGTGCACTTCCTCTTCGAGCACGGTGTAGCTGCCCCAGGGGCGGTGCACGGTGACGTGGGATTCGACGAGCTGGCTGCCTTGCCTGGTCAGCGCCTCGACCACGCCCTTGACGTTTTGGCACTGGTCGCGCGGGCACACCAGGGTGGCGTCGCGGGTCTGGACCACCACCATGTCGGTGACGCCCACGCAGGCGAGCTTGCCGCCGCGGCTGATCAGCAGGCTGTCATGACAGTTTTGGGCCAGCACGTCGCCCTGAAGGGAGTTGCCGTTTTCGTCCTTGGCCCCGATGCGGTAGATGGCCTCCCAGTTGCCCAGGTCGTCCCAGGTGAAGCGGGCGGCCACCATGGCCCGGGACGGAATCTTTTCCACGATGGCGTAATCGACGGAAATGTCGGGCAGCGCGGCATAGCCATCGGTCAGCGGGCGGTCGGCGCGGGTTTCCCACCAGTCCCAGAAGGTGGGCTGGAGGTCCCGGACGGCTTGCAAAAAGGTGTCGGCGCTAAACACGAACATGCCGCTGTTCCAGTAATACTGGCCGCTTTCAAGATAGGCCGTGGCGGTGGCGAAATCGGGTTTTTCCACAAAAGCGAGCACGTCGTAGGCGCCGTCGCCGTTGATGGGCTCCCCGCGGTGGATGTAGCCGTAGCCGGTTTCGGGCTTGGTGGGGGTAATCCCAAAGGTGACGAGGCGTCCCTGCTGGGCCAGGCCCAGGGCCTGGGACAGGGTCTCGGTCCAGCCGCCGTTGGCGTCGATCTGGTGGTCGGCCGGGAACACGGCCACCACGGCCTTGGGATCGCGCGCCACGATCTTGTCCAGGGCCAGCAGGATGGCGGGCAGGGTGTTGCGTTTCATGGGCTCGGTGAGCACCTGACCGGCCAGGGCGGGCTCGATGTCGCCGAGCTGCTTTTTGACCGCGAATCCCTGTTCGTCGTTGGTGACGGTATAGACGTGCTCCGGCTCGAAGGCGTCCAGCACGCGGGAGGCGGTGTACTTGAGCAGCGACTGCTTGCCGCCGTCCAGGGACATGAGCTGTTTGGGCAAAAGGGTGCGCGACAAGGGCCAAAGCCGCGTCCCGGAACCGCCAGCCAAGATTATCGCGTGAAAGGACGCATCCAACATGTGAGCACTTCCCCGTTTGTATGCGTGGGTGCAAAAATCAAGTTGGCCCCAGGGCCAAACAAATCTCCACAAAGGGAATCAGGGTCGCTTTCCATACTTCGGCAACAACATGAAGAGGATACAGGCGATGCACATGCGACAGGCGTGAGCGAAAGTCCCTTCCCGTAGCGTTCCATCCTCCATACCTGAAGCGTCTGTACTGTTCAAGTGAAGGCCACGCTGTCCCGTTACATTTTTACGCCCGAACCGTTTGTCCTGCGGAAGGGCGTACTCCGTTCACAGCCCCCCGTCGCCGTGCAAGGCGCGGACCCGCTCCAGATCCTGGGGCGTATCCACGGACGGCCCGGCCGGGGCAGCCACGGCCACCATGCCCACCGTCAGCCCGGCCTGAAGAAAGGCAAGCTGTTCCAGGGACTCGGCCAAAGCCAGGGGCGAGGCCGGCAGCGCGGCAAGGGACAGCAACACGTCCCGCCGGTAGGCATACAGCCCCAGGTGAATGCGGCAGCCGGCCCCGCCATGCCGGGGATAGGGAATGGGACAGCGGCTGAAATAGAGCGCCCGGCCGTCGTGGGCACACACCACCTTGACCGTATTGGGATCGTCAAGCGGGGGGTCGGGCAAGGCATGGTAGCAGCTGGCCACGTCCCAGTCCGGATGCGCGGCCAAGCCGTCCACCACCGCGTCGATGGCGGACGGGTCAAGGCAGGGTTCGTCACCCTGGACATTGACATAGATGTCCGCCGGGAACCGGGCCGCGATCTCGGCCACCCGGGCGGTGCCGCTGGGATGGCGGCAATCGGTCAACTCGGCCCGGCCTCCGGCGGCCACCACGGCGGACACGATGCGCGCGTCGTCCGTGGCCACCAGCACCGCGTCCGGCCGGGAGGCCTGCTTGGCCCGCTCAAGCACCCGCACCACCATGGGCGCCCCGGCGATGTCGACCAGCGGCTTGCCCGGGAGGCGGCTGGAACCGTACCGGGCCGGAATGACGCACAACACGCCCACGCGCCCGGAGGCACCGGAAACCTTCTGCTGGTCACCAATGCCATCAATTTGAAATTGCATCATATTTCAAAATGACTCGTTGTGCTCGGACCCGAGATTGCTTTGGCTAAAGCGGATGGAACCCTTGCCCAGGATATCGTGAAGATGCAGCATGCCCACCAACCGGCAGGCATCGTCCACCACGGGCAAAATGGTGATGGAACGCTGCTCC
>Ga0268263_1002210_pt1 | contig 13312 bp, 10 predicted proteins | sample Biomet5_FD_190358 | JGI IMG/M metagenome (GOLD analysis project Ga0268263, IMG submission 190358) | Microbial communities from bioreactor (seeded with sewage sludge) at LBNL, California, USA - Biofuel metagenome 5 (SPAdes) (version 4) | ecosystem: Engineered > Bioreactor > Anaerobic >... | reverse complement strand
GCTGGCAAAGGCCGCCAACGGGGCGAAAACATCCTGGCCGGCCTGGAGAAAAATCAGCCACAACTGCCGCCTCGCGAACATGAAGAACGGGGAAAACTGCAATTTGAAAGAATTACGCAGCGGTCTCATTTTGAAAGCCATGCCCCCGGTGGTGCGCCCCGTCCACGGTGGGACTCCCTGGTTTTACAGGTCCGCCCCGTCCGGCAGCGACATTCCCGGACTCTCGGGGGCATGGCTTGTTAAAATAGTGCCTGTTGCAATTGCAGGCTAGGCTCTAGTAAGTCTCGGGACTGTCCTTCCATCGCGAAAAATGAAAAATTTTCTGTCCGGCCCCTTTTTCCCAGTTCAGGCGAAGGAACGGCAAGCGCCATGTTTGGAACCAACGACGACGTATTTTTGCCATTTCGATGCGCGGCTGCTCCGCCCGGCCTTGCAGAATTTGCTCTGTAATGCCCTGGAGGCGGCTCCCGAAGGTTCTGACGTTCAAGTAAACATTGTCGAAGGGCAAAATTGCCGGATTGAAATCAAAAACAAAGGCGTTGTGCCGGAAGCCATCCGAAAAAAAATTTTGAAAAATATGTTACCGAAGGGAAAGCAAAAGGTACTGGGATAGGAACATATTCCGCCAAGATAATGCTTGAAGCGCAGGGCGGCACGGTGAGCATGCAAACGTTCGATACAAAAAATGAAACAGTAGTCACTGTAGGATTGCCTGGCGGGCATTCATCGGGCTGACTATCGCACGCCCGGAAAGGAGGTGTGGCATGGCAAGGCCCGTAAGCGGTCGGGCAGGAGCAGAGCAGGCCAAGTTGGCTGCGGCGAAAGCGGCCGTGTCGCCGGTTGTGCTACCCACCCTCCCCATCCTCCCGGCTCGAGGCCCGGGCTGGCGCCAGCCTACCAAACAAAAACCAAATAATCAGGTGCAAGTTCCGATTGAATCTGTTTGAAATTTTTTTCAATATATTGATAAATCAAAGGGTTGGTATTTCTGAAGCAGAGTTCTTCGCGACCATCCAAACAATAATCACACAGAAAAACAAAACGCGGAGCAGCGTTATGAATCCTTGTGATCTCATGCTCCTGGGATGTGATGGATCGGGGCCGCGTCGCGTAAATGTCCCACATCGGCGATTTTCGCGACAAGGCGGGATAGGCCCCGGGCCAAAACGGCACACTGAGAAAACTTTCACCATTTGCCGCATATCGACTGACCAACTGCTCCAGCAACCGCCATTGGCGGGCCGTGCGTGAATCGACAATCACATGATCGTTGTCCATGGTCACTGTTACCCAATCACCAGCGACCAAGTATTGCCAGCCAGGATGATAGATGCACGCGACAAAAAAACTTGTTGCACACAGCAGACTTGATGCCATCCATTTGACAAAAGGGCGTCGAGATGTAAAAAATACTAGAAGACCAATAAGCATTGGGAAAATGCTGTGGGTCAAGTGCTCAATATCGGCCCTGGAGAAAACATAGTGAGCATAGACAAGAGAAAGTATGGAGGTAGAAACGAGGACTGGCCTGGACTGATCGGTTTTTTTTCGATAAATAAGGCAATATAAAATTGTTACGAAGCCATATAAGACAATGGCCATAAAATATATTCCCACGAGGGAGGCTCGCAACGCTGCATCGAATGACAGGGATTTGAAATCCAAAGCCCAAGGCCAGGGGAGCGGCAATGTGATGTTCGTGCTTTTAAGTTTAAAAATGTATAGGATGCTTTTCCAATAGGCCTCAGCGAAGCCCGGTATCAGCATCATCCCGAGCAACGGCGATCCTCCCACGGCCATGCCCGAGAAATACCAAATCGTGGCTGAAGTCAAGGGTAAGCCCTCTCGTTCGACGACACGTAACCAGATCATACAGGCAAACGCAGCCAAAAAACCGTAAAGGGCATGGTTGCGGCCAAAAAAGGCGATCACGCCAACGACGATTCCCGTTATGAAATACTGCCGGCGCGAAGGCTGCCGGAGCAATTTGGGCAACAGAAAAACATAAATAATAGAAATATATATATCATAAAATTTATGACGCGGGATCATCCAGACAAAAAATATGACTGCAGCCAGGACCAGCATGACGATCCCGGGCTGGCGTCCCTGGGAGGCCACGATCCAAAGAGCCAAGGCCACGGCGAGAAATTGTATGAGGTATTGCGTGGTCCGCAGTGACAGCACTCCGTCGCTGTGCATAAGGGCCATCAGTCCGGCCGAAAGATAATACCGGCCGGGATCATAAGCGTCGAAATCCCGAATAGGCACTTCTCCCTGCATTACCCGCTGCACGCCATACCAGAGAAAACCCTCATCCCCCCGCCCGAATCCCTTCTCGGACTGGGCCCAAAAGAGAAAACACGTCCCGATGAATGACAGCACGATTGCCATGACAATCGGCTTCCCCATAACCAAGCGCATTGCGCTCACTCCTCCTCATAATTCTTCAGAGCTGCCCCCGGAGCTGACCTGAGCCGGTCACCTCCCCATGGAAAAGTCGGAAGAACCAAAAAATAAGTGCCGCAACACATCGGACGTCCGCGTGGCGGACTGGCGGCAAAGATTTATGCTGCTGGGGATGCGTTGGAAAATTCCGTTCCTCTGCTATTGTGGCTGGCAGGGGATACGGTTCCGCCGCGTTTGTCATAAGCATTACGTCGCGAAATACAAAGGCGGTCATCCCCAGCCGAAAAGAAACCATTCTTGGGTGAAAATACGATCTCCATGTTTACAACGCAGCGCCTTGTTGGACTATTTTTCAATCTACTTAAAGGATATGTGTATAGTCGAATGCATCAAGATACTGCCAGCAGTAGTCGCGAATAAAGGCCTGCTCTTCCGCAGACAGTTCCTGTGCCGTTTTTAGATTGCTTTCGGTCGAGGCGTTGCGGATCGTTCCCCAAGGATAAACTTCAGACAGGGCGGCACCGTTAAAGGTGGGGCTGCTGAGTGAGTCTGCCTTATCAAGGCCCATCTTTTCCAACGCTGAGCCCAGGGTTTCGCGCGGATTGGCCATGACATCCTCGGTCCGGACGATGTGGAATCTATCTGGGTATTTCTTCGCAAAATACAGGGCGTGCTGCTGGTTCAGCGTCCACCCCAGCATATACTTGTCGATTCCCATAGGTACCGGCCGCTTCTTCGTATCGGCATACGCGGACCAAGGGTTGCGCACGACGTGCAGGAAATGCGCTTCAGGCAACTCGACAAGAATTTTGTCCGCATCAACGGTGATGATGGGACTGTAGCCCACATATACTTTTTGCGCCCCCGTGAGCTTGTAGTCCTTCCAGGCCTTGAACGTGGCTGAGAAGAAGGCCTGTATGTTGTTGGCCCGGGACCGACCGATCGTCTTGATGATGTCAATATATATTTCACAACGTTCATCATCGGAAAAATCGAAAGATATATGGCGAAACTTACTGACATGGGGCGTCCTAGACCGGACCTTGCATTCCTCGTCGATAATCATCTTGTAGTCGGCATATGGAGTCGCATCCAGGTCGAATACGGGCCAGCGATACTTGAGTGGAAACATACTGCTGAGATTATCTTGCACAAGACGGGTGCCAATCTGGGATTCGTACGGATAAACAAACAATTGTGGGTGGCCATCGAGAAACCTATGCGTGGTATTGCCACCGTTTTCATACATGGCACCAATCATGATAAGCTTAAAGTCATTCCGCATGGTAGTCCTCTCCCGCAAGCATTGCATTTTTGTCGAATGAATAAAAAAGGGCTTGTGTTCTACTAGTTCGATGCCCCTTACCACCGGCCCACAGGGGGAACCCCTGAACCAAGGAGACGGGAAGCAATTCCACGGCAAAAATTTGATTGCCGTATTCCCAAAATAGGCTGCCAAGCACCTTGCCGGATGCCACATCCAAAAAGTGAAGCCCGCAACGACTCTTCTCTACGTCAACACCCGGCGCGTATTGCTTGAAACGCTGAATAACCCGGGATGACCCCACCAGGGCGTACTGTCCATGGAAGCACAACCCACGCGTCCATCCTGGCAGTGTGGCTACCGGCGTGAAGCCTCCAGACTCAATGAGACCAAGCTGCCCGTAGCCGCTGTTGTTGACCCAGATCTCCCCGCGGAGGAGACGGGCCGAATGTGGTCGGGTCAGCCCACGCGCGACGACCTCTCGGGTGGCACCGCTGTAGATGACGCCCTTGCGGTCTACGGGAAAATTCCGATGTCCGGGCCGTCGGGCTGACGCATGATCCGTCGAGGCACTAAAAAAGCTTGCGGCGAGATCCGGGCCCGCCGCGATGGAATTAAGCTGGAGGTAGTTGACCGCGAATCGATGCTCGTTTCCGTCGAGACAGCGAGGCCACCACTCCAGGGTATAACCACCGCGGTCGTTGAACGCGGCGATGGCGTTACAGCCCACGGCATTGGCATGCAGCCGGTCGCCCAGGAACGCAAGGTCATGGAAGTAGAGGCCGCCAGGAAAATATTGACTGGAAACCGGGAGCAGGAGCAATTCGGCGGTCTGAGGCCTTGCGAGCTTGTCGCATCGCGGCAAATACCCGCGCGAAGGACAAAACTGCACGAGTTGGTTGGGATTGCGCGTGGAAGCCACCCAGATGCCCTGGCCATGGGGCGAGACCGCGATGCCCGAGGGATGGGGCAGTGGCCAGTATGTGAGCAGTGGGCGCTTGTTCACGACGCTGAGGCCGATGAGGAGATTCTCGTATTCCCGCGAGCAAACCACACACAGCCCAAGCTCCTCAAGCAGGTCCCACCAAGCGCCGCGTGTGGTATACGCGAAGACCTCGGGGGGAAAGGAGGCCGCACCCTCCCATAACGATACCGCCTGGGCCGGCTGCCGCCAAGCCTGTTGCTGGGCGGCGAAATGCTGCCCCGGCGTGACAGGGCGCGTGCGCCTAGGCATCGCGTCGCACACGTCGCCACAGCTTCCAGGCGCCCAACAGCATCTTCCGGGCGGACTTCAGGGTGGTGGTACTTCTGCCCCCGAAACGGGGTGGGAATGCCACGGGGATCTGAACTACCGGATAGCCATGCCGCGCGCAAAGGGCGAGGAGTTCGGCATCAAGGAGATCGCCGGATTCCCGCAACGTCAGGAGACCGGAAAACTGTCGGGGGAAGCACTTGGGGGTGCCATTGACATCCTGTCCGTCCGTGCCCAGCAGCCACCGGCATTCCCAGTTGTAGAGCCAGGATCCCAGGCGACGAGCCAGCCCCTGGCGATCCATCCGCCTGGCTTTGACGACGTGCCCTGAATGGTGCAGGGCTTCGTCAAGAATTTGGCGCAGGATCTGCCCGGAAGTACGGGCAGAATTTGTGTAGCACAGCAGGTCGCCCCGGGCGGCCTCCAGCCCCAGACGTACCCCCAGCCCCCATCCGCCCGTGATGCTGTGAATAACGCGAACACGACCATCGGACCGGGCTAAATCCAAGCACACGGCATGCGAACTGTCGCGGCTTCCGTTAACGGCCAGAACGAACTCGTAATCGATCGGAAAACCCTCGAGCTCCTTGGTATAGGCCGCAACGACTGCGCCGATGTGGTCGGCCTGGTTGTAAACTGGCAAGACAATGGACACGAGTCGGGGAAGCATCAGATGGGCCTCTTGTTTTTGTCGATATCGGCTTCCCAGAGGGACACGCGGCCTCGATTGATATCCATGGAATAGATATAGCGCGGCCGACGCTTGACCTCGTCAATGATCTTGCCGACATATTCGCCGACAATGGCGATGCAGAACAAATTGCAGGTACCAAAAAGCAACAGCAATAAGACAATGAGAGTGCTGCCCTGGGGAATGTATTCCGGATAGAGCAGCTTTTTGGCCATGGTCACGGCTCCAAGGGTAACAGCGCAAAAAAACAAGAGGAATCCAAGGTCTAGCATCAAGTTCAGGGGGAGTTTGGAGAAAGCGAAAAGCGCCTGCTTCCCCTGCAGGTACTTTTTTCTGAAGGGCATGGCGCCGTTTCTTGCCAGGTTTGGACCTTCCTTATACTCTATACCGAGCTGCTTGAAACCGATGTAGCCCCGAATACCTTGCAGATAAAAATCGCTTTCCTGGCATTGGCACACCCACTGCATGGCACTCGCGTCAAGGAGACAAAATATACCGGCATTTTCCGGAACACGCACTTCGGACGATAGGGAAAATATCTTGTGATAGATCCCATGGGCTATGCGCATACCGAAGCTGAGACTGCGCGCCACACGAATGCCGTAGACCACGGCCGCCCCCTTTCGCCATTCCTCGACGAACCGAGGGATGAGACTTGGCGGGTCCTTGAGAGAGCCCTCAATCAGGACGCATCCCTCCTTGGAGGCGAGATTCATGCCCGCGCGCAAGGCTGCATGGACGCCGAAATCCCGAGACAGCACCGCCCCCCGGACGCGGCCGCTTTCACTGCTGAGCAGGCGAAGGCATTCCACAATGGCCGGACTGGCGCTGCTGTCGATGTAAATGATTTCGTAGTCCAGGGCACATGATTCGCAGGCCGCGACAATCTCCGCATGAACGGTCTGCAGGAGCTCGACCGAATCATCCAGCACCGGCACCACAACGCTGAGGCTGGTTTTTTCCAGGCTTGGCGCGGCCTTTTTGGACAAGGCCTTGACATCGTGTCCGGGGAAGAATTTCGCCCACCAGGCCATGGTCGCGGGGAGCCCTTCAGCCAAGGGCACTGCGGCCTGCCAGCCCAGTGCCTCTCGGGCTTTATGCGGATCGGCCCACCAGTCCGAGCGGTCCCAGGACCGACCGGCCATGCCCCAAAAATTCGGCTCCTCCTTGATGCCAAAATGCGCCCTGGCCATCTCCGCCAGCTCACCGATGGTCGTCTTCACCCCCGTGCCAATGTTGAAGCTCTCCCCGTAGAGCTCCGGGCGCATGGCGGTTACGGCAGCGACAAAAGCGCTGCATACGTCGTCCACATGGATGAAATCACGCGAGGTCTCCGGCTGCACGAAAGGCGGCAACTGCCCCTGCAACCCATTCCAGGCAATGGTCGGGACGAGTCGGGAGCTATCCTCGTAGGGGCCATAGACCGAATAGAGACGCAGGTTGGCGCACGGCAGCCCAAGGACCTTGCCGTAATAGGCCAGGGCCAGGGAGCCCGCGCCCTTGCTAACCGCGTAATGACTGTCAGGCCGCAAGGGAGTGTCTTCTTCGGGGCGATTCGAGTTGAGCCCGTACTCCGAGGAACTGCCGGCGTGGACGTAGGCGGCGATGTCCCGGTCGCGCAGGATCGTCAGCAGGCTGATCAGAGAGACATAGTTAGTACGGTGGATGAGATCGACTTCGGACTCGAAGGAGTAGGCCCCGAACGAGGAGCAGTTGAAGACGGTCCTGGGCTTGATTTTGTGGAGGACAAACTTGACACTGTTGGGGTCGAGAAGGTTGATGGCCGGCAAATTGGCCCCAGGGACACCTTCCAGACGCCACAGGCCCATGTGCCGCACGGTGCCAAACACATCGTCGCGATATCGGAACAAGGCCCGAAAAAGGTTCGCGCCGATGAACCCCGCCGCGCCAATGACCAGGATCGGCCCGGGAAGTGATCTGGCCTGGTTGGCAAACTGCTTCATGACGCGCTCGCAACAATCCGGCGCATCTCGGCGACAATGCCTTCGGCATCCAGGCCATTGCGCTGTCGTTCCCAGGCCTGGGAACCATGCCCAGCCCCACAATAGGTATGGGCACAGAGGTGCGCAACCCTGTGGGGAGCGCAGCCCCGCAGGCAGAGGTGGTGCAAGAGCTGGGCACCCAGGCCACCATCGGCGAAATGCTCCTCAACGACGCACAGCGCCCCCTTGCTGGCGAGAGCGTCACAAAAGGCATCGGGAGGCGGGACCTCGCGCACCGGCAACTCGGTGACAACCCATACTTCGGGCCTGATCTCCGGCGGCAAGGCCTCGGCGGCCTGGCAGGCCTGCCAGACCAGAGGGCCAAGCACGCAGAGCACCAGCCCGGGACCGGAGGCAACGCGGCGCCACGGGGCATAGGGCCCGGCGGCGATCCTTCCTTTGGACTCATCGAAGCCCAGACGAAAATAGGCCGGATCGGGAAGCTCCATGAGTTTCGCGACCATTTCCGGGATGTCTTCGTCCAAGGCAGGTACCAACACCCGCATTCCGGGAAGGGCGGACATGGCCGCGCAGTCTTCCAAGGCATGATGGGTGGAGCCTTGGGCACCGTAGCCATAGCCGCCCCCGTTGCCCACAAGGCGTACGGGCAGGTGGTGCATGCAAATGTCGTTTCTGATCTGTTCGAAGGGCCGCGCATACACAAAGGGCGCGATGCTGTAAACCCATGGGCGCCAGCCATCCCGAGCCATGCCCGCCGCCATGGACACCATATTCTGCTCAGCGATGCCACAGTTGAGGAATCGCTCGCCGAAAGCGTCCCGGACGGATTCCAGGGCATGAAACCCCAGGTCGCCGGTAAGGAAAACCATATCGGGACAAGCCGCCAATGCCGCCACTGCCTGGGCGAAGGGCTTTCTCATGCCAAGTCCGCCAACTCTTGCCGCGCCTGGAGGTACTGAGTCTCAGTGAGCGGGAGGTAGTGCGATTCCATACGGTTTTCGAAAAAGGAGAGGCCATGCCCCTTGACCGTTTCGAGACAGAGGACCCGGGGGCCGTGGCCGGGCACGGGGCTTAGGGCGGAGCATAACTCCGTGACGTTGTGACCGGGAACCCGGGTTACCTGAACTCCGAAGCCGGCAATACGCTCTGGCAGGTCGCTGAATCGGGCCACATCCTCTGTCGTACCAAATCCTTGCAACCTATTAACATCCACGAGAACGACGAGATTGTCCAGGTCGTTCCGGCGGGCGAGGATCAGTGCCTCCCAGCAGGCACCCTCCTGCCATTCCCCATCGGACATGAGACACCAGACAGTCCTGTGCCGGTGGCGCAGCTTGCCGGAGAGGGCCAGCCCCACGGCCAGGGAAAGGCCGTGGCCCAGGCTTCCCGTGGAAAAAAGGATCTCCGGCTGGGCATGGCAGGACGGGTGACCGGGCAGACGGGTGCCGTCGCGGCAAAAAGTCTTGAGGTCGGCATCTGAAAGAAGACCGAGAGACCACAAAACGATATAATAAGCACCAACCGAATGGCCCTTGGAAAGAACGAAGGCGTCTTCAGGGCGCAAGACCGTGTGATGCAGCACCATCATGGCGTCAAGGCAGGAAAGGTTGCCGCCAAGATGCCCTATTCCCGCTTCGTAATGCATCCTCACGAGACGCTGCCTCGCCTGGCGGATGCGGTCCGAAATTTGCACAATTGTATCCGTAGTCATTTCATTCTTCGGAGGGATTCCTATCCTAACAAGTGCCAACGACACCCCGAGCGGCGCGATCTCAAGCGACCCGACCAACCCATGAGGGAAAAAGACCAATGCCTCAAAATCAACCCGGCGGGACACTCTGGCGGAGATCCCAAGCGTTTGAAAAAGGCACACAACTCTTCACGGAGATTGTCGCCACCAACTCGCATTTTTGCCAACGGGCGATCAGGAATTAAGCTTGTCAGGTCGCCCACGGAACAGGGCTGTATCCTTCCTCTCTCGGGCACGCTGCCCGGAATGCAGCTGCCCGCCGGGTAGGGCTTGCCCGCCCGAGACCAAGCCTCCGCCCTCATGTTTTTCCGCGCCGACACAAGGGGAAAATTACAAGGATCCCACCGACGCCATCTCGAAAAACACAAAAATTAAAAACGAACAGTTGCATCGTGCATGATTGAAATCAGATATCCTCGGTACGGATGCAGCGCAAGTCCGAAATCGCGGCGACCGATCTGAGAAGCCACGCTCTTCGCTTAACAGCTTATAGTTCCAAGATAATTTTTACTAAACAACCACCCGGTAGAAGCTGGTGGGTTGCGTGCAGCGCACCGAAGAGCCTGTCCCATGAATAGGCGCCTCTGGCTCTTGGGTCGTAGCCACCCGTATGATATTTATTATTTGAAAACAGCATGTTGAGAGACTGAAGGTTGCATGCCTTACAACTTTCGGGGCTACAATCCGTAAACGCCTCCTGCTGTCCCCCGACCTGGATGAGACGGATATCCGTGCCCGTCGAATCCAGTGCCGGTAATGTGCAGATGCTTAACGGTGCCCAGTCCGCCGCACCATCGTCGGCAGCGATCTTCCTGCATCTCTTGATGATTTTTGTCAGGAGCTTCGTGTCGGTGGGGAAGGTGATGTTTTTTCCTGGACAGTGGTATCGACGGTGACGTCAGCTTCCTTGGCGTCGTCACCGTGCAGCGCCACCGAGACCTCAAAGACCAAGCGCGCTCCATCTTCGCCAATCCGTTTGCGAAAATAGACAAACTCCGAAGGATTGCAGGGAAATTTCCACTGGAAACGGGTTTCGCCACAAAAGGCCTGAAAGTACGGATTGGCCACCCAGGCATCGACCACCCGCTCGTCGCTGAGGTTCTCAAGTTGCTTGAGCAGCAGCAGGCCGACCATGAGCCGGATGGGCTTGGCTGGGCGTCCGGCCTGGCTATAGAGCCCGGCGAATTCGTCCTCGAAGCGCTGCCACGGGATGCGTTTGGCCAGTTTGAGCAGGGAAGGGGCGGGATTGAGTTGATCCAAAAGGTCCGGATAAAGGAAATTGCCCTGCCGACTTTCGCGGGGTTTTGCCTTCATGACCGCCCCCTGAAGTGCTCAGATGCAACCGGTTTTCTGCGGAATTACTACAGTTCCCCCTCGGTAATGTCCGGCTGCGACTCCAAACCCAAACCGAGAAGGGGGAAAAAGATGGCAAAGTTTGAATATTTGAATTGATCAAAAAATGTACCATACTTTGTCGACCTACCCTGTTCTCGACCTGATTATCGGCCTAATCGTCGACCTATCTGTGCGAAAGTGGGCCTTCATGAGCCGACTCGAGCGCACGCCAACTTTCTGAAATGATTCGGCGAGAATAATTATCAATAATATCGAGCTGTTCTGCTAAGCGGGTAACGGGGCTTAAACCCTGTTCGAGGGTTCAAATCCCTCCCTCTCCGCCAGCAGCCTACATTCCCGGGCTTCGAAAGAGGCCCGGGTTTTTCTTTCATAAAGCTTTTTCATGGGGCTCGGTGTGGGGGAGACGTCCACCCGGCTCCCCCATCCCTCCTCCCCGCCCCTGGGATGCCACGCTTCACCGGTCCGAAGTCCCGGCCGCTTCCGCCGAACCGCCTCGCCAGAACCGCAGAACGTCCGCGACCGTTTCGCGCTCGCGCAGCACCGTAAATCGCCCGTGGCCCCACCCGAGCACCCGGGGCATCTGCCGACTGTTGTAGCGCGACCACATGGCCAGGGCGTACGCCCCCACATCCCGGATCACGACCAGATCGCCCGGTGCGACGCGGGGAAGCCGTGCCCGCCAGACCGGAAAATCCCCGGAAAAACACAACGGCCCGGCCAGATGCCAGATGGCGGTCCGGCCCGTCTTTTCCTGTCCCTGCGCGTCGAGCAGACACGTCCGGTGCGGCCAGGCCTTGGGGTGGTAGCACTCGCGCACGAACGCGTCGGCGCCCAGATGCAGCACCGCCGTTTTGTGCCCGGGCTGGATCTTGACATACTCCACCCGGCTGACCGCCACGGCGCAGGGCGCATGGAGCCGACGCCCGAATTCCGTGATGCACCGGTACGCGCCGGAAAAAAGTCCCGGGCACCGCACGGCCAGAGCGGCCGCGTAGGCAGCCGGACTCGGCGGGGTGTCCGTTTCCCGGTAGCATGCCGGCAACCCGCCCCCCAGGTCGAATAGCCGCACCCGGCCCCGACCCAGTTCCCCATTGATCGCCTCGGCCAGATCGAAAACGGCCCCGGTCCCGGCCACAAGCAGATCCAACGGACAGCCCTGGGAGCCCACATGCACGTGCAAGCCCGTCAGCCAGGGGTAGCGGGCGAACGCGCCGCGAATCTCCCGGCGCCGGGCCAGCGGCACGCCGAACTTGGAATAGGTCCCGGCCACGCTCGTGGCCTTGATGCCACCGAGGCCCACCTGGGGATTGATGCGCAACCCGACCGACGGCACCGTGTCCAGGGTCGCGGCCAACTCGGCTATCCGCGTAAGCTCGTCCAGGTTGTCGGCATTGACGTGGACCCCGCGCGCCAGGGCAAAACGCAGTTCCTCCACGGTCTTGGCCGGGGAGTCGAAGACCAGCCGCTCGGCCGGGACCCCGGCTTCCAGGGCCAGGCACAGCTCCGGCAAGGAGGCGGCCTCGGCCCCGGCGCCGCGTTCGGCCAGGAACTCGACCAGGGGTGGCAGTGGGTTGGCCTTGACCGCCACGGCGGTCAGGGTGTGCGGGGGAAACGCCTGCCGCAACGCGGCCAGACCCGCCTCAAGGGCGTCCAGATCGTGGATGACCACGGCCGTGTCTTCTTCCCGAAAAAAGCCCGTGGACAGGGCCTCGCGCACCGATTCCATGGCGACCTCCTTCAGCGTAGCAGCCACCAGCCGGAGAGCGCCAAGGTCAGCAGGGTCGCCGGCACCCCGACCCGGGCGTGGGCGGCCGGACTGACGCGTATCCCGAGCCGGGCGGCTTGCTCGGCCACAATGAGATTGGCCAGACTCCCGGGCAAGAGCAAATTGCCGGCCAGGGTGCTGGAGACGGCAAGCAGCGTGCCTTGCTGCGGACTGGCATGGCCCGGCAGCAACAACATGACCGCCGGCACGTTGGAAACCAGATTGGACAGACCGGCCGTGACGGCAAAAAGCCAGCCCGGGCGCGACAGGTCGATGCCGGCAGATTCCAGGCCCTGGGACAACGTCCGCAGCAACCCCACCGCTTCCACTTCCCGGTTGACCACGAACAGCCCCAAAAACAGCAGCAACAACTGCCAATCGACCAGGGCCAGGGTCGCGCGCGAAGTCAACCGGCGGCTGAGCAGCAAAAATCCGGCGCAGGCCAAGGCAGCGTTTTCCCGTGGCAAGCCGCCCCAGACGAACAGGATCACGCAGACGCCCAAGGCAACGAGCCCTTTGCCGGATTCCCAAGCGTCAAAAGGCGGCGTGACCACGGACAGGCGGATCACCGGACCGGCGAAACGTCCCCGATAGGCCGCGACAACCGCCACCCAGGCCACCCCCAGCCCCAAGAGCACGCACGGCCAAACCACTCCCAGGTAACCAGCAAAAGACAGCCCTGTCACCTGGCCGATGAGCATGTTCTGGGGATTGCCGATGAGCGTCGCGGCTGAACCGATATTGGCGGCCAGGGCCAGGCCCAGCAGATACGGGAGCGGAGACAATCCCCGCGACAAGGTGCTTTCGACGAGAATCGGCGTCATGGCCAGGCAGACAATGTCATTGGCCAAAACCGCCGAC
>Ga0268263_1002208_pt1 | contig 13315 bp, 13 predicted proteins | sample Biomet5_FD_190358 | JGI IMG/M metagenome (GOLD analysis project Ga0268263, IMG submission 190358) | Microbial communities from bioreactor (seeded with sewage sludge) at LBNL, California, USA - Biofuel metagenome 5 (SPAdes) (version 4) | ecosystem: Engineered > Bioreactor > Anaerobic >... | reverse complement strand
CTGCAGGTGCAGATGGCTACCGCGCGGGAGTTTCTCATCATCGTGCGGCTGAGAAAGGACAAAGGCTCCGACGCGCAGTCTTACCTGATGACGATTGAAAAATCCTTAAAGGATCAGGAATTCACGGTGCGACGCTGCGGCAGCGAGGATATCAAGCGGCTGCTGGGCGTTTATTACGAGCAGAACGTGACCACAGAGAAATACGAGGAAAACGATGGGGATCGCTGGATTATCCTCGGCGAGTAAGGAGGTATTGCAATTGTCAAAACAAAGCAAAAAGAATGTAGCTCCCGCACAGGACACCAAGATCAAGGAGTTTCTCGACATGATTGCGCCGGGGATCATCAAGTTCAATGTAGATCATTTCATCTGCGGCAACACCTACCGCTGTGTGTGGGCACTGCGGGAATATCCCACCGCCACCGACGAGCAGGCCATTCTGCGCCATCTCGGGGAAAAGGACGGCGTGACGCTTCGCATCTACACCCGACAGGTCACGCCCACGGAGGAAAAAACCATCATCCATAACGCCGCCAACAAAAACCGCATGGCGGGCTCCAACACCAACGACCTGCAGCAGACGGTGACGGCGGAAAGCAATTTGCAGGATGTGACCGCGCTGGTGTCCACCATGCACCGCAACCGGGAGCCGCTGCTCCACTGCGCGGTTTATATCGAACTCATCGCCCACGAATATGACGAGCTGAAGCTGCTCCAGACCGATGTGCTGACGGAACTGGTACGGAGCAAGCTGAATGTGGATCGGCTCCTGCTTCGTCAGCAGCAGGGCTTCCTCTGCGTCGGCCCCAGCGGGTACAACGCCTTCGGCGCACAGTTCGAGCGCGTCCTGCCCACCAGCTCCGTCGCCAATCTCTATCCCTTCAACTATTCCGGCAAGACCGACGCCCACGGCTTTTATATCGGGCGGGATAAATTCGGCTCCAACATCCTCGTCGACCTCGACAAGCGGGACGACGACAAGACCAACCCCTGCTGCCTCATCCTCGGCAACAGCGGTCAGGGCAAGAGCTATCTTTTGAAGCTGCTCCTGTGCAACATCCTCGAGAGCGGCAAGAACGTCCTGTGCCTGGACCCGGAGCATGAGTATGTCGACCTCGCGGAAAACCTCGGCGGGTGTTTCGTCGACCTGATGAGCGGTCAGTACCGCATTAACCCCTTGGAACCCAAAACGTGGGATGACGGCAGCGACGGCGAGGACAGAGATGCGCCTCAGGCCTTCCGCCAGACCACAAAGCTCTCTCAGCACATTTCTTTTCTCAAGGACTTTTTCCGCTGCTACAAGGATTTCGATGACCGGCACATCGACGTGATCGAGCTGATGCTGGGCAAGCTGTATGCAAAGTGGGGCATCAGCGACCGCACCGACTTTTCAAAGCTGACGCCTGCGGACTATCCCATTCTCTCCGATCTCTATGAGCTGATCGAAACAGAGTACAAAGCCTTCGACGCGCAGAAGTATCAGCTCTACACGGCGGAGCTGCTGCAGGAGATCCTGCTGGGGCTCCACTCCATGTGCCAGGGCGCGGAGAGCCAGTTTTTCAACGGCCACACCAATGTGACCAGCTCCCGCTTTGTGGTGTTCGGCGTAAAGGGGCTGCTGCAGGCCAGCAAGAACATGAAAAACGCCCTGCTGTTCAATGTGCTGTCCTTCATGTCGGATAAGCTCTTGACCGAGGGCAACACCGCCGCAAGCATCGACGAGCTGTATTTGTTTTTGACCAACCTCACAGCCATTGAGTACATCCGCAACTTCATGAAGCGGGTACGAAAGAAGGAATCCAGCGTCATCCTGGCCAGCCAGAACCTCGAGGACTTCGCTATCCCCGGCATTGCCGAGCTGACAAAGCCCCTGTTCAGCATCCCGACCCACGCCTTTCTGTTCAACGCCGGCAACATCGACAAGAAGTTTTACATGGACACGCTCCAACTGGAGGAATCCGAGTACAACCTGATTCGCTTTCCCCAGCGCGGCGTATGCCTCTACAAGTGCGGCAATGAGCGGTATAACCTCGTGGTCCATGCTCCGGCATACAAGGAGAAGCTGTTCGGAAAGGCGGGCGGCAGATAAGAAAAATGCAGAGGGCAAAAATCTGCCCTCTGCATTCGATCAATTGATATCCTCAATTTCAATTTTTATTGAAATCTTATCGCATATCATTTTTCCACCAGTTAGCTTAATAATGTCTTCGACATTGTATACCGCAAGCCCAAGCGAGCGTAGGGCATCAGCTGTACTGGCATCGTGCCTATTAGGGAACACTCTCCGGCTAAGAAAGCAATCGATATCCTCTGTGCTACTATCCTCACTAAGATACCTGTATGCACATCGGTCAAGAATTTTAACATCGCATATCTCTCCATTAAGCAGTATCTCGGCAATGGGATTTGTAGCGTGAAATACAGTTATGATCGCATTGGTCATCATACCTCGTCTATCATCCTATCTACAATATGTAGTTCTTTTTTTAATTCAGCTCTGTTCTGGCAGTATCTGATGATCACATCTCGAACATAGTTATCGTAGCAAGTATGATGTTCAATAGAATTGTTCGCTCCTGTTATGTCAAATACCTGGTTTCCCATCCAAGCGTTCCTAATATCTGTTACAAGGTCACCTGACATTTCAAGGTGAGCGAGAACAGTGGCGTTTAAAGGGCGGCGTTTTATGCACTCTATGTCCTCAAATTTTGTGAGCTGCGAAAGCTCTTTCTTGATTGCCTGCGTATACTTGTTCATATTATTTGCTCCCCATAATAAGAATTCTGGAGTAACATCAAGAACTTGTGCAATTGATAGTAGGTTATATGCACTTGGCTCTTTATTTTCTTGCTCGAACCTTCGGATGCTTGATAAGCTTACCTCTGACGCCCGGCTAAGCTCTTTTTGCGAATAGCCAAGTTTCTTACGGGCATCTTTTAATCTCCAAGCAAAAGTGTTTTCCATGTTCTCCTACTCCCAGTATGCTATAAAAGCAAAGTAAATGTAAAGTACCCACATGTGGGTATACGTGCATCAAGTATCCCAGTACAGTAACGGCATTCCAAAGTAGCCTCCGCTACTTTGGAATGTTTACTTCAATTATGTGAATAGTCTTGGTTCCTACTATAGCATGGAAACAAGCTCCCAGCAATGAGAAAGAAGGTGCATTTCCTATGACCCTTGCAACTGCGGCGAAGGCGGCCGCGACTATTCTCAGCAGCAAAAAGCTCCGAAAAACCGCAGGTTGGATCATTACCGCTGTACTTTCGCCACTGATTGTCTTGCTGGTGATCGTGTGCAGCTTTCTATCAGGCGGCGCTGACCACAACGCGGCAGCACTTGGTCTCAGTTACTACGGCGGTATGATCGCAGGCACTGTGCCGGAGGCGTACCGCCAGCACATCACGGATATGCAAAACAGTCTCGCCATCGTGGACAGCGAGGTCGCCAGGGTAAACGCCATGGCGGAAAACGGCAGCGGTCTTGACGCTCACCGGGTCAAGGCCGTTTTTTATTCTCTGTATTTCGGCGCTGAAAACCCCACCGCTGTTGGCATCGGACAGTTCGTGGACTGCTTCGTCAGCTATGAACAGCGCACCGACACATGGACGGACGATGACGGCGTGGAGCATACCGACAGCTACACCGTGGCTGTACCGCTCCCCATCGAAACCGCCTACGCTAAGATCCAAAGCGTCATGGGCGTGGAGATCACCGACGCTGTGCGGGAAAATGTCACAGCGGTCTATCTTCGTACCAGCAGTGGCGGCGACACCTTCTCCGGCGAGTACGCCCGCGGCGACGGCGTGAGCATCGAGTTGGACATCTCCGCCTTCACCGATCCCACCACAAAAAACAATCTTGACCTTGTCACCTACGCAGAAAACGCATGGGAAAACGGCTGGGGCTATGTTTGGGGAACCTACGGTTCCGTCCTCACGGATTCACTGTTCGCCTCCAAGCTGGCGCAGTACCCTGACGGTGTCGGCAGCTACGAGGATTTCATCCGGGAGAACTGGCTGGGCGGACGCACCACCGACTGCGTGGGGCTCATCAAAGGCTACGGCTGGCTGGATGTCAGCGACATGAGCATTGGATACGGCATCAACGGAATGCCCGATGTAGGTGCGGATCAGATGTACGCCAACGCCACCGTCAAGGGAGATATGTCCTCCATGCCGGATACGCCGGGTCTTGCGGTCTGGCACAGCGGACATATCGGCGTGTACATCGGCAACGGCGAGGTCATTGAGGCCATGGGCACCAAGTACGGCGTGGTCAAAACCAAGCTCTCGGAACGGAGCTGGACGGCATGGCTGGAGGTACCGTACATCAATTATATTTCAGAATCGGAGGTAACATCATGAGTGAAAACAAAACTCTGCGCATCCTGCGTGTGGAACCCGGCAAGCCCGCCGAGGAAAAAGAGATCGGCGCAGACCTGAAAAGCCTGCAGGCCGAGGTGGACGGGATGATCGAATGCGTGTACATGGAGGACGGCTCTATTCTTGTCTGCAATGAAGAAGGCAAACTCAACGGCATGGCGATGAACAGGCGGCTGGCGGATGACATCATCTGCGGGCCGTTTTTTATTGTCGGCGACGACGGCGAGGGCGACTTCACGTCGCTCACTGACCGGCAGGTTGAGATATACAAGGAGCGCTTTGCCCAGTCGGAGCAGTTTGCGGACTACGAACCCAATGCGGAACCGTTTATGCGGTTCACAACTTTTTAAGGAGGCGGCACGATGAGTCAGGTCACAATTGAGATTTCTTTCGACGAGGAAAAATTGAAGGCGCTGGATTTTTCGCTGCAGAAGGAAAACACCTCGGCGCAGAAGCGTATGGAGCAGGCGTTGGTGGAGCTGTATGAAAAAGCGGTGCCGGATGCCCTGCGGGAATATGTGGACAGCAAGTCTACCACTGCGGCAAAGCGTCCCGCAAAGCAGCCACGCGCAAAGCCCGCGCCTGCGAAGAAAACGGAAACGGCAATTTCTCTGCCGGTAAAGGAGAATGACAGACATGGCGGATGATGTTTCTCTCGAGCTGTGGATGGACAGACGCAGGCTGGCCGCGCTGGAGCGTGTGCTGAAGGAAAGCGGCACGGATACCCAGGCGGTCATGCAGGCGCGCTTCGATGAGCTGTACCGTCAGTATGTTCCCGTGCAGGAGCGCGCAGCGATCAACGAACGTATGGAGGGCGAGCGTCTTGCCGCCGAGCGCCGGGCGGAGGAAGCGCGCCGCGTCTGCGCATTCCATGTGACCGAGGATGGACAGAGCAGATATTTTTTCGTAGACGATAGCCTCGAACTCTTGGATGCGGCGAAAAAGGTGCGCTCCTATCTGACTGCGGAGTCCGCGGCAAGGCCTTCCGGCTTTGAAAAGATGTTTCTGCATCCGGCAGAGATTTCCGCAGAACGGTTTGATGAGCTGGCAGGCATCCGCATGGAGAACACCGGCAAGGTCACCGGCGTGTTCGATATCGACTTCGACAAGCGGGAGTTTTCCGGCGTCAACATCATGGATGGCTGGCAGACCTTCGCCATGGGCGACGTGTCCGCAGCAGCTTATCACGCTACCCGCAAGCGGATGCTTTTCAGCGATCAGCAATTGAGGTGCCTGCTCAACCATCTGGACGGCAAGGAGATAACGTCAGCAGGACATCTTAGCGCCCGCAATTTTTCCTTCTCCGATGAGATCACGGAGATGGACGACAAGCTCAATTTCTATATCGAAACGACCTTTGATGTGGACGCTGCCTTCGGAACCAATGTCTGCACCGGCGAGAACGATGACTACATCAACCTCTACGCGGATTACAACATGGAGTCCGGGCAGGTCTGCGATGAGTTGACTATCATTCTCTGGAAGGGCGACGGTCAGAGTGAGGAAAGAAGCTACACGCTGAACGCCGCCGAGAAAGAAGTGCTGCTGCACAAGATGGACGAATACTGTCGGCAACAGACCGGCATGGCTCTGACGGACTACGCCGCCCAGCGCATGGTGGAGGATGTGCCGCTGACGCAGCCCACCATGTAGCCAGCCGTTGCCCCGTGTTCGCCCTGTGTGCCGGGTTTCGGCGCAGGGTGGCTTCCGTACACCTCGGCAGGGCTTGACCGCCCTGTCGGGGCTTTGTGCGGGAGATTTGGGAGCCGGATGTTGCTCACGATTTTAGTACAGGATAAAGCACCGGGGTCGCAAGCGCCCTCCGATGCGGAAAACACCGCCCCGCAGAGCGGGTCGGGTATACGAGGATGCGGGGTCGGTTTACCCATCGCATAGCCGGTTCCGGGGTCGGTCGAAGAAAAAATGCCGTAACCGCAAGGCGTTTGCCCGTTCCGTCGGCGGGCTCAGCAGGAAAGGAGATCATATGGAAGAACAGAAAAAGAAAAAGCACGCGTTTTGGCTTTCGCCGGAATGCAAGCGAAAAATTGAGCAGCTCTACCAGCAGGACAACTGCAAAAGCCAGTCGGAATTCGTGGAAACCGCCGTGCGGTTCTATGCCGGGTACCTCGGCGTAAAGGATGCGTCGGAATATCTCGCGCCGGTTTTGTCGCAGGTACTCCACGGCATACTGGACAGCTTTGCCGCGCATGTGAACCGCAATCTCTTTCGGCTCTCGGTGGAGGAAGCGAAAACTTGGAATATCATCGCCGGAATGTTCCGGGTCAGCGCGGAGCAGCTCCAACACGTTCACGGCAAGGCGGTGGGCGAGGTCAAGCGGATCGGCGACAAGCTCACTTATGAAAAAATCTACGAAGATCCGCTGCCGCTGGAATATAGTCTGGATATCTTCACCGGAGAGGATGAGTAAGAATGCCGCGTATTATTTTCATCTCGCCGCATTTCAAAAGCGGTCACAGCAGCGCGGCGCACCTGTCATATCTCGTCCGCTACATCGCAACCCGTGAGGGCGTCGCGCCGGTGGCCGACTCCGACCGGCTGAAGCCGGCAACGGAAAAACAGGCACAAATGATCCGCCAGCTCGTCAGAGATTTTCCTTCGGCGAAAAAGCGGTTCGAGTACGAGGACTACCTTGCACGGCCCACACGGGAGAACGCTTCGGATTTTATCCAGACCGCGCTGGAGCAGAACCTCGACCAGATCGGCAAGCGGGAAAACTATGTGGACTACATCGGAACCCGCCCCGGTGTTTCCAAGCTGGATATACACGGCCTCTTTGACGGCACTGGGAAAAAACTTGTAATCTCGCAGGTGCAAAAGGAGATCGCGGCGCACCCCGGCGTCGTGTGGACGCCGGTCATTTCCCTGCGGCGGGAGGACGCCCACGCCATGAGCTTCGAGTCACCGGAGAGCTGGCGAACCATGCTCTGCTCCTGTGCCGCCGCACTGGCGAAGGGCTATAAAATCAAGCCGGAGAACCTTCGTTGGTACGCGGCCTTCCACGATAAGAGTCATCACCCGCACATTCACATGATTATTTATTCCACCGATCCGACTGAGGGCTTCCTCACCAAGCAGGGCATTGCGCAGATCAAGTCCGCGCTGGCGCAGAACATCTTCCCGGAGCAGCTCAAGGAGCTGTATGCCGCCGATACCCAGCGTCGGGACGCGCTCAAAGCGGATGCGCGAAAGCTGTATCAGGGACTGATCGCGCAGATGGCCGGTGGCACGGTGCGAAACGAGCGCGTTGAAATACTGACGGCGCAGCTCGTCACAAAACTGGCGGCGCAGAAGGGCAAGCTGCAATACGGTTATCTGCAAGCTCCGGTCAAAGCCCTTGTGGATGAGATCGTAGATGAGCTGGCGCTGGACGCGCGCGTGGCGAAGGCATACCGCCTTTGGTTCGACATCCGCACGGATATCGTCAGCACCTATCAGGACGAGCTGCCGGAGTTGCCGCCACTCTCCCGGCAAAAGGAGTTCAAGCCCATCCGAAGCATGGTCATCGCGGAGGCTGCGAAGCTCCTCGGCCATGCGTTCGCCTTTGAGGAAACTCCGGCAGAGGAACAGCGCGTCCCGGAGAATGTGCGAAGGCTGGTGAAAATCATCCATGCGTCCGACGCAACACGGGATACCGTTCGTGACGCGGCGGCGCTGCTGCTTCGCCTCGCGGACGAGGGCAACGCAGATGCAGCTTACGCTTTTGGCAAACTGATCCTCCAAGGCGGCATCGTGCGGAAGGATATGTCGGCGGCAGTTCGCTATTTCACCGAGGCGGCCAAAGGCGGAAACTCCTGCGCCATGTATGCGCTGGGCAAGCTGTACCTCGTCGGCGAGGATATCCCGCAGGACAAGACCGCCGCGCTGGACTGGTTCACCCGTTCGGCGCAGCAGGGCAATACCCATGCGCAGTTTTACACGGAGCATTGGGCGGAGGCAGTGCAGAACCCCTCCGTCTTTCTCTCCGCCACACGTCTGCTGCATCACATGAGCCGGGTGTTTCAAAACAACACGCCGCCGCAGCCGGGCAGCGTCGGGTACAGCATCGATAAGAAGCTCCGCCGCAGGATGAAGGAAAAGAAGATCGCCCAGGGTCACAAAGCGGACGATCAGGAGCAGCGGCAGGACTACATCATTCCATATTAAAGATAGGGGGCGAGCACCATCGCACAGTATATTCATTTCACCGACGAGCAAAAGCGCCGCGCCAATTCCGTCGATCTGGCGGAGTTGCTGCGCCGGCGCGGCGAAAAGCTTCTGCCGTCCGGCCATGACAAGCGGCTGGAATCCGATCACAGCATCACGATTCGTGGCAACCAATGGTTCGACCATGCCACCGGCGAGGGTGGACTGGCCGTGGATTTTGTCAGGCGATTTTACAATATGAGATTCCCGGAAGCCGTGACCTTCCTGCTAAACGGAGAACATGGCGAAGCCTATCACGCGGCGGTGGAAAAGCCTGTCGAGCCACCCAAACCGTTTGTCGTTCCCCCGAAAAACGACAGCATGCGGCGGGTGTATGCCTACCTGACCCAGCGCCGCGGCATTGACCGGGAGATCGTCACAAGCTTCGCGCAGACGGGACTGCTGTACGAGGACGAGGAGTATCACAACGCCGTGTTCATCGGGAAGGATGAACACGGCGTTATTCGTCACGCGCATAAGCGCAGCGTCAATTCTGACGGAAAGACGTTTCGTATCAATGTGGAGGGCAGCGAGCCCCGGTACAGCTTTCACTGGGCGGGAACCTCTGACCAGCTCTATGTGTTTGAAGCGCCAATCGACCTCATGTCGTTTATCACGCTCTACCCGGAGGACTGGCGCACGCACAGCTACGTCGCTCTCTGCGGCACATCGGAACACGCCATGCTCTGGATGCTGGAGCAGAATCCACAACTGCAAAAGGTCGCGCTGTGTCTGGACAGCGATGCCGCCGGGCAAAAAGCCGTGGAACGCCTGACTGGGATTTTGGGTGAACACGGCTATACCGATGTCACGCCTATGCTCCCGCAGGCCAAAGATTGGAACGATGCGCTCGTGGAGCGGAGGGATGATGCGGTTGGGGAGATGGTCTCAATGCAGATGGGCTGAAAATTTACTTAACCATACAAACTAAAATTTACTTAGGCAACGCTTCTCCAATATAGTGGCAATTTTCCCTACGGCAAGTTATGATTCGAAAACGCCATCACTAACGGTTTTTGTACCATACAAAGTGATCAAATTTGCGTTTTCGGTTTGGAGTTGTAATACCAAACTCGTCAAGCTTTCTTGTAATATAGTCGTTGTATTTTTTGTATTCAAATTCATTTTGCCATCTTTGAATCTGACCTTTTGTAATGTCGTTGAAATAACGCGGAAGATAATCTTTCAAAATCGAGTCTAATATTGAATAGTCATCCATTCCGTATAGATTCCGATTATGATAACAGCAGTATTTGGAAGCAAAGGAAAACAGATTGATTCTTCCGTTGCTTCGTGCTATTTCGTTTACGACATCAGGATCTCCAGCTGCAATTCGTGAATCTATATCTGAAATGTCAACAATAATACGGCTCAACTCGTCCATGCTGATTAAACTCTTGTGCTGTGACAAGTGTGTGGAATTTGTAATGTCAATCAGCCCAATTTTCATGGCCACAATATCTGAATCCTTGTTGTCAGGGAATTTTTGTAGGCACCTCGTAATAAGCTCGTTTTCGGGGCCATAATTAGCTGTTTCTTCCACCAAATGAGCAGCTTCTTCAATGCTTTTATTGCTGATGACGTCACCAGAAACATCGCGATAATTCTTTTTCTTATCGTTGCGCTTTTCAGGTGCTGCCGGAACAGGTGTTTCGCCGATAGAATACTTGGCAGGATTCGCGCCTGCCCGAGTGACCGTGCTGCTGTTTACAAGCGACATGAGTGCAGAATAAATGTTTTGCATGTGAATTTTATCGCCATAAATAGCCTCAGCCAACTCGCCTTGTGTCATTATTCCGTTAGTTTGGAGCAACAATATTATCGCCTCTTTTTGGCCCATCTCGCTATGTACTCCCTCACAAATCTGTTATATTGTGCTGATGCAAATCTCCTTATAAACTCACTATACCATATAAACATTGATACCACAAGAAAGGGGTCCCTCATGCAAGAAAAAGTAACTATTCTGATCGCCGCGGCCGCCATGATGTTTTTCGTCATCGGCGGCCTTTCTCTTTTGGCACACTACTACACCTTGAACGGAATCAAGAGCCGCACCGTGGGCGACGGTCAGCACGGCACTGCCCGGTTTGCCACCAAGAAAGAGATTCAGCAGACCTACCGGCATATTCTGTTCCGTCCAAAGTCATGGAGAAAGGGGCAGGCCCTGCCCTCAGAACAGGGCGTCATCCTCGGCAGCGAGGGAAAGAAAAACGAGGTTACCGCACTGGTGGACACGGACGATGTCCACACGCTGATGATCGGCGCGTCCGGCGTGGGCAAGACCGCGTTCTTCCTCTATCCCAATCTGGAATACGCCTGCGCCACCGGCATGAGCTTTCTCTGCACCGATACCAAGGGCGATCTGTTCCGCAACTACGGAGCCGTCGCCCGCGATTACTACGGTTACAACATTGCCGTGATCGACCTGCGCAATCCCACCCGCTCGGACGGCAACAACCTGCTGCATCTGGTCAACAAGTACATGGATGAATATCGCGCCGACGAGCACAACCTTGCCGCCAAGGCCAAGGCGGAGAAGTACGCCAAGATCATCTCCAAGACCATCATCAACTCCTCCGGCGACAGCGCCAACTATGGGCAGAACGCCTTCTTCTACGATGCGGCCGAGGGGCTTCTTACTTCGGTAATTTTACTTCTGGCGGAGTTTTTGCCGCCGGACGACGATCACCCGGAAGAACGCCGCCACATCATCTCTGTGTTCAAAATGGTGCAGGAGCTTCTGGAGCCGTCCAGAGTCAAGGGAAAAAGCCAGTTTCAGCTTCTGATGGCAAAGCTCCCGCCTGAGCACAAGGCCAAGTGGTTCGCCGGCGCGGCGCTCAACTCGGCGGAGCAGGCCATGGCCTCCGTCATGTCCACTGTGCTGTCCCGACTCAATGCCTTCCTCGACAGCGAGATGGAGCAGATCCTCTGCTTCGATACCGCCATCGACGCCGAGAAGTTCTGCAACACCAAGAGTGCCATCTTCATTGTCCTGCCGGAGGAAGACCTGACCAAATACTTCATGGTATCGCTGATGATCCAGCAGCTCTACCGGGAAATTCTCTCGGTGGCCGACGAGCAGGGCGGCAAGCTGAAAAACCGCGTGGTATTTTACTGCGACGAGCTGGGCACTATCCCGCCCATCGAGTCGCTGGAGCTGATTTTTTCGGCCTCCCGTTCCCGCCGACTGATGATGGTTCCCATCATTCAGTCCTTCGGGCAATTGCAGAAAAACTACGGCAAAGAGGGCTCGGAAATCATCGTGGACAACTGCCAATGCACCATCTTCGGCGGCTTTGCGCCCAACAGCCAGACCGCCGAGGTATTGAGCAAGGCGCTGGGCAGCCGTACCGTCATGAGCGGCAGTATCTCCAGAGGGAAAAATGATCCATCCCAAAGCCTGCAGATGATGGAGCGTCCGCTGATGATGCCAGACGAGCTCAAAAGTTTGCCCAAGGGGCAGTTCATCGTCATGAAAACCGGTACCCATCCCATGCAGACGCGGCTGCGGATCTTCCTCGACTGGGGCATTACCTTCGACCGTGTCTACGAGGTACCGGAAAAGGCCGCGCGCAAGGTTGCCTACGCCGACAAGGACGAGCTGGAGCGTCGTATCATGACACGGTATCACGCCGACAGGGCGGCAGAGGATGCCCCTACTTCCGATAAGCGCGCTCAGAACGGCATGAGCCATATGCAGTCCAATTACAGCCTGCGGGAATCCAAAAGTCAGCAGCGGGCGCAGTCACAGGAGGACAAGAGATGAGTTATTTCGGAACTATTTATGCCGAGGACATTCCGCACCGCGCCAAGACGGTCTATATGTACCTCAAGGATCGCTCCAACGCCCAGGGCAAGTGCTGGCCCGGCATCAAGACCATCGCGCGGGAGCTGAACCTCTCCCGCAGCACTGTCAAACGCGCTATTGCCGATCTCACCGCGCATGGATACTTAAAAAAGGAGCCGCAGTTCCGCGAAAACGGAAGCAGCAGCTCCAATTTGTATTCGATTGAAAAATTGCGTCTGTGATAATGCAATAAAATACACGCTTCCGCCAAGGGGGCACTTCACCTATTCGCTGGACCCAGCCGGGGTTCAGGATGAGCCCCCTTGAAGGACTCATTCTAAGGAAAACGATTATAGGCAGAGAAAAGATAACCCATTTTCATCGATAACCCTATTGCTTGTCAGCCTTCATCAACGTAAGCCAGTCGTTGTATGGTATCAGCTTAATCCTGAGAGTGAGCGCATTACAATATCGACATCCTGATTCTCAAGTTCTTGAATGATATGCAAATAAGTCTTTTGAGTTGTTGTCATACTTGCATGACCCAAACGTCTTGCAACACTGGCGATGGATACCCCTGCAAAAAGAAGAAGCGAAGCATGCGTATGACGCAATCCGTGGACGGTAATAACCGGAACATTTGCTCTTTTGCATTGCCTTTCCAAAATATCGTTCACCGTCGAATTATACACCTTTCCGCGCACAAAAATAGGTTCATCAGCTGGTGTATTCTTTACCAACTCGGAAAACTGAATGACCGTTTGCCAGTCTATCTGAATTTTTCTAACAGATGATTTGTTTTTGGTGGGCTGAAATCCACCGGCTCCCTTATAATCCCACGTCTTGCTTATTGAAAGAGTTTGATGAGCAAAATCGAAGTCCTTCGGGGTTAGTGCAACCGCCTCTGAAAAACGCATGCCCGTTTTCGCGACAAGCA
>Ga0268263_1002205_pt1 | contig 13329 bp, 4 predicted proteins | sample Biomet5_FD_190358 | JGI IMG/M metagenome (GOLD analysis project Ga0268263, IMG submission 190358) | Microbial communities from bioreactor (seeded with sewage sludge) at LBNL, California, USA - Biofuel metagenome 5 (SPAdes) (version 4) | ecosystem: Engineered > Bioreactor > Anaerobic >... | reverse complement strand
ACCAGCACCATCATCGCCAGCCACATCATTAGCCAACGGATGCAGAGTGACCGTGACATTCTGCGGAGTCGGCACAGTGGCGTCCGGCACAGTCACCGGAGCCTGCCCAACAGTGACCGAAGCGGTCGCCGACGCCGAGGTTCCGTTGGTGTCGGAGACTCGGTAGCCCGTGCTCGTCTCTCCAGTGAACCCGGCAGCAGGGGTGAAGGTGATCACGCCACTGGAGTTCACCGACCAGACTCCGGCAGCGGTCTCCAGCCGACGACCCGCATCGGTGGCAGCCTCATCGACGAACCGCACCGAACCCGGCACCAACGCTGCCGACACATCACCGGCAACATCATTGGCAACCACGTCGACGCTCACCGGATGTGCGAAGGGAGCGTGGCCCGCATCAGCTACTGCGGTCGGCCGGATCGGAACGACAGTCGCCGCCGCCGCGCCGTCCGCGGTGTTGCCGAAGCTGTCGGTGACTCGGTAGGACACCGAGGCGTCACCGGTGAAGCCAGGTTCGGGATCGAAGGTGATCGTGCCGTCGAGGTTCACCGTCCAGCTGCCGACACCGGAGTCGACCAGACGCTTTCCATCAGCGGACGCACCGGCGCCGGTCAGCAGCACGCTGGCCGCATCGAGCGAGCCGGTTGCACCGGTGCCGTCATCGCCGGCCACATCGTTGGCCAGCGGATTCAGCTCGACGGTGATGTTCTGGGGGGTCGGCACGGCAGCCTGTGCCACGGTATGCGGCGGCTGTCCGACGGTCACGACGAGCTGGGCACCTGAGGTGCTGCCGTTGGCATCTGCGATCTGGTAGGTCGTGGTCGCGACTCCGGTGAAGTCGTCGTTGGGAACGAACCGGATCGAACCATCAGAGTTCACCGACCAGCTGCCCTCAGCAGTGACCAACCTCGTCCCGCCGCTGGTGGCCGCCGGATCGGCGAACCGAACCGAACCGGCCACCAGCGGAGCTGACGCCGCCCCAGGGGTGTCGTTGCCAGCCACAAAGACGCTCACCGGCGTCCTGAAGGGGGTGTGACCAACATCGTCAAGAGCGACAGGGACGATCGGAGTAACCCGCACCGACGCAGCACCGGTCGCGGCATTACCAAAGGAGTCAGCAACCCGATACCCCACCGAAGCCGTACCCAGATAGCCAGGCTCCGGATCGAAGCTGAGCGAACCATCATCACCAACAGTCCAGGTACCCACCCCGTCCACAACCAACGTCTTGCCATCAGCAGACGCCTGCGGATCAGTCAGCACCAGGCTGTCGGACACGATCGAGCCGGCAACACCAGCACCATCATCGCCAGCCACATCATTAGCCAACGGATGCAGAGTGACCGTGACATTCTGCGGAGTCGGCACAGTGGCGTCCGGCACAGTCACCGGCCCCTGCCCAACAGTGACCGAAGCGGTCGCCGACGCCGTGTTCCCATAGCTGTCAGTGACCCGGTAGTGCACCGCGGTGACACCGGTGAAGCCGGCGGCCGGAGCGAAGGTGACCACGCCGGTGGTCGGGTCCACGGTCCAGGTGCCGTCCGCGGTGACCAGCTTCTTGCCCGAGGCGGTGACGGCGTCGGCGTCCAGGACGACACTGGCCGCCACCAGTGCGCCCAGTTCGCCGTCGCCGTCATCGCCTGCGGTGTCGTTGCTCAGCACTCCGAGGACCACCGAGTGCCCGAAAGCCCCATAAGCAGAATCATCGACGGCGGAGGGGGGAAAACCGCTGGTGATCCTGATCAGCGCACGCGCTGGGGTGTTGTTGCTATCGGAAACCCGGTACTCGACCGGAGTTGTCGGGCCCTGGAAGCCCGACACAGGGGTGAAAGTCACCGCACCGGTCGACGAGTCGATCCGGTAGGTGCCTTCGCCGGCGACGCTGAGCTCGCGCCGGTCGTTCGTGGCAGCAGGGTCGGTGAAAGCGACACTGCTGGGCTCCAGCGGCGCCGAGGCGGCACCGGGAGCGTCGTTGGCGATCACGTCGAGTTCGACCACGTGGCCGAACGCGCCGTGCGCCGCATCGTCATGGGCGGTCGGGGTGATCGCGGTCACAGTGACCGAAGCCAACGCGTCCGCGGTGCTACCGAAGGAGTCGGTGACCCGGTAGCCGACCGCCGAGGTGACCCCGACGAAGGACGGCAGCGGATCGAAGCTGGCCGAACCGTCGGCCGCGATGGACCACGTGCCCTCGCCGGCGACCTCCAAGCGCTTGCCCTCGTCCTGGGCGGAGCCGGAGGTGAACGCCACCAAGGCCCGCTTCAGCTCGCCGGCAGCACCGCGGCCGTCGTCGCCCGCGGCGTCATTGGCCAGCAGCGGGAGTCGGACAGTGACGTTCTGCACGGTCGTGGCCGCGTCGTCCAGGGCATGCGGTGGCCTGCCGACCCGCACCGACAGGGACGCCTGCGCGCTCTGGCCGAGTTCGTCGAAGACCTGATAGTCGACCGAAGGGACCGCACCGAAGAAGCCATCGGCTGCGCTGAAGGTGACCGCACCGCTCGTACCGACGCTGAAGGTGCCGACGCCGTCCAGGACGAGGGTCTTGCCCGAATCGGTCGCGCCCGCGCCGATCAGCAGGACCGAGCGCGGCTGCAGCGTGGCCAGCGCGCCAGCGTGGTCGTTGGCCAGAACGTCCGCAGTCACCGGAGTGGCGTACGGGGTGTGCACCGCGTCGTCGGCCGCGCTCGGAGCAGCCGGAGCCGCCACCCGGACCTGCAGCACCGCGGTGGCCGGGGTGCCGTTGGCGTCGGCGACCTGGTAGCTGATCGCGCTGGTCAGACCCTCGAAGCCGGCAGCCGGAGTGAAGGTGATCACACCGTCGACGAGCCGGTAGCTGCCTTCGCCGGGGACGGTCAGCGCCGTGCCACCATCGGTGGCGCCGCTGGCCAGCAGCCGGACGCTGCTCGGCACCAGGGCCGCAGATTCGGCGCCGGGCTGATCATTGGCGAGCAGATCGAGGCTCACCACAGTTCGGTAGTCGGTCTGCGCCTGGTCATCAACCGGCTGCGGCCGAACCGGCGTCACTGTGACCGAGGCGATCGCCGTGGCCGTGTTGCCGAAGCTGTCGGTGACCCGGTAGCTGGTCGCTGCCGTGCCCAGGAACGCAGTCTCGGGGTCGAAAGTGATCCGGCCGTTGGCCGCCACGGTCCAGGTGCCCTGGCCGTCGACCACCAGCTTCTTGCCCGCGTCCGTGGCCGCGGCTGCGGTGAACTCGACGCTGTCCGCGGCCAGAGTGCCGTGCCCGTCGGCACCGTCATCACCGGCTGCATCGTTGGACAGCACTTTCAGGGAGGCGTCCACATTCTGCTGGGTGGTGGTCGTGTCGGCTCTCGCCACGGGGGCGGCGCCGACGGTGATCGCTAGGTTCGCGGTGGCCAAAGTGCCATTGCTGTCACTGATCCGGTACGCGACCGTGGCCACGCCGGAGAAGCCGTCGGCGGGGACGAATCGGACGCGGCCGTCGGACTGCACGCTCCAGGTGCCCTGGCTGCTGCTGAGCCGGGTGCCGGCATCGGTGGCCGCCGAGTCGGTGAACCTCACGCTGGTCGGCACCAGCGGCAGATCGTTGTCGCCGGCGGAGTCGTTGCCGGCCACGTCCGCGGTGACCGGAGTCCGGTACGGCGTATGCCCGGCGTCATCGGCCGCGGACGGCGTGACTGCGGCGATGGTGACAGCGATGGTGGCCGTATCCGAGTTCAGCTGTGCGTCGGTGACCTGGTAGTCCACCCGAGCGGTACCGGTGAACGACGGCTCGGGGACGAACTGGACGATGTGATCGGTGCCGATCCTCCAGGCGCCCTGGCCAGGCACGACCAGCGTCTTGCCGCCGTCGGTGGCAGCGGCATCGGTGAACATCACGGTGGCCGGGATCAGACTGCCCGGAGCGCCGGTACCGTCGTCGCCGGCGGTGTCGTTGTGCAGCGGGTCCACCGTTGTCGGTTTGCCCTGCTTGGTGGCGCCGAAGTCGTCGGCCGCATGCGGAGCGGCACCGATGGTGACCGTCAGGCTCGCCGCCGTGGTGGTGCCGTTCAGGTCGGCCACCTGGTAGCGAACCGGGCCCGCCTGGCCGGAGAAGCCGGCTGCCGGAGTGAAGGTGATCGCGCCCGAGGTGTCGTCGACGCTGTAACTGCCGTCGGCGGTGGCCAGGCTCTTGCCGGTCGTCCCGCCGGGGCCGATCAGAACCACACTGAACGCGTCCAGAGGAGCGCTGGGGTCGCCGACCAGATCGTTGTCGAGCACCGGCGCCGTGACCGGGTGGGCATAGCCGGCGTGTGCGGTGTCGTCCGCAGCCACCGGAGTGACTCCGACCACGGTGAAAGTGACCGTGGACGCTGCCGTGTTACCGAAGGAATCGGTGACGGTGTATGCCAGCCGCGCCTCACCCACGAAGGACGGATCTGGATCGAAGGTGATCCGCTGGTCGTCCTCGACCCGGAAGACGCCCTTTCCAGTGGACGCGCCCAGCTGCACCGAACCGGCATCGAAGCTGCCTGGATGACCGTCGCCGTCGCTGCCGGGGACGTCATTGGCCAGCGCATCCACAGTGATGTTCTGGTTCTGCAGCCCGGTGCCCGCATCGGGCGCCGCGGACGGAGCCGTCCCCACGCTCACCGTCAGCCTGGCCGAGGCCACAGTGCCGTTGGTGTCGGCCACCTGGTAGCCGGTGCTCACCGTGCCGCTGAAGCCGGCGACGGGAGTGAAGGTGACCTGGCTGCCCGAGACCGCCCAGGTGCCCTTGCCGGACACGGTCAGACTGCCGGCAGCGGCGTCCGGATCGGTGAGGGCCAGGCTGTCGTCCACCAGCGCGGAGGAGGGGTTGCCGGAGTCGTTGGCCAGCGGGTTCAGCGTTGCCAGGTGGCGGTACGGGACCGCGGTGGCGTCATCGGCAGCACTCGGCACGACCGCCGCGATCGATACGGTGAGGGTTGCGGTCGCGGTCTGGCCGAGGTCATCGGCTACCTGGTAGGTGACCGGAGTCGCGGTGCCGGAGAAGGACGCCGCCGGGTCGAAGGTGATGGTGCCGTCGGTGCCCACCCGCCAGGTGCCCTGGCCGGTGGCCAGGGTCTTTCCGTCGGTGGACGCATCCGTCCCCTGCAGCCGAACCGAGGCCGGATCCAGGGTGGCCGTGCCGCTGGCGTGATCGTTGGCCAGCACGTCGACGGTCACGTCTTGGTTCTGCAAGCCGGAGCCGGAGTCGTTGGACGCGGCCGGTGCCGGCGGACCGACCACGGTGATCGTCAGAGTCGCGGTGTCGGTGCTCTGGTTGGTGTCAGCGATCCGGTAAGTGACTGGGCCGGCGGTGCCCACAAAGCCGGCCGCCGGGGTGAAGGTGACCACACCGACGCTGCTGATCGTGTAGGAGCCCTGGGCCGTGGTCAGCGACCTGCCGCCATCGGTGGCACTGGCCGAGGTGAAGGCCGCACTGCTGGACACCAGCGGCGCGGACGAGTCGCCGGCTGAGTCATTGGCCACCAGATCGACGGTGATGGGCGTCCGGTAGCTGGTTGAGCCGGTGTCGTTCTTCGCATCGGGTGTGATCGCCGTCACGGTGACCTTCACCGTGGCGTTCGCGGTCAGCCCGTGGCTGTCGCTGACCCGGTAATGAACGCTGGTCGCCGTGCCGCGGAAGCCGGGCAGCGGATCGAAGGTCACGGTGCCGTCGGCGTCGATGGTGTAGGTGCCCTCACCGTCAACGGTCACTGTCTTGCCATCGCCGGACGCACCGGCGTCGGTGAAGGCCAGCGATGCCGGCAGCAGCGTGTACTTCTCACCCGTTCCCGAGACGCCGGCAGTGTCGTTACTCAGCAGATTGATGGTCGTATCGACGTTCTGCTTGGTTACGGCCGAGTCGTCGCCGGCGGTGGGCACGGTGCCGAGTTTGGTGGTGACCTGGTTGCTCGAGGCCGGATCGAGCTTGGCCGAACCGGCGGTGCTGGAGCCGGTGACACCGGCAGTATTGACGACCTTGCCGGCGCTCACATCGGCCGCGGTGACCGAGTACGGGTCGGCCGTGCAGGTGGTGGACGCTCCGGGCGCCAGCGTGGACGCCTGGCAGGTCTCCCCGGTCAGCAGCGGATCGTCCACACCTGCACCGGTGATCGCGACGTTGCCGGTGTTGGTCAGGGTGAAGGCGTAGGTCAGCGTGTCGCCGGCCACGAAGGGATTGCCGTCGGTCAGCGTCTTGACCAACATGAGCTGCGGGGTACGGGTGATCTTCACCTCGACGGTGTCGGTGTCGGTGACCGAGCCGGCCGCGCCCTCACCCGCAGGCGGACTCGCGACCACGGAGACGGTGTTGGAGACCTTGCCCGCCTCGACGTCGGACTGCAGCACGGTGTAGTCCGACGACGCCGTGCAGGTCATCGACTTGCCCGGGTCCAGCGACGCGGCCGGGCAGCTGAGCGTGGCCGGAGCCAACGGGGGATCACTCAGCGCAATCCCGGTCAGCGCGCGGTTGCCGGTGTTGGTGACGGTGAAGGTGTACTTCACCACATCGCCGGCCTTCACCGGGGCACCGACGGCGTTCTTGACCACCTGGATCGCCGGCTTCTTCGCTTCGTTGGTGAAGGAGCAGGTGATGTTGTCGCCCTTGCCGTCGTCGTCTGCGGACGGAGCAGTCAGCGTGAAGGATGTGCCGGTACCGCTGATCGTCCCGGCTCGCGCGCCGGTGCAGGTGTAGGAACTGAGGTACCTGCTGAGGTTGGTCGTGCCGCTTGCCGTCTCGGCCATCTGGTAGGTCTCGCCGGCAATCACCAGGACCGGTCCAGCGGCCACACTCTGCACGCCGGTTGCGGTGCCGGTGGTGGTCGCCGACTTGCTGACCTTGGTGCCGGTCATGGTCAAAGTGAACTGGTCGGTGCTCGCGGCTCGACTCACCACGTTCTTCTTCAGCGCGTAGACCACCGTCGGGGTCGCGCAGGAGCCCAGGTCGGCCAGGCGCGCACCATAAGTGGTGTTGATGGTCTGCTCGACCGCTCCGGTGGACGGACGGGCCTTCTTCAGTGAGCTGCCGGCGGACAGGTAGAGGTAGCCGTCCGACGCGAAAGCCATGCCCGGGTAGCCACCATTGGAGGCGTCCAGGCTGGACAAGGTGACCCCCGGCGGATCGGTGCGAGACAGCGCGTCCGCGGTGTAGAGGCGGACCTCGCCCGCAGCGTTGTTCGGGGAGACCGTCAGGTAGAGGTTTCCTTGGGAGTCGAAGGCCATGTCGGCATTGGAGCCGGACGGGACCGTCACGTTGAAGCGGAAGGTGACGGCCCGGGTCGACGGGTCGATCGAGTAGGCCCAGAAGGTGCTGTTGGCTGCGGTGCCGCCGACCCAGTACAAGCCGGTGGTCGGGTCGACCGCGCCAGCAAGGAAGGTGGTGATCCCGGTGTTGAAGCCGTTCAGTGCGACAGCAGCGTCGCCGGATCCGGTCACATCGCGGTAGACGTACATGTTGCCCGTGCCGTTGGTAGCCGGACCCATCGCGTAGGCCAGGTTGCCGGCGGAGTCGATGCCGAGCGCGTTGATGGCGGTGAATCCGCTGCCGAAGCTTCCGATTTTGGTCCACGCACCGCTGGACGCAGTGAAGCGGATCAGAGCCGCATTCTCCGCGGAGAAAGTCTCGCCGGCTCGCAGGCCGTAGATGAACCTGCTGCCACAGCGAATATCGCCTGCTGCCGCCTGAGCCGGAGCAGCTGGTCCGTAGACAATCGCCCCGACGGTCAACAGCAGACTCATGAACAGGGCAAGGCCGCTGCGCAGACCCTGAGCAGGCCTGGGCAGGACAAAGTCACCTGAGGGAATGAGCGCCATCATCCGACCTCAATGGGGCTGTGAAACCAGGGATCTCATTGGCCCGCCCACAGCCCCTCCGGATGGGTCAACGATCGGGAGCCTAAGACATTTCTCAGCGATCGGAAATCAAGGAATTCGGCAGTCACCCAATAGAGTGACAAGCCATTTGTCCCCCTGTCGGGGGACAAATCCAAACGCTCAACTGAAGACTCAGCTGCGGGTCGACACAGTCCCCGATCAGGCACCATCGGCAGCGATAGAGGGCACTCCGCCCCTACCGACCTGGGCCACAAAATGCGGAATGGCTAGGCACTATGGTGATGAGCTGTGGGCCCAGCGGCCTTTCGCCCGCCACGAGCGGCTGCCAGAGGGAAAGGCCTCACACCGAGTCCGCGCACACCCAAAAAGGTTGGATCCAGCATCCCCAAAGCCGCCGAAGACGATTTTCGCCACCCTAGAGTCGATGTTGAGAGATTGGCTTTGTCGCCACATCGAGCGACGGACGCTGTCCCCTAAGAGGGGGACACGGCCACGCCGCCGATCCCGCCACACCAACCCCACAAAAGGGACGCCGCAGAAAAGGGGACTGTCCCCTTTTCTGCGGCGGAGAGCTCAGGAGTTGAAGCGGTTCTGGGCGGTCTCGAGGCCCTGGGTGAGCAGCACCTCAACCGCGTCGGCGCAGCGAGACACCTCGACAGCCAGATCATCGGCCATAGCGGCGGGAAAAGCAGTGAGCACGAAGTCGGCCGGCTGCTGGCGTCCGGGCGGACGTCCGATGCCGAACCGGGCCCGGTGGAAGTCGCCACTGCCGATGCTGGCGCGGATCGACTTCAGGCCGTTGTGGCCGTTGTCTCCCCCACCAACCTTGAGCCGCAGTTGGCCGAAGTCCAAGTCGAGCTCGTCGTGCACCACGACCAGTCGGGCCGGGGTCGTCTTGTAGTAGGCCAGAGCCTTGGCCACGGCCACACCGGTTTCGTTCATAAAGGTGCGCGACTTCAGCAGCACCACTTGGTCTGCGGGAGCTCCGACCGCGCCGATTCCCGCGGACGTGATTCGAGTCTGGGCGGTCTCAGCTCGCAGCCCGATCGCGCGACTGAACCGCACCGAGGCACGGCGGGCCAGCTCGTCCACCACCAGGTAGCCGACATTGTGCCGGTGATGTGCGTAGGTCGGACCCGGATTACCGAGTCCGACCAGCAGCCAGGGCGCCATGAGCGAGATCAGGCCTCTTCGGCCGCCCCTTCAACCACTGCCTCAGTCTCTTCAGCCTCGCCACCCAAGGACGCATCCAGCGCTTCCTGGGACGGCGTGGCGGCGATCGACAGGATCAGGTGATCGGGATCGCCGGAGAACACCGCACCCGCAGGCAGCTTGAGGTCCTTGGCGGTGATCACGGTGCCGACCTCCAGCCCGGTCACATCCACCTCGACGTCGGTCGGGATGTGCGTGGCCTCGACCTCGAGGCTCACCGACTGTGCGTCCATCACGATCATGCCCTCGGAGACGTGCTCGCCGACCACCAGGATGGCAACCTCAACGGTGACCTTCTCGCCCTTGCGGACGATGACCAGGTCGAGATGCTCGATATCGCCCCTGATCGGGTTCTTCTGCACCTGCTTGGCCAGCGCCAGCTGGGACTTGCCATCATCGACGGAGATTTCCAGCACGGCATTCGCGGTGCGCATGGCCAGTTGAACCTGGTGACCGGGCAGCGACAGATGCACCGGATCGGTGCCATGGCCGTAGAGAACCGCAGGCACCAAGCCCGCGCGACGGGCCCGACGGGCCGCACCCTTGCCGAATTCGGTACGCGACTGGGCCGCGATCTTGTTCTCAGACACTTTGCCTACCAACTCCCTAACTTCGTCAGCTTCAGCCTCGACGACTCCAGGACCGGCGGCGCGCACTGCGCGCACCTTGTCGATCACGGGCTCCTGGCCCCTCGCCGAGGCAACCTCGGAATCTTACCGCGTCCGCTGCTCCGCAGCTAAATCGGGCAAGAGGCTAGGGCCAGCGATCGTGAACGCCATCGCTGAGGTGCCACAGCAGCGCGAGATAGGCGATCTGCGTGAGCGCGAGAGCGACGACCAGCAGCCAACGGTAGGCGCGGCTTCGCGAGGCCCCGGCAGCAGCCGCGGCCAGCGGGAAAGCCGCCCCCAACAACCTCGGCAGCGAGGTGGAGACCGGCGCCACCAGGACCAGATAGCCCAGGACCATCCCGATCCAGGTCCACAACACCAAACCCAGCCGCAACACCGGACGACTCAGCATCACCACGGCGACCCCGAGCACGCCGAGCACCCCCACGACCGGGGCGAACTGGTCGAAAATCGCGGCCAGCGAACCGCTATAGGCCTCCAGTGGGCCGAGGATCAGCCCGCCACGCCAGCCGGCTTCGGTGGCCAAGTAGGCGTCCGGGACACCGGTGACCATCGCCGCGATCACCGGCCAGGCAACGACTCCCACTCCCCCAGCGACCACTAGCACAGCCAACGACCCGAGCTGCGGCCGGTCCCCACTGCGCCGGCCAGCCACCACCGAGGCAACGGCCACCACCAGGATCATCCCGAGCAGCGGAGCCCCCAGCGGACGAGTGAGCGCGGCCAGCACCACCAGCGGCGAAGCTGCCAAGTAGTGCCGCCGGCTGATCAGCAGCAAGACGGCCGCCACCAGAAAGAAGGCGAGCGCCTCTGCGTAGGCGAACTGGAGCACCGGCGCGGTGGTGGCCAACGAGATCATGGCCACCGCGAAGATGGCCGTCGAGTGGTCCTGGTGGAGCCGGAAGAGCCGGTAACAGACCAGCAGGAGACCCAGGCAGGCGAGCGCGGAGACGCTGGTGGCTGCCACCGGCCAGCTGAGCCCGGTGAGTAGCGTCACGCCTCGGACGAGGAATGGGTAGACCGGCAGAAAAGCCCATCGACTACCGTCGACGCGCCCGCTGTCGGTGAGAGGGAGACTGCTCGGGTAGCCCTGGTCATGAATCTGCCGATAGAAGCCGCCGTCCCAGATACTCGCGTAGTCGAAGTAGCTGCCCAGATGCGGCAGCGCCGGGAGTGCCGCCTGATGCTGCAGAACCACCAGCGTCCAGAACAGGGTGTACAGGCGTCCGACCAGCCAGACCAGGCCGACCTGCGCCCACCACGGCAGTCCGCTGAGCCGACCGGGCAGCCATCGGGCGAACCGGACGCCTCGGTCAGCGAACCCCGTCAGTGCGGTCAAGGCATCGTCCAACCCGGGTCGACCCAGCTCGGACGCCGCCGGGCCCGTCATCGATCGGCCCCCTGGCGTCCGGCGACACACAGCGCGGTCAGGGCGCCTGCACGTTCGAGCCGGTCCAGCGCCACACGAACACCATCCAGACCACCTGAGCGGTCACGGCCCCGATCAGCAGCAGGCCACGATAGGCGCGACTGCGGGACAGACCCGCCACCGCCGCAGCGAGCGGGAAGGCTGGGGCGAGCAGCCGGATCAGACTGGTGTTCACCGGAACCACCACAGCCAGATAGACCAGACAGCTGAGCACCCACGCCCACATCACCATCCCCAACCGCAGAACCGCCCTCGACAGGAGAGCTCTCGCCACCACGAGTGCGAACACAATACCGACCAGCGCACCGACGATCGGTCCGAAATAGGTGACCATCGAGCGCGCATAGAGCTTGAACGGCAACTGACTCTCGCCCCCATGCCAGGCAGCCTCGGTGAGGAGATAGGCATTGGGCACACCGGTGGCCGCGGCGGCGATCGCAGGCCACAGCCCCATCGCAGCCACCGAGACCGCCACCAGCGCAGCCAGTGACCACCAGCGAGTGCCGGTCACCTGAGCACCGCGATGCCACTGACACCAGGTGGTGACCAGCAGCAGCACACTGGCCAGAGCCAACGGTGCGGCCAATGGACGAGTCAGCCCGGCCAGGACCACCAGCGGAATGCTCAACAGGTAGCGCTCACGCGTCCACGCCAACAGGACGGCCGCCAATAGCAGCAAGGCCAGCGACTCCGAGTACGGGATCTGGAAGATGGCGGAGGCCGGGGCCAACGACAGCAGAGTCAGCGCGAACAGCGCCGTGGCGTGGCTGAACCGGGTAGTGAACAGCCGATAGGCCAGCAAGAAGAAGCCGAGCGACGCCAGGCAGGACACGACCGGAGCGGCGACCAGCCAATCCAGACCGGTGACTGCGGACAGGCCGCGGACCAGGAAGGGGTAGCCGGGCAGGAAAGCCCAGGCGTTGTTGTCGACCAACCCGGACGCGTCCCGCGGCAGTATCGCCGGGTAGCCGTTGGCGAAGATCTCGTGGAAGTAGCCGGCATCCCAGCCGTTGCTGTAAGCGAGGTAGCCGGGCTGGCTGGGCGACCACGGGTTGGCGTCTTGGCGGTTGGCCACGATCACGAACAGCCAACCGGTGACGAGCCGTCCGAGCAGCCAGATGGCGGCCACCTGCAGCCACCAGGGCCAGGTGCGAAGGATGGACGTGGCTGCGGCGAGGATGCGTCCGGTCCACCGCCGAATGCCGGCACCCAGCTGCTCCAATGGGCGATCAGGAGCGATCGACCTCGTCGACTCGTTGCCGCCCATCGCCAGCTCCTAGCCCGAGTGGTTTCCGTGGAACAGCGAGGCCACCGAGCCATCTTCGAAGACCGCCTGGATCGCGGCCGCGATCAGCGGGGCCATCGACAGCACGGTCAGCTTCGGGATGTTGATGTCTTCACTGATCGGCAACGTGTTGGTGACGATCACTTCTTCGAAGGCGGATTCGTTCAGTCGCTGCGGCGCCGGCCCGGACAGGATCGGGTGGGTGGCAGCAGCGATCACCGCCTTGGCGCCGAAGTTCTTCAGTGCGGCAGCGGCCTGGCAGATCGTCCCGGCCGTGTCGATCATGTCGTCGACCAGCAGACAGACCCGTCCGGCGACATCCCCGACGACCTCGCCGACGGCCACCTCATTGGCCTTGTTGGGGTCGCGGCGCTTATGGATGATGGCCAGCGGCGTGCCCAACTCGTCGGACCACATATCGGCCAGCCGGACCCGTCCGGCGTCCGGCGAAACGACGGTCATCTCCGAGACGTCGTAGTGAGCCTTGATGTAGTCGACCAGGACCGGCAGCGCCAGCAGATGGTCGACCGGGCCGTCGAAGAAACCCTGAATCTGGGCGGCGTGCAGGTCGATCGACATCAGCCGGTCGGCGCCGGCGGTCTTGTAGAGGTCGGCGATCAGCCGGGCCGAGATCGGCTCGCGGCCGGCATGCTTCTTGTCCTGGCGTCCGTAGGGGTAGAACGGCGACACCACGGTGATCCGCTTGGCCGAGGCCCGCTTCAGAGCGTCGATCATGATCAACTGTTCCATCAGCCACTCATTGACCGGGGCCGGATGCGACTGGATCACGAAGGCGTCCGCGCCGCGGACCGACTCCTCGAAGCGGACGTAGATCTCGGAGTTGGCGTAGGTCAGCGAACGGGTCGGGACGAGTCCGACGCCGAGCAGGTCGGCCACCTCTTCGGCGAGTTCGGGGAAGGCACGTCCGGTGCACAGCATCAGGTGCTTGTTGTTCGGAC
>Ga0268263_1002204_pt1 | contig 13330 bp, 10 predicted proteins | sample Biomet5_FD_190358 | JGI IMG/M metagenome (GOLD analysis project Ga0268263, IMG submission 190358) | Microbial communities from bioreactor (seeded with sewage sludge) at LBNL, California, USA - Biofuel metagenome 5 (SPAdes) (version 4) | ecosystem: Engineered > Bioreactor > Anaerobic >... | reverse complement strand
ACTTTTCGTGCTCGATTCTTCAATCGAGCTGTCCGAACAGGACAAGCATGTGGCCGGATATGCGGTTCAAGCAGGCAAGGGTGTTATCATCGTCGCCAACAAATGGGACCTCGTGGCCAAGGACCAGAACACTATGGACGAGCAGACCAAGAAGATTCGGGCGGACTTCGCGTATCTCGACTATGCGCCGATCGCCTTCGTATCAGCCCTCACAAAGAGCCGCGTGCAGACGCTTTTTCCTCTCATCGACCAGGTTTATGAATACCGGTACAAACGGATTTCAACCAATGTGCTCAACGAGGTAGTCAGCGATGCACAGGTGGCGACGCCAGCCCCGACACATAAGGGAAAGCGGCTTCGCATCAGCTATTGTTCACAGGTCGCTGTGGCTCCGCCGACGTTCGTTTTCTTCGTCAACGACCCTGACCTGATGCACTTCTCTTACAAACGGTTTCTGGAGAACCAGCTGCGCCACTCCTTCGGCTTCGACGGCAATCCCATCAGGATCATTGCGCGGACCAAATACTGAAAGCATTGTTCACATCCATTGTCAAGCGTCATGGCGGGATAAATATTTCCTAAATTAGCGCTATAAAAGTTGAAAATGACCTTGAATATGATAGAATTACCCTAGATTGGAGGTTCACCCAATGAGTGATGTTTTGAACAAAAAGATCATTGCTGAGAAGGTCTCTGAGAAGTTGAATACCACCAAAAAGGAAGGCGTCGAAGTCGTTGACATGATTTTCGATGAAATCGCCGGGGCGTTGAAGAAGGGCGAGAAGGTCGATATCAGCGGTTTCGGCAAATTCGAAGTCAAAGAGCGTGCTGCCCACGAGGGAATCAATCCCGCGACCAAGGAGAAGATCATGGTCGCCGCCAAGAAGGCCCTCAAGTTCAGGCCGTCAAAGCCTCTGAAGGAACTCGTCAAGTAGGTATCAAGCCATCGAAAGATGGCTTTTTTTATGGTCCAAACCCAGCAGCGGGTGTTTTATGGGCGTAAATGCTATATAATGTTGGCAGTAAAGGTGATAAACATGAGATTCGCACATTTAGCCGACCTTCATCTTGGCAAGAAACTGGCCGGCATAGACCTCATCGACGATCAAAGGACTGTGCTCTCGGAAATTGTCGACATCATCAAGAAGCGGCGGCTGACGATGGCGGTGATTGCCGGCGATGTTTTCGATAAGAGCATACCGAGCGAGCAGGCTCTGGAGCTGTTCGACGATTTCATTACGGAGTTAGCAGGGCATAATGTCAGGGTCTTCATCATCAGCGGCAATCATGATTCGGCAGAACGGCTGTCCAACTACAGCACTCTGCTGGCCAAAAGCGAGATATATGTGGCCCATCCCTTCGATGGCCATGTTCAGAAACTGGAGTTCAAAGATCGTTTCGGAAGGTATGAGGTGGACATGTTGCCATTCTTCAAGCCTTCAAATGTCAGGCCTTTTTATCCACAGTCAAAGATAGAATCATATCAGGATGCCTTTGACGCCGTCATCGCTGACGCCCATCTCGAACCATCAATACGCCATATTTTATTATGCCACCAATTCATTAGCGGAGGCGTGGTGAGCGATTCGGAAGACCATGTCGTGGGCGGCCTCGATATGATTGATGCCTCGGCCTTAGGGGAACTCGATTATGTAGCTCTGGGGCATCTGCATAAGCCGCAGCATGTCGGGCGTCGCAGCATCCGATATGCGGGGTCACCGCTGCGTTATTCGCTTTCGGAGATGGATCAGGACAAGGTCTTGCCAGTGATAACGATTAAAGAGAAAGGGACTTTAGAGATTGAGAATTTCCCCCTCGAACAACCTCATGGCATGAGACGGCTGACCGGATTGACCGACGAACTGGCACAAATGCCTTATAGCGAAGATTTCGTCGATGTTACCGTGACCGACAATGAAGTGATGCCTGACGCACGTGTCACTCTGAGTACCAATTTCCCAAATATGATAGGTTTCAGCGTTGCCAACGACAAGATGAAGGACTCTTTAGACGTCGATGGCGGGCAGCAGCAGCTTACACGCAGTGACGCGGAGATGTTCAGGGCTTTCTATCGTTATCAGAACAACGTCGATCCATCGGAACCGCAGATGGAAATTGTAAACCGTATCATCGATGAGATCGGGGAGGAAGACAGATGAAGCCATTGATCCTCACGATGAGTGCCTTCGGCCCGTATGCATCGACGGTGACAATCGATTTCGAGAAGGAGATCAATTCGCGGGGGCTCTTTCTGATAAGCGGTGACACCGGCAGCGGAAAGACAACGATCTTCGATGCGGTCTCCTATGCCTTGTATGGCCAGGCCAGCGGAGGCAGTCAGAGACGTTCAGCCCGCAGTTTCCGCTCCGATTACGCGGCAGCCGACGTACAGACGTATGTCGAACTGACTTTCGAACATCATGGCCGGCGCTATGCAATCCGCCGCAGTCCGGATTATGACCGACTCAAGAAGAACGGTCAGGGAACTACGCGGGAGGCGGCCAGTGTCGAACTGATAAGTTATGACGACCAGAAGGTCTTCAACAAGTTCGATCAGGTCGATGCCTATATATACGATCTGTTGGGACTTACGCGTGATCAGTTCGCCCAGACCGTCATGATCGCGCAGAATGACTTCCTGCAGATCATAAACGCCCCCAGCGACACACGGCGCAGCCTGTTCCAGAAGCTGTTCCGCACCGGCCGGTTCGCCCGTTTTGAACAGCGCCTGAAGGAAGAAAACGATGCAGCCGGGCTGCATATGCAGCAGCTGCAGCAGCAGCTAGTCACGGAAGCCAACCACTTTGAGGTTGACAAGGACTGCCAAGAAGCCGGATATATCGATTATTTGAAAGCGGATGTTTCGACGATAACGGAGTTATGTGAGAAGATGAGGTCTTATGATGATGACATCCGTCAACGGATACATGATCTTGATGGGATGCAGTCATCGCTTGATCGTCAGATTCTGGAAGGCCAACAAGGTATCACCCGTGCGGAAGCTGTCAACCAGCAGTTCGATAGGCTGGCCCAACTGAAAGCCGAGAAGATGATCCTTGATCGCAAGCATGATGGCATGGATGACCTTCGCATCGCTTTAGCCGCCGGTTTGAAAGCCCAGGAAGTCAAGGCCTATGAAGACAACCTTAAGACCTGGCAGGGAAGTTTTGAGCGCGACCGTAATAAAGTGGAGGAATACGAAAAGCAGATCTCCGAGTCGCAAATCCGTAAGCATGATGCCGAGCTTGAGAAGAGCAAAGAAGACACTCGTCGTAAAGGTATCGAAACCCTGAGGCAGAAGATACGAGATGCCCAGACCGCGATGCAGCTGATAAATCAGTACAACACGGCCGATGATGGCTTCACGACCGTCCAACAGAAGGTCCGCGACCTGTCGAACGCTTATGAGAAAGCCAGCCGTCAGGAAGATCTCATGCGTCAGCAGTTCTACCTGGCCCAGGCCGGCATTCTAGCCGACCAACTTGTGGATGGCATGCCTTGCCCGGTATGCGGCAGCATCGAGCATCCGCAGCCGGCCATGCACATCGATTCGCAGATCGAGCAATCCAAGGTCGATGGCGCTATTGAACTGAAGAAACGCGTAACCGAGGAATTCAGGATCACATCCGAGAAGTCGGCGGCCCTCAAACAGCAGCGTCAGGGGCTGGTCGACCAACTGGTGGCCATGGGATACGCCGGCACCGACAGCATCACTCTTATCGATCAGAGCATAAGGCAGTGGCGTCAGGAGCTGGCAGGGCTTGAGCAGGCGATCAAGCATTCAGATGACGAATATCAGGCGGTTGTCAGTGGTCTGACAGCCGCACAGGCGGCTTTAGCCCAACTGCGGGATTCGATAAAAGATGAGAATGCCAAATGTCAGCAGGCACTGACGGTATATAGACAGAAGATAGCCGACGGCGGCTTCGAAGACGAGAAAGGCTATCATGACGCCATCCGCTCGGATCAAGAGCTGCTGTCCTATCAGCGCCGCATCAGTGAATACGATCAGCACCTGAACCTTGTAGTCAGCCAACAGAAGGAGCTGCTGCGGCAGCTTGACGGTAAGGTAATAGCCGACATCGACGGGCTCAAGCAGACCTTGGTGGGGCTGCAGGACCATCGGCGCGAAGTAAATGGGCAATACAACTCCCTGGTCGTGCTGCTGAAGAACAACAGCGCTGCTTTAGTCAGAGCCGACGGTCTGCGCGGACAGCTTTCGCAGGCCAAGGAAGAAGTACGTATGTATGCTGACCTGTACAGGACGGTTAAGTCTCAGCAGGCCAGCAAGGTCAAACTGTCCTTCGAGACTTACATCCAGCAATACTATTTCAAGGAAGTCATCGCGGCGGCCAACAAGCGGCTGACCAAACTGGCTGGCGGCAGTTTCATCATGCGCTGCAAGCCGGAGGCGCCTAACCTTCGTTCACAGAGCGGGCTGGACATCGAAATCCTCGACAGTCATACCGGCCAATGGCGTGATGCTTCCACGCTTTCGGGCGGGGAGAGCTTTTTGGCTTCGTTGGCCCTGGCTCTGGGCCTGTCAGACGTCGTGCAGAACTACAGCGGCGGGGTAAGCCTGGAATCAATGTTCATCGACGAAGGCTTCGGGACGCTAGATGACGAAACGCTGCGCCAAGCCATCGGCGTCATCACCGAATTGACACAGCAGCAGAGAATGATCGGTCTCATATCCCATCTGGAAGCCCTCAAGCAATGCATCGGCGATCAGCTGGTGATCAGCAAGGACATCAAGGGTAGCCATGCCGAATGGATCCACGATTGATCGAGATACGACGGAAGAGGTGCCCACATGCATATATCTGATCTAAGACGCTATCAGCGATGCCCGCGGATGTACATGCTTTCGAAGCAGGACACGCAGCGTGCCTTCCCGTTCTTAAATGTCTCCATGGACATCGAAGGCAGCGTGCGCAGACGGCTGGGAGTCGACGAGGATGCTTTTGTCGGACGGCCCAACGACACCACGGAACAGACCAGCCAGGCGATGACTGGTCATCGCTGGCTTTGCCATCCGCGTTTTGAATACCGCGGTCTGCGGACCAAGGTCTCATACATGAGCCATCAGGGCAATGTATGCCGTCTGTATTTTGTCATGCTCAGCCTGGCCCCGACGGCTGATGCGGCCATCAATGTACGTCTGACACGAGACATCATCTCTCGATGCGGATATGTTGTCGAGAAGGCCTATATCGTGCATCCCAATAGTGAGTATGTCCGTCAAGGCAAGATTGACGACATGAAACTATGGACGGTTACAGACCGCTTCTATAACGGCAACGGCAATTCTTCAAAGCCGGTCCTCAAGGCTGCCGATGAACTGGATGTCGACATCGATGTGATGCTGGATGAATTCTTGCATTTCGACGGTACGGTCGATGATGCCAAGGCGGTCCGCTCCGCAAGATGCACGCAGCGTTCGCGGTGCCCCTATTATGAACAGTGCTTCCCACAAGAGGACGAACTGCCTGATGACACTATACTCTCATTGACCAGCTCGGCCCACAAGTATGAGATGTATGAAAGGGGCATCAGCTACCTGTCACAGGCCGACATTACGGCCATCGAAGGCAGCCGGCAGCAATATGCCCAGATCATGGCCGATCGCCAAGGAGGGTTCTTCTGCGACCGCATGGGATTGAGGGAATGGATGAGGCAGAACATCGCTGAACCGCTGTCCTTCCTCGACTTCGAATGGGACCTGTATGCACTTCCTCCTTATGACGGGATGCGGCCTGTCGAGGTGCTGCCTTTCGAGTTCGCACTGATTGTCAGACAGGGAGGAGTCCAGCGCCATGTCGAATATGTGGGCTTTGGAGACGACCGTCGGGAATTCATCGAGAAGCTTCTTGAGAACATTCCTGACACGGGAACCATCCTGGCATACAATGCCTTGGGTGCAGAAAGTCTGCGATTGAAGGAACTGGGCGAAGCCTTCCCTGAATACCGGAGCCGTCTCGAAAAGGTACGTCAGCGATTGGTCGACCTCTCGCTTCCATTCACCCTAGGACTGGTGTACGACGTACGGATGAAAGGCTTCTATTCGATCAAGACCATTCAGAACATCATCGATAGCAAGCATAGCTACCACGACCTGCAGGTAGATAACGGCTTGGAGGCGGTGAGGCGCTATAGACAGATCGACGGTCTGGCTGACGGATCCGAACGGCAGACAACGATACGTGAGCTGAAGGAGTATTGTGGACTTGACGCACTATCGCTGGCTATCGTCTACGACGCGCTTGTCAAAGTCGTTGAAAATGATGAAAACACGCTATGAACTATGTTTTTACGGTATAATCTAGGTAGGAGGTATGCATATGAAAGTAAATGTGCATGGCAAAGATCTTACGGTAAGTAAAATCGATGAGGAGAGGATCGGTGAAAAACTTTCGTTTCTCAACAAATACCTTCTGATAGACGACGATACCACGGCCATGGTAATCGTCAAGAGACATGGCAACGACATCAAACTGGAGATAACGATACCTACAAAAGTCGGCACGCTGCGCTCGGAGGTCATCGACCACGAGATCCGCAGCGCGATTGATGACTCGATCGATAAGCTCGAGGATCAGCTTCGGCGCCAGAAGACACGCCTGTCGCGCCGGCATCGCGAGAAGTTGGCCAAGGCGTTCATCGATGACGGGGCCGCCAAGACGGCTGACACCGAGCCTGCCAAAGTAAAAAGGGTGGCGGTCGATGCCCTGGAGGTTGATGAAGCAATACTGCGCATGGAGATGCTGGGACATTCGTTCTTCGTCTATCGCGATGCGACAACCGACATCATATCCGTCGTATATAAACGTGAGGATGGCGGCTACGGCGTCATAGAAGCCGTGTAGACAGATTGACATCTTGATTACATCAGGACGGGGTAGAGATACCCCGTCTGTTGTTGAAAGAAGTATAAGGCCATGACGGTCGGTACGAGGTCTATCGACCCGAAGGAGGTTGGGGAAACGATGGATGACAAGGGGTATATCATCAGCTATTGCGGCATCAGGTGCGACCAGTGCGAATACTACAAGAATGACGAGCATTGCCACGGCTGTCGCAAGCAGGGCAATCCCTTCATGGAATGCCAGATACGAGCATGCTGCATCGAGATGAAGCTTAAGTTCTGCGGCTGCTGCCGTTGGTTCCCATGCCACAAGCTTGACAGGGTATACAAACAGCCTACTAGCCAAGCCCGTGAAGCACTGCAGCTGATGAAGTCGATGGATGATGATTGCTGAAAAGTTGACCTTGGTTTGCCGTCCTGCGGTCACGCTTTTAGGTAATAATCGGTGCAGATATGATATAATGTGAAAAAATGCAGGAGGTTTAGACATGGGATTGGGACAGAAGCTGAAGGATATGATCGCGCCGGTCTCCGAAGGCGGTGACGAGGAAGAGTACGTCGAGCTGTCGGCTGACGAGGCCAAGGCTATCAGCGACTATGAGAACCCCAAGAACAAAGGCGTCCTGAAGAGCTCTGATGCCAAGATGGCGCTGTTCGAGCCACGCTCCTTCGATGAGGCCTCGGACATTGCCGACCATCTGAAACAGCAGTTGGCATGCGTCGTCAACCTGCACCGGCTGCAGCATGAATTCGCCCAGCGGACAATCGACTTCCTTTACGGGGTCGTCTATGCTTTGGACGGTAAGATCCAGCGTATCGGACGCGACGTAATTCTCTGCACGCCTCGCAGCATTGGCGTCAAAGGTGAGATTGACACCGATGACGAGGATAAGGAAGACGATACCCCGGCACAGGGCTGAAAGATAACCGCGGCCTTGGCGATTGCTTGTTGAAGAATAGTCTTCCATATGGCATAATTGAACAGGGACTTGCCTATTGTTATCCTAATGGGCCGGTTGCGTGTTAGAAAAGGGTGATGACGTGATGAACGATCAGCAGGAGAGATTCAACCTGGTCCATAACGGATATGATTGCTATCAGGTGAACAATGAGATCGATCGTTTGGAATTCCAGATCCAGACCCTGAATGAGAAGATCGTCATGTATCAGAACCAGATTGATACCGTCAACAATCAGTTCTCCACCATCAAACAGCGTTATCAGATGCTGGTCAACGAGCTGTCAATGCGTGAGAAGGCGGCGGATGACGTCGCCCGCATCGCGCTTAAGGAAGCCAATTCCGTCATCGAGAATGCGCAGAACAATGCCGACGACATTGTCCAGGAAGCCATCGTCGATGCTCAGACGCTATTAGGCGAGGTTAAGCAGTACAACGACGAGAGCGCGCTGATGAAGAAAGAACTGCGTGAGAAGATGCAGGCCTTCATTGAGGTGCTGGCCAAGTACGAATCCCCGCAGCTGCCTGACCTTGATAAGCTGATCGCCACCTTCCAGCCCGAGCCGCGCGGGCCGATACCGGTCATGCCGGCACCGCAGAAAGAGAATAAAGACAACAAGCAATGACTGAGAAAGGCCTATGGACCGCGATTGCAGAGAGCCGGCGTATGGTGCGAGCCGGTAGATACGATCCATGGGATATCACTCACCAGCCCTGCGGCCGACAGGTAGTCCGCAGCGTGATCCCGCGTTAAGGGCCGAGGGCATGCCGCTGGCATGAACTAAGGTGGTACCGCGTTTCAGACGTCCTTAGATCAAGGGCGTTTTGTTTTTTATAAAGAAAGGGTGGATGAAGATGGATTACAAAGAGACGCTGCTGATGCCCAACACGACCTTCGAAATGCGTGGCAATCTGCCGAAGAAGGAGCCTGGCATCCAGAAGCACTGGGAAGAGATACGCCTTTATGAACAGGTCATGAGGAACAACGCTGGCAAACCGTTCTGGATGCTTCATGACGGGCCGCCTTATGCCAACAACAACCTGCATATGGGGACGGCTATGAACCGCATCCTCAAAGATTTCATCGTTAAGAGCCGTAACATGGGCGGATACTGCAGTCCTTTCTATCCTGGATGGGACACGCATGGGCTGCCAATCGAGAACATGATGCCCAAGATTGGGGTGGACCGCAAGAAGATGAGCACGGCTGCTTTCCGTGCGGAATGCGAAAAATACGCTCTCAAGCAGGTCGAGATCCAGAAAGCGACCGAGAAGCGGCTTGGCACGTTGGCCGACTTCGACCATCCTTACATAACGCTGCAGAAGCACTTCGAGGCGATGCAGATACGTTCCTTCGGCAAGATGGCCGTCAAAGGACTCATCTATCAGGGACTCAAGCCTATCTACTGGTCCCCTGAACGCGAAAGCGCCGTGGCGGACAGTGAGACCTATTACGAGACCAAGAAGGACCAGACCATCTACGTCTCCTTTGACGTCGTCGACGGCAAAGGTGTGCTGGATGGTGATGAAAAGTTCGTTATCTGGACCACGACACCTTGGACCATACCGGCCAACCTGGCCATCTGCCTGAATCCTGGCTTCGAGTATGCCGTCGTACAGACCGCCAAGGGCAAGCTTATCGTGCTGGCCAAACTGGTCGACAGCCTTATGGCTAAATTCGGTCTTGACGACTACAAGGTGCTCAGGACGTTCAAAGGCACGCAGCTGGAGAACATCACCGCCAAGCACCCGCTCTACGATCGTACCAGCCTGGTGATCCTGGGCGGACATGTTACTGATGAAGACGGCACGGGCTGTGTCCATACGGCACCGGGCCATGGCATGGATGATTTTATCGTCGGCCAGAGATATGGCCTGCCAGCATACTGTCCGGTCGACGAGAAGGGCTGCATGATGCCTGAAGCCGGCGCGTTCTTGGCTGGCAAGTCGGTCTGGGATGCCAACCCGCTGGTCATCGCTAAGCTTGATGAGGTTGGACATCTGCTCAAGCAGGAGACCATCGAGCATCAATACGCCTTCGATGAGCGCATGAAGAAGCCTGTCATATATCGAGCCACTGTACAATGGTTCGCCTCCATCGACAAGATCCGTGACGGACTGCTGGCGGAGATCGATAATATCCACTGGGAGAATGAATGGGGCAACGTACGTCTGCACAACATGATCCATGACCGTGCCGATTGGTGCATATCACGTCAGAGGGCATGGGGCGTGCCCATCCCCATCTTCTATGGCGAGGACAAAAAACCCATAATCGACCAGAAGCTGTTCGATCATGTCGCTGACCTGTTCGAACAGTATGGTTCCAACGTCTGGTTCGAACGCGAGGCCAAGGACCTGTTGCCGCAGGGCTATTCAAATCCCGCATCACCCCATGGTCTGTTCACCAAGGAACAGGACATCATGGATGTATGGTTCGACTCCGGCTCATCACACAACACTTTCGCCGACCGTGGCTATCCGTATCCCTGCGACCTTTATTTCGAGGGCAGCGATCAATACCGCGGCTGGTTCAACTCATCGCTGGTCGTCGGTTTTGCCACCAATGGACGGGCACCCTATAAGACAGTTCTTTCACATGGCTATGTGCTGGACGGCCATGGACGCCCGATGCATAAGTCGGCTGGAAACGTCGTCGACCCGACGGAGGTCATCGCACGTTACGGGGCTGACGTCATCCGTCTGTGGTGCGCATCAGCCGACTTCAAACAGGATGTACGCTGCTCTGACGATGTAATGAAGCAGACGAGTGATTTTTACCGGAAGATCCGTAATACCTTCCGTTTCTTGCTTGGCAATATAAACCCTCAGGATTTCGACGATGCTAAGGATTCCGTGCCCTATGAGAAGCTTGGCCTGCTGGATCGATACATTCTCAACGTTGAAGATACCGTCATCGGCAGGGTCCGCCAGGACTACGAATCATACAATTTCTTGGATGCCTTCATGACGATGAACAATTTCATGGTCAATGAGCTGAGCTCGTTCTACATGGATTATGCCAAAGACATACTTTACTGCGATGCCAAGGATGCGCTGCGCCGACGTCAGGTTCAGACGGTTTTCTACAAGGTATGCGACGACTTGGTCCGGCTGTGGGCGCCCATTCTGTCGTACACCTGCGAAGAGATCTATGCAACCTTCAAGCCGCAGGTCGCAAGCGTATTCCTGACACAGATGCCAATGCCTGAGCAGCGGCCCGATGCACAGCAGGTTATCAAGCAGGGCGAAGAGCTGATGGCGGTGCGCACCGACGTCCTAAAGGCGTTGGAACTGGCACGGACTTCTGGTACGATTGGGAAATCGCTTGAGGCTGCGGTTATGTTATGCCCCAAGGAGCAGTATGCCGCCACCATGGGGGTGTTCGACGAGGAGCAGCTTGCCGAAATGATGATTGTCTCACATCTGCACATCTGCACCGACAAATCGATGACAGAATATCCGACCTGTTATCTGAAGGTCGAAAAGGCCCAGGGCCATGTCTGCGCCAGATGCTGGCAGATCGTCGACGATGTCGATGGCAATGGGCTTTGTGCCCGCTGCCAGAAAGTCATTCATTGATGCATGGGGAGTCGCCCGGATCAGGGCGGCTCCCATTTTACTTTTATGGCCTGATAAATTATACTGATGTCAGGTAAGCCACGAGGTAAACAACATGGATGAAAAACAACTGCAGTCGGAGTTCCTGAAGGCCTTCGGCACTGGAACGGAACCGGTGAAGGCTTATTTCGCACCAGGCCGCGTCAACATGATCGGCGAACATACTGATTACAACGGCGGTCATGTCTTCCCATGTGCGCTGACGCTGGGTATATACGGCGCCTTCCGTCGCCGTCAGGACCGTCAACTACGCTTCTATTCACTTAGCTACCCGCAGGCTGGGATCATCACCGCCTCCCTTGACAGGCTGATCAACAGCGAACAGGGCGGCTGGAGCAATTATCCCATGGGCGTGATCTGGACGCTGGACAAGAAGGCCGGTATCCAACTGCCCGGAGGATTCGACATGCTTGTCTACAGCCATCTGCCCGTCGGCTGCGGGCTTTCATCGTCAGCGGCACTGGAGGTCATGACCGGGCTAGCGCTTTCTGACCTGTTCGGTCTGCACCGTTCGCTTAAGGACATCGCACTCGACGGTCAGTTCTGCGAGAATCATTTCATTAACCTTAACTGCGGCATTATGGACCAGTTCATCTCAGCTCTGGGACGCAAAGACAATGCCATGTTCTTGGACACCAATACCTTGGACTACGAATATGCACCGTTGGCCATGCCGGACGCCAAGATAATCATCACCAACTCTAATGTCAAGCATTCATTGGCGTCCTCTGCGTATAACCAGCGCCGCCAGCAGTGCGAGACTGCCCTGGCCCAGCTGCAGACCGTATTACCAGTCAAGACGTTGGGCGACCTCGATGAGGACAGCTTCGAGACCCACAAGAAAGTGATAACCGACCCTGTATGTCTTAGGCGCGCCCGTCATGCAGTCTATGAGAACAGGCGTACGATAAAGGCCTTCTCGTTGCTTAAATCAGGCGACATTGCCGGATTCGGACGGCTGATGAATCAGTCGCATGTCTCATTGCGCGACGATTATGAGGTATCATGCAAGGAGCTTGACTACCTCGCTGAACTGGCCTGGATGCACCCGGGGGTCATAGGCTGCCGGATGACGGGCGGCGGTTTCGGTGGATGCACGGTGGCGATCGTCGAAAATGAACACGTCGAATCGTTCATCGCGCAGTTAGGCGCTAAATACAAGGGGCGTTTCGGAATCATTGCCGAGTTCTACATTGTCGAGCCAGGCGACGGTGCCCGTGCCATCATGTGATGAAGATAGATTATAAAGGGATGATCCGTGATTACGCTGTCAAGAAGGCCACCGCGCTTGTCAAGGATCGGATCAAAGACAGGATAAAAGATTTGGGCCGTGACTCAGTGGTCATCGCCGGAGCCGGCATCGCCGGGTCGTTTTTGGCTGGCCGGCTGGCTGGTCAGGGCATCCGCGTCACCGTCCTGGAGAAAGCCCCGGCCCATTTCCTGGAACCCGACTGGTCAGAACCAGTCAGCATCAAGACGCTGTCACAGGCAGGACTGCCTGCATATGATGGTTCCGTCAACATCAAAAGGAGCCGTGATGACATCCGCTTGTATGAACCGGTCCGCCCGCACCGCGCGTTCATTCGTCTCAAAGGTTCACTTTTTGAACTGCCTATGGATGTCGTCCTAATCGATCGCCGTGCCCTGTTGAGATACCTCCGCGAAAAAGCCGTGGCTGCCGGAGCCCAGATTCACTACGGCATCAGCGCCGTCGGCATGGCTGAAAACATCGTCATGGCCCATGACCGCCATGGCAACATGTTCCAGTTCGCCTGCAACATGGCGATCGACGCTACCGGCCCGGACGGACGTCTGCGTTGCTCGGATGAGATGAACCCTTTGTTCGCTAGGCCTTTGGACAGCGCCGCATTTTCTTACGTCAGACG
>Ga0268263_1002202_pt1 | contig 13340 bp, 13 predicted proteins | sample Biomet5_FD_190358 | JGI IMG/M metagenome (GOLD analysis project Ga0268263, IMG submission 190358) | Microbial communities from bioreactor (seeded with sewage sludge) at LBNL, California, USA - Biofuel metagenome 5 (SPAdes) (version 4) | ecosystem: Engineered > Bioreactor > Anaerobic >... | reverse complement strand
CTCATCCGTGGGAACCACGGTGTAGCTGACGGTGGGCACCGGGAAATCCTGATTGCCGGTTGCCTTGTCCGTGGTGACGTAATTGAGCGTTGCCACCGCGTTGGTGGGAAGCGTATACGTGCCGCTGGCGGAGTTCCTGGCGGCCGACAGCTTCAGTCCGTATGTGACGTACAGGGGCGCGCTGTTTTCCACCTGCATATTGATCGCCACATTCAAACTCTCCGAATTGGCGCTGCCGTCTCCCGGCGTATAGGAGACGAACACCTGATTCTTGTCCCCGAAAGCAACGGTGTTGTTCTGAGCGTCCACAGTCCCTGCCAGGGCCGTGCCGCCGACGGTGACGCCGATGGAATTCAAGGAGGTCAGATCAAAGTCGTTTCCGATCACATCCTTGATGGTCGAACCGGTGTCCACAGCGTAGAGAATACGGTTTTTGATTTGGTCGAAAGCTTTCTCGCAGCCGGATGTCGCATCGGTGATCTTATAGCCGGAGCCCAAATCCACAAAGGACTGCATCATCTTGGAGCAGAGGGTGTACTCGGGATTGGCGCCGTCGTAGGTCCAGTACAGAGTGATCGTGTGGTACTTTGCCGCGATCTGCTGGAATTCGTTGGTGGTCAGATACGCGCCGACCTCCACGGAGGACATGGTGTTGGCCATGGTCTTGGCTTCTGTCCCATCCCCCGGCGCGGGAGCGGACACCGGGATGCAGTCCGACACAGCGGCATTCTCACCGTTGTATTTGGTCCAGAGAATCCAAAAATCCTTGGAGTTCTCGTAGCCCTGTACGTTGGCCATCACGTCGCTCAGGGTCGGGGATTGTCCGTTGTAAGCGCCCGCTTCGATGTGCACTTTCAGACTGCTGGTGGAAGTATTGCCGAGGTCGGAGCTGCCATAGCCGCTTGCATAATACGAGGTATAGACCGTGTCGGCGTTCGTGGGATCGGACCAGCAGTAGCTGATGCCGTCGGAGGCGAAGAGCAGGTACTTGTTCTCCGCGGGCACGGAATTATCGCCGTCCAGCATGGCCTCCGCCTTGAGAAGCCCGCCGAAGGTATTGGTGCCCTGGTATGTGGTGCTGAGAGCCTGGTCGATCTGATTAAGGTCGACCTTGGCGACATCGGCCAGATCCTGAATCACTTCCGGATAGCGGGCGAATATAATCACGCCAAGTTTGACCTGGATATTTGTTTTGGCGGAGAGGGATTTGACCAGCGAGTGAATCTGCGTTTGCAGATCCGTTGCCCGCTTGCTTGAGGTGGATTTATCAATGCAAAACACGACGTCGTAGCTGAGTGTCGTCTCCTTGCCGGGGATCTGCAGCGTCACGTTGGTCTGGTCGTTTGCGCTCAGGCCATCCGCCGTCTTGCCAAGGTCCAGGGTGACAGCGCCCGCTGCCGTCGCCAAAAGAGAGACGGCCAGAACCGCTGCAGCTGCCAGGGAAAGAATTTTCTTTAATCCGTGTTTCATTGCGATTTCTCCTTCCAAACTTCGGGCAGGAGCGTCTGAGAACCTGCCGAACATTTTTGATTCAACTTATCATAGCACACGGCGGATACAAAAATCGGTACATTTCGCAGAAACCTTTTCATAATTGGAAATTTTTTGGGCGGAGGAAACAAATTTGCCAGAGGAAGGCGCGCTCTTCTGCCGGCGGGGGATACCCGCCGCCGGGTGCTTGCCTGGACCCGCAAAGTCCGTCCTCTCCGCGGCAAAGCACCCGCACTCCGGCACACCAGCAGCGACAATTTCCGGGTTGCCACCGCAGCCAGTGCTCCAGCATGGCCGCCAGGCCGCTGATGACAAACGTGTTGGCGTACTTCCGCTCCTGCTCCGTCTGCACGCCCCGCAGCGCATAATTGGATGTAGGCATCCTGCTGCAGATATTCCCTGCACTTGCGCTGCACGACGCAGCACTTTCCGCTTCGCCGTCGACGCCCCCTCGCCTCTGCCCGGCCTGACAGGCGGCTCCCTCCATCAGACACGCCGGGCGGCCGCAAAAGCCAGAACAGGATTCGGGAGCTTTGCCGGCTACTTTCTCTTGACTTGGAGTAAACTCCAGGTTTTATAATGAAAGCGCCGACCGGCGGACACGGCGCCTCCGGGGCCGTGCGGCGCCCCGGGGCGGGAAAAGAGGACAGACGATGACCATCAAGGAAGTCAGCGAACGCTATGGGATCACCGCAGATACCCTGCGGTACTATGAGCGGGTGGGGATGATCCCGCCCGTGACCCGGACGGCGGGCGGGATCCGCGACTATCAGGCATCCGATCTGAGCTGGGTGCAGCTGGCCAGGTGCATGCGCGCCGCCGGGCTGCCGGTGGAGGTGATGATCAAATATCTGCAGCTCTACCGGCAGGGGGACGGCACCATCCGGGCCCGCTATGAGCTCCTGGTCCGTCAGCGGGACGCGCTGCTGGAGCAGCGCAGGCAGATCGACGAGACGCTCGGCCGCATCTCCTACAAGATCAGCCGCTATGCGGATGCCCTCGAGACCGGCAAACTGGTCTGGGACGAGGAGCGGTGCCCCGGGAGCGAACCGTGCTCGCCGGGAAAATGAATCGTGCTCGCGGAAACGGGCCGTGCTCATTGGAAAAGCGAGCGGCACCCGCAGCGGAACGAAAGAAAAGAACAGGAAGGGACGTGCCATGATTTACAGGAAATTTCAGGATCTGACGCTCTCCGGGCTGGGGCTGGGCATGATGCGCCTGCCGGTGGTGAACGGGGACGACGGGGTGATCGACGAGGCTGCGGCCGCGGAGATCGTCGACTATGCCTATCGGAACGGGGTCAATTATTTCGACACCGCCTGGGGCTATCACAACGGCAATTCGGAGCTGACGGCGGGAAAGTGCCTGTCCCGGTATCCCCGGGAGAGCTTCTTTCTGGCCAGCAAATTTCCCGGCTACGACCCGGCCAATCTGGGCAGGGTGGAGGAGATCTTCCGGCGGCAGCTGGAAAAATGCCGGACGCCGTACTTTGATTTTTACCTTTTTCACAATGTGTACGAGGGGAACGTCGACGGATACCTGGACCCGAAGTTCGGTATTCTGGACTATCTGCTCCGGCAGAAGGAAAACGGCCGGATCCGGCATCTCGGCTTTTCCGCCCACGGCTCCGCCGACGTCATCCGGCGCTTTCTGGACGCCTGCGGAGAGCATATGGAATTCTGCCAGCTCCAGCTCAACTATATGGACTGGCATTTTCAGGACGCGGAGGGCAAGGCGGAGCTGATCCGGAAGGCGGGCATCCCGCTCTGGGTCATGGAGCCGCTGCGCGGCGGCAAGCTGGCCCGGGCCTCCGACGGCCTGGCGGCGGAGCTCCGGCGGCTGCGCCCGGAGGAGACCGTCCCGGCGTGGGCGTTCCGCTTTCTGCAGTCTGTACCCGGCGTCACCATGGTCCTCTCGGGCATGTCCAGTCTGGAACAGCTCCGGGCCAATCTGGAGACCTGGCAGGAGGACAAGCCGCTCTCCCGGGAGGAGTTCGACACGCTGGTGCGCCTTGCGGACGAGGAGACCCGGAAGGGCGGCCTCCCCTGCACGGCCTGCCATTACTGCACCAGCCATTGTCCGCAGGGGCTTTCGATCCCCGAGCTCATCGCCCTGTACAACGAGCACAGGATCACGGGCGGCGGCTTCCTCGCGCCCATGGCCGTGGCCAGCATGCCGCCGGAGCGGCGGCCGTCCAACTGCATCGGCTGCCGAAGCTGCGAGCAGGTCTGCCCGCAGCAGATCCGGATTTCCGAGATGATGCGGGAGTTCTCCGCCCAGCTGGGCCTGTGAGGCCCGCCGGAGGGCGCGGCGCCGCGGAGGCCTTCCCGCCGGAAAGCGCCGGCTGGTTTCCGCAGAACAGAGGGGAGGGACGGGCATCTGCCCGTCCCTCTTTCCTTCATACAGGGGCTGTAGGCTGCGGCGGGCTCTCCCGGAGAGCTGCCCTCAGGCGTTTTTCATCAGGCTGTCCAACAGGTTGCATACGGAGATCCCGGTGGACAGATCCATTTTGGAGAAATCGGTGGTGACGCCCGCATCGGACAGCAGTCCCGCCTGGGAGGAGGGATCGGCTACGATCGCCTGCGCGTCCTGATAAATATCGGACCAGTTTTTCTTGAGCAGGGTCTTGTCTGCGTCCGTCAGGCCGTTGTACCAGCTCTCCACGTCGTCGCCCAGGGCCTTGATGTTGGCGCCGACGGCGTTTTTCGCCGAAAACTCCACCAGCCCCGCCGCCGCATCGGCCGATTTCAGGCTTCCGCCCGCGGAATCCATCTCAAAGGACTTGCAGGCGTCCAGCACCTGGTCCAGATCTGCCTTTTCGTAGGAGACGGTCCCGGCTGACGATGCTGCGGAGGACGCGCCGGAAGCCGCCGCGGAGGACACGGCTGCGGAGGCGCTGCCGGCGGACGTCGAACTGCTGCTGGCACAGCCCGCCAGCAGGGCGGCGGACAGAACGCAAACCGAGAGAATTGCAATTGCTTTTTTCATGGAACAGATCTCCTTTTTTATACTGTGATTTGCCGCTTGGAACGGTTTCGAATTGTAGCACCGATTTCGGGAAAGTCAATGACAGAACTGTTTCAAAGCGATGACGGAATTGTAAACAGATGCGGAACGTCCGCGGCGCGGCTGTCGGGGCAGGAAAATTTTTCGCCCCGCCCCAAAAATTTCCCGGCGGAGGGCGAATCATCTCCGGCTCGAAGATCACCAGCAGCGCCCTCCATGCCGACGGCGTGTTCAGCTATGGCAGCGGCATCACCGTGAACATCTCCGATTCCATCATCACCACGTCCGGCAACAACTCCGGCGGCCTGACTACCGGCGGGGCCGTCCTGAACTCCGACGGTCTGACGGTCTCCACCTCCGAAAACTCCTCTGCCGCCACCCTCAGCGACCGGGGCGGCGCAAACGTCACCGGCGGCACCTACTTCACCACCGGCGTGGGGTTCCCGGCCATCTATTCCACGGCCGACATCGACGCTTCCGGAGCGATCCTGCGGTTTTTTCTTGTTTCAACTTGACAGATGCTCCTCAATATGCTATTCTAACAAATGCTGACGGTGTGCCGGTGTGGCGAAATGGCAGACGCGGCGGACTTAAAATCCTCTGGTAGCAATACCGTACCGGTTCGAGTCCGGTCACCGGCACCAAATTTTATATCGCGGGGTAGAGCAGTTGGTAGCTCGTCGGGCTCATAACCCGGAGGTCGTAGGTTCAAGTCCTGCCCCCGCAACCATATTGTGCAAGTGAAAAAGATAACTTGCCGAAAAACCCAGTAACCACAATGGTTTCTGGGTTTTTTCGTGCACATTTTTTTAAGTGCAAAAAAAAGATAACGCTGGCTGTTCTCCCCCGTTGGTAGGGACTTGAACTAAATCATGAGCGTATTTGACCGGTTTTGGCGGTCAAAAGCAGCCCCGATCCGCCATAGACACACATTTATTTTGTAAACTTTCTGTGTCTAAGGAGGTCTGTATCATATTATGATACAGACCAAAACATAGTGACTATATTTTGCATGGCCGGCATTCAGAAATGAGTGTCGGCCTTTTTGCTATCATCTGAAAGGAGTAATAAGTTTGAATCAATCAGTCCAAACCACCTATTTTGAGGAGCTTGCTCTACGTATCCAACGAGAGCACATTGAAAGTGTACCACCGGACGGTGACCGTCTCCCTATTCTCTTGAATGGCCAAGAAATCGGAGTCATAACGCCTGGCGGTGCCATACGAGTAAGAGCAGAAAGCATCCGCGATCCGGACGTCAGTGACCTATATCACCGTGCCGGAGCGATTGCGGCAGAGGTACGAGAGTATATGGAACTGATGAAGACGGCGCCCTTTATCAAGGCTTCCAGCCTTTATGCTCCGTATAGGCAGCTTGCAGATTTCAACGGATATGTCCTTGGTGGTATGGAGAGCAAACGCGGCGCCCAATTCACCACATGGCAGTGGACATACGACCACGACGGCCTGACCCTCGGCCACTATTTCGGCAACGACTACGCAGCAGCCAAGCAGGACTTTGCCCTTCGTTCCGGGCTTATGCCGGAGGAAAAGCAGTTCACGGCGGAACAGCTTATCGAAATCTATCGCTGTTGTGCAGATACTTTATCTCACGACTATGAGCTCTCAAGCGAACCGGAAAAACGTATCGATGACATCCAAACGCTGATCACCGAGATGGTACCTGACTATGCAGATAAGATGAAAACAGCGTTGGAGAGTGATTTAGCCCAGCAAACACAGCCAACCATGTAAATATGCACAGACACGATTGGAGCGCCGGATTTGAGCAATCAGATCCGGCGCTTTTTTGCGTTTAGGAGGAAAAATGACAGAACATGAATTTGAGTACTGGCAGGCGGTCATGGAGCGCAGCTCACACCATTGGATGGAGGATGATGTTACCCGCTTGAACGGCAAAGGCGAGCTCTACTACACCGGCGGTGAGAGTGGAATGTATATGCGCCTCTATCCGGACGGGAAGTTGTCGGTCGGCAGGTATGAGGATGCCTTCCCGCATATCGGCGAAGCACTGTTCAAGTGTGAGGCTGAACACCAGTTTGAGAGCTTTGACGAGGCATCCATTGCGGCGTGCAAGCTTGGCGGGCAGAAGTTCCTTGTGGATTTGTTTTCGGATAGCGGAGTCAGAGAAGCGCTTGCCGAACCGCAGGAACAGAACTTTGGAAGTTTTGAAATGAAGATGTAAAGGAGGACGCGAAATGCAGTTTAATGCGGTTCTATCCAATCGGGAGCATCCGGAATATGGCGTTTTCACAGAGTCCTTCCCTGTCTCCCGAGCGAGCTATGATGACAATATAGAAATGATCAGGCAGTTGGAGATTGGAGTCGCTGTGGCGCAGGACTGTCATGTGGACGAGATCACAGGAGATTGGCCTGTTCTGAGGCTGATGGAACACACGCAGGTCAACTTCGATGAGCTGGACTATCTTGCACAGCGGCTGGACAGCTTTGACCAATACGAAAAGGCGCAGTTTCAAGGCATGGCGGCCAAGCTGGAGCTTCATGATGTGAGGGAACTAATCAATCTCACATTCTGCTGCCAGGATGCGACTGTGATCACAGATTTTTCGGAGCTGGACATTGCGGGGCGGCGCCATTATATGACACTGAATGGTGGCGGGGCATCACCCGATGAATTGAAAAAGCTGGACGCTCGCGCCTTTGCCGAGGAACTCATTGATTACAACATTGGCTATGTGACACACTTCGGCGTCGTCTATCCCAACGGCATGGAGATGCCTGAGCTCTATGACGGGCGACATTTTCCCAAATACCGTTATGAGGATTGTGTAATGGAGGTGGAAATGTCCTCGCGTCATACCCCAGCCGACAGCCCTGCCACATATATCTATCTCCCCATGACGCAGGTGCAGATCGAACGTGCTATGCTCCGGGCGGGGGTCGACAGCTATGCGGATATGCGTCTGCGGTTTCTTGAAAGTGAACTGCCCGACGCCATTGATATTGCGCTGGACATGGAACATGAAAGCATCGGCGACATCAACGAGATGTGCAGCGCAATTCAAGCGCTAAGCCGTGAGGATAGAACAAAGCTGGGCGTGGTTGTTTCCTTTGCCAAGCCTGAGTATGCCAGCCAGATCAAGCATCTGGCGGAGAACCTCGAGCTTTTCGATTTTGCTCCCGGTGTCCAGACGCCAGAGGATTACGGCAGATACATGATCCAGGAATCCGGCCACTTCGACTATGACACAAATCTGGATGAATATTATGACTATGCCAGATATGGACGGGAGCGCATGGATAGCGAACAGGGCTTCTTCGGCGATGGCGGATATGTTGCATACCATGGCACGCTCAGCATTGACGAGCTGATGATGGATGACTCAGCACAGGAGCAGGGCATGGAGATGGGAGGCATGAAATGATGCGGGATATTACGACAGACGAGCTGCGGCGGATGGATGACAGCGAAGGGCTAATCCTTCAGGGCTGCGGAGGTGATCCGCAGGAATGGGTTGACGGGATCAATGAGTTGCTGACCGACGCCGGTATCTTGAGAGGCGTCGAAGCCTTCACCGACGTCAGGCGTTTCGACCATGATGGACTTACCAATCTGCTGTTTCACATGGACGGTGTGAAGTTGGACGTTGGCAAGCTCGCCATCTGGCGCTTGCAGACCCATGAGCGGTTCGGAGGAACATGGCTCTCGGACTATGTCCCGAACAGATTGGGTGGCTTCATTCATGGAGAACAGGATGCCGTCTCTATGAATGAGCCGAACCAGGGCATGGAGATGGGAGACATGGGATGATCACACTGCACCTGACCCGCGCCGCTGATAATGAGGGCGTATACCTGAAGCTGCCCTCCTCCCCAGCTGAGATTGGCGAGGCGTTTGCGGAGCTGGATGCTGTCAGCACGGATACCGCCACAACCAGAGTCACGGAGGCAATCAGCAACGTCTACAATCTCAGCAACTATCTCAAAAATGTGGACGTCGAAAAATCAGGCGAGTTGGACAAACTCAGCGCCCTCGCCCGGAAGATGCAGACGATGGGTAGGGACTCCTGCTATCTGTTTGAGGGTGTGTTGGACGCCAACAGCGTGAACGGCCTTGACGATATCCTGCGGCTGTCGGAATCGTTGGATGAATACGCACTTCTGCCGGACGCAGTCGGGGGCAGCGCCCTCGGCAAATATCTGGTGACCCATGGCATGACGCCCTTTCCCGAAAGCGTTCAGCCCTATCTGGATTACCAGATCATCGGTGCGGAGTTTTATGCCGACCACGGCGGAGCCTTCTGCCGCGCCGGGTATGTGGTGCGAAAAGAGGAACTGCCGCAGCAATTCTTACAGACGGAACAGGAACAAAAAAGCGTTATGCTGCTTCGCCTCCGCGCATCTCATGGCAAGCAGCAAAATCCCTTCTCCACCACGCTGACGCTGCCCGCAGCCGATGAGCTGTTGGAGCGCACAAGGCAGCGGCTTGGCATTGAGGAATTTGCGGAAGCAGAAATCACTACGGTTGATTATATCTTCCCATACTTCGCAACCATGGTGCCACAGGACTGCATCACCGTGGAGAGTGCCAACGCGCTGGCGCGGGCAATTGTGCAGATGAATCAGACGGACGGCGAGCTGCTGAAATACCTTGCCGCAGTGGAGCTGGAGCGGCCGGATACCTTTGACGGCGCGCTACAAATCGCAAGGAATATCGACAACTATGAGATGATTCCCACCAGTCAGGCGGATAGCAGATTCCACACCCAATTCGGGCAGATTCGCCGCATGGATGCGCCCATTGAAACGCAAGGCATGGGTGGGATGGAACTGTGCTGATAAAAATGCCGCAGACAAAACCATATCTGTCTGCGGCATACTTTATATCCTATAACCTGCTCCACAAGTGAGAAGTTGCCAAATTCGTCTTGGAGCAAGGTTGCGAAATAATTCAGGTGGATACCGCTGCATCTCGCCGGAGGATAGCGCTTCTTATAAGCCTGGACAAAATCAGGTGGACAGCAAAAACACATGGCAGGTCGTTGGCTCATCCGACCAGTCCGCAGTGAAATACACATATACTAACCATTACGCGAGCGGAACCGTTGTCACAGATGGAAACGGCAATTATTACATGTTCACGCCGCCCTACAACGATACGCGCAATTATTCAAATTACCCATTAACAAATACTTCTGCATGGACTCAAATAGCCGAGGACTCGCCGGCACAAAAGCCGCCGATGATCGAGAGCGTGTCGGCAGACGTCAAAAACTACAGCAGCGGTACGACCTATTCGCAGGGCGATTACTGCGTTGTAAACGGAGTGCTGTATCAGCGCACGGGTTCGGATTCCAGCAAAACAGGGATCGATTACTCTTCTGTCAACAACGGCACATGGACGCAGGTATCAAGCGAGTTTGTTTATCAGAACGCCAGCTATAAGACCGGCGACAAGGTGTGGTATAAGGGACAGTATTATACCGCCACAAAAGATTTTACCACCTACTCCGGGTTTGGAGTTCCGAGCAACAAGTCAGACTATTGGAAGCCTGCGGAATGAACCAGTTGCCGATTCGCACAAATATCAAGCAAAGGCGCCCTGAAAACAGGGCGCCTTTGCTGTGCAATGATTGTGCCGCACTCGCTTCAAAGGATTGAATCTTCCCTTTGCAGGATTTCACGCAGCTCCTCAACAAATCGGCAGACATGGAAACCGTCGCACACCGCATGATGAACCTGAACCGCCAGCGGAATGTAATAGTGCTCGCCTTCCTCATAATATCTGCCCAGAGTGAAGATTGGTAGGAGGTAACCATACCCCTTTTGAAGATTGAGATTGAAGCCATCAAAGCTTTCCCATGGAATCATGGATACAGGAAAAGTGTTTTCCGGCTCATTTGGCTTGGCGCTTATTCCTTCCACCTTGCCGTATAGCCGCAGGTCATCGGCATAGTCGGCGAGGAACCGATCATAGTCCTCGCTGTAAGGCGTCCAGATATTTGAAAATGTTTCTGTCTGCTTATGAAAAACGGTGTAGCACGGATGCATTTCGCTAAATACGCCCAAATCGCCATCTCGATTAAAACTTGTTCTGAACTCCTCGTGACGGTTGACAACCGTGGCCAGCGCATGAAGCATGACAGGATAGAGCTTTTGCTGCTCCTCGATTACGCCGGTGATGTCAATCTTTACAGTCATACTGTAAGTGCACGGAAGCGAAGAATAATAATGTTCAAACCACGGTTTTCGCGGCCATGTATTCAGATCTATCTTTTGAAAATCCATTTTCCTAATACCTGCCTCTGATTTTTCATATTTAGTAATTACACCATGCGGCATTTATTAAAACAACAAAACCAATGGCTGTTCCAATTGGTCTGTGGTATGTTGTGTAGCTATAAAAAGAAGGAGTGATTCAATGAGCGTCAACGCATTCACCGAAGAATATGAATACATCGAACTATTCGGAAAACCCGGACTGTTCACCAACGCCCGCATTGACCGGGATACCGTGCCGGAGGGCTGGTACGCCTACGATCTGCGGGGCAGCGACTATGACCCAGGCGAGCCGGTGACGGTGGAGCCGAGTGTGGTGGTCAACCATGCCGGAACCATCCTGACCCACGAACCGATTTCATTCCCGAAGGAAGGCTTCAAGCGGCTGAATGGCCGGCTGGATTTCGCCGACGCCTACCACCTTTCCCTCCAAGAGTTCTGCGAGGAACGAGGACTCAATTACCCGGAGAACAACCGAAAATTCATACTGCGTCCCGCCTCTCCCGATGAGGCGGGACTTTTCTATTCTCAGGAGGAGCAGGACGCAGAGCTCGCCACCGTAGGTCACATGCGCTTCGACCACGGCAGCGGAGGCAACGAGTTCTGGACAACGTGGTGGGAGCACAACGGTAATACGCTGAACACGCCGGAGTTCAAAGCGGAATTTCAGCAGCTTGTAGATGAGCTGCGGCGCGGCCCGCTGAAAGACCGAGCCACCATGTCCAGCTACTGCTATAGCCATGCCGGGGAGCTGGACGCAGGAGCCGGTGGCAGCCATGGGTATGTGGCAGAAACAGAAAACTACCGCTACTGCCTGCGCTGTTCTCCGCAGAAGGGAGACTATTCGTACATTTACATCTATGACAAGTGCCAGCAGGAATTGAGCATGACGCAGGAGCCGCCGGTCATCGGCACGGTCAGCTTCGCCAGCGGCGAAACGCTGGCCTACACAGACCCGGCCATCTTTTTGCAGGTCATTCGGGACGAGCTGCCGTATAAACCCACCTCCGGCTTCCAATACAAAGTGCTGACGGATGATCCCGCCGTGCGAAAGGGCGCGGACGACATCCTCTACGACCTGTTCGGCGAGAAGAATCCGCGCCCTCTGGAGGATTACGGACTGACAAAGCAGGGGCGATCTGCGCTCAAAAACACGGAGAATCCGAACCTGCCACACAGCTACCGTTGGTTCGTCGTGGAAAACTTCAACTGCGACGGCGAGGTGCGGCACGACACGGATTCCCTCACGGGAGCCATCGACCGTTTCAACAGCCTCGCCTGCGATAGCAAGCGCCTGAGCGTCACAAAGGATGACGTCTCCACCGTTTATCTGGCAATCGCCGAGAACGGTGAAACCCATTTAGACGAGGGATGGCACAGCAATCCCCGGTTTGCGGACGACAGTGTCATACAGGAAGCGACAGAACGACTAAAGCTCGGTATCGCCGGGCTGGAACCGTCCGGCCCGACTATGAATTTTGGAGGAATGTAACATGGATCAGAAATGGCTCGATTTTCTGCGGGAGCAGTATCCCGTGGGCTCCCGCATCCGGCTTCGGGAGATGAAAGACCCGTACCATCCCGTGGAACCCGGAACGATGGGAACCCTGACCGGAATCGACGATATCGGAACGTTCCATTGCAATTGGGACAGCGGGAGTTCTCTCGGACTGGTCATCGGTGAGGACAGCTTCACCGTTCTGCCGCAAGAAACGCACCTGCTGAAGCTGTATATGCCTATGTGGGTGGAGAGCTACGAACGCAACCGCTGGGGCGATTATGAGAACGAGCCGACGGTGCTGAGCGGCGACGAGGCGGTGCAATATGCGGACAACATCGCCGCGGCGCTGCTGCGGGAGTTTCACCCGGAGGAATCGGAGCGCGGTCTCATGACCTATTACGGCGAGGATGACGGCGCAGACAGCAAGGTCAAGTCCTGCCGCATTACCGCCGAAGTCCGCCGTGACAGACTCTGGGGCGTGGCGGAGTGTCAGGTGACCGGCAAGTTGACAGATGCAGAGCTTGCCTCTCTAAAGAAATATGTGTCCGGGCAGTGCAGCGACGGTTTCGGCGAAGGCTTTGAGCAACGAGAGATCAAGGTTGGCGACCGTGAGCTTTTCGCCCATCTTTGGAGCGGTGATGACGGTTGGAGCATCCAAACAGAGCAGGAGCGCTTTGCACCAAAGCTGGCAGAGGGACTGCCGGAGCTGTGCTTCTCCACGCTGAAAAGCACCGGGGAGCTCATCTGCATCAAGCGCGGCGAGAGCGGCTATTACAAAAGCGACTGGAACACCGACAGTGCGGAGAAAAATCAGGAGCTGGCGGACTACAACAACGAGCGTCTGGGCGTGACCGACGCGCAGCGGCAGGCCATGGAATGCGGCAGTATGCACGGCTGGAACGTCCCCGGCGCTGATCCAAGCGCCTATGAGCAGAACGCACCGCAGATGGGAGGGATGACCCTTGGATAAGATCATGGCCGTCTACATTGCCAAGGCCAACGCGCCTGAAAGCGAGGCGGATGCGATGCTCTCGCTGCCTGCTATGCCCTATGAGCTGTTCGACGCGCTGGACAGGGCGCGG
>Ga0268263_1002199_pt1 | contig 13346 bp, 15 predicted proteins | sample Biomet5_FD_190358 | JGI IMG/M metagenome (GOLD analysis project Ga0268263, IMG submission 190358) | Microbial communities from bioreactor (seeded with sewage sludge) at LBNL, California, USA - Biofuel metagenome 5 (SPAdes) (version 4) | ecosystem: Engineered > Bioreactor > Anaerobic >... | reverse complement strand
TTAGACTTGTTCCAGATCATGCCTCGACAGTCGTCTCCAAGTTGAAAGAGCGATTCAAGTTAAAACCGCAGAAATCATGCTTCCGTATCGCAGGCGACAAGAGAGGATATGATAGCATTTTCAAAAAATATCGCATGCCCCGCAATGACAGTCAACTTAAGAAAATGAGACTCTGAGGGCTGAGACGCTATTGGCAAAGATTCTGGGCAATCTGCGCCAGAAAAGACCTGACCTGATGGACAAGGCAGCGCTGAATCTCAGCCTGGGGATACACGGCCCTGATGGCTTCCGGGAAGCCGGTCAGCCCATCCACGGCGAAAATCAGCACATCGTTGACGCCCCGTTTTTTGAACTCATTGAGCACGCCGAGCCAGTACTTGGCGGATTCGCTTTGGCCAAGCCAGATGCCCAGGCACTCCTTGCGTCCCTCCAGGTCGATGCCGACCATCAGGTAGGCGGCCACGTTCTTGACCCGGCCATCCGTACGGAGCTTGAGGAACAGCGCGTCCATGAACACAATGGCGTAAATCGGCTCCAGCGGCCGGTTCTGCCATTCCTTGGCCTTGTCGATGACGGCGTCGGTAATCCGGCTGACCGTTTCCGGCGAAATGTCGTGGTTGTAGATTTCCTTGACGTGGTGCTGGATATCGCGGGTACTCATCCCCTTGGCATACATGGAAAGGATGAGCTCCTCGAAACCGCAGATATCTTTCTGGCGTTTCTTGACGATGGCCGGGTCGAACTCGGATTTCCGGTCCCGAGGAACATCGATGACGATGGGACCGACTTTCGAGGCCAACTCTTTCTGGCTGTAGCCGTTACGGCGATTGCCGGGATCGCTCTCCGGGGTTTGGTAGCGATCATAGCCGAGGAAGCCGGTCATCTCGGCTCCCATGGCCGTCTCGACCACGTCCTTGATCATCGAACGGAGAACGGCATTGAGGTCGTCCAGGCTGGTGATCTCTCCCTCGAGCACCTTCTTGGCCAGTTCATCACGGTTGATCAGCACGGAAACCTCCTGGGACTTTCGCCCCTTAGTGGAGGTTTACACAGTTTTCGTTACAGGCCCAGTACTGGCTCGGCGTGCTCAATGAGTTCAAAAACCGGGGCGTGAACGACGTGCTGATCTTCGCCGTGGACGGACTGACCGGCTTCCCAGAAGCCATCAGGGCCGTGTATCCCCAGTCTGAGATTCAGCGCTGCCTGGTTCACCAAGTCAGGAACTCGCTGGCGCAGATGGCCTGGAAGGACCGCAGGGAGGTTGCCAGCTCCCTGCGCTCGATCTACACCGCTCCAACAGAGGAAGCCGGCCTCATGGCCCTGGCCGAGTTCGAGGAAACCTGGGGGCGGAAGTACCCCCATGTCGTGCTGTCCTGGAAACGGCATTGGCCGGAATTGGCAACTTTCTTCAACTATCCCGAAGCGGTACGACGGCTGATTTACACCACCAACCCCATTGAGAGCCTCAACAGTCGGGTCAGGAAAACCGTGAAGGGGAAAAGCGTCTTCCCGACGGAGGTCGCCCTGTTCAAGGCGCTCTATCTGGCAGTGGCCGAAGCCGAGAAGCGTTGGACGATGCGAACAAGGAACTGGCAAGAGATCATGGCCCAGCTTTCGATCTTCTTCCAGGAAAGGCTCAAAGACTCTCTCTGCTGAACCATCAACTAGGAGCGTTTACACAGTTTTTGGGACACTCCCAGAAAATATTGATTTTTATAAAAGAATATCACTTGGTGATTTTTTTTGATAAAATCACGCGAAGAAATCAGATGCTAAGATTTTCTAAGAGGGAGTGACTTCAAAATTCAATCAGTATTAAAACCAAGACTTTTTTGTTTTGCAGTTACAGCCTCTTGCAATTTAATATAATAGTCTATGCTTACAATTTTTCTTTTAATTGTTTTTGATGCGTACAGATCAATATATTCGTAGCCAAATCTTTCTTCAAGATACTTCTCCAAATCATATTTATACTGATATTTATTGTACTGATACTTAGTTAGTTTTGAATTGGTATAGTCTTCAAATTTCAATATATGTGTTTTGTCGTCATCTGGCAGGGAAGGATTCCAAAAAGGCATAAAGCCATATGCTGGATACTTTGCCCATGAAGATGAATCTGCAAAGTGTATTGGTGAATTAGCTAACCATGAATAGCTGGAAACACCAAGAGCGTGAACTTTCCTTCCATTACTATAAAGTTTGTTTGAAACAAACCTTATATTTTCTTCATTTTTTTCAGTCTCAGAATATCCTGTCGCAATGATTTCATAGTTATCTTTTATATAGATATCTGACTCTTCTTCAATGTAGTCATGAATGACTGGGACAACTGACCTTACCCCCTCGAGTATACCAAGGATAAGTTCGGACTCTTGGTTTCAGGTTCTTCCCCTTTAACGGCTCTTCGGTATTCCTCCGGGCTCATCCCGGCAAGGGCGCTGTGGGGGCGCACGGTGTTGTAATCCTGCCTCCAGTCCTCGATGATCCTTTTGGCCTCGGCCAGCGAGCGGAAGGTCTGGGCATTGAGGCACTCATCCCGCAACCGACCGTTGAAGCTTTCGATATGACCGTTTTCCATCGGCTTGCCAGGCCGGATGAACTCCAGTTTGACTCCCCGTCCATGCGCCCAGCGGTCAAGGGCCTTGCTGGTAAACTCTGGCCCGTTGTCCGTGCGGATGATTGCCGGACACTGCCCCACGGCACTCAGACGTTCCAAAGCTCTCGCTACCCGCTCGCCGGTCAGGGAGTGGTCCACTTCCATCATCGGGCTTTGCCTGTCAAAGAGATCGACCACCGTGAGCACACGGAAACGTCGGCCATTTTCCAGGCAATCGCTTACGAAATCCATGGCCCAGTGCTGGTTCGGCCCGGTCGGTCCGGGCTGCACGACACGCAAGTGACTGACCCGCTTGCGGCGTCGTTTGAGCCGAAGTGACAGTCCTTCCTCCCGGTACACCCGCTCGACCCGTTTGTGGTTTACGGCAACGCCTTCACGCCGCAACAGGATGTGCAGCCTGGGACTGCCGAAACGCCGACGTTCCTCGGCCAGTTCCCGCAACCGGACGCGCAGGTCGGCGTCGCGATCCGGGCCAGGCGCTCGCCGGTACGTCCTACGGTTCATCCCCATCAACTGGCAGGCCCGCCGCTCGGAATAACCATGCGCCTCAACGGCATGACGCACGGCCAAGCGGCGTTCGGCGGGCTCTACGCGTTTTTTCCAAGGACCTCTTTGAGAACCTGAATGTCCAAGGCCTGGTCGGCCACAAGCCGTTTCAGACGCTGGTTTTCCTCCTCAAGTCCTCGTAGCCGACGTGCTTCGGTCACTTCCAATCCACCGAATTTACTCCGCCATTTGTAAAACGTCGCGTCGGAAATCCCATGCTGGCGGCATACAGCGGCAACAGTCATGCCTGCCTCGGCTTGCTTCAAAATCCCGATGATCTGCTCCTCGCTGAATCGGCTCTTCCGCATGACGATGGCCTCCTTGGCCGGCGTCACGAACTTTTAACTGGGATACCTGGCGGGGGAAAGGTCACCATAGCACTGACCTGCCGGTGTTCTCCGGACCAGTTAATTCTTGGAGGTGGCTCCTGGGTTTGAGTTGTTGCCGACCATCTGTGCAAAGGCCATCGGCGTCATCTTGCCGAGGCTCGAATGCGGCCGCACCTCGTTGTAAGTCCTGCGCCAATCCTCAATGACCACCTTGGCTTCCGTCCGGGAGCGAAACCACTCCATGGAGAGGCATTCGTCCCGAAATTTGCCGTTAAAGCTTTCGACCATCCCGTTTTGCCAGGGTTTACCGGGATCGATCAGGGCAACTTCAAGCCCTTGGTTCGCCACCCAGCGCAGGAGCGCCTTGGAGACAAATTCTGGACCGTTGTCCGAACGCAGGTGATGCGGCACGCCGCGTTCGCTGACCAAGCGCGACAGGACGTCGATCACCCGGTTTGACCGGATGCTCCCGGCAACGTCAATGGCAAGGCATTCCCTCGTATATTCGTCAATGATCGTAAGGCATTTGAGCTGCTGCCCATTGGCGCAGGCATCGTGCACGAAGTCGTAGGCCCAGACTTCATTGGCCCCTGACGGCAATTGCGGCCGAGGCCGCGAGTGCGCCACACGTTTGCGCGGACGCTTTCGGGGCACCTGCAATCCGGCCTTTTGCCAGAGGCGCAACGCCTTGTCTGGTCCCATGGTGTGCCCCAGTTGCTCCATAAGGACCAGTATCCGCCGGTAGCCGAACCGGGGGAATTGGTCAGACAGCTGTTTCATGGCCGCAAGGAGCGGGCCATCGCGGGCCTCGATGCGCGACGCATAGCCAAGCGTCGATCGGGAAACGGAAAACAGCGCACACGCCTTGCGCTGCGACAGTCCGCGTCGCTGCGCAAACACCACCTGCCGGCGTCTGGCGGGTGCGCCTACCATTTTTTTGCGGCGATTTCCTTCATGACCTCGATCTCGAGGTCTCGTTCGGCCAGGAGCCGTTTGAGCCGCGTGTTCTCCTGCTCCAGCTGGCGCAGGCGTTTGACGTCGTCGGCATTCATACCGCTGAAACGCTGCCGCCAGCCATAGATCGTCTGCTCGCTGATGCCGTGGCGTTTGGCGACCTGAGCTACCGGATCCTTGTCGGCCTCGCGCAGGATGCCGACCATCTGCTCTTCCGAAAAGCGTCCCTTTCTCATGGCTCCCTCTTCGTCGTCGGGAGTCACCTTCTCAAGTTTCAGATGGTCCGAAAAGGCCCGGGCAGGTCAGTCCGTCAAAAGTCGTATGCGGTCGCTGCTCATTGTCGAAGCGGAACCAGTTCCCGAGCGCTTGGTGAGTTTGGCTGCCGGTTTCGAACTCCCTTAGGTAGACACACTCCCATTTCACCCTGCCCTGGCGATGGGCGCTCTCGAGCAGCAACATCAGATCGGCGGCGGTCGTGAAGCGGACTTTTTGACCGGCCTGCGCCACCAGATAGCCGAGGGCAATGCCAGGCTATCTGTCATCCAACTGTTGATGGCAAGAAATAACTGGTCAAGTATAGCAGGCACCTTAGTTGACCAACAACTTATCCAACATCTCTGAGAATGGTTGTGCGTCCAAAAAACCTTCGTGCCGATAGACTTCCTTTCCTGTATTATCAAAAAATATCTGCGTGGGAATTGCTCGGATTCCAAATGTTGCGACCTGTTCAGGATTTTCACGGACATCGATGAAAACAATAGCAGCCTTTCCCTGGTACTGTTTCTCCATGGCATCCAAGACAGGGACCATCATTTTGCAGGGGATACATGTTTTGGCACCGAGATCAACGACCGTAACCATATTCTTGATAGGAACATCCTTCTGAGAAGCGGCATAGGCAATTGAAGCGCAGACAAGTATGAGGGTAAGCATACACGAAATTTTTTTCACGACATTCTCCATGGTTGGAGTTTATTTGATTTAAGCATTAACCATACCACTATACATCATTAAAATGCACAATGATCTGCGAACAATAGCATCATTGCATCTATTAAACATCTTAAGAGTCGTTACCTACACGGTGATGAACAATCATACACTTCGAGGCGGTTCCTCTTCATATATATGTTGGCCACCAATCAGAGTGACCGGTGGCCAACCATCACACAAGAACGCAAATGCATTCTGCGCGGACCCTGCCTACGCCTTGAGCCACGAAAGCACGTCGCTTTTTGACGGGACCTTGCCCACCACCTTGACTTCATCGTCAATGACGACCGCCGGCGTCGAAAAAACTCCATATCCGGCGATTTGCTGAAAATCAGAAATCTTTTCCACCGTAGCGGTCACACCCGCCTCATGCACGGCTTCACGGACCAGCTTTTCTGTTTCCTTGCACTTCGCACAACCAGGACCGAGGACCTTGATTTCCATGCTTTTTCTCCAGCGTACCGCTTCGTTTTGCTAGGCAATGACCGCATTAAACAGATACCCCACCAGAAGGATACCGAGCCCCACGACACCGGCAAAAACAAGGATCAATCGGGGCTTGAGCACCTTGCGCAGGATCACCATCTCGGGCAGCGACAAGGCGATGACCGACATCATGAAGGCCAGGACGGTCCCAAGCGCGGCGCCCTTCCCGAGCAGCGCCTCAACCACCGGCACGATGCCCGCCGCATTGGAATACATGGGGATGCCGACCAGGACGGCCGCCGGCACGGACCACCAAGCGCCCTTCCCCATGATCGACGCCATGAAGCCTTCGGGCACGTAGCCATGGATTCCGGCGCCCACCGCAATACCCACCACGACATAGATCCAGACCTTGCCGACTATATCCTTGACCGCGCGCAGGCCAGCCTCGATGCGATCCGCCCAGGTCTGTTCGTCCGCGGGGACGACGGAAGGATCGGTCCGGATCTTCATGACCCAATCCTCGACATACGGCTCCAGGTTGAGCTTTCCGAGCACCCAACCAGCGAGGATTGCAACGAACAATCCGGTGCCGAGGTAGAGCGCGGCAACTTTCCAACCCAGAAGGCCGTAAAGCAGGACCAGGGCGATTTCATTGACCATGGGCGCGGAAATAAGAAAGGAGAAGGTCACGCCCATCGGGACGCCGGCCGTGACAAAACCGATAAAGAGCGGCACGGCGGAACAGGAGCAAAACGGCGTGACGATGCCGAGCAGCGCAGCCATGACGTTGCCGGCGGATTCTCTCTTTCCGGCAAGTACTTTTCTTGTTCGTTCGGGGGTAAAGAAGGTCCGAATGATGCCCACGCCGAACACGACGAGGGTGAGCAGCATAAGCACCTTGGGCGTATCATAGAACAAGAACTCCAAGGAGTCACCGAGATGACTGCCCTGAGTAACTCCGAACACCTGGTAGGTGAGGAGCCGGGAAAATCCCGGCAGCATGCCATAGACCAACCACCAGACAACCAGGCTTGGTGCCAGGAGCAGCAGGTAGCGGGCAAGTTTCCCATTGCCCATCCCCAGCCCCTCGTCCACGGTTTCTTTTGCACAGCAAGACTTGCAACCACTTGGTTCCATCGAAAATCTCCCGTTCTCGGAGCTGGGGACGGGCCGCCGCAGCGGCCCCACGTCAAACGCTTTGTCGTAGCCAACTAGCCACACTGGTTGGCAAAATGGGGGGCAACCGCCATGGCCACCGACAGCACACGGTCTTCGGTCACGGGGCTTTCGCCTTTCTGGAAGCCCAAGTCGGCAAGCTGCACGTGCGTAAATTCCGTAAAACCAGCCTGTTCCAAGGTCTTGCGCGCACAACTCAAGGGACATCCGTCGATGGCGACGACCTGGGCGGCGGCTTCGGTGGTTTTCATGATCCCGCTGACACGCCCTCCGATTCCAGCCAGGCAAAACATCTTCGCCACACCGTCCGCGGTGAGTTTCCGCGCAGCCTGATCGGCCAGGGCACCGACATCGGCGCCCCCGGAACAAGCGAAAACGAGTTTGGGGGCAGCGGAACAGCAGCAACTTTTGTTCTCGGACATGACGCTCTCCAGGTTTGTTGTCGGAATCAAGCCGTGCAGATGGACTCCGACGGTATTTGTATATTTTGCCAATCAGCAAAATATCTTGACAAAAAAATTATACCCTCTCCCCCCGCCGGGCACTGTGCGCTCGCTCAGAAACATTTTGCACGCAGGTGAAGAGCTTCAAGACACATGGGATGAGGAGCCGATAGTACACCTGCATTCCTCGTTTTTCGGAAGCAACGATCCCGGCTTCACGCAACACACTTAAATGCTTTGACATCGTCGAGATATCGATCCCCGCCAACTCGGTCAATTCGCAAACGCACCGTTCACCGCGCGACAACTCGTCAACGACAAGCATTCGCGTTTCATGAGCTAACGCCTTGAAAATTTTGACCTGCTGTGAGAATTGGCGTGATTTCATTGCGAACTCCAACCATTGACTAATTGGCAAAATAGCCAATTAATGACGCATGTCAAGACCACTTGTTAAAATAGCATAGCTCATTGTATTTTAATATGAATTTTCGGGAGAGGTGCCTTTGTCCTGGTGTTTGGAGGTCACTCCTGCCCATGCCCATACCAGAGCGTTCAAAAACCTGGGGCGTTCGCCCCGTGGTGGGGGGGTACACAATTTTCGTGACAGGCTCGGTTTTGACGTTATTCCACCGAGTTCTCCATGCTCCGCGCGGCAGAACTCCATGAGGATGGAGGGTCAGGGGTGCGCGCCACCGACTCCCGTCGTCCGACTTGCCCGTTCCATCTCTTTGCCCACGTAGGCGGCAACCTCGCAACTGAAGCTCGAAGAGAAACGCAGGCGGCCAAGGTCCAGGGGCACTGCCAGCCGGGTCAACCGCAACACATCGCCATCCGCAGCCTCGTGGGGCCAGACCCCGGCGAGAAAAAAGCCCGACGCCTCGGCCTGTTCGCACACCAAGGCCGTGGCCGGCTGGGCAAGGGGCAAATCGAGATCCACCACCGCCGCCCCGGCGATCTCCACCAGATCGACGGCGGCCCGCAGGATTTCCGGCCACTGCTGGGTATCGGCGCGCACGACCTGGATCACCCCTTTCTGGAGTTCCCGGTCGAACGAGACCTGATAAGCTCCGGGCTGGGAGGCCGGGCCAAGGGGGCCCAAAGTGAGGGGACGCTGCAACTGGTCGTAGATGCTCCCCACCATGTCCCTGTGGCGCGACGGCACATGGGCGACAGCTTTGGGCGGCGGCATCAGATACTGGAAACAGTGGAGGTAGGATTCCCGTTGGGGCGCGGTCTGGTCCAGGCGCATGGCCTTGAACCGTCGGGGGGGACAGGCGGCCAAATCCAGCCCGCACGGCTGTCCACCGATCTGGATCACCCTCTGCTGGCTGGCGGGGTGGCTCGTGACCGGATTGAGCGACAGGCCAAACAGCGCGAGTTCTCGCGCTTTGGCGGTAAGAGCGTCCGTCAGGGCCCCCATGAGGCCCCGTCCCCGGTGGGACGGCGAGACCACGAGCAGGGCGGCTTCGGCCATAGCCAGAGGCGCGGCCCGTAACAGGCCAGCATGAGCTACGACTTCGCCCTTTCCCGTGACGGCCACATAGCTGATCAGCCTGCCGCTCCCCACGAGATGCAGCAGTCCCTCGGGTCGATAAAAGTTGTCGTTTTTATAGGAATAGCCGTAGGCCAACCAGAAAATCCTTGCTACCTGGAGTGCCTCATCGGGCCGCATGGGCCGGATGTCATAGGGCTGGAGCTCCGCCCGTTGCACCTCTCCTGTTTCGGCGGCCGGCACGGTATCCACGCCCTGGGGCAGGCGTTTAATCAGGCGCAGTTCCTTTCCCTGGCGGCCACGATTGACCCAGTGCACTTCATCAACGGCGTGGCGGATGAGTTTGAAGCCGAGTCCCGAGCTGGCACCGTCGGCGTTCGCAGCCGGATCGGGCGCTTGGAGGAGGGCGGGGTCGAACGGCATCCCCTCATCCCGAAAAGTCAGGCACAACTCTGTTTCCAGGATGTCCCCTTCCAAAAAGACCTCCCCGGGCGAGCCATCTGGAAAGGCATGCTGCAGGATATTCAGGAAGGCCTCTTCCGTGGCCAGTTCCAGGGCGATGGCCTCCCTGGAGGAGATGCCTGCGATGACGGCAAGTTCGCGGACATGCCCCTGGAGAAGGGCGAGAAACCGGCTGTCAGCGGGCACGCTTGTGCGGGTGCAGAGGGACTGGGACATTATATATTTATTCCTTGATGCTGCGTTACAGTTAATCCTTCTCGTATTTATGAGGGGCACAACAGGATCGGCCCGTCCGGCCGCAGAAAGGATACCCCCCCTCGACGAAGCTTACCTTACAGGATATTATTTTTATTTGCCAAGAACCAGCTTCTGTCTCTGGTCCCGGCAAACGGGAGGTGTTTCATTGTCGCAACGGTCTCGGTGGCCCCGCCAGCTCGGCCAGTGGCTGCTCCTGCTGGCCATCACTGTGGGTGTCACCGCAGGGCTGCAGGGCATCGAGTTGCCGGCGGCCCTGCTACTGGGCCCCATGGTGGGTGGGATCATCATGGCCCTGGCTGGGGCCGACAGGCTGAACATGCCGCGCTTCCCCTACATCCTGGCCCAAGCCGTCGTCGGCTGCTTGATCGCCCGGACCGCCTCGCCGTCCCTGCTGCCCACCCTGGCCGGCAACTGGCCGCTTTTCGTCGGCGTCACCCTCTCCACCCTGGGCTTAAGCACCCTGCTCGGCTGGGGACTGTTCCGTCTGGGAGTGCTGCCCGCCACCACCGGCATCTGGGGGGTCTCGCCCGGAGGCGCCATGGCGATGGTGGTCCTGGCCGACGCCTACGGCGACGACGCCCGCATCGTGGCCTTCATGCAGTATCTGCGCATGGTATGCGTGGCGGGCACGGCGGCCCTGGTGGCCCATTTCTGGGTGGTCCTGCCCGTCGGTTCAGGCGGTGGCACGGACTGGCTGCCGGCCCTGTACCTGCCGTCCTTCCTGCCGACCCTGGCACTGATCGCCCTGGGCGCCCTGGTGGGCCGCTATAGCCCCATCCCCTCGGGCGCCATGCTGGCGCCCATGCTGGTGGGCACGGTGCTGCGCCTGTGGGGCGACATGGACATCCTCCTCCCCCCCTGGTTGCTGGTCGCCACCTACGCGGCGCTCGGCTGGAAGATAGGCCTGGGCTTCACCCCCAGCGTGGCGGTCCACGCCAGCAAGGCCTTGCCCTCCATCCTGGCCTCCATCGTGGCGCTCATGGGGTTTTGCGGCCTGCTGGCCTGGGGGCTGGTGGAGCTGTCCGGGGCGGACGCCCTGACCGCCTACTTGGCCACCAGCCCGGGTGGCATGGATTCCGTGGCCGTCATCGCCGCCGCCTGCCCCAATGTTGACCTACCCTACGTCATGACCTTTCAGACGGCACGTTTTTTACTGGTGGTGCTGCTGGCGCCGCCCCTGGCCAGGTTCATGGCTGGCAAGGTGGCCGGCACGGTGGGCGCGGCGACCGGGCGTGTGGTCGTGGAAGAGGCGAAGATACCTCCAGCGGCCGGGAGGTCTTCCCCCCGGACCCCCTGAAGCGTGTCCGGGGAAAGGTGTGCGTACCTCTGGACCATGGCGAAACTCTGGTGCCCCATGACTTGCTGAATCTGGTAACAATCTGTCCCTGCCGCGGCCAACTTGCGCTTCTCGGCAAGTGCCTCGGCCTCCGTTGCCCCTTTCGGGGCGGATTGATCCTTGCCACCCTGTTCCGGCGCATCTCCAGACCAGACCCTGCCCTGGGCGCAGTCGTTCATCCACGGACTGGAGGAGGCCGGGGCCCTTGTCCGCATTCACAACGGGCAGGCCATCCCCCGCGCGATCCGCCAACGATTCCTTGAAAAATAAGCCTACTACACCAAGCCCGGCGGCATGGGCCTCGGGGCCTCCTCGGCGCGGCTTGCGGCTAAGGCGCATGGTGGAAAAATTGCATGGGAGACCTCGGAGGCGGACGGTACAGAGGGTACCGTGCACCTGCCCTTGGTTCGGTAACGCCCGAGAGAACGAGCCGACGGCGAGTGGGATGACCCGATTCCGTGGGGAGATAATCCGTTGTGAAGGAAGGGGTTACGATGTTGAAACGCCCCCTTACCCCCTTGGGATGGCGCAGCCAAACACCTGATCGCTCCGGTTTGCTTTGGGCGCGGCCCCGAGGCTCTGGCCGACGGGTCCGGGTCTTCCGTTCAGACGATCCGTCACCTGGTGCTGCATGCAGAGTATGGTACAGGTCGTTGCCATATCAATCCGGCGCTGGGCGGTGCCAGCGGCCTTTCCGCATGGTGCGGCGGCGTTTGCGGCAATTGCAGCATCAGGTGCTGAAAGGTCTTGACAAACTGAGGAGCGGGGCCGTACTTGGACGCCAAGTTATCGACTGTTAACTTCCGGCCATCGCGCACCGTCCCTGACGGTTTGCCGGCACCGCTGGGCTGGATGGGAACAGGCTCAAATTAGAAAGGGATTCCAACGGTCAAGGCCCTTTGGGTGCTGCGGGCTTCAACGGCAACGCATGGTGCAGCAGTCTCCGTATGGACACACCCGATCCGATGCAGATAGCCAGATCTTTCACCCGCACGGCCATGGGGTTTATCAGCATTCCCACGCTGCCGCGAAAATACAATCAGAATATCGTACGCCGAAAGCTGTTGCGCGGCAAATGCTAACTCCTCCCGCCGATTCATAAAACATTTTTCCAATACTCTCTCACTGGAGCTAACTCAATACTATGTCGAGGAGGTCGGTTGGAGATGTCGTTAATATAGTAATAATTTGGTGAAATGTTTAAGCCGGATCGTGTCAGGCGTGCCCCGCCTGACCGGCAACAGAACCTGCGCATCTGGCTATGATTTGCGTATGATTTTACGCTACAGCTACAGATGGAGCAGCAGTCGGAGGTCTTTTATGCAGCGCCTTGGACATTTTTGTTTATCCAAAACGACGCTTGTGGCTTGTTTGTCTCTTTTTCTGCTCGTCGGCTGCAGCAAAGATGCATCGAAGGGGTCGCAAGGGCGTCCCATGCCTGCGGTATCCACCGTGACGCTTACGCCCCACAAGGTGACATTGACCACGGAGCTGTCGGGTCGCACCTCGGCCTTTCGGGTCGCGGAAATCCGGCCACGTGTGTCCGGGCTCATCGAGCGGCGCCTGTTTACGGAAGGCAGCACTGTTGCGGAAGGACAGCTCCTGTACCAGATCGACCCGGCTCCTTTCCAGGCGGAGCTCGACAACGCCCAGGCCGCCCTGGCCGAGGCCAAAGCCAAGTTGCCGACAACACAGTTGCGGGCCGACCGTTACAAATCCCTGGTGTCCAACAGCGCGCTCAGCCAGCAGGACTATGACGACGCGGCCAGCAATCTCAACCAGCTCAAGGCCAACATCATTTCGCTTGAGGCCCGGGTGCAAACGGCCCGTATCAATCTGGGCTACACCAAGGTCACCGCGCCCATTTCCGGCCGCATCGGCCGATCCAGCGTGACCGACGGCGCCATCGTCACGGCCTACCAGACCACGGCCCTGGCGACCATTCAACAACTCGACCCTGTCTACGTGGATGTCCCCCAATCCACGGCGGCCATGCTGCGCATGAAGACCCGCCTCAAGGAGGGGCAGCTCGATACGCCACAGCAAGACCGTGACAAGGTACGGCTCATTTTGGAGGACGGCGAGGACTATCCCCTGAACGGGACGTTGCAGTTTAGCGATGTCACGGTGGATCCCACCACCGGCTCGGTCATCCTGCGCCTGATCTTCCCCAATCCCAAAGGAGAAATCCTGCCGGGTATGTTCGTCAAGGCGGTGATCACCGACGGCGTCAATCCCAAGGCCATCCTCGTCCCCCAGCAGGGGGTTTCCCGGGACACCAAGGGCAAGCCCTACGCCCTGATCG
>Ga0268263_1002198_pt1 | contig 13350 bp, 6 predicted proteins | sample Biomet5_FD_190358 | JGI IMG/M metagenome (GOLD analysis project Ga0268263, IMG submission 190358) | Microbial communities from bioreactor (seeded with sewage sludge) at LBNL, California, USA - Biofuel metagenome 5 (SPAdes) (version 4) | ecosystem: Engineered > Bioreactor > Anaerobic >... | reverse complement strand
CTGACCGGCGGCGTCCCCACTCCTGCTACAAGGACCATATCCGGCTGAGCTTCGGGCCGGACATGGAGGTCCTGCGCCGCGGCGTGGCCGGGCTTGAGCGGATGCTCCGCGGCCCTGTCCTTTGATGCCTGCGCCTTTTGAGACGGCTGCACAATGCGTCAAAATTGATGCCTCCGGCGGCCAAAGGGCTTTGCCCTTTGGAATCCCGAACGGATTTGCGGCGCGGGTCATTTCAGGCTGGGGGCAAAGAAAGGCCCCTCGGGCATCGCGTGGCGGTCCTGTTCCAGGCCGGACGCGGTCACGGACAGGCGGATGACCCAAAAAAAATGAGCCCCCACGGTTTGCCGCGGGAGCTCATTTTTCGTTTCGCAGGGAAAGTTAAACCGCTGCGGGCACTTTGTACACAGCCAACGGCTTCGGCCAGTCAAAGCCCTCGTCCGCACCGTACAGCTCGACGATGCACTTCATGTCATCGCGGGTGTCGCGGTAATCATAGCGGAAGTTGTGGTTCCAGTAGCCGTACTGGACCTGATCGATGCCATTTTTCTCGCAGAACTTGACGGCATCACCGTACTTATCCGCCGTTGCGAGCGCCACATGGTGGATGCCCTCGCCATGTTCCTTGAGGAAAATGGCATAATCACTCTTGTCATCCAAGGGTTGGATCAATTCCCACTGCACATTACCGATCTGACCCAGGGCTAAGTCCATGGCGTAATTCACATTCTTGCCAAGACGCTTCATGTCGCCCACGGTATCCTTGTCGAAGCGGTAGCGATTCCAGGGGCCGATGCCGTATTTTTCGGTGTAGGCCTTCAGGGTGCTTTCCAGATCCTTGCAGATGATACCGATTTGCAGCACATCCGTGAACACGGGCTGGCGAGGCATCGGACCAGCCGGATACACATAGTCCGGATCCGGCAACTCAATGCCCTCGTCCACCCCATGCAATTCAGTGATAACCTTCAGATCCTCGCGGGTATCACGATAGTCGTAGAGGAAATTGCCGCCGATGCACTTCCAGGTGCCGCTCTGGATAGGATACAAATCGTACTTTTTGCAGTATTCGAAGAAGTCGGCCTTATTCTCCATGCTGACGGCCACATGGTGGATGCCTTCCCCATGTTCTTTCAGAAAGCGGACGTAGTCAGTATTGTCGCTGATAGGCTGGATGAGTTCCCACATCGTATTGCCGATCATGCACAGCGCCAGTTTCATTTTATAGTCAACCAAATTGCGGCCGATGTAGAGCTTATCGACAGTCTTGCTGTCGAAAGTATATACCTTCCACGGCCCGATGCCATACTTGTGTACGTATTTTTCCAATGTAGCATCGAGGTCTTTCACAACAACACCAATTTGCGTCGTCTGCGTGAAAAATGGCTTCATGGTCTTTTCTCCTTTTACTGTAAGAAAAGTGCCGGAGAAGGTCTCGTACGGGAGGGGATTTTTGGAATACTCTATACCGGAACAGGACGAGTTCGTCCTTTTTAACGCGCTCCCTGCCCATAGCTGCCTCTCATACAGTCAGGCCACATAACACCGTTCAAACTTAAGTTTTTGCAAGACTCACGCCGTCCACCGGTCTTCATGAAAGGTGTCTTGCACTGAGGACACGCGCAGTTGTTTCAGAAAATGAAGAAATACAACGGATAACCAACCTTTGGCGAGAATCAAAGCTGCCCTGCAACAACGCACGGCCACTTTTGGGGGCTGCGCCCAGGGGGCCGCAACAGCGTCTTCTAGACTCCGTTTGGCGAGCGAGCGTGCAAGGCGATTGGCATCATATTAACCAATATTTGGGAGGTGTTCCATCCCGGGCGCCTGGGCATCGCCTGTCCGGATTCGCGGTATCCGGTCCTTGGGAGGCACCTTCGGGACGCGGAAATCGCTCGGATCACCACCCCGCACATCCTCTTCCGAAAGCGGCTCCCTCGGTACGGCAAGGGCCCCCGCATTGCTCTTTTGCCCCTTCCTTGCGCATTTTTTGAGCCAACCCCGCCAACTATGTTCGACCTTGGAGCATTTCAGCGGGGACTTAGTGTTCGATTTTCGAACAGATATTTTCCCTGCGCGGGGGGAAACGGAGAGCCAACGGCTTTCCGACCTTGTCACCCACAGCCTCTTTTCCCTCTGTGGCGGAGGGATGACCTGTTAAAAATAATAATTATTACGAAGAGATGGTCAAAATTGCGATGCCGCATGGCAAACCTCGCCGCGCAATTTTCGCGTCGCGCCGGCAATCGTATTACGGTTGTTCCTAGAGAAGAGTGGGAGGCGCTGTAAGAATGGCTCAAGGTGCCAAACGATGAAGCAATCGAAGCAATGTGCGACGCGTAACGTAATTAGGTCACAAGAACTTCTGTTGGTCAATTGGCAAAAGACTGGGAGTCGGCAGCGTGCAAAAAGCTAGGCGAGACGTCTGCTTTTAAGCGAGGCATTACGCGGTTGACCAAGTCTGGGCGGTATTCAATAGATGCACGGTTGACTGTTGTGACGGATCTTGTTGAAGGGATGTCGCTTGCCAAAAATATCGTGATCATACATTAAGCGGCGACTGGTTCTTCCTTCGAGAATGCCATATCCGACCAGACTGGCTACTTATCTCTATGCAATATCCAGACGAGATTATTCTTGTACGCACAGGATACTTTTGAATGTCCAACCCCACCCCTGACTGCAACGCCGGTTGGCACTCTGATAAACAACCCGCAAAACGATGGCCCGGAACTTGTCGCGCCTGTCTGGCCGTCATTTGTCTGGAATTATTAATAAAAATAAACTTTTGTTTATAATTATGGACAGACGCCCATCTTTGCTCCTATGAACAGGGCATGCGCGCGCGCTCTTTTCTGCCCATGGCCGACAGGCCCCGTCTGGCTCTGCCGCTGTACCTGTCGCCGGTTTCTGCCGGTTTCCCATCCCCTGCCGAGGACTACATCGAGAAAAAACTCGACCTCAACGAGCATCTGATCCGCAACCCGGCCGCCACGTTTTTCGTGCGCGTGGACGGCGACTCCATGCGCGACGCCGGCATTGCCTCGGGGGACATCCTGGTGGTGGACAGGTCCCAGGAGGTTCGCAACAACGCCATCGTCATTGCCGCCGTCAACGGCGAACTGACCGTCAAGCGTCTGAAAAAAGCCCGCTCGGGGCTATGGCTCGTGCCTGAAAACCCGGATTTCCCCGCGCTGGAAATCGGCCCGGAAACGCAGTTCGACGTCTGGGGCGTGGTCACCTACATCATCCACAAGGCGGGCTGACCATGGCGCGGGTTTTTGCCCTGGTGGACTGCAACAGCTTCTACGCCTCCTGCGAAAAGGTGTTCGCACCGGCCCTGGCTGAGCGCCCGGTGGTGGTGTTGTCCAACAACGACGGCTGCGTCATTGCCCGTTGCGCGCAGGCCAAGGCCCTGGGCATTCCCATGGGCCGGCCGGCCTACCAATGCCGAGAACTTTTCCAGCGCCTTGGCGTGGCCGTGTTCTCGTCGAACTACGCCCTCTATGGGGATATGTCGGCGCGCGTCATGAAGACCCTGGCCCGGTTCACCCCCTCCCTGGAGGTGTACTCCATCGACGAGGCCTTTCTCGACCTGACCGGGTTGCTTTGGAAGCCTACGGACTACGGGCGCCACATTCGGGAGACCGTGGGGCGCTGGACCGGCCTCCCGGTTTCCGTCGGCATCGGCCCCACCAAAACCCTGGCCAAGGTCGCCAACCGCGCGGCCAAGAAGGACCCTGCCCTGGATGGCGTGCTCGATTTCGTGGCCTGCCCCGATCCGGACGGCCTGCTTGAGCGCTTCCCCGTCGAGGAGGTGTGGGGCATCGGGCGGCGCTACGCGACCATGTTGGCCCGGCACGGCGTGCTCAATGCCCGCCAGTTCCGGGACCTGCCCCGGGACTGGGTGAAGCGAAAGATGACCGTGGGCGGCCTGCACACCTTGCTGGAGTTGCGCGGCACGCCTTGCCTCGACCTGGAGGATGTCACCCCGGCCAGGAAGTCCGTGGTCGCATCGCGGTCCTTTGGCCAGGCGGTCACCACCATCGCGGACATGCGGGAGGCCTTGGCCAGCCATGCCAGCCGGGCGGCCCAGCGACTTCGAGCCGAGCGCTTGGCGGCGAGCGGGGTGACGGTCTGGTTGCAGACGAATACCTTCATTGCCGGGGAGCCCCAGTACACCAATTCCGCTTTCGGGGCCTTGCCCGTGGCGACCTCGAATACCAGTGCTATCGTGCGAACAGCGTTCAAGGTCCTGGACGGCATTTTCCGTCCCGGGTTTCGCTACAAGAAGGTTGGGGTGATGCTCTCGGGCTTGGAGAGGATAGGCAACCACCAGCTTTCCTTGCTGGCCTCTCCGCAAGAGAAAGACGCCAGGGCCGAACGTCTCATGGGCGCCCTGGATGCGATCAATGTCCGTTTTGGCCGGGATGTCCTGCGTCTGGCCGCCTGCGGCACCGAACAGCCCTGGCAAATGAAACGAGCCGCCAAGTCCCCGAGCTACACCACCTCGTGGGCGGAACTGCCGGTGGCCAAGGCGCGGTAACGCGAAGGTCGGGCAACGCGACCTTCCTTTTATCAGGAGCGTTCGCTTCAGGCCGGCCCAGAGGCGGCGGGAATGATGACCAGGCCCATTAACTCGGCAGGACGAGAAAACGTCCGTATGGTCGTCCTGAGAGTTTTTTCTACTGCCCCGTATTCGGGATGAACTGCCCGGTTCGGGTGTTCACGCACCCGTTCGGACCGGCCGGGGCGTAGACGGTGCCTGTCTGTGAATCAAGGACGAGCCGCTTCTCATGATAGTCCCCTACGGGTTATGGTTGTGACAACCTACCGCCACCCGTCAGGCCTGCCTATCACTCCGGTCCAGGGTATGTCGTCAGCTAATTCAGCCAAATTTTCCAGGACTGCTTGCCCTGCATCGTTATTCTGTGTGGCAAGGTCCGTGACCCGACAGTTCTTCCTCAAAGTTCCTTAAAGTTCCTTTTGAAAATGCCCGATGAATCGCCGGGCTTTCTTGTTTTGCCAGCCTATGGGCGATGCCTGACCGTGGGATGGCCAGGATTATTGGCTTTTCTTTCAAGGGCGGGCTTGATATTGTCAAGAAAATCGCAAAATCGAAGAGGTGGCCTTTGAACTTCTGGAAACGTCTTTTCAGGATGTTTGTTTCCCCATCCACCTCGCCTGATCCACCCTCCTCTTCCAGTCAAGGGCCCATGCACGCCGACGGCGGGGGCGCGGCCCCGGCCGGCCAAGGCCATCCGGGCTCACCGCATGGGGGCACGCATTATGCCGTGGTCGGCCCCTGGCGGGCGCGGCCCATCTTCGTCAGTTCCACCTTCCGGGACATGCAGGCCGAGCGTGACCACCTGCAAAAGGTCGTTTTTCCGGAATTGGAGGAACGGTTACGCGCCCGGCGACAGAGTCTCGAACCCATCGATTTGCGACTGGGGGTTGATCCGATTTCTCTGGAGGCGGAGCACGCCCGGGAACAACTCGTGCTCAAGGTCTGCCTGAATGAAATCGAGCGCAGCCGTCCTTTCCTGTTGGTGCTGCTGGGAGACCGCTATGGCTGGACGCCCCCCGAGGACCGCATCGCGGTGGCCGCCCGGGAAGCCGGCTTCCCGCTGGACAGCCCACAAAAAAGCGTCACCGCCCTGGAAATCGAGTTTGGCATCTTCAAAAAGGATCCCGAGCAACGCCGGCGCTGTCTGTTTTATTTCCGCGAGCCGCTGCCGTATGCCGCCATGCCGCCGGATGTCGCCGCCGTCTACAGCGATGCCCATGCCGCGGCGTCCGGGATGCGGGCCGGACAGGCCAGGCTTTCGGCGCTCAAGGACCGGATCGCCGCCGATCCCGAACTTGCCGGCCGGGTGCGGCATTACCGGCTCGATTGGGACCAGGCCGAAAATACGCCGACCGAGGCCAGCCTGGCCGCCTGGGGCCGGCAGGTGCTGGCTGATCTGTGGGCCGAACTGGACGATGAGACACGAGATTTCGCCTCCACCCCCGCCGATGCGGATGCCGAGGTACGCGAGAATCTGGAATCTTTCGTGCAGCACAAGCTGCGCGATTTCATGGGGCGTGAGGAGTTGCTCGCCCAACTGCTCGATCTGGTCCGCTCGCCGATCGGAGATGGCGCGGCCTGGGGCGCCTGCGTCAAGGGACCGTCCGGGTCGGGCAAGAGCGCGGTGTTTGCCGCGCTCGTTCGCGGTCTGGCTGCGTCCTCCGGGGACGGGGAGGCCACGCCCCCCCTGGTGCTGGCCCATGCGGCCGGCATGTCGCCCCAATCCGCCCGGCTGGATGCCATGCTGCGCCGGTTCGTCACGGAACTGGCGGCAAGCCTTGGCGAGGAAGCGTCCCTTGGGGAGGCGGCCGGCTCCGAGGAGCTCGACCGGGCCTTCGTGTCCTGGCTGGCCCGGGTAGCGGACAGGCGGCGGGTGGTGGTGCTCCTCGATGCCCTCGATGCCTTCGAGCCGACGACCCGAGCCAAGAATCTGACCTGGCTGCCGGCCAGGCAGTGGCCGGCCAATGCCCGCCTTGTCGCCACCTCCCTGCCCGGGGAGCAGGCCGAGAGCCTGGAAATGTGGGCCGGGGTGGAGGAGCTCGACCTGCCGGCCCTGGGCAAGGAGGAGGCCGCAGCCATCGGCCGGGCGGTCTGGCGGCGCTACCACCGGGCGTGTCCGCCGGGGGTGCTGGCCATCGCGCTGGACAGGCGGCGGGAGGACGGCTCGTTGGCCTGCGCCAGTCCGCTCTGGCTCACCCTGGCCATGGAGCAGCTCAACCTGCTGGACGCGGACGAGTTCAACCGGGCCGGGCCGGATCTGGGGCGGTTCCTGGAAGAGAAGGCGCACGGCCTGCCGCCGGACGTGGATGGGCTCCTGGCCGTCATGCTGGCGCGCAGCGAAAAGCAGTTCGGCGCGGGCTGGGCGCGCGCCTTCGTCTGTTTGACGGCCCTTTCCCGCTCGGGCTGGCGCGAGGCGGACTACAAGGTCCTTCTGCCCCGGGCGGCGGCCATCCTCGGGCCGGACGCGCCGCCGCTGGACTGGGACCCCCTCCGATTCGCGGCGCTGCGCCGGAGTTTTCGGGCCCAGATCCGGCTGCGCGGCGAGCATGGCCGCTGGGATTTTTCCCATGCCCAGATGGGCCGGATGGTGCTGCGGGAACAGCTCGGGGACCCGGCCGTGCGTTGCCGGCTCCACGAGGCCATGGCGACGCATCTGCTGGATTTGGCGCCGGACGATCCGCTCCGCGGATCGGAGACGATGTATCACCTTATCGAGGCGGACGACCGCGAGCGGGCGGCCGTATTCCTCGGGCAGGCGGACGTCTCGGCCGAAACGGTGCAGGCGGTCGCGCAACAGATCCTGGCCCATGGCCCTGCCGCGCCAAATCCAGGAGCGGATTGGACGCTTTCCTTGCTGCGGCTGCCGGACCTCGACTCGGAAATACTCTATTGGCTGAGCAATACTATTCAATTTCCCGTGTTGGAATTACTAGAAAACCAGACCTCCCTTGGGGTCCGCCGCCAACTCGCGGAGGGAGTATTACAGGCCTCGAAAGCTTTGATCGAGCTTGATCCCGCCAATCCTGACTGGCAGCGGGACCTGTCGGTCAGCCAGAACAAAGTGGGCGCTGTCCTGGTGGACCAGGGTGACCTCTCCGGGGCGCTGACGGCCTACCAGGCCGGTTTGGCCATAGCCTCCCGCCTGGCCGAGGCCGATCCCGGCAATGCCGGCTGGCAGTGGGACCTGTCGATCAGCCATGAGAAGCTGGGCGATGTCCTGCTGGCCCAGGGTGACCTCTCCGGGGCGTTGACGGCCTATCAGGCCGGTTTGGCCATAGCCTCCCGCCTGGCCGAGGCCGATCCCGGCAATGCCGGCTGGCAGTGGGACCTGTCGATCAGCCATGAGAAGCTGGGCGATGTCCTGCAGGCCCAGGGTGACCTTTCCGGGGCGTTGACGGCCTATCAGGCCGGTTTGGCCATTCGCGCCCGCCTGGCCGAGGCCGATCCCGGCAATGCCGTTTGGCAGCGGGACCTGTCGGTCAGCCAGAACAAGGTGGGCGCTGTCCTGCTGGCCCAGGGTGGCCTTTCCGGGGCGCTGACAGCGTATCAGGCCAGTTTGGCCATTCGCGCCCGCCTGGCCGGGGCCGATCCCGGCAATGCCGTTTGGCAGCGGGACCTGTCGGTCAGCCATGAGAAGCTGGGCGCTGTCCTGCTGGCCCAGGGTGGCCTTTCCGGGGCGCTGACAGCGTATCAGGCCAGTTTGGCCATTCGCGCCCGCCTGGCCGGGGCCGATCCCGGCAATGCCGTTTGGCAGCGGGACCTGTCGGTCAGCCATGAGAAGCTGGGCGATGTCCTGCTGGCCCAGGGTGACCTTTCCGGGGCGTTGACGGCCTATCAGGCCGGTTTGGCCATTCGCGCCCGTCTGGCCGGGGCCGATCCCGGCAATGCCGTCTGGCAGCGGGACCTGTCGGTCAGCCATGAGAAGCTGGGCGATGTCCTGCAGGCCCAGGGTGGCCTTTCCGGGGCGTTGACGGCCTATCAGGCCGGTTTGGCCATAGCCTCCCGCCTGGCCGAGGCCGATCCCGGCAATGCCGGCTGGCAGCGGGACCTGTCGATCAGCCATGAGAAGCTGGGCGATGTCCTGCTGGCCCAGGGTGACCTTTCCGGGGCACTGACGGCCTACCAGGCCTGTTTGGCCATAGCCTCCCGCCTGGCCGAAACCGATCCCCGAAACGCCGTCTGGCAGCGGGACCTGTCGGTCAGTCATAGCAAGGTGGGCGATGTCCTGGAGGCCCAGGGTGATCAGGACGGGGCGCTGACGGCCTACCAGGCCGGTTTGGCCATTGCCTCCCGCCTGGCCGGGGCCGATCCCGGCAATGCCGTCTGGCAACGGGACCTCTGGGGTTCATCTTGGAGGGTGGCAACCGTCCTTGAAAAAACTGGTTCGCCCAAGGCCATGGACCACTGGCGCAAGGCCCACGATACGCTGCTCGCCCTCAAGCTCTCCGGGGCGTTCGTCTCCGAGCAGGACATGGCCTCTCTCCAATTTCTGCGCGGGAAAATCGGAGCCTGACAATGACAACACCCCAGGACAAGACAACATGTCCGCTGTCCCCCCACCGCCTTCCCCTGGCCGTGGCCGTGACCGGCCACCGGGACATTGCCCCGGAGGATGAAGCCACGTTGCACGACCGCATACGCGAACGGTTCAACCATCTCCAGGCCGCGTATCCCACAACGCCGTTGCTCGCCCTGTCCGGGCTGGCCGAGGGCGCGGACATGGTCTTCGCCGAGGCAGCCCTGCAATGCAACATCACCCTTTGGGCCGTGCTGCCCGCGCTGCCGGAAACCTTCGCCCGGGAGTTTGACAGGCCGGTCCACCCCGAACGCGACCCGGCGGCCTTGCGCGGGCGCTTCGAGGCCCTGCGCGAGCAATGCGCCGAGGTGATCGTGGCGGGACACGGGTATCTGGCCGACGACCCGCGCCGCCATACCTTCGTCGGCGCCTACCTGGTGCGCCGCTGCCACGTCCTGTTCGCCCTCTGGAACGGCGACCCGGACGAGAACGCCAGCGCCACCGCCCATGTCGTCCGACTGGCCAGGGAAGGCGTGCCCAACCGGTATCTGGATGCCCCCTGCCGCGCCCTGGACGCCCCCGATGCCGTGGTCATCCACCATCTGCGCACGCCCCGGTCCGGCCAGCGGATCGACAAGGCCTTCACCTGGACCGTGGTCGAACCGCCGGACTGCGCCGTCCCCCCGTGCCCCCGGGAAAAAACGACGCCCCTCGACCATCTGGAGGCCTTCAACAAGGCAGCCGGGCAACTGGAGGGAAAGAACCTTCAGGCCATCGTAACCTCCCGCAACGATCTCAAGTTGAAGGAGAAGGATCTCAACAAGGTCGAAAAACGTATTTACAACGCCTTCGCCCTGGCCGACGCTCTGGGCATCGCCTGGCAGCGACAGTCGCGATATGTCCTGAACGCCATCTATGCCCTCAGCGTTCTCATGTTGGTACTTTTCGCCATCCATACCAATGTGATGGCTAATATATTCCTCTTTGTCGCGTACTATATTGCTTATGTCGTTGGCTTTATCGTCTATAAATGGGCCGCGAAAAGGCGAATGCATCATCGATTCGTGGATTATCGTGGTCTGGCCGAGGGCCTCCGGGTGCAGCTCTTTTTCCATCTCTCCGGGGTGCGCCGGCTGGCCGCCGACCTCTACCTGCGCAAGCAACGCGCCGAATTGACCTGGATGCGCCAGACCATGCGCGTGCTGGAACTCGGCAACAGCGTCCAGACCTTGCGCGAGTTGGAGCGCGGCGACAGTGGCCTACCCATAACAGCGTTGGAACCCTGCGCCAGAAGCACGGACGCCTTGCCCGAAGAGGTGATGCGGTGCTGGATCGAGAATCAGGCCGCCTATTTCGAGCAATCCGAAGGCCGCGAAAGGCAAAAACTGCGTTGGTATCAGATACTGCTCGCAATCGGCTTCTATGGGGGCGTGATCGTGGGGGCCCTCGGGCTGATCGTGGAGTGGTCGCAAATCTACCCGCACGACTCCGACCAACTCCATTGGGGGTTCATGTTGACCGGGCTTCTTCCTGCCCTGGCGGCCCTGGCCGGCAGCTATGCCTATCGCCGGGGACTGGCCCAGCACATCCAGGCCTACTGGAAAATGGGCGGCATGTTCCGCCATGCCGCCCAACGCGTGAAAAAAGACAACCTGATCGAAAAGCCCTTCGCCTTCCGGGAACTGGTGGAGGAACTGGGCAAGGAGGCACTGGCCGAAAACGGCCAGTGGGTGCTGCACCACCGTGACTTGCCTCCGGACGCGCCAACGAAATAAGAAGGACACGGATGCACGCGCACACATACCCCATACCGATCGTGCGGGCCCTCATCGAGGACGGCGAGGGCCGGGTCCTGCTGCTCAAACGCGCCAATACGGCCTGGGGGGAAAATGCCTGGTGCCTGCCCGGCGGCAAGGTGGACTGCGGCCAGACCGTGGCCCAGGCCCTGGCCCGGGAGATTTTCGAGGAGACGGGCCTGACCCTCGAAGCCGCCCGGTTGCTGCTCGTCCAGGACAGCCTGCCCCTTGAGCCCGGCGGCATGCATTGCCTCAACCTCTATTTCCTGTGCCGCGTCACCGGAGAACCCAGGCTCAATGCCGAATCGGCGGCCCTGGCCTGGGTCGGCCAGGACACCATGAACGCCTACGACATCGCCTTTCGGAACGACGAGGCCTTGCAACGCTATTTTTCCGGATATTCCGGGACAGCCTATCCCTTCTCCCTGGACTCGAGAGAGGAGCATTCCCGTGCCTGATACCCCCATTTCGCCCAGCCTGGACCACCAGATCGCGCTCTTTCAGGAAAGGCATCGCGACTACGAAACCTTGAAAGCGGTGTTGCTTTCCACGTTGAACAGGGCCTGCCAATCCATCTCCGGGGTGGAGTTCATACAAGGGCGCGTCAAAAGCGTAGAGAGCTTCGCGGACAAGTGCCAGCGAAAAGCCGAAAAATATCACTATCCCGCCTGCCAGTTGACCGACCTGTGCGGCATTCGCGTCATTGTCCTGACCGGCGAGCACATTCAAGACGTCTGCCGCCGCATCGAAGCGCTGTTTGTCATTCACGAAAAAGAGGACAAATTCAGTCTGCTCCAGGACATGGAATTCGGATACCGCTCCCTGCATTACATCATATCCCTCGATGCCGCGCGGCGTGAACGGTATTCCCTGGAAGACAAGCCGATCCCGGACACGCTGTTCGCGCGGTATGGGGGCGGGGAGATCCCGGAACCAAATCTTCTTGTCGGGCCGGTCTACAAGGCCGAAATCCAGGTGCGCACCCTGTTACAGCACGCCTGGGCCGCCGCCGTGCACGACAGTCTGTACAAAACGGAGATCAAGAAGGTGCCTTCCCACCTTAAGCGGGAAGCGGCGCGCATTTCCGCGCTGCTGGAAGCCGTGGATGGGGCCATGGAGAGGATGCTGCACGGTGTTGATGCCTATCGTTCGGATTATGGCGCCTACATGACCGCCGCGGAAATGCGCGAGGCGTACAACAGCCAGCAAACATTGTTGCGCCAACTGCCCGGCAACAGGAACAGCCTCCTCAAAATGGCCCGGCTGGCCGCCCAGCTGCGTGAACCGGAGTTCACGGCCGACCTGCGGGGAAGGCTCGAATCGCTGCCTGGCAGTGGCGATGCCGAGGTCCTTCGCGAGTTGGGGAAGGCTCACTGGATTCTTGGCGAGCGGACAAGGGGGCTCGACCTGGTGCGGGAAGCGGCGAAAAAGGCGCCCCTGGACGTGGAGAACTGGTGCGAGCTGGGGGGCATGTGCCACGCCAACAAGGCGTATGGCGAGGCCTTGGCGGCGTATGAGAAGGCGTTCGCCATCGCGCCCCGGTCGCCCCGGGTGCTGACGGGCTTGCTCAAAAGCAGAATCCTTTCCGATGGGGGGACCGCGTTCCTGCCGCTGCTCCGCCACGCCATGGAGGAGGCCATCGCTGCCTCGCAACAAAAGATCGACGCCGGCATGGACCTGCCCTGGGCCTGGTTTGACATAGGCCTGCTGCGTCTGCTTCTGGGCGACGGCTATGGTAGCCTGGACGCCTATGGCAAGGGCTTCCTGGGCACCGTGGCGGTCGAGCCCGTGGCGGGGCTTGGGGAGGAACTGACGGCCCTGCGCGATACCCTGGCTCGGGGGGGCGATCCCCTGGCCGCGTCGTTCGCCTGGGTCGCGGCCCTGTTCGAGGTGGTGCTGGCCGGCCGTTTCGGGTGGACAGCCCAACGGGAGGCCCTCATGGCGGCGAAGCGGCGTGTCTTTGTGTCCGACGAGCCGGTGGTGATCGTCGCCGGGACTTGCGAACAGGGTTCCGAACAGGACCTCCGGGACTACGCGCCGCTGCTTGAATGGGCCTTTGCCGGGTTTGCCGGCACGGTCTGCTGCGGTGGCACCGAGGCCGGGGTGTCAAAGCTCGTGGGGGATTTGCCCGACAACGGCGGTCGCCTGAAGAAGGTGGCCTATCTGCCTCCCCGGCATCCGAAGACGGACAGGGAGCATCCGGCCTACACCCTCGTGCGCACCACGGACGGAAGTTATGGGCCCCTGGATCCCTTGGCCTTGTGGGGCGACATGCTGACCGGCGGCATCGAGCCAGGCCGGGTGCGTCTGCTTGGCATCGGGGGCGGGGAGCTTTCCGCATTCGAGTACCGGCTGGCCATGCTGCTTGGGGCCCGGGTGGGGCTGGTCGCCGACAGTGGTGGATCGGCCCGGGAGCTCCTTGGCGATCCGGCCTGGACCGGGGCGGCGTCGGTCGGGTTGTCGCCCGGGTATGG
>Ga0268263_1002193_pt1 | contig 13370 bp, 8 predicted proteins | sample Biomet5_FD_190358 | JGI IMG/M metagenome (GOLD analysis project Ga0268263, IMG submission 190358) | Microbial communities from bioreactor (seeded with sewage sludge) at LBNL, California, USA - Biofuel metagenome 5 (SPAdes) (version 4) | ecosystem: Engineered > Bioreactor > Anaerobic >... | reverse complement strand
AAAGTTGACGAGTGGGGCCGGCCCGCGTAGAAGTCTTTTTCTCGCGTGCGCCCGTAGCTCAGCTGGATAGAGTGCCGGACTACGAATCCGTAGGTCGAAGGTTCGAATCCTTCCGGGCGCACCAAAAATTTCAAGGGGTTAGGCCGAATAAGCCTAACCCCTTATTTATTGCCACCCATTTCATTGCCACTCCATTGCCACTTTTTCAGGAGCCAATGGTAAGCAGCGGGAAACAGCCAGTTCCCCCGGCATCAAAAACAAGAGCCAACTTCTCATCGATCCCCTGCCCTTCTCGGGGAACTCCCCCCTTGTGCGCTTGCCCTGATGTCACCGCTCCCTTCGTCTTCTGAACTCTGCTACCCCAGGGCGGCCAGGGATTACTCCCACGCGGGCGGTGCCAACCGACAGGATAAGCTGAACCGCTGACGCCACGACAACGAAAACTTACCCCCTGGAGGAGACCAGGATTGGATGAGCTTATTCAACGCTTTTCAGCATCAAAGATAGAATCACCCCAGCCCCCGCGCCCGCTGGAACGCCCGCACGGGTGCTCAACGCTTTTCAGCATCAAAGATAGAATCACGACGTGGGACCAGCAGGTGACCGAGGCGACGGCGCTGTGCTCAACGCTTTTCAGCATCAAAGATAGAATCACAGTCGAGGCCGAGGACATCGTGTCCGACGATACCGAGTGCTCAACGCTTTTCAACATCAAAGATAGAATCACATGTCCTCCGTGATCGCGGCGCCCAGGGCGTAGATGTGCTCAACGCTTTTCAGCATCAAAGATAGAATCACAGGGGAACTTTTCGTAAGGATCGTGTCGCGGAGAAGTGCTCAACGCTTTTCAGCATCAAAGATAGAATCACACCCGGACGGGCCGGGCTTTGGGTGGAGGCTAACGTGCTCAACGCTTTTCAGCATCAAAGATAGAATCACCCGTATGCCCTGGCGCGCTGACAACAACCTCGGTGTGCTCAACGCTTTTCAGCATCAAAGATAGAATCACATCGTAAAAAAATCAGAGTACAAGGGACTTCTGACGAGTGCTCAACGCTTTTCAGCATCAAAGATAGAATCACGCTCGGGGCGGATCGTGGACGAGGCATAAAGGCGCTGTGCTCAACGCTTTTCAGCATCAAAGATAGAATCACAGATAGCCCGCCTCCTGGAAAAACTCAAGGAGGAGTGCTCAACGCTTTTCAGCATCAAAGATAGAATCACTCGACAATTTTTTTGAGACGAACAGCTATGGAGAGTGCTCAACGCTTTTCAGCATCAAAGATAGAATCACTTTCTCGGCAAAAGGCCCGACCGCCGTTGCAACAGGTGCTCAACGCTTTTCAGCATCAAAGATAGAATCACGTTGGCCCATCCGGCGGCATACCGCACACGTACCGGTGCTCAACGCTTTTCAGCATCAAAGATAGAATCACAAGTCGGTCAGCAGGGGGGAAAGAAGAACACCAGGTGCTCAACGCTTTTCAGCATCAAAGATAGAATCACATTATATAAAAAATTGTCAAAGATCATTGTTTGTTTTGCCAGTCGAATCAAGCATCCTTCGTTATTTTTACCGAGAGATGATAAACAAACCTTATGGACCTAACATGAGTCTTCAATACATCTAGATTATTAATATTTTTTACAGCAAGCATCATAGTCCCAGCATTTCCAAAAATGCATTGTAAAACAGGCCCGTTATGATTTTTCCGATCTGAGTATATAACTTCCAGGCCGATACTTGCTAAAAAACTTCGAAAGATGGTGGCGGATCCCAACCGTCCTTGCCACCTCTTCCGCCAGCCACAACCCGCATGGCGCAAGCAGGACAAATCTCTACAATGAGAAGATCATCCTCATCCTCCATAAGCTTCATCAATTCCAGCCGAAGCTCCTCTTTCTGCCTTTTGCTCATTCGGGCCCGAAAGACCGACAGTTGGACACGATCCCCATATCCCTTGACAGCTTTGGCAACCTTGGCCAACCGCTTGGGGTCCCGGACATCGTAGCAAACCAAATGCCATCGTTTTTCACTCACCCACTCTCTCCTTAACGCAATCGAAGCTGGGCAAAAAGCCCAGGGCTACCCGTCCATTCCTTTTCTAAAAGTCGAGCCTCCAGTTCAATGGTTCGTCCATACGTCAACGAATACTTCAAAACGGGATGCTTCCAGGTCTCGGCCTTGCGTGCCTCGTAAGTTGTTATCGCCTTGCGTCGACCTTGATCGGACAACCATACCTTTTCCCGCGTGATGTCGAAGTCTTCACGAACCCAGTGATTGCGGTTGACCGAACCGATGAGCGGAATGTCCCACAGGAGCGATCGGAACAAATCCATGATGTCCATGGCCAATGGATAGGCCGCCGAACGTGGCGTATGCATGAAACCAAAGGCCGGCTCCAGGCCGGACGCCAGCAACCCGGCCACGCAATCGCGGTACAACAAGGCGTAGCCAAATGAAAGTAACGCGTTGAAAGGGTCCTTGGGTGGCCGCCGCGTACGGCCCGCGAAGTGTAATAGCTCGCCCTCGCGAGGCGAAATGAGAGCAGCCAATCCTCGGAAATAAGCCTGGGCGGCCAGAGCTTCATCTCCGCGCAGATGATTTACGGCCCGCTCCGGCGTGTCTTGTTGATCCGCCCGCTGCCGGGCTCTTTTCAGCGCCAAAGCCAGGTCATGGAGATGAGCGCCGAGTCTCGTCTTGCGCTCCGGTGAGGTACGGGAGGAGCGACCCAGGTAGCCAAGTTGATTGGCAATCTTGGCCTGGATAAGCCCGCTGGCCAGGCGAAAACGTACCTGCGGATCGCTGAGCGCCTCGTATTGACGGTGGCGACGCTTCACCTGGCCGGCTCCAGGGCTAAGCGCCCCGATGTAGGCTCCCCCATAACTCAGCCAGTGCACGTCCACGTCATGGGCGGCGCAGTAGGCCAGGCATTGGGCCGTGATCTGGACGTTACCGTGCAAAACGAGCCCCTCGACGTCCCTGCCCGGAATCGACTTTTCCGAGCCGTCCGGAGATCGACAGACAATGCGGTCCCCGTCTCGGGAAAGGCCGGCTCCCTGTTCGGTTACATGGATTACCCGCCGTTCAGCCGTCGGCGGAAACAGCCGAAGCGGTGTTTTGGCCCGGGCCAGGAAACGGTCCTCCTCGGGCAGGCAGGCCGGGGCCAGGGAACAATGCCGGCACTTGCCCTCGGGTACGTCCACGGGCGGACGAGCAAGCCCCTCGCTCAACTCTCGGGCCCGTCGCACGGCCTCCCCTACCTCGCGCCCGGCTTCCACGGCATCCACGGGGAAGGTCACGGTGACGTTGTCGGCATGATAGCGAAGCTTGGCTTCGGCCACCGTCTCTCCGGCGTGCTCGGAGGCGAGCAAGGCATAGGCCAGAACCTGCAACCGATCGGCGGACCAGGCCTCGCCCTTGTTCGACCGCCCTTTCTTGTGCTCGACCACGACCAGGCCCCCATCCTCCCGACGCATGCAGTCGGCCGCCCCCCGCAACCCCAAGCTCTCGCTGGCCATTTCCATGCGCCACGTTTTGGGCCCCGGATCGATGGTCTCGTGCAGGCGCCGCCCCGAGACCACCTTCTCGTCCGCCAAGCGGATTTCCTCCACCTCCTCCAGATGAAAGAGTCGCTCGCAGTAGGCCAGGGCATGCAGCCCCATGACCCGCACCAGGGGCTGTTCCTCATGCCGTTCGGCCTGAAAGTGGGAGGCAAAGGGAGTACGCTCCTCTCCTGCGTCCGGCGGAGTCGGTCGGTCTGGAGGTTGTTGCTTGCTCATGAGTAGACCACCGGAACCCAGGCTTCGGCCGGGATGGTCGAGGACCGGGGTGACGGCCCCATGAGCAGGGACCGCGTTTGCGTCATATCCAGCCGATGGATGGTCACGGTCAGGCGGGTGGTGAAGTCGCGCGGGCCATCCAACTCTTCCCCAAGGATGGGCGTCAACCACAGGGCTTGCGGCATGGCGGCCGGATCAATCTCTTCGATGCGGTCGGGGAGCAGGTTGTTGTCGCCGCAAAATGGCAGGCCGTACCCCGGCCGGCTATGCGTAAGTCCCTGGCGGACCTTGGCCGGCAGGTCGGCCGGCGTATCCTTGACGGCGATGACGGCGTCCAGGCCGATGAGCAGTTCCCGGCGCACCGGGGTGACGTTGTGCTTGCGGGGCCAGCAACGTTTCTTGATGTCTTCCCCTCCCTCCTTTTTGTTGTTTCCGATAGGGTAATTGTGGAGTTGCTGGAATATCGAGCCGCGCTCGGGCAGGCTGACCGCTCCCAGGGCTAGGCTCAGCCTAGGCAGGCCCGGCCGAATGGTCGTGGCCACGCTTTTGCCGTCATCGGCGCGCATGTCGATCCCGGCCAAGTTGAGCAGTAGCCCGTAGGCCGCCGACGGCGTGATAAAACCCGCCGTGGGCCTGAAACTCCCGGCCGCGAACTGGCGGTAGGCGGCGAACTTCGCTCGCAGGCGCAGGGCGATCATGCCGGGCTGCCCGTCATCCAGGCCTTGGCCTTGCCCGCCACGACCGTCAGGAGTTGTTGGGGCGAGCGAACCAGAGTGACACCCTTTGCCTTGAGGGCCTGGGCCTGAGCATCGGGCATGTCCTTGACGACCTTGCCGCCCAGGTAAAACTCATGTCCCGGGTAGTCATCCCGAACGATGCCATCGGTGATTTCCGGCAGGACGTGAAGACCGTCGTCGATGTCGAAGCCGTAGGTGTCATAGCCGGCCACGAGTCTGGGGGTGAGGCGGACCACCAGGCTGGCCGGGGCCATCTCGAAATAGCTGCGGGCCTGCTTGCCAGCCACGTCGTTGAGTTCTCCGACGCACTCCAGCAGGGTCACGGTCCAGTCGGGCTTGGCCTTGCAGTCGGTAAGGGCCATGGCAAAGGGGTATTGGAAGGCGGTATGAGCCACTTCCCGATGGAGCAAAGCCGAAGATTCGGCGTTCCGTTTAGATTTGACCGTTTTGTCTGTGGCATCCAGAGGGGACTGGGTAAAGATGGCATCGTGCCGGTAGGGCTCCAGGCCAACGGCTAGGTTCATGCGCAGCACTGAATCCCGCTTGTAGAAAAATGCCTTCGGATCGCGTTTCTTGTTGCTGAGTTCTTCTTCGATTTTCTTGCGATCAGCGCTTCCGGCTGCGACCAGCCAGCCCATGAAATAGTCGTCGGCGAAGACTTCGGCGTTGGGATAATCCTTATATACCACTGCTGGTTGCTCCTCATCGTGTACCCGGGAGCGGTTGATGGGCAGTCCCTTGGCCCGCATGGTCTCGCGCAGGGCGTTGCGCATGGCTTCGGGGGAGATGATCGGGTACTCGTGCCGGCCGATGGTCAGCTTCTGGATCACCGAACGGTTGAGCTGGGATTCCCCGCCATAGTTGGACGAGGGCGCGGCATACGTGAGCACGGTGGCGAACAGGTTCATGGCGATTTCCTCAGTGCTTGGCTGGTTGTCGGCATTGCTGGTGGATAACGGACTCATTCGTCCTCGGCGGGCAGGTCAACCTCGGCCACGGCCTCTTCGGTCCGGCCGCCGGGCACGTACGAGACCGCCGAAAGAGCCAACATGGCCAGGGTCTTGACCGTTTCCCAGTCGTCGAGGAGGCGGCGCGAGACCAGCACATAGTCTTGCTCGGGGAGAAAATGGGGCACGGCACAGATGTTGCCCACGAAATATTCCACGAAATCCTGGCTGTTGCGGCCGCGCATGGCCAGGAAGGCGTCGGCGCAGATCTTCTCCTTGGCTTCGCGGTAATCTTTGGGGTAGATCACATGGTCTTGCTCGTTTTTGTTGTCCTTGAACTGGGCATAACGCAGACCGCTTTTTTCCTCGACCCGTTGGTTCACCCAATTACGAACCATCTGGTAGACCTTGAGGCTGAACACGTCATCTGGTGGCATGGTTCCTCCTTTGACTGCGGCATCTTGTCTTCTGTCTTCTAAATAACGTTTAACGTCGGCGCCGAAGAAGCGAATCCAGCGTGGCGTCTTGGGGCCGTGGATAAAAACCGGGTAGGGATATTCGTTAAAGAAGCGTTGTGCGTCGGCGTGCCACCGTCTTGCGGCCAACAGGTTAGCAAGACGCATCTGCTTGTAGACGGGATTGGCCACTTTTCCCCGAAGCTTTTCGTATTGTCCGAGTAGGCCGCTTCTTGGTCGAATGCTCTCCACGGAACGGACCTTGACACTGTTGCCCACCTTCTCCAGATGGTGCATCTCCAGGCCGCAGACTAGGCTGTCGTCCAAGCTCTTGTCGGTTCTAATCTGGGCAAGCTGGAAGAGATACTCCAGGCCGCCTTCCTCCGGCAGGTCGACAAGCGCGTCCTTGGGGCGCATGCCGACCGTGACTGGATTGAGCTTGCGAAGGTAATTACGATGCTGGTCCACGAAATCTGTAATATTGGCCGGTTCCGGCAAGGCCAGAACGAAACCGGCGTAGGTTGATTCTATGGCGCCCCCCTTGGTCTTGAGAAGACGTGGCACGAAGATGGGACAGACCAGGGTCCAGAAGTGCAACAAAAGCTTGTCTTGACCACGGGCCCCAAAAGGCACCTGCTCAGCATTTTCATCCTGGGCACCGAGCATGAGCGAGCAAGAGACCTTGCGTCTTTGTTGCGCCGATGTGGTTATTTCGATCCAGAGATTGTTAAGGTCATAATATCCGCTTGTTTTGGTCTTCAAGTATTCGTCACGAGTCTTCGGAATGGCGCGCAGAGTTTTCCACAGCATGTCCCGCCAAAGTTTCAACCACGCTCCTTCTCCGTCCGCCTCCCAAAACGACAACCAGCGAGCGCGCGGCACCGTTAAGGGATAAACAAAAACAGTTTTCGTTTTTCCTTGTTTATCAGTAATTATTTCTTCTCGGATCGGGGTTTCCCCCTTCCATTTCGACGGAGACTTGGCCTCGATTTCGTCCACAGCGTACAGATCATCGAACATCGCTTGCAACGCCTTCCGGCTCAGCCCCAGGCGGACCGTGGCCTCGGTCAATTCCAGAATCTCTGGCCGGGGCGAGAGTTCCCGCTCCTCCATACTCCTGAGAAACAGCAGCAGCCCGGATAGACCGGCCTTATGCTGGGCCGAGGGCAGCTCGAAAAGATTATAGGCCAGTTCCACCACCTCCGGCACGGCCGCCTCTACCGCCTTTCTCTTCGCCCGCGACGTGTTGCCCGTGCGCTTGCTCACCATATTTCCTCCTTGGGCGCCTTGAGCAGCCCCAGGCCTTCGTCGTAGAGTTTTCCGTCCACCCGCCAAAACCGATTTTGCTGCACCAGCCGGTCCGGCGACAACCAGCGAGGTACCGGCACCATCAGCCCTTCCACGGACTTGCCGGCCCGCTTCAACTGAAAATACTCCCCCACGTCGTCGGTCAGGATAGCCGAAACGGTAAATTCCCCGGTCTCGCGCAACGGTTCCCCGCAGGAGGCAAAGGCTCCGTCCTCTAAAAAGGCGGCATACCGCTCCCCTTCCACCTTGGCCGGACAATGGACCTCCAAAAGCTCCTCCAGCCGGGCTTGGTTGACCTCCTGACCGGCCAGGTCGGCCACGAAGGCCCGGGCCGCTTCCATGTCCACGGCCTCGTAGGGCAACAAATCCCCTCGTGTCTCGCCCTCTGGCAAAATCACCAGCACCTCGCCCAACCCGGACCGACGCAAATGCCGATTGCACCGGCCCATGCGCTGGATGAGCGAGGGGATCGGAGCCAGTTCGCTGACCAGCACGTCGGCGTCTAGGTCCAGACTCATCTCGCACACCTGGGTCGTGGCCGCGAAAACCGGTGAGTCCGCCCGCTGAAACGCGGCGACCGTCTCCTGATGGCGCCGCTGGCGGTCCTTCAGGCGAAACCGCGAATGGTAGCAAAGCGCCCCGGGCCGGCCCCGGGCCTCGGCCTGGCAGCGATCCACGGTGTTGGCAATCCACAGCACCCGACCGCCCTCGATGAGGGCCACGTCAGACGCCTGCCTGGCCTCCTCGGCCGTGACCACCCGCACACGATAGCGCGGGGCCTTGGCCGAGGTCATCAAGTCCGGAAAATCCTCCAATGGGCACGGAAACTGCGTCAGCCCAGCCGCGATGAGTCTCTCTCGCCGTTTGGGCGGTAGGCTGGCGGTCATGCACAGGACCGGGACCTCGAAATTTTTGAGAAACGATTCCAGCATGGAAAACAGCGCCGGATCGAAACTGTGGACCTCGTCCACGACCAGCACCGAATCGACCAGGAGAGGGGTCAGACACATGGCGCCGTAGCCGTGACGCATGAAGCCCAAAAATTGGTCCACAGTGGCGGCAAAGACCCGCCGCCCCCAGGCGCCCAGGGCATACAGCCGGGGATCCAGGCCGAAATCCTTGCCCTGGCGGGGATCGCCGGGTTCAAGGGGCTGATCGAGCAATGCCTCCAGTTCATAGGCGGCCGTGCCGTGGAGCAGGGCGCCCTGGTCCTCGGGCGCCCAGGCGACATAGTCCCGAAAACCTTCCGTGGCCGAGGCCCGGGTGGGGTAGAGAAAAATGGCCCGCATGGCCGGCCGTTCCCCCAGGCGGGCGGCGATCCAGCGCCAGGCGGCCAGGGTCTTGCCGCTGCCGCAGCCCGACAGCAACAGCGCCCGGTCCGGCAGGGCAGCGGCAACGTTCTGGAACTTATGCCAGCGAAAAGGCTGTCCGGTCCTGGCTTCGATCTGGGCCAGCCGGGGAGCGATGATCTTGGATTGGATGTCTTCATCGCTTAAGGGCTGGCCCGCAAAACAGGCGGCCACGAATTCCGGGATATCCCGGCCGGTCCGGGGCAGGCCCGAACCGGCGGCGTCGGCCAGGATCAAGGCCAAGCGGATCAGTCGGAGCAGTCTATGCTTGTTGGGGTCCTTTTTCAGGGATCGATCCAGGCTGGCTAGGCATCGCCTGGCTCTTTGTGATAAATCCTCTGGGTTTACCTCTCCCGATCCATCGTAATCCCAATGCGCCGGAATGAACGGGACCGCGATCTGGGGCGAAAGTGCGGCGAACAGCTCGGTCACCGCCTGATACACCAAAAAAAACGTTCGGGCATCCGATTGGCAATCAAAAATCGTCCTCATGTCCTCATGCCGCAAGTGATGCCCGGTAATGGCGGCCAGGAGCAGGTCGACCTCGACGTTGGCCAGGGAGTTCAGAAAAGCCGTCACTTCGGGCAGGAATAGGAGCAGGGCCGAAAGCCCTTCGTGGCGGATGGCCTGATCGATGTTGCGCTTGCCCTTCAACAGCATCTGAAACCAGTTGTTGGCCTTGCCGGCATCATGGAGCAGGCAGGCGGCGTGGCCGGTGGCGTAAAAGGCCGAACGGAGATCTTCCGGAAGTCCGAAGAAACGGAACATGGCTCGGGCCAGCCGGGTGGGCTTTGCGGCCAGGCCGAAAAGCGCTTCAAAAACCTGTGCCACGGCAAGGCAATGGCCGATCAATGTCTCCTCGGGCCGTGGACAAAGCGGATCGGCCGGGGTCTTGGCCAGGAGTCTGGTCATCGCTTGGGCGAGAATGGAAGAAAAAAGCCGCCGCCCATTTTTTTACGTCCGCCCAACCCATGCTCCTGCAAGCGGATGGAGGAATCGGCGTCCAAATCGGAGACCACTACCTCGAAGCCCACAATTTTTTTTTCTTTGATGGTCATGGTTTTTCTGGAAACGATATGTACTTCGCCGACGACCTTGCTATCAGCCATTTGCCTGGACAACTCTTGGCGGAAACGATTTTCATCGTGACCATTGCGGGTTGTGACAAATTTTGAGCGTAACACCGGAGCAGGAACGAGTTTTTTTGCCGTTGGCGCGTCGAGAGATATGTCGCATCCATTAATACAAAGACGTGAACCAGTAAGGTGAAGACATTTACCCATGTCTTGTTCCCTACAGCGCAGCCACATACGCGATAGGTTATTGATACCTAAAAGTCCATTTTCGATATACCTTCCCGTAATCGGGTGGATAAAAATTTTGATATGCTCATGCAGGGCCGGCATGAGCCGACAAAGAGCCCCGTAGAGCGAATAGGCATGATCAACAGGAATGTTTCCTCTAGAACTGACTGAAAAAACTAAATCAATAAAGTGATCATATTTCATTTTTACCTTCTCCTTATCATGCAACAATCTATCACTGCTCTAGTCTGTACACAATAATAGGACATACTATTGAGCATCACGAACGATCTTGTTTTGTGTCAGGAAATTTCTGGCAATACATCACCTTCCCAGAGTTGTGGTGGCGGCTGATCCTTTCGGATGGGTGACTGGAACTCTACTGTGAATTTCGCATTCCAGACAGTGGGGAGGATCGAAAAGACGATCTGGCATTGCGTTCCCCCAGACTGAGACCGGTTAATGCGTCTTTTGTCCGATGGAATATTTATGTCGAGTTACGCCCAGCAGGGCAATAAAAATATCACGATAGAAAAACAGAAGACGTCGGAGCGCGGGAATATCTCCTGGGCGCCACAGTGAGATACACGGTGTCCCGTTCTAGTCTTGACCTCCGCCAAGCGGCAGGCATGCACTCCGTTCGAGGGGAAATAGGGCCTTGATTGCACATTGTTACGAAGCAAACTCCCCCTGAGACATTACGTCGATGGTCCCGCCCGTCATTTTCCCTCGTCCTTCCTAGATACCCCGAAGCCCCCTGATCTCTCGGGACATGATCCTTTCGATGGCCGTCTCGATGCGGAAAAAGCCTCAATTTTGGCAGCTCAAAAATTGAGGGGCGCCCTCGGTTTTGTGGTTGATAGACTTAGAGATTTTTACCTCCCCCCCGCCCTATGGCCATTCTGAGGCCGTTTGATGGTCGGCTCGCCTCGACTCGGGTTGGCCTAGCAAAACGCGTCCTAGGGTCTCCTGCGGGGGCAGCATGGTGAAGGGGTGACAGATGACGGATGGCGACAGGTGTTTCCCTATTCCAGAATATACGCGGGCGCGCATACGGAAAAAGGCTACAGAGAAAAAAATAATACTCGTATATAGCGGGATAGGGCAAAACCCGTCGCCATCCGTCATCTGTCACCCTGCCGAGGGTCAGGCCATCTAAGAGCCTGACCCAAACATCTTTACCTGGACTAGAACGGCTCTTGGTCTGGCTTCAGTCTAACACCACTGAAATGCCGACCGCTCTTTGTCCTACCACTTATGAACCCACGTCTAGTCAATCCACCGCTAAAGGTTTTGATCGCTCCAGGCTTCTCGCCGTTACGTTCCGCGAATCTCGACCACGCAAAAAATAAAGTAGCTGTTGCCTCTTTATATGAAGGCGAGCACTCGCACTCTTCAGCAATCCATTGACCAAACACGTCTTGATCATCAAAGTATTCTTGTGTCGCGCTAGAAACAATATCTGGCCTTACAAGTCCACTTTGAAGCCAGTCAACACAACCTTGAATCATCCATCTAAGTATACCTGGATATTCAGCCTTGAGCTTCTGCTCTAGCTGCTTATCCACATTGACAGGCTTATGCACAAATGGGATTATGTTGAATCTTCGCCTTGCCGCATCATCCACATTATTTAGCACGGGTTGGTGGTTGCCAATAATCAGCAGTTTGAACTGCGGCGTGAACTCAAAGAAGTCCTGGCGCATGAACCTTGCCGCGATCCTATCCCCGCCGGTAAGCTGTTTGATACGCGCTTCCGCCCAGGCGCGCCCCTCTTCCGTCTCCGATGCCGTGACCAGGCGTGCTCCTCGAAGCATGGCCAAGTCGGTAGGATGCCGCTCGCTCCTGGACTCGGTGAAAGTGTCCATGCTGCTCGTGGTGGCGTAGTCGCCCATGACATTGGCAATTGCATTCAGAAACACGCTCTTACCATTGCCACCAGGACCGTAGACAAAGAATAGGGCGTGCTCGCGGGTGTCCCCGGTCAGGGCGTACCCGGCCACCTGTTGCAGGAACCGCTGGAGCTGCTTGTCTCCGCGTGTGGCCTCCTCTAGGAACTGAAGCCAGCGGGGGCAATCCTGCTCATCGGCCGGCGAAACCGTCGTCTGCTTCGTGAGCATGTATGCTGGGTCAGGCTCCGCCATTTCACCGGTTCGGAGGTCTACGACACCCCCAGGTGTCCCGAGAAGGAAGGGGTCCGAGTCCCACGCCTCAGACGTGCAGGCCAATATGGGGTCAGCCTGAGCCATCTTCTCCACCCCCGAGATATGGGCCGCCGTCAGCTTGTCCTCGTCTCCCCACGCCAGTTCCCGGCACAGCTCCCGGACGAGCTGGAACGCGAGCTTGGTCTCCTGCTTCGCCCATCTCGATCCGTTCCAATGGAACCAGGAACCGACGTGGTGGTCGTATCGGAAGGACTCGGCATAGCGATCAGCGAATTGCTGGGCGTGGCCATCCTGGGACAGGCTGTCGTGTCCCTTACTCCGTTTCTTGCCGAAACCGTTTTCGGCCAGGAACTTAGTGGCTTTCTTGAAGTCGCCGTCGTGTTTGAGCGTGGTGAAAAGCGCGAAGGGGGAATAGCTTCGCTCTCCCTCCAGGGGATCGCCGTTGGTTGTGTGGACGTAGAAGACACGGCCCCCGATCAGCGTGCCGGATATGCCATCTTCCTTCCCCGGCCGGGTGAAGTCCTCCATGTTTTCCCCACGAAGGCCACACGGAGTCCAGTCGGCCTCGATGAGCATGTCGTGGGGTTCGGGATCAGGTCGGCTATTGAAATCGTCGCCGGGCCTGTCCGTGGCGTTGGGGTTCCAGGATCGCCCGTCCTTGCTCCACTCGGGTGCGGCCCATTCATTGAACCGGCGGGCAATGCCAAGCAGCAGCTTCCTTTCGCTCGCAGTGATGACCGGGGGTGCCTCGTGCGTGCCCTGGACGAGGACGTACCCGGCTGAGGGGGCGCAAACGAAGTAGTTCCCTTCACCCCTGGTCTCGATCAGTTTTTGGACCGCCCACCATTTCGCACCGTAGCGTTTCCCCTTGAGCCGTTTGCCATGGACGTGGACGTAGCCGTGCTCTTCGGTCTCGTGCCCGCGTGAGGCCAGATTTAGTGATCCTGGGATAGATGCTTCGGTGCAACGGTAAACGACGTGGAAGCCACCGGACGGCGACTGCTCGATAGTCAACTTGGCCAACAGACCGGGAGCTTCGACCTCGATCATTTCGGACCAGGCCGCATAGCAGCTCCCGCAGTCATCGAAATCGACGCATTCAAGGTTGCCGCTGACATGGCCCCCGACAATGGCGATGGCTCCGCCGGGCCATTTCTTGGCGGTCTCCCACGGCGCGATCTGGCTCTGCCATGTCGTCCACTCATACAGCGCGCATTTTTTCGTGTCCGCCCGGCACGGGATCACCGAGCGGCCGGCGGCCAGCAGGTCATGCAGAGCTTTGCCCAACACGCGCGCATCATCCCTCCACGCCCCCAGGGGTT
>Ga0268263_1002191_pt1 | contig 13377 bp, 10 predicted proteins | sample Biomet5_FD_190358 | JGI IMG/M metagenome (GOLD analysis project Ga0268263, IMG submission 190358) | Microbial communities from bioreactor (seeded with sewage sludge) at LBNL, California, USA - Biofuel metagenome 5 (SPAdes) (version 4) | ecosystem: Engineered > Bioreactor > Anaerobic >... | reverse complement strand
GTGCATATCAGTACATATGTGATAGAGTAGGCAGTACATTTGAGATGCCATCTCTGGCCCAACTCATCAGAGAAAAAAGATCAGCGAGTGGAAATTGAGGGATTTCCACTCAATTTGAAGAGGATACAAAAAAACCAATTGCTGTTTCAAATTCTTTCCTGTAATCTTCTTCTTTTTCTGACTGGGAAGCCATGAATATTGAAACTCTCCCAAGAGAATAATTTGCTTGGGCCCTTACATTACTGTCTTCATCATTAGTTAGTCTAAGTAAGTCCTCCGATACCTTTTTTTTATCTGACACTTGAGGAAACGCAGAACCAAAAGCAGAGGCAGCACTAGACCTCACATCATCGTATTCATCATTTGTCAGTCTATGTAAATCATTACATGCTTTTTGTTTATCTGTGACTTCAGAAAACACAGGACCAAGAGCATAACCAGCAATAGACCTCACATCACCATCTTCATCAGTGGTTAGTTTAATTAAGTCATCCCATGCCTGTTGCTTATCTGGCACTTGAGAAAAAGCATCACCAAGGGCTAAAGCAGCCATATTCCTCACAAAATTATCTTCATCATTTGTTAGTCTATGTAAGTCGCTGCATGCCTGTTGTTTATCTGGCACTTGAGAAAATACAAAAGCAAGAGCTTTGGCAGCACTATATCTTAGATAACTGTCTTCCTTAACGGTCAGTTCATGTAAGTCGTCCCATGCCTGTTTTTTATCTGGCACTTGAGAAAATGCAAAATCAAGATTGTCAGCAGCAATATACCTCACCTCACTGTTTTCATCGGTGGTTAGTCTAATCAAGTCATTCCACGCCTGTTGCTTGCATGGAATGTGTGAGAAGAAATTACTTAGTTCCTCTAACGCATGTATACGCTCTTCTGGATCATTGCTTAGACATTGATTGTGAATTTTCTCCTGGTCGACCAACTGCCAAACACCAAAAATATAATAAAAACTAATGGTTAAAAATTTTCCTTTTTGGTTTTAGAGAATAAAGAATAAGATAATTTTGTGAACATTTATCAACGTCAGTCAGTTCATTTTCGAAAAATTTATATTCGACTGATATTTATATACCTAGTGTAATAGTGAGATCAGCGGAATATGTCTAAAACATCTGCTATTAAATTGCTCTATTTTGCAAACAAAAGCAGGATATGGCTTTTTGAAACCCTATTGCAAAATAACTTTCCAGCAAAACAAGAATTGAAACAATAAAAAACGAAGGAGGAAAATATATAGAAAGAAATGAAGATGCCTGGGATAAGGAACTTAAGCCAGACATGAAACACTATCGAGGCTGGCATTTGATATTTCTGGTCGTTCTTATGCTTGCCAACGTATATATAGAAATTAAATGGCTTTTCTTTAGCTAAAAATTGAAAAACAGCTTCCAACAGAGTTTTTCGGTAATCTCAGGAAAAAGTTTCATATTCAATTTACTGTTTTCCTGTATTAGGCTCTGGATATGAACAGCCTGCTTCTGTGTAACTTCATTAAGCTGGCCTATCTGCTTGTTCTTTGTAAACATTTGCTTATAAAGTGCCTAGTTTACTTTTGACCTGAAACCAGAGCCTCCCATTTATTCCCCCTTTCCAGAACATGGCTGTTAAGAATAAACGGCTTATCAGCCTGCGTGTTCTGCTTATGTAATGTAAAGTACCTTTAGAAAATCCTAACTTCTTTCAGTCAATGTAAGAAATATTGAGAATCTTTTGCCTTATGTCATAGAAATCGATTCTGAAGACATAACTTTAAAAAAAAGTAAAAATTAGTGAATTACTGATTAATCTACACTTCATCCAGGTATCTCTGCAGCTTATCCGCAAGTTTGCCAATATGAATACCATCAACAAATGCATGATGAACCTGGACTGCAAACGGCATCATAAATTTGCCTTCTCTTTCCTGATATTTTCCCCAATCAAATATGGGTTGCGCTTTTCCCCTGTTTCCAAAATCCGTGTGCGAAATATGCGTAAACGTTATCCACGGCAAGGCAGAGAATTGATATACATCGTCTTCTACAGGTCCTGTAAAATGTTCTTTTTGATTTTCTGCCGTTACGGTTGCCAGTTGTACAAACTTCTCAATCGTGTCCTGCATGGGAACATATACTACCTTAAATAACTCTGTTTCTTTATCCAGATATGTAAATGAGGTATCAATGGACTCGTATAACACAACATTACCATCAAGAAAACGATACCGAAACTCCTCGATTTCATTTGCGCATTTCGTAACAGCAAATATAAATGCCAGCGTAAATGACCAGTTATTTTCTTTAACTCGCTTTTTAAAATTCGTCACATCAAGTTCAAAACTCACACAATATTGAGGCTGGACTGCATTCCTGTATATTTGGCAATAATCTTTTCTTTTCCATGTTTCAAGGTCTATTGTTTGGTATCTGTTTCCCATATTTACGCCTTCGTTCAATACAATCTACATTACGATATATTTTCCTTTTTAGTCTCACGATCTATTTTCGCTAACTGCTTGACTGTATGGAAAATTATTGATATTATTGTTGCATAATGGTTTCACATAGTGGATATGAAACGAATATGTGGACGGAGGGTGTTCATGGCAAGGGAAATGACAGTTGTTCCATATAATGAAGTTTGGGCTGATCTATACAAAATAGAAAAAGAACTTCTTGAAAGCATCTATGGAGAGCTTATAATAGATATTCAACATTTTGGCTCAACTTCGATAAAAGGCATGAGTGCAAAACCGATTATTGACATTATGATAGTTGTTGAAAATATCAATCAAGTTGATAATTACAATGAACTCATGATAGAAAAAGGATACAACCCAAGGGGCGAAAATGGTATTGAAGGACGAAGATACTTTGTAAAGTTTACTTCTGATAATTCTGGCAACCATACACACCACATTCATATATATCAAAAAGGAAACCCTCACATAACAGATGAATTGATGTTTAGGGACTATCTGAGAGCTGATTTTGAGAGCTTTAAAGAGTATGAACAGGTAAAGCTTGGAGCTTCTCTTAAACACCGCTATTCACCAGGAGATTATGTTGACGCCAAATATAACTGTGTAATGAGGATAATGGAAAAAGCACGCCAACATTACATTAAAAGCGGAAGAGAAATGTAAATGTCTGTAATCTTAGAGGCTGTCTTAAAATTCAAATCATTCATGCTATCGGATAATGGGCAACGTTAACTTTAAATTCAAACAGTAAATTTTTTGGACCCGAACTGTAAAAGTTTACACTGATTTAGCAAAGCTATATTTTTTACACCATAACCAAAAGAAACACCCCCTCTAAAGAGCACTCCACTGAGAAGTCAGAAAAAACAAATTAAGAAAACGAGAAGTTGAAAAGAAAAAAGAATTTTATTATTTTGCTTTTAGCCAGTCTTATCAGTTACATTTTATGTTTCCAGCTGACGTAGACTTATGGCGACCAATATAATAACCTATTAGTAAGCCTTTAACAAAACCAATTAAGCCAACGCCAACAATAACACTAAAAGCTATTTTCGCACCTGTTCTGCATATTTTTTTTACCCCGTTCATAACATACCTCATTATTTTCATTTTCGTTTTCTATATTATAATATGATACATGGTTATGTTAAAAGTCTTCGGTGAATTGCAGACTATAAGGATTGTAGGTAACCACAAGAAGATATATCTTTATACCAACGCTCTTTTTACATTAATTCAGGTACATTCAAGAGATTAAACGACGCGATTTGAACCAAAATACCTTACTGAGAATGATACTGAGAATGATAAAAAGAATTAAAAAGAGTGCAGCGGGAAGAAGATAACTCTGAATTGAAAATTGAATTATCAATCTGGCTTTAAACTTCCAGCCCTTCTTCTGTAAGGAAATGGTCTATCAGCTTTCTCGCAATGCTTATTTTCCCAGGTAGCCCAGGCAGGTTTTCAACCGAAAACCATCCGGCATCCTCGATCTCAAATCCATCGGGTTGTATCTCCCCTGAATCGTACTCCGCAGTAAACCCGATCATAAGAGAATTAGGAAACGGCCAGGCCTGTGTTTCGAAATAACTGATATTTTTGACCTTAATTCCAACTTCTTCCCTGGTTTCCCTGACTACCGCGGCTTCGGCTGATTCACCTGGTTCAACAAAACCGGCTATCAAACCGTACATGCCTGGCATGAAATTCGGTGACCTTGCAAGTAAAACCTCATGCTCTTTTCGTATAAGTACAATCACGGCAGGCGAGATTCTTGGGTAGAAAAGCTCCCCGCAGTCAGGGCACTCCTTTCCCCTTTCGCCGGGCTTTTGCATGGTCTTTGCTCCGCATCGGCTGCAATACTGGTTTGTTCTGTCCCATTCCATAATCTGGACGGCTTTATTCACAAGTGCAAAGCACTTTTTACTCATTTCCGTATACGCCTGTCTTAGATCCGCAAATTTCATTCCTTCAGGTGCCTGCGCATCTTCAGGCAATTCCACGGAATAGCAGTGAGTTCCTTCAAGTGTCCCAAGATACTGTTCCCGAGTTCCCGAAAGTCCGAGCTCTCCAAAGTCCACCATTTTTGGGATTGCTCCAGGGTTTTTATTAAGCTTAAGGAGAACTTCGCGGCCCCGGAAAATGAACCAGAGCGCTTTTTCCGTCCTGTTAGCTGGCGGCTCGATGCCTACGATAAATTCCGGGAAGGATTCCGGGCAAATGGGATTTTCCCTGTCTACTGGGGTCATAATGTTCATACCTATTGTTTTTGTTCTATATATGGTTACAGGAACATTTTATTTCAGGAGCAATTTATTTCAGAGCATTTAATTTAAAACCACTTATTATTTCCGTTTTTTTTCGGCTACAGGTGTTTCGTTTACTCCAGCTTGTAAAAAAGAACCAGAAGAACAAGATCCATGCCCAAAATCCAGACAAAGCGGCGCGGATCAAACAAGTAAGCATTTGGGATCAAACGAGCGAGCGTTTGTGATCAAGCGAACGAGAGTTTGTGATCAAACAAGCGAGCAGTTGGAAATTTAAGTAAATTAAAAAAGCCTTCAATTTCTAGGAATCTAAAGAAAAAGAAAAAGAAGAAAAAGAAAAAGAAAAAGAAAAAGGGTATGCTTAAAAACAAACCCTATTTATTGGTTTTACTGGTTTTTTCTTTTTGATATTACCTGTGAATTCTCCATTCCAGATACTTCATAAACTCCATGGCTATAAGTGTGGTTGAAGCCAGCGGAATTATCATTGCCCAGTCGGAAAGCGAGAGGGGAACAGTCCTGAAAGCCGTCTGCATAATGGGCACGTAAACCGCTGCAAGCTGGAGGAGTACAGTGCTCAGTACGGCATAGATAAGGGACCTGTTAGTAAAGATTCCCAGAGAAAAGACCGAATACCTCTCAGAACGCCAGTTAAAGGCGTTGAACATCAGGGAAATAACCACCAGGGTAAAGATCAGAGTCTGGATTTTTGGGAGGGAAACTCCATTATTGAGGGACTCGTAAAGGACCCAGATAGACTGGACTGCAATCAAAGTTCCTAATCCAAGGCTTGTTAAAAGCATTCTCCTGGAGACCAGCCCTTCTTTTGCCTTAGTTGGTTTTTGCTTCATAAGTCCCCTGTCAGGAGCTTCCATGGAAAGCGCCATTGGAGGCAGGCCGTCTGTTATAAGGTTAATCCAGAGAATCTGGACTGCAATGACAGGCAGGGTATGCCAGGCAAGTACTCCTACAAGAACTATGAAAACCAGACCAATGTGACAGGTAAGGCCGTAGGCAATAAAGTTTTTAATGTTTTTCAGGATATTCCGGCCCTCTTCGACTGCTGACACAATGGATGCAAAATTGTCATCAGTCAGGATCATGCTTGAAGCTTCTTTGCTGACGTCCGTACCTGTAATTCCCATTGCAATGCCCATATCTGCGGCTTTCAGGGCAGGAGCGTCATTTACCCCGTCTCCGGTCATTGCAACTATATATCCTTTTTTCTTTAGAGCCTCAACCACCCTCAGCTTATGCTCGGGATAAACCCTTGCATAGACCGAAACTTTCTCCACGATCTCTTCAAATTCCCTATCATCAAGGGCCTCCAGTTCGGTACCTGTAAGGACAAGGTCTCCTTCCCGGAAAATCCCGAGTTCCCTTGCAATTGCAAAAGCTGTGGTCTTGTGGTCGCCTGTAATCATTATGGTTCGGATTCCTGCACTGGTACAGGTGGCAATTCCAACCTTTACTTCTTCTCTTGGGGGATCACGCATACCCATGAACCCTGCAAAAACCATCTCTTTTTCAGCTTCTTCAGGCAGGATGTCTTCTGGGACCTTGCGGTAGGCAAACCCCATAACCCTGAGAGTCTGGTTTGCCAGGTCGTTTACGACATTCAGGATTTCCTTCTTTTTTTCAGGGGTTAGCTCTTCCTCGTGCCCTCCAATGAAAATTTTCGTACAGGAAGCAAGAATAACCTCAGGAGCTCCTTTGGAATATGCATACAGTCCATCTTCGGAACTGTTCAGTGTAGTCATCATCTTCCTTTCGGAAGAAAAAGGAACTTCCCCTTTACGCTCGTGTTTCTCTTCAAGGGCGTTTTTCCAGATGCCTTCTTTAGCTGCTACGACTACAAGAGCACCTTCGGTAGGGTCACCTATGATGTCCCATACACCTTCGTTCTCAACCAGCCCTGCATCGTTACAGAGGGTTCCTGTAGCCAGCAGCCTGTGGAGGTGAATATCTTCAGAAACGGGGCTGTCTCCACTGAAAAAATCTCCTGTGGGTTTGTACCCTTCGCCTGTAACTTTTAATAGGGTTCCGTTTACGTACACCTTTTCAACAGTCATCTTGTTCTGGGTAAGCGTACCTGTCTTATCGGTACAGATGATGTTGGTGGAGCCAAGTGTTTCTACAGACGGTAGTTTTCTTACAAGGGCATGCCTTTTTACCATTCTTCGGACACCAAGAGCAAGCCCGACTGTCACAACTGCAGGAAGAGCTTCCGGAATTGCAGCAACGGCAAGGGCAACTCCCCAGAGAAACATCTCAAAAGGATCAAAACCCTCAATAACTCCGAGTATAGCCACAAAAGCCACAACTATAAGGGTTGCAGTCCCGAGCCAGCGCCCGAACTGGTCAAGTTTTTCCTGAAGGGGTGTTCTTTCTCTTTCAATTTCTTTCAGAAGCCCGGCCAGCTTTCCGAAAGCCGTACTCATGCCTGTTGCCGTAATAACGGCTTTTCCCCTGCCGTAAGTGACTGAGGTTCCGGTATAAGCTATATTTTTCCTGTCCGGCTGCGGGGTTTCGGGAGGGAAAATTGCGGTGCTCTTTTCTACAGGAACGGATTCTCCGGTAAGGGAGGATTCGTCTATCTGCAAGGAGAGTGCCTCAAGCAATCTTGCATCAGCAGGAATTCTGTCTCCTGCCTGCAAAAGCAAAATATCGCCTGGGACAAGCAGGGAAGAAAGGACTTTTACCTCTTTCCCATCCCTTACAACCAGGGCTTCAGGACTTGTCAACGATTTCAAGAGTTTGATTGACTCTTCGGCCCTGTACTCCTGAACAAAACCGAGCACGCCGGCAAGGATTACAGTAAACAGGATAACAAAAGCGTCAACAAACTCTCCAAGAAAAGCGGAAACAAGTGCTGCAGCAATCAAAATTATAATCAGAAAACTCTTGAACTGGGAAAGAAAAAGTTTTACAACCGAAGTCTTTTCTTCTTCTTTAAGTTCGTTTTTTCCGTATTTATCGAGCCGGTTTTCCGCCTCTTCCGAACTCAGTCCGGTTTCTTCGGACGTGTTCAGAGTTTTTAGAACCGCATCTGCGGCTTCATCATAATACATCCAGTTTTTATCTCCAGTCAATCAGACAAGCGCTTTAATTTTAAAAGCGTCCATAACTTGCCAGTTCTAAATATAATATTCGAGGTGGTAATTAATATTAATAATAGAATATAGTACTTTGGATATGAAAAATTAATAATGATGCTTGCTTTCCTCAGAAAAAACCTCAAAGATATTGTATCTTCTTCAAATTGAGTGGAAAACTCTCAAAAAAGATATAGTATATCTTTTATCTTTAATTTCATCAGGATGATATCCAGTGAAGACAGAGATTGTTTTAAAACTTCGAGTTCCATTTTTCACTCCAAAAACAGAGCCGGAGTAAAAATCCACAAGGCGAATAATCCTCTATTAGTTTTTTAATTCCTTAAAAATTCATTTTTGTCCAGAGCCAGACCTTTTAACCCTTGCAAGGGAGGTTTCAGCTTTTGCTCTGGCTCCCTTGCTTTCCGAGAGGTCAGCCGCGATTTTAAAAGCGTTTTCTGCTCCTTTAGGGTTGCCAAGCCTCAGGAAAACCCTTCCTTTTTCATACCAGGCTTCAGAAAAGTCAGGTTTCTTCCTGAGTGCCATTTCAAAAGCGTGAAGGGCTTCTTTTTCATAGCCGGTTTCAAAAAGTACTTTTCCTCTGAGATGCCAGGCCTCTGCATTCTCAGGTTTTTCCTCAGTGGCTTTTTCAAAAGCCTCTCTGGATTTCTCAAGTTCTCCGAGCTTTAGGTGCAATTTACCTTTTTCAAACCAGACACCTGCATCTTCAGGATTTATTTCCAGGGATCTTTCAAACTCCTTCAGTTTCTCTTCGCACTTATGCACTCGAACAAGCACAGCTTCTTTCCCCTCCCAGGCATTTTTCTGCACCGGGTTCAGGGAAATAGACTTCTCGAAAGCTTCAAGTGCCTGCCTGAGATGCTCGAGCTTTAGCAGCGCAAACCCGGTATTGGTCCAGAGCCCTGGATGATCCGGGTTTATCCTGGAAGCACTTTCAAACGTTTCAAGAGCCTCTTCGTAGCGTTTGAGTTTTAACAGGGTATTTCCTTTATGGAACAGGGCTGGAAAATGCCTGGGATTTTCAGAAAGTACCGTATCGAAAGCCTCAAGTGCAAGCCTGAGCCTGCCCTGCCTGTAAAGAATTACTCCTTCCTCATAGAAGCTCTCTGCACTTTTCGGGTTACTTTCTTCCGGATCCTCGCCTTCAAAATAGCTATTCCTAAGTCCGGTTTCTGAAAGGTATCTGAAATCTGGGGATGTTTCCAAGCCAGGCCTTGAATCGAGGTATATGAATTCTTCTTTTGGCACAAAAGACTTGCAAATCCATCCTGGCTCAACTTTCCGGTTTGTAATAACACAGTATCCGTTAACGTGCTTGGAACAGATCTCACAACAGTAAATTCGCCTTTCCAGCCGGTATCGAATCTGATCAAGCTCGGTTGTAACCAGCCCCTCGTTCAGCCGTGCTTTGAAAGTCTCGTACGGGATGTTTTTAATTTTGATATAGACTGTTGAAGGGGCAGGTGGGTCCCATTCCGGAGGGTTTGAGGTCGGTTTTTTGCAAATCATAGTTCTGGCAGGGTTTATCCTTGTAGAATTTTTTCTTTTTACCGGAAATTTTTCGTTTTTTGGAAGTTTTTTACTGGAAATGTTTTTTTCTTTACTGAAATTATGCGTCGAAATTAAATGCTTATCTCACCTTAGAGATTAATGTAGATTAAATTTTTTATTGTGTCCCATTATCAGAGGAGTCAGTCTCTGAGGTGGAATCATTGAGTTCTGTCTTATTATCCGTTGAGGGTTGTTTTTGCGTTGAAGTTGACGTACTGGAGTTAGAAACCGTTTTTTGAGACGAAGATGAAGAAGACTCCTTTACGAGTACGACTTTGGTAGCCTTCGTGCTTCCGAACTCATTTGTGGCTGTCAGGGTATAAGTCGTGGTTTTACTGGGGGATATGCTCTGACTGCCAGTTAAACCTACGGTTCCTATTCCAGGACTGATTGAGACTTTTGAAGCTCCAGATACACTCCAGGTTAAACTTGAGCTCTTCCCTTTCTCGAAAGTGTCAGGATTTGCGTTAAACGAGCCGATAGTTGGCAGCTTTTCTTGAGATGCCTGACTTTCCTGAAGTGATGAGTCATCTTGTGATTCCTGATTTTCTGTCGATGTAGAATTATCTTCCGATGCCTGGTTCTCCTTAAGTGACGAATCATCCTGTGATGCTTGATTCTCTTTCGATATTGAGCTCTCTTTCGATGTCGGATTTTCCTCAGTCGATGAACTCTCCTGAGATGTCAGGCTTTCTTCCGAAGACTGAAGATTTGATGTGGAATTGTTTTTGGAGGATGCAGTATTTTCCTCAACTGCAACAGTACAGTAAGCTGCATCTTCTTTCTCGCCATTTGAAGCTATAAGTTTATATGTCGTAGTGCCGGCAGGAGACACAGTAAATGTTCCGGTGGGCTCTGTAACTCCTATATCAGGCTCGATAGTAACATTCGAAACCCCGGAAACGTGCCAGTTGAGAACTGCACTCTCGCCTGGCGTGATGGAATCAGGACTTGCATCAAATGAGCTGATGATAAGAGACTCTTGAGATTCATTATTAACCGTAACCGTGCAGAGAGCTACTTTTTCCTTTCCTTTACCGGTCGCTATCAATTTATAGGTTGTAGACTCTGAAGGGGATACAGGAATGGATCCATTTGAACTTACAGGTCCTATACCAGGTTCTATTGTAATATTGTCAGCTCCAGAAACGTCCCAGTTCAAAACAGAAGATCCTCCAGGTTCAATAATTTCCGGGCCTGCATCAAAATTGCCAATTCCAACCGCCGCTGCAGGAATAAGAGCTTTTAGAGCAATAGCTATACTCAGTATGGTACCTAATAATTTTAAAAGTTCTGGTAATGATCTCCACATTGACTTAATTTTTTCCCAGATTGAATTATTACTGTCCTCTTTGTCCATAATCCGACTCCGTACAACCTATAAATTAAAACAAACAACCATGTTTAGTAGGTTGAAAAACAATATTTTTCAGGAAAGTTCACCTGAAATATTAAGTTACACATTCGATTCTTTTTTGGATCGCAATTAGGATATATCTCATAGTTTAATAATATATATATTTATTAATTTTGGGATATATTTTCAAGAAGTTAGAAGGATAAAACTTAAGGATTAAAGCTAAGGGTTCAACTTTAGAGTTCAACTTCAGAATTTTTCAATTTACCGTCAAATTAAATCAATGTTATACTCTTCCAAAAAGAAAGGCTGCAAGTTAAGTTACTTATCTCCACAGTCTAATATATTATTTATATTATTTAAAAAAACTGTTATTCTGCCGTTGATGATAAAAGGGTGTGTGGTTATATGAACTCTTACTGCAAGAAAACGCATGGAGTTCCAGCATTGTTTTCTTTTTTTATTCCTGGTCTGGGACAGCTTGTAAAGGGACAGGTATCCAAAGCAATTGGCATCTGGGCAGCCCTGTTAATCAGTCTGTTTATGAGCGTCATCGGAATCGGATTTTTGATTGGGATGGTTGTCTGGATAGCACAGATCTACGATGCCTATAATGCATGAAAAAGCAGGTTAAGAAACTCTTTTTTGAAAATGTTTAATTCCTTTTTAGAGAATTTTTAATTCTTTTTATAGAATGTTTATATTCCTTTTATAGAATTTTTAATTTCTTCTCTAGAATTTTTAATTCCTTTTAAAAGGTATATTTTTAGAGAGGGACTGTTTAAAATGAAAAGATTTTTATATTAAAGGGAAAGGTCTTTTTATGTTAAACTATTTACATACACCCTCTTATTAAGTACTTAAAGAAGGTAAGTTCTATGAACTATTGCAGAACACATGGAGTTCCAGCGTTATTTTCTTTTTTTATTCCTGGCCTGGGCCAGCTTGTAAAGGGACATCTTTTCAAAGCACTGGGCATCTGGATAGCCTTCATTATCACAGGGACGATGCATATTTTCGGGGCTGGATTTTTATTATGGCCGATTATATGGGTCTGGCAACTCTATGACGCCTACAATGCCTGAATAAAAACAGATTTGAAAGCAATTTTAAAATATAATTTTGAAAGAATAAAACGAGTGTATAGTAAGCTAAGTTACTTAACTATACATCAAAATTTTTCTAAGATTCAGAGGATGTAGTCTTATTTTTTTCAATCATTCTCCATGAGTCAGCTTTATTTGGTTAAGTCTAATCTGTCTATTTTCAATTTTGCTATCAATATTTATCAAATTGATAGCAATCAAAAAAAACGGTATCATTAAGCCGATTTCATATATATTCACACACAATTTTCAAATGTATCAATACTTGCGTACCATTTCCGCCTGCCATTCTGTCTCCGGCCATCCTCTGAAGCCTCTGAGCTTGTTTATATTGTCCAGATAATTTATCACTTCATCAGCCTGAAAACCAAGATCCTTGAGCACACAACCAAGAACGGTTCCAGTTCTGCCTATACCTCCCATGCAATGGACAACAATGCCTTCTCCTGCGTCTATGTCTTTTAATATTACATTAGTTGCCTTTCTTACAAGCCATTCAAGTGTGTCAGGATCATATGGAGAATTACCATAATGCAGGTCTTCTAATTCTGCAGAAAAAAGAACCTTAAGAGGATAGGGGTTATAAGATACTTCAGAATCACAGAGACATACAACACTTGAGAAACCTGCATTCTTAATTTTCTTCCAGGGAGTGTACATTCCGGGATAAGACATGCCAGCCAGAGGTACAGGTTCCTTGAGAACTACATAAAAATTCATTGGGATTCGGATGCCTTCTATTTCAGGCATCGCCAGAGGACTCAATAAAGAAGATGCCATGCTATAAGAGTATGGAGTTAGAAGATATAAACTTCATTTAGGGACAGAAGATTTGAGGTATAAGTGTAACAGTCAAGGAATTTAAGTAATACAAAATAATTAATAAAGTTTCTAAACAAGAAGCCGATGTAGAAAAATAAGCTTGTACAGAAAAGTAAGCTTGTGTAGAAAAAGAAAAATAACCCCCACTTTTCCCCACTACTGTTTTTCACTTTTCATCGTTTTTCAATTTAGGCATTTTCACTTTTCATCATTTTTCAATTTAAAGCATTCACTTCCCTTATGCGACTTTGACATAGTCAAATACGGATTTAGTGCCGCAGTAGGTATTGTTTTTCTCTGTTAAGGTAACTGTATATTGTCCTGAGCGGTTGTACGTGTGCACAGGATTCTCTTCTGTCGAATTCGTCCCATCTCCAAAGTTCCAGTTCCATGATGTGGGCGATCCTGTACTATTATCAGTGAAAGCGACTTCCAGTGGCGCATTTCCTGAGGTTGGAGATGCTGAAAAGTCAACTTTTTGAAGGTTCGAGTCAAGAGAATTCATGTGTAAATCATCATTCAGAAGGTCATTGAACCAATCATCTGAATTATCAACGTTATTGAAGTCCTTGTTCATGAACCCGTTGAACCAGTTGTCCCATATTGTCCTGTCATTTGAGATAAAAGGTCTCAAATTATTTATTTCACTTGAAAGAAATGGAACATCCGACAGCCACTGATT